>Ga0265301_10003285_pt1 | contig 17294 bp, 10 predicted proteins | sample AusTroGonzalo_MG_2_FD_193488 | JGI IMG/M metagenome (GOLD analysis project Ga0265301, IMG submission 193488) | Bovine rumen microbial communities from tropical cattle in Woodstock, Queensland, Australia - Gonzalo_04 | ecosystem: Host-associated > Mammals > Digestive system > Stomach > Rumen ... | reverse complement strand
TTGATTTTACCCCAGTTTTGGATGCCTCGGTAATAGAACAGGCGCAAATCCTCCGTGATGATAAATGGAACTATGCCCGTTTGCAGACATTGCCAAAACAGCAGCAGTCGCCCGACACGACCGTTGCCGTCTTGGAAAGGATGGATGCGCTCTAAGCGCACATGGAAATCCAATAGGTCGTCAAATGCAACTTGTTTTAGGGAATTGTATTCAGTAAGCAGCGACTTCATCTGACGGTGGACTTCTTCGGGCTGTGCGGTTTCCTCTTCTCCCACAGCATTGGCAAGACGCTTGTAATCGCCCACGGCAAACCATGACTTGCGGCTGTCAGAAGTGTTTGTCTTCAATAGCAAGTGTAATTGCTTGATGTGCGTCTCGGTTATTCTTTCCGTGGCATGGTCGATGACATAATCGATGCAGCGAAAGTGATTGACGGTTTCCATGATGTCGTCGATGCGCGTATTTTCCGTTGTGACGCCAAGGGTGTTTGTCTCAAAAATATAGCGTGTTTGTTCCTTGGTCAGGCGGCTGCCTTCGATGTGGTTGGAGTTATAGGTCAAGTCAATCTGTATGTGATGATAGATACCGCCTTTCATCTTGATCTCTTTTTGTTCGCGCATGGCAGCGAGCAAAGGCGACACCTTCTTTTTGCCACGTTTGGGCAAGGCAGCCTCAGCAGGAATGTTCCATGTTTTTCCCGTAAGGAACGCCCCTTCGATTTTACCTATAGTGCAGTAATTGCGTGCGGTGCGCTCGCTGATACCATATTTTTCGGCAAACTGTTTGACGGAAATATATTCCATTTATCGGCAAGTTTTGGATGAAAACCGCTGCAAAGATACTTGTTTTTGCCGATAACGGCAAGTTTTTGGACAAAAAACTACAAAATCTCCCTCGCAATCCAAGCACAAGCCTCAGCATCGGCCAAAGCGTGGTGATGGTTGACCAAATCGAAGCCGCAGGCCGCCGCCACGGTGTGGAGCTGGTGGTTGGGTAGCAGTTTCCCGAAGTGTTTTCGCGAGGCGCGGCAAGTGCAATAAAACTGATAGTCAGGGTAATCCATTTGGTAGCAGCGCATCACGGCCTTCAGGCAGCCTTCGTCGAAGGGGCTGTTGTGCGCCACCAAAGGCAAGCCCTCGATGAGCGGCTCAATCTGCCGCCAGACGTATGGAAACACGGGCGCGTCCTCGGTGTCCTCGCGTGTGATGCCGTGGACCATCGTGTTCCAAAACAGGTAATAGTTCGGCTCCGGCTGGATGAGGGAATAGAACGAATCCACAAACTCGCCCTCGCGGACAATCACCACGCCCACGCTGCACACGCTGGTGCGCTCGTTATTGGCGGTCTCGAAGTCTATGGCGGCGAAGGAGTTCATTTTCAGTTTGGTGTTTCTCCCAGAATGTCTTGATGAGAATTGTTATTTAATGATATGTTTTGCCCATTCAATAATTAGAGGAGTTGCTTCAAACACAAATTCTTGTCCTCTGCCTGCTGATTTGAAATAATTAGTTCTCCATGGATTAGGATGGTAACTGATTTCAACATCCTTAAAGAAAGAAGGCAAATCCCAACATCTACGAGACATTCCTACTTTTGTAAGAACCCTGTTTGGACGATAATCTAAGACTTCGCATCCTTTTAGCTCCGGTAGGAAAGATAATGAATCAGAAGGTAAGAAAATGGCATTTGAATCGTCATTCCTATCTTTTTGATCGGCAATATGAGGATGCTCTTTCAACCATTCAGGAGCATCAGTCTTTTTTTCAATAATGCTCCCAATTTGCATATAACCATAAATAATGTGTTGGTCTGGAGCATTTTTCTGATAAACCAAATTTCCATTTTTTATCTCTGTAGCTCTAAACCAACCAAAAAATAGGAACAAATCACCTATAGAAACATGATTTCTGCGCAAATGAGACAAAGCGGTGTCAGATTGCCCGAATGCAGGTTTCCATCCTGGCTTTCTACTTTTAACTTCTTCCCTCAAGTCCGGATCCAAATGGCACATGTCTTCGGCTTTCAATTTTGTTCCTGGTTTCAATGAATGGATAATGTCATAATAACTCATCCCATTCCAATAGAGAGACGAAAAAGAGTTATTCCCTCTTTTGTCTGGTATTGGCAATGATAACAAAGTTCCATCAGGCAAGATTGGATTGGGTTGCGCTCCATTTGCAGAATCGAATCCTTTACGACTTAAGATAATTCTCATAATAGTTGTGGATAAAGACCTGATTTATATTTGGTTATGATTTGTTGTATTATATTGTGAGCATCTTTAGATACGAGTTTTTTCCAACGGGGAATGCGTGTAACTCCCTCAATTCTGATGGCATTTTCAACGCCAAAATAATAGAAATCTTTGCATATCAGAACATTTTCTCCGCTTAAATCGTGCTCTTGCTGCTCTATTCCATGATGACGATTCTTAAGTTGAATAAATCCAGATGGATCTTTTTCGTCAGGTTTGTATATGTTATCACCACAATCGTTATGATCACTGATAATGTTACCCTTGACAGAACATCCACAACCTTTTTTTGATATAGGACTTTCATCGCATAATTCCATAGGCCGTTTTATTGGGTATCTTTCCCAATACTGCTGGAAACTCAATACTTCAGAAACTTGGGCTAAATATATCAAACGGCCTGCACCATTTGTATCAGTTCCTCCTTGTTTGTCATGCACGGCGTTTCCTGTCCAACCCGAAATCCAATAACCCTTTTTAGCGTATTTTCGAATCAAAGGCTTGCAGGTTGCCAAAGTTAATATGCCATGATAAGGATTGGGTGCAAATCCCGTGTCGTGGGTCATTGTGTAGCAGTAAAGAATATTGTCTTTTTCCATCTTATAATAGTTTTAGATTACGATGCAAAATTATGTCATTTTTCACAATTTGCCAAACATTTAATTACCACCAACTATCCCTAAGCCAATAGAACACCCGTTCCTTAGTTTCCTCTTTGGTTTCATCGGGATGAGCTCGCCGGTGTTCTTCTTCGATTATCGCAAGGATGCCTTCGACATCAATATTTTTGGTCTCGACGAAGCGAAGAGTATAATACTCCTTCTTGTACCTGTCATATTCACAGCTGCGTTTTACACAGGCTTTCAGCAACTCGGCAAGTAGTTTCACAGCCTCTTCTTTTTCGAGTTTGTATATTCGCAATGTGATGTTGGGAATGCATTTCTTCGCAAGTGCTTCAATGTATCTCTGGAGGCAATGCTGTATGCATACCCGATAAGTGTATTCTCGGCCTTCCGCATACAGGGCTATTACCCGATTCAGATTGCCGCCTCTTAGGACAAAAGTTCCTAAGCGTGCAAGTTTTTCTTCCATCTTGGAAAAGTTTTCCCATTCGTAGGATGCAATGTCCCAATATTCGCGATTGGCTAGGATTTGTTCATATTCCTCAATTGGAACATTCTCATAATAATTTGTCATGGCATTCAAGTTTTTGTTGGTTTACGCCGCAAAGAAAAACCAAACCTGTGCCATATCACAGCACAACCTTTAACATGAAGCAAAAAAAGCATTTTTTAAGTCAGACAAAGGTAAATGTTTTCTCCTGAAACGGTAAGATTTCGCGTGAAAAACACTTTTTTTTGCATGGCTTGTTCCAAATCGTTTATCTTTGCCCAAAATTTTAAACTATGAAAAGAGGATTTGGAAGCGACAACCATTCGGGCGTGTGTCCCGAGGTTTTGGAAGCCATCGCCCGCGTGAACAAGGACCACGCTGTGGCCTACGGCGATGATGAATATTGCGCTGCGACGGAAGCGAAATTCCACGAACAGTTCGGCGAACAGGCGCGTGTGTTTTTCGCCTTCAACGGCACGGGCTGCAACACCTTGTGCATCGACGCGATGACGCGCTCGCATGAGGCTGTGGTCTGCGCCGAGAGTGCCCACATCAACGTGGACGAATGCGGCGCGCCCCAACGCATCGTGGGCTGCCGCCTGCTGACGGTAGCCACGCCCGACGGCAAACTGACGCCCGAGCTGGTGAAGACGCGTTTGCATGGCTTCGGCTTCGAGCACCACTCGCAGCCCAAAGTCATCAGCATCACGCAGCCGACGGAATTGGGCACCTTATATACATTGGACGAAATCAAGGCTTTGGTGGCTTTGGCGCGCGAATACAACATGTATGTCCACATCGATGGGGCGCGTCTGGGCAACGCCGCCGTGGCCTTGGGATGCACCTTCAAGGAGATGACCACCGACCTTGGCGTGGATGCCGTGTCCTTTGGTGGCACCAAAAACGGTCTGATGATGGGGGAGGCGGTCGTGTTGCTCAATCCCGACCTTTGCCCCGAGTTCAAATACCGCCGCAAGCAGGCCATGCAGCTCTGCTCGAAGATGCGCTTCATCGCGGCGCAGTTCGATGCCTATTTCGAGAACGACCTTTGGAGGCGTAATGCCGAGCACAGCAACCGCATGGCGCAACTGCTTTACAAGGCTGTGAAGGACATCCCTGGTGTGAAGGTCGTCTATCCCGTGCAGGCCAACGGTGTGTTTGCGCAACTGCCCCGCAAGGTCTGGAAGGAGCTGCAAAACCACTATTTCTTCTACGATTGGGACGAGGACGCCGACGTGGTGCGCTGGATGTGCGCCTACGACACGACGGAAGACGACATTAAGTGCTTTGTGGGCTTGCTCAAGGACTTGATGAAAGAAAACTCACGCGATTAGTGGCGCTGCGCCACGGGCCCTTCGACCTCCAACGCGGTTTTGGCCATTTCCAGTCCGAAGGCGACAGTTTCCTTCCCTGAAAGGCCTATTGCATTGCCGTGAATCACCCCAGCAAAGAATGCGTCTCCTGAGCCGGTTGCGTTCACCGTTTGGGCGGGAAGTGCCGGAAAATGTTGACTTTCTGAGGCAGAACTGAAAATCGCACCTTTTTCACCCAAGGTGAGGTAAATAGCCTTTATACCGTTGTCATTCAATGATTTGGAAGCTTCAAAAGGCTCGTTTAAGCCCGTCAAAGATTGGGCTTCGGCGAGGTTGCATTTCAAGGCAAAGAATCCCTTTTTCTCGGATTTTTGTAAAGCTTCTGCAATACGCAAGGCTCGTTTGGGCGAAACGGCATCGATATACAGTGGTGAGGTGCAATGGTCTATGAGCCAAGCGATTGCATCGACACTAAGAAGCGTGTCGGCCATGACGATGTCTGAACCGTTGATTCCGTCCATTTGCCCTTTGACCCAATCCAAGTCCATGCGGTCGTTGAGCTTGATGTCGGAGAGAGCCGACTGCATGTTGCCCGATGCATCGTTGAAACTGAGGAAAACAGGGCTTTTCTCCTGCTCGAAAACCATGGAAAGCGACAAGTCCAGGCCGATGCTTTTGCAGTCGCTGATGAGGCGTTCGGCGAAAGCATCGCTGCCAAAGACGGTCATCAGCCGTACTTCATGGCCTAACTGTTTGAGGTTGTGTGCGATGTTGCGTGCCACGCCGCCGTGATGGAAACTGATATGTGCGGGAGTGCATCCGCCTTGCCTTGTGTCGCCTTGCGGCATTACGGACACGTCTATGTTGGATTCGCCAATGACTGTGATTCTCATGGGTTGAAAACTTGGCCCAAAAGTAAGAAAGTTTCCCGATTGTTTGACATTCCCGAAATTATTTTGTTATTTTGCGCATCAAATCAATGTGTTATGGGACAAAGTCAAAAAAGGAAACCGAAGCGTCGCAACTACAAATACCATGCGATTACGTTTAAACTGTCAGCGGGGCAATACCGTTCGTTGCGCAACTATTGCAAGGCACGCAAGACGACTCCCATAAAACTGATTAAGAGGAACTTGGAGCGTTTTATCTCCAACTACGAGTACGAGGTGCCTTCGGAATTGTATCTTACTGAAAACCAGTTGGATCTGTTTAGTGAGAATTGAAGGGAATCCTGTTTTGGATGGAGCGTCCCAAGGTGATTTCGTCGACAAATTCGAGCGCGTCGCCCACGGCAATGCCTTTTGAAATGACGGAAATCTTGCCTTTGAAATCGTTCAATTGTCGGAAAATGTAAAAATTGGTCGTGTCGCCTTCGATGGTGGCGGGCAAGGCGAGGATGATTTCCTTAATATCCTCGTTTTTAGTGCGTTGAACGAGTTGCGCGATTTTTAGGTCGTGGGGCGAGATGCCTTCAATCGGGCTGATGACGCCTCCCAAAACATGATAAAGCCCGTTGAACGAAGCCGTCCGCTCGATGGCCAAAACGTCACGCATGTCGGCCACCACGCAGAGTGTGTTCTCGTCGCGTCGCGGGTTGCCACAGATGGCGCAAACTTTGGTGTCGCTGATGTTGTAACATCGCTCGCAAAGCATGATGTTGCGCTTCATTTTCAGCAGAGAATCAGCCAGTTGCTCGGTCGTCATCTGGTCTTCGCTGAGCAGGTGTAGAGCGAGTCGCAGCGCGGTTTTCTTGCCGATGCCGGGCAATTTCGATAGCGATTCCACCGCATTTTCCAACAATATGGATGAGTATTCTGCCATAATAAAACGTGCAAAGTTACGTTATTTCCGTAGATTTGCAGCCATAAAATCCAGAAATCATGAAAAGAAGTTTCCTCGTCATGGCCGCCTTGCTGATGGCGGTGTCGTGTTTCGCGCAAGACTATAACCAAATAGACTCGAAAGGCCGTCGGCAAGGCATTTGGATGGACTTTTACGCCAACGGACAGAAACGCTACGAGGGTGAGTTCAAAAATGACAAGTGCAAAGGCACTTTCCGCTACTATGACGAGCAAGGCAACTTGAAGGCTACCAATGAGTTCGACAAGTCGGGCGACCGAGCTTTGAACAAGACCTACGCCCCGAACGGCCGCGTGATTGCCACGGGATATTATCTCAACCAAAAGAAAGACGGCGAATGGCGCTATTTCGACCCAGAAAGCGGTCAACTGCTTCTCGTTGAGGATAATACGGAAGGAAAAGTGAACGGTTGGTCGAGGCTTTACAATCCGCAGAACGGTAAATTGGCCGAGGAGACGCAATACGTGAGCGGCGTGCCTGAGGGCCAGTGCCGCAAGTTCTCCGACACGGGGATCCTGCTGATGGAATGCCAATACCACAACGGACTCTTGGAAGGCCCGTCAAAGTCTTATTACCCAAACACTTTGCTGAAGGAGGAGGGACAATACGCCCAAGGTATGAAGGTAGGTCAATGGAAGACCTACAACGAGGATGGCGACCTAATCTCGGTGGATAGCTTCGGAGACTAAGGGCAGCGTTGCAGGTAGTCCTCCAAATTGGGACGTCCATATTTGGCGGCCAGCTTGTAATATTCGCAGGCATGTTCTTCGTCGTTGAGGAGCACATAGGCCCTCCCGATGTTGAAATAGGCGTCGGCGTAGTCTGGCTTCAGCTCGGTGGCCTTCTCGAAATCGGCGATGGATTCCTTGTATTTCTTGGCGTTCACCTTGGCGCAGCCACGAAGGTAATAGGCCTCGCAGTTGCTTTTGTCATATTTGATGGCCTTGTCGAAGGCGGCCTCCGCTTCCTCGAACTTGCTGTAGCTCATCATCAATTTGACGCCTTCATCCATGTAAATGCGCGATTTGGCAGGGTCTTGGCAGCTTGCGAGGCATAAGCCCAAAGCCACCCAAAGCACTATTGATAGTCTCTTCATTGCGTTGGTTATTTGCTGCAAAAGTACAAAAAAAGTCCGAAAGCGCATGGCTTCCGGACTTTTTCTTACCCGCGAAGGGCGACTTTATCTCACAATCAACTTGATGGAAACGTTGTTCTTGTTGTTCCTGAAGTTGAGGATGTAAAGTCCGCTGGGCAGGCTGTGGCCCACACGCTGGGTGGCACCGGCATTGATTTGCTGGCGCAACAGCGGCTGACCGATTACGTTGTAAACCGTCAGGTTATAATGGTCGGCGTCGTCGTTCTCGACGATGAACTCCTGATAGGCGGCCCAAACCTTGATATGAGTCTCGACGGGCTCATCGATGTCGTCGTAGGTGAGGTCGATGAAGATGGGCTCGCTAAGGCCGTTGGTCGGGTTGACGGTGTTGGCCTCAGGATACCACTGGCCGTTCGTGGATGTGTACTCTGTCGGGAAGAGCGAACCTAATTCCCAAACCTCGATGAGGTTGATACCGGTCTCGTTATCGTTAGGTAAGATGCCGCCGAACCAGCCGTCATTGCCGGCCACCAGTTCCTTGTAGAAATTGGCGTACTGGTTGATGCTGCCATAGTCCACGCCCACTGTCTCCACACTGGTGGAATAGATGGGACGTTCATCTTCGTAGTTGGCATACAGCGCGGCGAAACTGCCAGGTAGTTCATCGCTCTTCACATAGAAGGCTGAGCCTTGGTTAGCGTTGTGTTCTGTGCCAAAGTTGAGCACGGTGGCGTAGTCTTCTGTGGTGAAGATTCGGTCAACCGTGGTGCCGTCGTGACCATCGTTGAGACGGATGCGGAGGTAGACCTGGTTGCCGGGCGTGAAGCGGGCGTTGGCCGTAGGCTCGTTCATGAACCAAAGCAGTTCGCTGTTGCCATCAATGTCAGTGGTGAACTCGCCATAGCCGCCTTCCGTGGCTAAGCTTGGGCTGGTGCTGCGGTAGAAGCCTGTCTCGCTGACATAAATCACATTGCCCGCGCCAGCTGTTTCGGGACCATCGTTCGCATCAACGAACTGGTTGGTGTAACGGTAGGTGGTGTTGGGCTCAAGGTTGTAAATCCAAACTTGCATGGCTACAGGCACGCGGTTGTTGTTCGAGCCGTTGTTGCCTTGGATGTAGTACGGCATGAATGCCTCAATCATCGGCTCGTTCTCGCTAAGGACGGTACCTGTCAGGCTGACCGTGGTCGAGGCGCCGCCACCAATGTGGGTGATGGTGCCGTCATAGCCGCCGATATCGAGACCTTCAGCCAAACGGACGTACACCGTCACGGGCTGGCCGACGAGCTGGCCGTTGGCGTAGTCGATTTCAAGCTCCTCGCCGAAGTCTTCATCGTCCAACGAGATTTCGAAGCCATCGGTCACCGTCACCATGACGCTACCAGTGCCTTCGAGGTTGGCAGCCGTTAAGTCGTAGCTCTGCGATGCAGACGGGCCGTTGCCGACGATGTAGTTGAGGCCGCTGATGGCATTCGGTGTGGCCGTCAGGCTGGCACTGGAGCCACCTGCAACGAGCATGATGTCGTCGACTTCCCATGCGGCGGCTTCGTCCTCGGTGCAGGTGTACCTGAAGCCGATGTAGCAGTTCGAGCCGTTGAAGCCGTCCAAGCTGATGTCGCCAGACTCAATCCAGTTCCAGCCGCCCGTCGAAAGCTCGCAAGGAAGCTCAAACCAAGTGGCCATAGTCGGGTCTTGACCGTCGTAGTCGTTGGAGAAGTACACTTCAAGTTCGGGGCCAGTATAGTTCTTGGCCGTCTTGAAGGTAAGCACGACGTCGCTGTGGCTGTCGAGGTCGAAGGCAGGCGAGAAGAGCCAGTCTTCGTTGCTGCCGAGGTTGTAGCCGTTGATGTAAGCGTAGTGGTTGCCGTTGTGCTCTGCGATGTCCCATTCGGCCTCGCCTTCCAGGCTGACTTGCGTCCAGCCGTGCCAATCCTCTTCCCAATCCTGGTTGAAGATGATGACGATGTCGCCTTGGATGATGTAGTTGGCGCTCACTACGGGGCTGTCGTTGTAACCATCCTTCGTGGCATAGGCCCAAAGGGTCAGGCTTTCGTCCACGGTGACGGGCTCGTCGTACTCATACCACGGACCAATGTCCGAATCCAAGCTGTAATAGATGGTTGCATCTGGCGTGGCGCAGCTGATGGTGACGTCTTGAGTCGCGTAATACGTACCTCCGGCAGGGTTGAAGGTCGGGGCGGCCACGGTGGGCGTACCGCCTTCGCCTTGCATGAAGATGTCGAGGAAGAAGTTGTACTCGCCGTTGTTCATGTTAGAGGTCGCGTAGGCACCGCAAATGTAGTCCTCGTTGTAGTAGCGTACTGCGAAGGCGCGGGTGTCGGTGGTTACATTGATGATGTTGAAGCCAGTGTAGTTGGGCACGAGGGCACCGTCTCCAGCGGTGGCGAGGCTGACGGTCCATTCGGTCTTTTCGCCATTCATGTTGAAGTTGGTGCCGCTGGAACCGTAGCTGATCACGTCGCCATTGGCGTTGGTGAACGTGTAGCCGTTGGCGGTGACACCCACAGTCCAGTAGTAGCTGTCCTCATCGTTCACGATGTCGGCGGGGATGATTTCATAGGCGCCGTTCATCAGGCTGGTGAACTCAGTCGTGGCAAGCTTGCCGCTGGTCAGGGTGTTGGCCATGGCGCGGTAGGCATCAGTCACCTCGTTGTAACGAGCGGCCAAAATGACCTTGTTGCCGTCTTGCAAAGCACTCACATCGGCGATGCGGATGTAGTCGCCGCCAGGCATGGGCTCTTCGATGACAGAGCCGTTGCAGGTGACTTCCACGGTGGTGGCACCCGTCGAGACAATCTCGATGTCTCCGTCATAGGAGCCTGCGCTCAGGCCAGCCTTCATGCGGACATAAATGGTCGTTTCTGCCACAGTGCCGTTGGTAGGCGTCAGGGTGATGGTCGGTTGAGCGTTGAAACCGCTGCCCGAAGTGGAGGAGATTTCGAAGTTGGTGGCCTCGTGGATGCTGAGGTTACCCGCCAGGTTCATGCCCGAAACGGTGAAGCTCTGCTCCATTGAAGGACCGTTGCCCACGACATAGGTGAAACCGCTCAGAGTCAACGGGGTAGCGGTGATGATAGGTGTGGTGGTCTGACCGACGAGCATGATGTCGTCAACCTCCCAGCCGGCGGCCTCGCTGTCGTTGCAGGTGTACATGAAGCCGATGTAGCAGTTCGTGCCGCTGAAGCCGCTCAAGTCGATGTCGCCCGATTCAACCCAGTTCCACGAGCCTTGCGACAGGGCGCAGGTCAGGGACGTCCAAGTGGCCGAGAGCGGGTTGGTGCCGTTGTAGTCGTTGGAGAAAAAGACCTCCAAGTCTGGACCAGTGTAGTTCTTGGCCGTGCGGAAAGTCAGCACGGGGTTGTCGATGTCGTCCACGTTAAAGGCGGGCGAGATGCACCAGTCGATGTTGGTGCCATGGTTGTAGCCGTTGGCGTAGGCGTAATGGTTGCCGTTGTGTTGGTTGATGGTCCATGAGGCCTCGCCTTCCACGTCGACGAAGGTCCAGCCGTTCATTTCGCCTTCCCAATCCTGGTTGAAGATGGTCACCATGCCCGTTTGGATGACGTAGGTGGCCGTCGCGATGGCGCTCGGGTCGTAGCCTTCCTTCACGGCGAAGGCCTTCACCATGGTGGTCTCGCTGATGGTCAGCGGGGCGGTGTAGACGGGGCTGCTCTCGGTCGGGTCGGTGCCGTCCAAAGTGTAATGGATGGTGGCGCCTTCTGTCGCGCAGGCGATGCTTACCGATTGGGCCTCGAAATAGGTGCCGCCTTCAGGCGTGAAGGTCGGGGTGGCTACCACAGGCGTGCCGCCTTCGCCCTTGACGAAGAGGTCGAGGAAGAAGTTGTAGTCGGCACCATTCATGTTTTGGATGTGGTAGGCACCGACGACGTGGTTCGCGTTGAGGGCGAAGGCACGGTTGTCAGTGGCTACGTTGATGATGTTGAAGCCGAAATAGTTGGGCACCATCGAGCCTTCGTCTGAAACGCCCGTGGCAACAGTCCATTCGGTCTTGGTACCGTTCATGTTGAAGTTGGTGCTGCTGTTGTAGCCAATCACATCGCCGTTGGCGTTGGTGAAGGTGTAACCGTTGGCGGTGATGTCCACCAACCAATAGTAATCACTCTCGCTGCTGACGATGCTGGCGGGGATGATTTCATCGGCGCCGCTCATCGTACTGCTGAACTCCGTGGTGTTGAGCTTGCCGCTGCTGAGCGTGTTGAAGAGGGCCACGTAGTCATTCGCAACCTCGTCGTAACGGGCCGCGAGGATGACATGGCTGCCGTTGGTCAGTTGGCTCAGGCTGCTGATGCGGACATAGTCGCCTGTGACAGGCGGAGGCGTGGGACCGTCGCCGGTCACGGTGCCAATCACGGTGACATAGATGGACTGCGTGCCTTCGGAGGTGATGGCCAGTTGGTCCGTGTAGGTGCCTACTGGTAAGCCGGCTTTCATGCGCACGTAGATCTTGATGTCGTAGAAGTTGTTGGTCGTGGAGGTGACGATGGCCGGATCTTCGGGGATGAACATGCCTTGTTCGAAGGTGGAGACCTCAAAGTGCTCTGACGGATAGATGTAGGCATCGCCAAGCAAGTTGGTGCCGCTCAGTTCGAAGTAGACGATTTCCGACGGGCCGCCCGACTCATAGCTGTATTCCAGACCTGAGAGGGTAGTGGGCGTGGCGATGAGGTGTCCGCCTTGTACAAACTCCACGTCGGCAGCGGAGGCTACCAGCAGCTGCGGGGCGTTGTAGCAGCCAATGACACCATTGATGTTCACGAGATCGCCTTCGCTCAAGCCTTCCACGTAAGGCAGGTGATAGATGTTCATCTGTGCCCTGCCTTGGGTGATGACCGTCAGCCCGCTGTAGTTGATGGTGCCAATGATGGCGTTTTCAATTCTCACTCGGGTCGACTGCAAGAGGTTCTGGCCAGCATAGTCATCGTTGATTTCAGCGATGGTATGAATCTCAAGCGGCAATGGGTTCCCTGACGAAAGGATGGCAAACTCGCTGGGATTGCTGCCGTTGATGCCTGTCAGCTCGATTAAGCCGTTGTATACGGTCTTCTTGCCATAGGCCCGGACGAGGTCGCCAAGTGCCAATTCTGCAGGAACGGTGTTGTTGTTCAGATAGAGATCGATGCCAGCGGTGCCGTCCTGCACGTACACGTTTCTGCCGTCAATCATGATTACGGTGCCTTCCATGCAGGCGTAGGTGTTGTTGGGCAGGTTGTGGATGCCACTGATGGGCAGCGGCTCGGTGATGGTGTAGGTGGCTTCGGCAATGGCACTGTTGATGTAGTTCTCGGCGACGGCCATGGCCTTGATAGTCATGGTAGTGGCTACCTCAATCGGCGAGCTGTAAACCAGGCTGCTCACGGTCGGGTCGGTGCCATCGGTGGTGTAATAGATGGTAGCGTTGGGTGTCGTGGTACTGATGCTCACGGTCTGCGGAGCGAGGTAGGTGCCACCCTCGATGGAGAAGGTCGGCGTGGCAGCCATAGGCATGGTGCCCACCGAGCCGCTGAGGGCCGCGTTGGTGTTGAGCTCACCCGAGGTGAATGTAAGGTCGCCTGAATAGCTGCCCGAGCTAAGTCCGGCGGCCAACCTGACGTAAACGGCCGTAGCTTCTAAAGTTCCCGAAGTGGGTTCCAACACGAGGCTATTACTAAATGTACCGCCTGCGCTGAGGCTGATTTCGAAGTGCTCAGGAGCGGCAATGGTCACGTTTTCGGTGAGCAAATTACCTGAAACCGTGCATGTTTGCGTCGATGAAGGTCCTTCGCCATAGGCATAGTCGAAGTTGGATAGCGAAGTCGGCGTGACGGCCAACTGCGGGGTGGGCTGCGGCGCTTCGCCCGACATGAAGATATCAAGGAAGAAGTTGTACTCGCCACTGCTCATGTTGCTTGTGGCGTAGGCCTTGACAACGCGGTCGGTTTCAGTGACACGCAAGGCGAATGCGCGTCCGTCGTTCGTCACATTAATAATGTTGAAGCCTTGGTAATCAGGCACCAACGAAGTCTCAGGAGAAACACCCGAGCTGATGGTCCATTCGGTCTTTTCGCCTCCCATGACGAAATTGGTGCCGCTATTGCCGTAACCGATAACCTGGCCGTTGGCGTTGGTGAAGGTGTAGCCGCTTTCAGTCACACCCACAGTCCAATAGTAGCTGTCTTCGTCGTCGACAATGCTGGAGGGCAAGGTTTCACCGTTGACGGTGCACTCGGTGGTGCTGAGCTTGCCGCTGTTTAAGGTGTTGCCGATGGCGAGGTAGGCGTTGGCGTTTTCGTTGTAACGTGCCGCGAGGATGACTTTGATGCCGTCCGACAGGGCGTTCACATCGGTAATGTGGACGTAATTGCCACTCGGCTGAGGTTGCTCGATGACCGTACCTGTGCAGGTGATTTCCACTTCATCGGCTCCTGTCGTGGCGACGAGAATGTCGTCTTCGTAGTTACCGACCGGCAAGCCAGCCTTCATGCGGACATAAATCGGCGTTGGCTCGACCGTTCCGTTAGTGGGCATCAACGTGATGATGTCTTGGGCGTTGAAGTTGGTGCCTGGAGCGGTTGAGATTTCAAAGTCGATAGTGCCTGCAACGGTGAGGCTGGCGGTCAGGTTCAGGCCGCTAACGGTGAAGCTCTGTTCTGCCGACGGGCCGTTGCTTTCGATGTAACTGAAGCCGTCAAGTATGTTGGGCGTGACGGTTAGGACAGGTTCGATAACCTCAATGATATAAGTTGCTGAAGCAATCTCGCTGGCTTGATGGCCTTCCTTCCAAGCCTTGGCCTTGACGGTGGTCGTCTCGCTGATAGTCAGAGCTGAGGTGTAGGTTGCGCTGCTTTCGGTCGGGTCGGTGCCGTCCAAGGTGTAGCGGATGGTCGTGCCTTCGGTGGAGCAGGCGATGGTCACAGTCTGCGTTTCAGTGTAAGTGCCTCCGGCGGGCGAGAAGGTCGGGGTGGCCACAATCGGCATGCCGCCTTCGCCTTGCATGAAGATGTCTAACACGAAGTTGTAGGTTCCTGCATTGTTGTTGGTCATGTTAGACAAAGCGTAGGCACCAAACTTGTGGTTGTTGTTCATGGCAAATGCACGGCTGCTTGTGTTCACATTGGAGATTAAGAAGCCGGTGTAATCAGGCACAAGGGCAGTCGATGGTGCGCTCTCCATAACGACAGACCACTCAGTATTGTCGCCACCAGAGACAAAGTCGGTGCCACTGCTGCCGTAGCCAATCATCACTCCGTCTGTGTTGGTGAATGTGAAGCCGTTGTCGGTGATGCCGACCGTCCAATAATAACTGCTTTCGTTGTTGGCGATTTCCGAAGGAACCGTTTCATTGCCGTCATTGACGATGGAAACGAACTGGACACCATCGGGTTTTCCAGATGCCGTGTTTGGCATAGCCATGTAATTGTTCTGGGTTTCATCATATCGTGCGGCAAGGATGACCTTGTTGCCCGCGACGAGGTTTCCGACATTGTCGATGCGCACATAGTCCCCACCAGGAGTCGGCACGTTGATAGTATAAGTGGCTTCAGTGATGTCGCTGGCCTGATAGCCGTCCTTCACGGCGAAGGCCTTGACGGTGGTCGTCTCAGCGATGCTCAGCGCTGACACGTAGATCTCGCTGTTCACGGTCGGGTCGGAGCCGTCGAGGGTGTAGTGGATGGTCGAGCCTTCGGTTTCGCAGCTAATGGTGACGGTCTGTGCCTCGGTGTAGGTTCCGCCATCGGGCGAGAAGGTCGGGGCGGCCACGATGGGCAGGACACTCACCGTGCCGCTGAGGGCGATGGTCTCGTTCAAATCGCCGCTGGCCACAGCTAAGTCGCCGAAATGGTCGCCGACTTCAAGACCCTCGGCCATACGGACATAAACCGTTGTCGCTGCCAAAGCGCCTTCTTCAGGGATGAGCGTCAGATTACCGACAAAGGTTCCATCAGCACTGAGGCAAACCTCGAAGCCTTCAGGAGCAGTGACGGTTACATTTGCCGTCAGGTTGTTACCTGAGACAGCGAAGCTTTGCGCCTCCGAAGGACCGTCGCCGAAGCTGTAGCTGAAGCCTGAAAGATCCGTTGCGGAAACGGTCAACACAGGATCGGGTTGGAAGATGAGCACCACATCTGATGCCAAGGCGACACGCAGTTGCGGGTCGTTGAAGCATCCGATGACGGCAGTCACGTCTACAATGTCACCTTCCACAATGCTGGTCAAAGCAGGTACCTTATAAATATTAATGCTGCTTCCGTTTTGGGTCAGCAGGGTGTTGTTGTTCGGATTGATGGCACCGATGGTGGCACTTTCAATCTTCACACGCGTGGATTGTAGCATGTTGTTGCCATTGAAGTCGGCGAGGATTTCGGCAATGGTCTTGATGGCCATCGGAAGCTCGTTGCCGGTGGAGACGATGCTGAATTGCTCTGCCTCGTTCGGGTTGATGTTGGTGAGTTCCACAAGGCCCTTGTAGACGGCACGTTTTCCGTAAGCCTGTACCGTGTCACCCAAAGCCAGTGTACTCGGAGCGTTGGCGGTGAGGAACAAGTCAATGCCCGCCGTCTCATCTTGGATATAAACGTTCTTTCCATCGATGAAGGTGACAATGCCCTGAACCAGAGCGTATTCATCGAGTGCCAAAGCCCTAGCCTCGGCGATGGTAATCACGCTCGGTGCTATTTCAATGGTATAGACTGCCGTGGCAATCGCGCTGGCCTGATAGCCGTCCTTCACGGCGAATGCCTTGACGATGGTCGTCTCGGTGATGGCCAGAGGCGAGCTGTAGACCTCGCTGCCCACGGTCGGGTCGGAGCCGTCGAGGGTGTAGTGGATGGTCGCGCCCTCAGTGGCACAAGCGATGGCGACGGTCTGTGCCTCTGTGAAGGTTCCGCCATCGGGCGAGAAGGTCGGTGTGGCCACCATCGGCATGGCCGTGACCGTTCCGTTCAACGAAACCGTCTCGCTCAAGTCGCCGCAAGTCGCGGTCAGGTTGCCGGAATGGTCGCCGACGGCCAATCCAGCCATCATGCGTACATGGACATCGGTAGCGGCCAGCGTGCCTTCGTTAGGCGTGAGGGTGATGCTGCCGTCATAGATTCCCTCAGCGGAGAGGCAGACCTCGAATCCCTCTGGGGCGGTGACGGTGACGTTGGCTGTCAGGTCGGTGCCGGATACGGTGAAGGTCTGTGTCTCGGACGGTCCGCTGCCGAAGGTGTAGGTAAAGCCTTCGAGCGCGGTCGGAGCCACCGTCAGCACGGGTTCGGGAATATTAATTATATAGGTTGCCTCAGCAATGTCACTGGCTTGATACCCGTCCTTCATGGCGATGGCTTTGACGGTGGTCGTCTCGCTGATGGTCAGTGTCTCAGTGTAGACCGTGCTGCTCTCAGTTGGGTTGGTGCCGTCCGTCGTGTAACGGATGGTCGCGCCCTCGGTCGTGCAGGCGATGGTGACGGACTGTGCGCCGGTGTAGGTGCCTTCTTCAGGCGAGAATGTCGGGGTGGCCGCGATGGGCGTTCCGGGCTCGCCCTGCATGAAGATGTCGAGGAAGAAGTTGTACTCGGCATTGTTCAAGTTGGTAGTGGAGTAGGCACCGCAGACAAAGCTTTCGTTGAGGTAGCGGACGGCAAAGGCACGGTCGCTG
>Ga0265301_10003284_pt1 | contig 17301 bp, 12 predicted proteins | sample AusTroGonzalo_MG_2_FD_193488 | JGI IMG/M metagenome (GOLD analysis project Ga0265301, IMG submission 193488) | Bovine rumen microbial communities from tropical cattle in Woodstock, Queensland, Australia - Gonzalo_04 | ecosystem: Host-associated > Mammals > Digestive system > Stomach > Rumen ... | reverse complement strand
CATTGGCCACCTCCTCTTTGCTTTATAGTTCGTATGGAATTAGCTATGCAAAGTTAGTAAATTTATTTGAAAGTGCCAAATAATTCAGAGAGAAATAAGTGACGAAGGAGCGGGGTAGGGCACCTTCATCCCTCATCCTTCTTCCTTCATCCCATATCGCTCATCATCCTCGACAAGAAGTATGCAGACAAGACCGTTGTGATGGTTAACGAGCAGGCGAAGGATTACTGATTATGACACGGGACAGTCCCGTGTCAAATGCATCCATATTATACATCAGGATGCCCTGTTCATCCCATTTTTCCGACGGAATTTGAATTTTTCGAATTGCTTCGGACAAATGGACTTCACCGCTCTCATCAATTTGCTTCAGATGGTAATTAAGATACATCAACAGCAAACAGTTCAGACATTCGTTTCTGAGAAAGCCACAAGTTCTCGTTATTAAACACAACAGATACATTGACTTTCCCTGTGGAAGAACGATATATAAGCACATTACCCTCAACGCTTGTAGCAAGATCTTTTGAATCCATTTTGCTTGTAAAGAACTCCCTTGCAGCCTTTACAACGGGTTTCTTCTGGTCAGCATTGATGGAGATAGCCATACATGCTGTCCGTGAGAGCATAAAAGACTTCACCTGCCTTGTAGTACCAGAGCCAAGTTGTGCCATCTCCTCTATCTCCACCATGTGTTCCTTCAGGTCCAGCCCTCTACTTCTCCCTCTCTCGTCATGCCATTCAGATAAGAGCTCGAGCAGATTCTCAACGAGCTGTAAACACGCAAAATCCAATGCACCAAACTGGCGTTTGGCACATTGAAAAATAGTAAATGTTAGATGATAGATGATAGATGTGAGGGCAAAGCTGCACTTCCTCGTCAGTTAGAATAAATACGACTACTTCTTTCGCAAGATATATTTTCCATCCACAGATTCCACCTCAGACATCGTATTAATAATATCTTCAACTTCGTCCTCCTTGATGGTTGCACCCCATGCAGTTCTGCTAATAGTTCTGGTAATATCTTTAATCTTCACTGGTAACCTAAAGAACCCCATCGCTCTAAGAATGGCCTGTTTCCTTACTGCATATAGTGGACTTTCAAGTACTCTACGTTTGTCACTATTCCGTTTTGACTCATCACTATCTTTCTCATTTTCGTCCAAGAGCAATTCTCCGTTGTACTTATACCATATGCCTTTCACTTTCAATTTACAATTTTCGAAGACAGGTTCGTCAACGATATCCTCAACCTCATCACAATAGTCAATGGCATAATCCATTATCCTATACAGTTCCGTTTGAGGATAAGCCACAATTTTCTTTACTCCTTTCAGCCATATCGAGCCATCAAAACTCATACTCTTTATTGTAAAGCATATATTTTTCAAATTTAAGCGGTAAAGATTCCCACCCATATATTTTAGTTTTCCTTCTTCCGAGAATACTTTTTGTCCATGTTTGTCAAGTATTGAACACCTTGTAGAAGAATTCTTGATACTAAAGTCTTTTTCTTCAAGTTGCTCTTTCTTTTCGATGCTCATCTTGACAGGAAACTCTTCATCTTGACCATAAGTGTAATCTATAAGTCCAAGTTTAGCAAGTCGAGACTTGATTGCCACTTCCGTACGGCCTATGATGGTTGCTATCGTCGTTATGTCCTTGCCCTGCTGGAAATAGCTTACTATCCGTTCCTCTTCATCTTTGGTCCATGGTTGCCCTTTTCTGTTTTCTTTTATGGAATCCCTTTCAGACGCAACATCGTATAGAGAGGAAGTTTTTTTGATGACATTTCCATGGCTATCCAGATACACATGCTCAATCTCAATATCATCAGATGGATTATCTGTTGTAGTCGTCGATTCTGTTTGTTTAATAGAATCTACTAATAATTCATCATCCATCGTGACTTCTTCATGCAGCCTAATGACCTTTTCCTTGTTGTTTCCACGCAATAAATCAATAGCCTCTCCTATCTTGTCTATTAATTCCATAGAACCCTCTTCGCTCATAAGAGAGATCTTTAAATCTGATAAGAAATTGTCATAGGTAAAGGCAAATGATGGAGTGATGTCACCTTTATGAATAGGATGATTTATCTTTTCAAGCAGGTCATAAACTGTTGGGCAGATTTCTTTGAACATTTCCCTCTCATTACGATGAGATTTCAAGAAAGAATAGTATTGCAGATTTAGAACGATCTGTATATCTTCGTTAAGATTCTGAAATTGACGAACAAGTTCATTATCAGTTTTTGGCGTTGCAATATTCTTTTCGTCTTTCTCATTAGAAAGAATCTTTTCGTAGTCAGATAATGCAGAGACAGAATAATCAACGGTGTTGTCTGCACTTTCTGACATTCTGTCTATCTGTCCTTCAGAAAGATTGGTGTAGGTCTCAAGTAATACTCTCTTTAATGATGAACGACCTGATGACAATGTCATCAAGAAATACAAATCTTCATCAAGTTCTGCATACATGACACAATCGTATATTTTTGCTTCTGAAGGTTTTATATTAGTGTCACGCATTAAGGATAGTATATCCTCTTTTCCTCTGTTTGGGATTATATGCCAAAAACTGTCGCTTTGTAGATACCAAAATGGCAAGTATGCTTCAGGATGGAAAAGAGGTTCTTCTGGCAGCACCCTATTCCATACTTTCAGGAACATAGATTTCAATGTGTCGTCATAATAAATCTCATTATCTGATAACACATTTTGTTCGTACAGTTCAATCACCGTTAGCATTAAGACTGCTTTATGTGGCGATTTTCGCCCATACTTATTATTAGTCCTTAGGTTTTGGAACACTTCTACATAATCCATGTTTCAAAGATGTTATAATTCTTCTGGTTTATCTTCTAGAGTTAAATCTTCAACCTGTTTATTTGTCAATTGCAGAAATATATCAAGAAAGGATCTGTGAGAAAAGAAAAAACCAGAATCTTCTTTCAACTTCTCCTCCATGACAGAGAATCCGTAGTTGGCATATTCTTCCATCGTTTCGATCAGGCTTGTCACAACAGTGCTAACTTTTATGTCACCCTTGTCAAGAGCTATCCAGTCAACATCCGTTTTTGCCACCAAAGCGATAAATATATAAGAACGTAAGCCTGAGTAGGCATGCCTGAACTTCTTTGAATCAAGATTGCCCCATTTGTCAATAGGCTGGCCCAACACTTTTAAATCTTCACTCGATTCGGACAGTGGTAACTTTTTATTGGCATATAATCCAATAAAGAAGGCCATAATGTATGGCTCATAGCCGGCACCCAGGACTTTTCCTTTGGCCCCCGTATTTACAGAAGCGCCAATGCCATAATCTGAGATAATTCTTAGTACACTCTGTTCGTACTTTTTCTCAAATCGAGGGTTTCTGCGTCCCCAAATATCTATCAGTTTCTCGTCCTTACCCACGAGTTCTTCTATGTTGTTCAGTATATCAGCCATAGTTACTTGATTTTAGATATTATAGTTTGAATAGTACCCAGTTTCTTGTCATCGAAAGGTTTCTTCTTCTCTATACGGAAGACGCTACCATTCACCTCGTCTATCTTGACTTTGTCAAGAACGGCTTCACCATTACTCTCTTTTAAGAAACTCTTTGTTACGATAACAACTTGCTTCTTCAGTTTACTAATGACATTAAAGAATTCACTTTCTTTGGCATCAGTAAATGAAGAGGTAGGTGCATCAAATAACAGGGGGAACTCCGTCTTGTCCTTTTCGCTTGACAACTTACCAATAGCAAACAATACGGACATCAAATAAGTTGTGCGCAATGCTGTATTGGGCGTAAATATTCTCGTATTGTCATTATTCATCAGCACGGCTTCACCCTGTCCGTTGGCTTTCTCTAAGATTCTAATTGTACCCTTGAAGTCATTTGAATTAAGCTTCTCTAAGAATTCATTCGACTCATCCTCAATAGCATGGAGCAACCTTTTCTTATTAGTTTCCTTAGCAGACTTGAAGGCTTCTGAAATCTGACGGATAATAAGTGCAGTCTTGGCAAAGATTGCAGCCGAAGTGCCTTCGGCCAATTTACTGAGAGCATCCTGTGCTTCATCAAGGGCAGCCCGGTGTTGCGCCCTCTGTCTTTTCAGGAAGTCAATTCTGTTCTCTGCTTTGTTTTTCTGATCAACCCAGTTGGAAATATTCTCATAGTTGGCCAACAACTGCTCTTCCGTAAGTCCGTCTGTCTGAGCCAAGATTCGTTTCTTTTGCTCAAACTCCACGTTCAGGTTCGCATCGATCTTTTTTACTTCATCGTGCATGCGATTGTTGAATGCAATAGCTTCCTGAATCTTATGACGTAGTTTGGTAATTTCAGACAAGTTGTCATTGAGCGTCGTGTCTCGCTTCTGGAGTTCTACTATGTAGTTGTTCATGTAATAGGGAGCTATCTCTTCATCCTCGGGAACCTTTAGTGACTCCTGATATTCTTCAAGGCGATGAAGCATGAACTCCCAGGCTTCTGAGTGTTTCTTAGCTGGACGGCCACAAATCTTGCAGACTTCTTCATCCAACATTTCTTGCATGACCTTCTGGCCTGGAATGTGAACAGGTAATGGAACAAAGTCTGTCTGCATCTTCTTGATAGCCTTTTCCTGTCCAGCAGTAAAAAGGTAGTTCTGTTCCAGTTTCCTTCGCTTCTTATCTACCTCACTGACCTTGCTTGAGTACTCTTCAGCAATATCTGCAAAACCCATCAAAATCCACATATCATCAAGGAGGTTGATAGTATAATTCTCATCAATGCGGGCTTGCATTTGAGAACGTTTCTGTGAAAGAGTCTCTATCCTTCGATTGACGGCAATAAGCAATTTTGATGCCTCTTTGCTCTGTTCAATGCTTTTCAGCAGACTGTCAAAGTTCACAGCCTCATTCTCCTTGTTTTTTATCTCTCTTTCAATGTCAGAAAGGGTGCCCGTCTCAAACTCAATGGTTCTATTGAGTTGCTTGATTCTATCAGTATTCTTTTTGTCCAGTTTCTGGGCATTGTCACGAGCTTGGTCGGCTTTCTTTGTGGCATACTCCATAAAAGCAAAATATGCTTCGAAATCTTTCACATCACTGAAGGTCTCAACAAGCATCTTCAGTGCGTTAGAATTCTGGAACACATCAAGGTCGCTTTCTCCCTTGAACATTGTGTATTTCCGAATTTCCGAGGGTAGGTCGTAGTCAAAACGGATACCATCTTTTACAATTCTCTCTACGCCATTGTTCTCTATGAGGTTAAAAGAATAATTAGAAGTGCTTACTTCTCCATCGAATGACTTGGTGAAGTGGAACATCTTCTCGAGCATTTTTGTCTTTCCCTTATGTTCATAGGTCATTGCAACACGAACATCATCAGACTCATCAGCAAATAGTTCCTCAATTCTCTTTTTGGAGATGTATTTTGTATCCATCTTGTGGGTACCATCAGTACGGAATAACCACTCAAGAGCTTCATAGAATGTTGTCTTACCATCTCCATTTGAACCAATGATAAGATTGAGGCCATTACTTAACTCAAAGACATTCCGCTTATAATAGCTTCGAAAATTTTCTATTTCTATTTTTAGTATAATCATAGGATGTAGTTCTCATTAATGTAGTTAAACACTGTCATATAGACTTTCTTCTGATCGCTCTCGTCTGTAGAGCCATCAAGGTTCTTTATTATTCGAGCCACGGCTGCCACAACGACATTATCGGAATTCATCGCTGTGTACAAATCTTCATATTCTGATTTGTTATAGCCATATAGTTCTTGCAGTTTTTGGTCATCAAGAACCATGTGAAGCATTCGTTCTTTGTTAGTCATAAGCTATTTTGTTTTAGATTGTTAATGCATAATGATCTAATACCTCTCTTAATTCTAATTCTGAATAGGAGGGATTTTCTGAGAGATTAGCGAAGTTTCGCACTCTCAAAAGTTCACCTCTTACAAGAGACTGTTCCATGCGATAACTGTCGCTATAGGGGTTAACCTCAGGAAGAACAACAAGGTCATGAAGTTCTGCCATTTTCTTGTCTGGGTGCGTTCTTAGTACACGTCCACGACGCTGAATAAACTGACGTGGATTTCCTGTACTAGAACAGAAAATAGCCAGTTCACTACGAGGAACATCCACACCTTCATCAAGACATTTCATAGACGTTAGCACTTGTAGTTTGCCTTCCGCAAAATCATATAGTATCTCATCTCTGTCTTTCTGTCCAGAGACGAACTTTCGTACTGTTACGTGGTCATCAACCTCAGTTACTGCCTGAGTATATATATTGATAAGGTGGTCAGCGTCGTTGTCATCATCAATGATTTCGTTTTTGTCAAAGTCATCTTGAGCACCAACATAATCAGGTTTATTACCTTCTGGAACATATATCAAAGAGTATTTCAGGTTGCCCTTCTCCTCAAATCTCTTCTCAATAATAGACTTAAATGTTTCTAACTTATTGACCGCCTTATGTATAATCCTTTTGCGCTCGAGGAGTTTCATTTTCAGAATCTCATCTATATAGTCAAACGTCTCTGTGTTATAGTTGAAATACTTTGCAATCTTCTCTGATATTTCCACATAAGCGCTCATCTCTTCAGGAGTTAATCTGACCAAGTGAGGATAATACATATACTTACATAAGACGCCATTCTTAATGGCCTCTTCCATGCTGTATTCATATGTGTAGTGCTCCTCAGAGCCAAAGAATTTATTCAGTTTCTTGTTTCCTTCATCATCAAACTGACGCTCTGGTGTGGCAGATAATCCAATACGTCTGAGATACGGGATCTCTTTCAATCGCTTAACCAACGAGCCAGAGCCCATATTGTGGCACTCATCGGCTATCAATAGCAAACGTTTCTTGTCAAAGCCGTTTAAGACATTGAAAACTTTCTCCCTCGAGTACGATGCGTAGGTAGATATAATTATATATGAGACTTCTGGTTCCCTTTCCGTTTTGTATTTCTCATTAAAAAGAATACGCTCCACTTCATCACGCCAAGTCAGGTTCTTAGAATAAACCTTGGTGATATTAGCAAATTGGAACTTCCTGCATTCCTGCTCCCATTGATTAACAAGAGTGATGGTAGGAACAAGAATGATGGCTTTGTAGTACCCCTTTCGTTGATATATCTCGAAGAGACAATTCAGCGAGGTAATGGTCTTACCAGTACCAGTAGCCATTGCAAACAATCCCTTTTGGCCATTGTTCTTCCAATTCTCAAAAGCAGTCTTTTGATAATCACGAGGACCAGAAGGGTATGGGAAACGTGGTTCAACATCGAGGTCTTCACATGCCATGTCTATACGTTCTTGCCTCTCACGAATAGCCTTCTCTGCTTTTATCTTGCGTAATTTCTTTTCAACATCAAGTAATTCTTCAATATCTTTATCGCTAAAGTTTGATTGAATAGCAGAAATAAGATTTTCAGGAGAAAGGTACTCGACATTCTTTTTCTTCCCTTCCATTATAGAATCAAACTCCTCGCGTTGACTCTGAATACGATTCTGTACCATCTTATCAACAGAGTCACTACGGTATATCGTTATCTCTTCTAGGTTATTGAACAAGCCACTGATTGTGAAGTTGGCAGAACCTGTAAATGAGGTGACGCTGTCACCATCTCTGAACTGACCAGATTTTGTGTGGCTTATTCCTTTCTTGTTCCTTGGCTTGATGATGCGAATATCAATTCGTTTGTCGTAGATAAGAAAGGCTAAACACTCAAAGAATTGTTGCTGGTATTCATCGAAGGTCTGGCGTAAGGTCTCGAAGTTTGTCAAGTCAAAACAATCAATGACGCCACCATGTACTCCTTTGCTAATAGCGTCTTTATCTTCTTCAGAAACTATGTGGTTGATGACCAGTCGCATCCTGCCACCATTCGAGATAAACGAGGCAAAACCATCAGCCAGCACGCTGATAGTAGCAGAACTGAAATAACCTAATTGAAGGTCAAACTCCTTGCTGTTCTCCAAACAATCGTTGAAGAACTTCTCTGGAGAATTAAACTCACCAGGTCTATACGTTCCATCTTCTGCCCAATCTACCTCGTACAGCATAAGCGTTTATATAAAGCAATTTGTACACATGATATCATCGCCAAGGATTTCTGCAAGGGTGGTTCCCTTGTTATTGGCTTTGCTTTCTTTCTGACGACGGATGATGTCGAGTTTTATCTGCCGTATGCGCTCTGGCTTGATGAGGTCTGCAAGACTCTCATTCTGATTCCACGTATAGCCGTCTTTCTCAAACTCCATCGCTTTCTTAAAGAGGTCAGGATGCTGCTCATAGAGCCAAATCCATTCTATCTTCTGTTGGAAGAAACAGAAGTAGCAACCAGAACGACTACGGCAATAGGTGCCTGTCTCGCCATCTACCTCGAAAGGTATCTCCTCGTAATAGGCTGGCACACCCACACCGCTTTCCCTCAGAAGACGGAAAATGTCGTCCTTTACCAAAATATCTGTATTGTCAAGCAGTGGGAAGTCGTCGAGCTTACCCACTGGATAGTCTGTCGTCTTCAGGAACTCGAACACTGCATGATTGAACAATTTGATGTCGTAGTCCAACAGTGTATTCATCTTCTTCGAGTAGTAGAACTGCTTAGTGATGGGCTTCCTCACCGTTTCTAAGATTTCATCGCGAAGGAATCCCTCTGGACATAGGCGCTCATAGATTTCTGTTATCTGTTCCAAGTTCTCATTATGCAGGAACTTATTGATGACGTCGATACTCCAGATGTTCTTACGGAATGGGAAGATGGCCTGGATATTGGGCTTCGAAGAGATATAGCCGTCTCTGTCCTCGTCGCCACGAATACCAACGTATGATACTGCATAGTCATCGCCCACATATTCCTCAAACTTGTCGAGTTTCATCTTCTTGGTACACCAACGAGCTTGCACGGAAGGCAAGAATCCACCCATCGCTTTCAGGAAATGATGGAAGGGCGTTGGCTCTGGGCTACCCTCAGCAGCTCTAAGTCGTTCTATCTTACCCAGATAGGCTTCCAAACGATTGATTAGTGTTTCTGTTTCAGCCAATTCGCAACCAGTATCTGAATTATAGTACTCAATCTTTAAGGTTGGGTACTTCTGCTTCAGATAGATGGCGAGTGCTGCACTATCCTTTCCTCCTGATATGCCTAATATATGTCTTACTTTTGTCATTTAATTATCTTCTTGTTGAGTATCGACAGCAGAGTGCAAACGTCGATATTGTTGTCACCAGAGAGTAGCTTGCTGATTTTCTTCTCGAGGTCAACAGCCTTTGATTTATCTTTTTCTGGTAGCACGTATGTCTGAGTCCTAATATTGGTTCCCTTGTTGGTTACCATATCGAAGGAATAAGCCTCGTTCTTCTCAGAGTCACCCACCTTCTGGGATATGTCTGAATACTTCTCACATTCACGGAACAGATATACCAAGTCATCAACCAACTTGTCTTCCTGTTCGTCTTTCAATGCATCAAGTCGCTGCTCCAGAATGGTGTAGCAGATTGACTGATACCACAGAGTGCGATTGTCGTATTCTGTCATCACATGGTGGTAGAACTCACGTTGTTTGCCTGTTAGCAGATAGTCTTTCACATGAGCCAGTCGCTCACGAACTTCAACGATATATTCTGAATAGTCATAACTCTGCAAGCCAAATTCTTCTACCAGACGTGCCTCAATACGGTCTATCAATTGGGTGTAGCAAGAACGTAGTTCCTTAATGGCCCGTTGAATGATTCTGCCATATTCGTTGATAAACTCGTCCTGTTTCAGTTTCTCCTGAGTAAAGCCAAGTGCTTCAGGTAGATCCTCAAAGAATGCTTTCTCTGGGTCTTTTGCCTTTGCTAGCACATCTCGGAACTTCATCGTTGACTCATGGTCAAACTTGCGAGTATGCTTGGTATATTCGTCCAGTCGCACATAGAAACTGAGGAAGGGCTTAATGGTCTCAATGAAACTGGCATTGGTAATTGTGAACTCGTCGCCCAGATTTATGAAGCGTCGATACTGATTGAAGAACCCCAACTTTACACCATCAACAGCAAACTTCTTGATTTCAAAATCGCCAGGATGTTTCTGGAGCAAGTCAAAGAACTCCATATTCACATTGGGCATAAACGCACCCTTGGATGCATCATAAAGCGCAAAGTCCTGACGTTTGATAAACAGATAAGTCGGAATCCAGAAATCAAGGAATCCTTGCTTTAACTTATAGGGCTGGGCAGAAAGAATCTTAATCAGCTCAGATATCTTCCTTGCTTTATTCTCTGAACTCTGCAGAAAATCTTCACAGGCTTTCCACAAGGATATGAACCCTTTGTTAGTTGGTGCATCTGTAAAATCTCCATTCTGATGAAGACCAGTATTCAACAGCAACGATGCGTAAATAGTCTTCTCTGGTGGGAACTTGTCCTCTGGGAATCCCATTCCACGTTCTGAATAATGCTCCGTTAGATATGTGAGGTAACTCTTACGAGCAGCCGTAATCGTTCCACTAAGCTTATGTTTGTTGAAAAGCTCATTGACCATTACAGGTGTTTTGCTGTATACTTGGTCACAGACTTTAGACAACAATTGGTTGAAATCACGGTGCGACTCTACTTTCTGTTCTTTTCCACCAAACACCCAGACGACCCGGTTCTTGTAGGAGAAGAGATTATCACTTATCGCTTTATTAAGCAAGGTTTCTTCATACTCCTTCAATTTTTGGATTTCTGTCACTGCCACTCTATCGTTTTTATCAAGAACACGCTCAAGCAGATACATGTATTTCTTGATATTGTATAGGTGGTCTATGATATCTTCTGTATTTGTAAAGTATGCAAATATCAGAGCATGATCAGTTTCTGAACTGAACTTCTTTATTTCTGCAAGTGCTTTCTTGTGCGTTGAGAATATCAATTCAATGTAGCCATCTGTATCACCTGTAGGTACTAAGTCCAAAGGTTCTTCACGAATCATATAGTCAAAGAATCGTGGTGTGCCTTTCTGATAAAAATGAGCTTTGACTGGAGAAATTCTACGATTAAAAAACACATTCAGTTCGTCAACAAAGACTACCGGACGCGAAACCATCAATCCTGCATCACGAATTTCTGCTTCGAGGTCTACATCAGTTCCCTCAAATAAAATCAAGCGCTCTTTATATGCAGCATAGCGAATAATTTTCTTTGCAGATAGCTTCTGGATGATTTCCTTTGCATTCTCTATCGCCATTGCCTCTCGAGCATAGTCTGTAAGGTTTCTTTCTGTGAGCTTAAACCCTGCTGAGCCAAAGAGATTCAGTAGACCAACGGCTTTCACCAACTGAACAGCCTGTAACATTTCCTCATTGCTACTCCAGTTCTGGCCTTCTACACGCTCAATGGAAACCTGAATAGTGCTCCAGCTCATCGAGTCTGCATTGGCATCTTTCAGATAGGAATAGAAGTTGTATAGAATGTAATCATAAACCTTCTGCAAGTTGTATGTTAAATGCTCTGACGGTTCGAACTCAGAAATGGAGTTAGTACCCTTTGCTGCCAGGAAGGTGAAGAGCGAACGCTCATTCTGACCATAGCGCTGAATGGCTGTTGTGATTGTATAGGCAGAAAAGAGGTCCAAAGGGTATAACTGTTTGGCTGTTTCCAAAGAAAAGTCCTTAGAGACATATCTGGTTTCTTTTGCCAAGTTACATAACGGTTCTATGCTCTCTGCATTTCTTACCTTTCCTTCTTCCCTCAACTGAGTAGAGGCCAAATACAGCAACTGTTCTACAGGCTCAACAAAGGTTATTTCCTTAAAGCGTCCCTTAACCTTTGTCCACTCGTTGGCCTGTTCCTCTGTCAATCCTTTTGCATAGGCGCCAAAATTCTGATGAAGCGTTGTCAGCATCATCATCTGGCGAGTAGGTACGTTTATTAACTCTGATAGTTTCTGCAAGAAATACAACTCCTTCTCGGGGTTGTTCTTTGCAGCATGCTCCAACACCTTACCAAACTCGTCAACGACTATTAGCAGGAACTTTCCCCTTTTCTGACACTGGGTATAATAGTTCTTCAGACTGTCGAGAATGCTGGTAGTGTTACCCTCTACGTTCAGGGCCTTACTCAGCAATGTTGACATCTCTGCATAGTCGCCAACAATGTTCATAATCTCGAAAGACTTAGCGTCAGAAAGATTTTGGGAATCAAGCAAATACTTCTGCTTACCCTTATTCTTCAAGTCTGCCTCCAGAGCCAACAGGAAACTCGACTTACCCGTGCCGTATGATCCAATGATAGTAAAAGAGTGGATGCCTGTACGGAAGTCGTTCACAATGTTGTGAATTGCTTTCTGTGCATTAGGTGTTACGAGGTACTGCATTCCCTCTGCAAAACCATTCTCAATATTAGCGGATAAACTAAATGTCCGTGCCATAATAATCGTCTAAAACCTGTTTGACGTCCAGATCCTTCATGAACTGAACTTGTTTAATGCCAGCCACATCACTATAAGCAAGATTCTGACTATAATCGCTGGCCAACTGCTTCAACATTTCAATTGTCTCAAAGTCCTGCATACAGAACACTAAACCAACTCTTTCCTGAATAGTGTCAAAAGAAATGGTATTATCGCCTTCTGCCTCTTTCAATTTTAGTAAGCCATAAAGGAATATTTTCTTCGTCACTTTGCGTTTACCATCAACGTTGAAAAAGTAGTCCTTGCCTTCTGAACTCTGACGAATCAGGTCTAAGTCTATTAACAACGACGAGAAATCTTCATTCGATTGTGGTTTACGAGGCAACGAGTAGTTCTGAAGTGCCACACCAATGTCTTTTTTGACTGTGTTGGCATTAAATAGTGTCACTTTTCCAGACTCTACCATCCTCAGTTTCACATAGGTAAGTATTTGCTCACGCTCAAAATGGGTGCGCTCTCGCTGAACACCACAAAACAACATTTTGTATATTGTAGCTTCTTCTGAGAAAACCAAGTTAAAGTGGAGCAGCCATAGGGTTCCTATATCCTCGAGGTACTTATCCTTTCCTTTCTTTTCATCAAATAGATAATCACCAAGCCACGTTATTTCGTCATTCACTGTTATTCCAAAGACTTTTAGCCAGAAACGGATAGAAGCAACCATATTTTTACCTACTCCCAATCCAATCACAGCCTCTGGACTATTAAAGCTGTTTCCTGATACTATGAAATCATAGCCTTTCTTCAGCCAAAGTGACTTACAAGGGAATGACTCATGACCAGAAAACGTATATTTTACGCTTTTTTCCTTATTGGTAGCACTCATTGTTCTAAGTTATTTACGTTAGGGGAAAAGAAGAACGTACCCTTCTCCTTATAGTATTCCCTATCTGCACCTGTCCTGGAAATGAGGCTTGAAACGAAATACGAAGAAAGGGTACGCCTATTGGGCGTACCTAACTTCCTCCGAGGCTCGTTTCAATAAAGTTTTTCCAGGACTTTGCAGATGAAACCTCTTCAGATTATAGATACAATATCTATCCCACGATGTCCTGCACAACAGCCCTCACTCCCTATGGAGATTGGTGTTTCTGTCATGCACTTGCTCAGACGGAATAATCCATCGTCACAATACTTGGCAGCAAAATTACGAAATAATCGCGAAAGTGCCAAATAAATCGGAGTGAAAAGTGAGGAACGAGCAGGAATGGGGGGCATCTCAAAGAGATGGGCAGGGGGCTCGGGGCGTGAAAACAGACAATTTCCAATGCACCAAACTGACGTTTGGCACATTGGAAAATGCAAATGTGAGGGCGTTAGGTGTGAGGGCAAGACAAGGGTGATTCCTGTCATAGATTCATACCTTTCCCTCCTCACAATAATTGTCAAAGCGTGCTTTGGCTATTTCAAGAGATTTCTGTATCTGCTGCATCAGCACATGGCGTGGTGGCAGCTCCGTCAGATACTGTGAGACTCGCAAACTGCATCATTCTTCTAATACTTTTCACATCGAATCCCTTCCTTCCATACTTATCTTGCAATTGTCGCGCCACCTGCGCGACAATTGCCTTTCCGTATTCAGCACGCTGATTATTATAGCTTTAGCTTGGCATGCATCGTTCGCGACGATTAGCCGATACTTGAGGGCAAAGTTAGTAAATTTATTTGAAAGTACCAAATAAATCAGAGTGAAAAGTGAGGAAGGGACGGAATGGGGGCATCTCAAAGAGATGGGGTGGGGTTGCCCTCACACCCTCACACCCTCACTTTTGCAAAATTCAATTGTCCAAATCGGATGGGGTGGAGGTGTATATATTATCTTATAATTTATATATATTATAATATATATAAATTATATATATAAGGTTTAAGTTTTATATGCTATATCGAAAATAGTAAAAGTGAGGGTGTGAGGGTGTGAGGGTTCCGCTACACCTGAATAAGATTGAACACTATTTGAAGACTCACACCCTCACACCCTCACATTTGTGTTTTTCAAAAGTCATGGAGTTTTGAAAAATTCTCCATGAGTTTCAAAAAAATCTCCATGAGTTTTGAGTGGCCACGTCAGATCAGTGACTAAAATTCCCAGTGGCCGGTCTTGTCAGAGCCTACACGACGAATCAAGCCCTTACTTTGCAGGGACTTAATTGTGCGAGCAATCGTGGGGCGCGAGAAACCGCAATAGTCAGCAAGCTGCTCGTATGAATGACTTGGGTACTTGCGGATAGCAGCAAAAACAGCATTCTCTGTCTTTGACAACGACGTGACTTCATGTTTTACAGTATCATTTACAGTATCATTTACAGTATCATCCTCATCTTTGAGCAGACGGATAAGGTCCATTTGAGTAGCCAGAACCCGGTCGGCTATAAACTCGAAGAACACGCGATTGTCCTCATGGGCACATTCGAGTGAGTGGATATATTCGTGACGCAGTATCGCAGGAATGATAGCTATAGTAAACCCATTGCGAAGTAATGCCAGATTCATCAGCAAACGTGCCATACGGCCGTTTCCGTCAATAAACGGGTGAATGAAAACGAAACGCTGATGTAATGCAGCAGCTAATTCTATAGGGTGTAGCTTCTTCTCATTCTTATTATACCAATTAATCAGCTTCGACATTTCTACCTGTATCTTTGAAACAGGTGAGACCTGGTAATGACTTCCACTGATATACACCTTCACATGACGATATTGCCCTGCTTTCTCTGCATCAATTTGCTGGTAAAAAAGCTTGTGCAGGGTTAGAACATCTTCTTCGTACAACTGAGGGTTTTCTGTGAGCTTGTATATGTAGTCATAAGCTTTTGCATGTCCCACAGCCTCATACACATCGTGCAGGGGCTTGCCCTCAATAGTAAGTCCGTCCTCAATAACCACCTTGGTCTCCGACTCGGTCAGGCTGTTGCCTTCAAGGGCATTGCTGGTATAAGTGAGGCCTACACGATAATACTCTCTGAGCGATTTAAGCGTCTCAGGAGGTAATGGGCGAAATGACGAGAGTAACCTGTTGTTCTCATCTGCCTTGGAATATTTCTCCAGCAATACTTTCACTGTATCTTGGTTTAATTGTTCCATAAGTCAAAATTGCAAATCCACCTGTTGCGCAGCTCACTTTCGCGCTGTTAACAGGGGCAAAGATACGAAAAAATCCATAAAATGCGTAAGAAACGACTGAAGATTTTACATTTTAACATTTGAAACTATTTTGATACCAAGTTGGCAAAACGTTTGGAGGGGTGCGAAATAATGAGTACCTTTGCCGTTGCAATGAAAATGCAACGGCGACCGTGGGCTGCGGCTCAGCGAAGGCCAAGCGAGCTTGCCTCCGCGTTCACCTTGCACCACAGTTGCATCCCGGGAAAGCACAAGGCGGTAGGCGGCTGGCCGAAGTAATCAGTCGCAGAAAGATTAAGACCACGAGAAACACATTTAAGAAGTATGATTGAACTTAACGTTTACAAGAACACAGACACCACCAGCGCACAGTACGGCAAGGCCTACGCACGCGTCGATTACAAGGAGCAGTTCGACGTCAATAAGCTGGCAAAGCACATGGCAGAGCACAACACGCCCTTCTCCGAAGGTACCATCCGAGGCATCCTCACGGACATGGTGAAGTGCATCCGAGAGCTGACGCTCAACGGCAACACCGTGAAGATTGAGAACCTCGCCATCTTCAAGGCCAGCGTGAAGAGTAACGCTTGCAGTCGCTACGGCGTGATGCGCGCCACCATCGGCGCGAAGACGGTACGCGTGGGCGGTCAGCCCATAGAGACGGGCAACGCGGTGAAGAGCCTCAAGCTGCTGGCACAGGCTACCGGCGAGTACTCTGCTGCTGAGCTGAACAAGGACGCCACACTGGGTTGGACGAAGAAGGCCAAGGACGCCATCGATGCTGACAAGGCTGCTATGGCGCAGGCAAGCGGAGGCCAGGGGTAACGGAAGCGAATGGGGGATTTTTTAGAAACGAATTTGAATAATGTGAATAATTAACCCACAAATTTGAATAATAAATTTTGCCAGCGCAGAAAATATATTTATGGATAAAATTATTCATATTATTCAGATTAGTTTCAGATAGAAAAACTCATTCGTTTCAGAAAAAAACAACACAAATTTCTTTCAAAAACTAGACGATGAAACTGAAGACAAAGATTATTGAGATTGCGGTGAAGATGGTAGTAGCCGCCCTCACAGCTTTCCTCACGGCACTGACAACCACCAGTTGCATGGGACGAGGCCCGTTCTAAGTGACAAGGAACGAAAAGAGAATGGACTGGGAGCATGAGGCTTCCAGTCCATTCTGTGTTTGATATAGGGGGGCTTAATAGGCGTGGCCGTCCTGAAGATCGTCCTTGGTGAGCTTCTTGCTGTCGATGGCGCGCCAGGCATAGACGATGTAGGCGAGGACGAAGGGGACGAGCAGGGAGACGTAGAACATGGTGCGGAGGGTGAACTCACTAGAGCAGGAGTTCTGCATGGTGAGCGACGACTGCAGGTCGGCTGTCGAGGGGTAATAGGCGGTGTTGTTCCAGGCTGAGCAGAGCAGCAGGGTGAGGACAACAAGGACGGTGCCAATGCCTGCAGGCCAGATGCCTTTGTTCAATTGAGAGTTGACAATTGACAATTGAGAATGCCTGCCAAAAACTTCGACGGCAATGCCCCACAGCACGAGGAGGACTCCAAGGAGGAAGGGGACGAGGAGGTACCACATCTGGAGGAAGTTGTTGAGGTATTTCAGGGGCTCCATGAAGATGATGCCGGTCTCGGGGTCGTAGGCGTAGCCGTCCTTCAACAGCAGGTGGACGAGGTAGGCGACGAAGAGGACGAGGAAGGGCACGGCTGCACCGATGAGACGGA
>Ga0265301_10003283_pt1 | contig 17306 bp, 15 predicted proteins | sample AusTroGonzalo_MG_2_FD_193488 | JGI IMG/M metagenome (GOLD analysis project Ga0265301, IMG submission 193488) | Bovine rumen microbial communities from tropical cattle in Woodstock, Queensland, Australia - Gonzalo_04 | ecosystem: Host-associated > Mammals > Digestive system > Stomach > Rumen ... | reverse complement strand
GGAATGGAGGATTTTACCCATGAAGAAAATTCTTGCTCTGGTACTCGCTCTGGCGATGCTGCTGTCCGTGACCGCCGCGATGGCTGACGGAATCAAAGTCGGCATCATCAACCTCGACCCCTCTGAGTCCGGCTATCGTGAAGCCAACGTTAAGGACCTGCAGGACACTTTCACCGCTGAGAACGGCTATGATGCCAGCTTCGTGACCGCTCCCACTGCTGACAAACAGCTGGAAGCCGCCAAGACCTTCATCACCGACGGTGTGAAGTACATCCTGGTGTCTGCCGCTGAGACCACCGGCTGGGACGAAGTGCTGCAGGAAGCGAAAGATGCCGGCATCGGCGTGTTCCTGTTCGACCGTATGATCGACTGCGATCCTTCCCTCTACACCGCGGCTGTCGTTTCCGACATGGCCGAAGAAGGCAAGACCGCTGTTGCCTGGCTGGAGAGCCTGGAACTGCCCGAGTACAACATCCTGCACATCATGGGCCAGATGGGTTCCGCTGCTCAGGTTGGCCGCTCCGGCGCTCTGGAAGAGAAGTGCGCTGCTGACGACAAGTGGACCATCGTTGCCGACGGAACCGGCGGAGACAGCTGGGATCCTGAAGAGGCCCGCAAGATCGCTGAAGCTGCGATCAACGATGGCAAGAAGTTCAACATTGTGTACGCTGAGAACGACGGCATGGCCGGCGGTGTTGTGGAAGCTCTGGATGCGGCTGGCATCACCCACGGCGTGAACGGCGACGTCATCATCATGGGCTTTGACTGCAACAAGTGGGCTCTGCGCAAGCTGCTGAGCGGCGAGTGGAACTACGACGGACAGTGCAGCCCCTTCCAGGCTGGCCTGATTGACGGCATGATCAAGACCCTGGAAGCCGGCGGAACGATCGAAGGCCTGAATGAACTGGCCCAGATCATCAACGTTGAAAAGGGCTTCGACGCCCGTACCCTCACCGAGGACGACATCCTGCTGTACGGCCTGGGCGAATAATCCCTGAATCGGATCAATATCGGCGCGGTATGAACAAACGGTAAGGCGCGCGTTCATACCGCGCTTTCTTTAAAGCAATAAGCACGGCATTTACCGCGGTCAGACACCGCGGTGAGACCGGGAAGGAGAAATCCAGATGCAGAACGACGCGGTATTGACGATGCGCGGGATTGACAAACAGTTTCCGGGCACGAAGGCGCTGAACAAGGTGGATTTTACCCTGCGCAAGGGTGAGATTCATGCCCTGATGGGAGAAAACGGCGCCGGGAAATCCACGCTGATCAAGGTGCTGACCGGCGTCCATGAGAAGGACGGCGGCAGTATCTGGGTGGAAGGCGTGGACGGGGAAGCGCATATCCATTCCCCTCAGGATGCCCAGAATATCGGCATCGCAACGGTGTACCAGGAGATTACGCTGTGTCCGAACCTGACGGTGGCAGAAAACATGTTCATCGGCCGGACACAGGGGCAGAGAGTTCACTGGAAGGAATACGAGAAAAGGGCCACGGAGATCCTGGACAATCTGGGAATCCCGGCCAGGGCCAAGCAGGAACTGAGCAGCTGCTCTCTGGCGGTTCAGCAGATGGTGGCCATTGCCCGGGCAGTGGACATGAACTGTAAGGTACTGATCCTGGACGAACCGACTTCTTCCCTGGACGACAAGGAAGTGGAGATGCTGTTCGGCCTGATGCGCGACCTGAAGAACCGCGGCGTCGGTATCATCTTTGTGACCCATTTTCTGGAGCAGGTTTACGAGGTCAGTGACCGGATTACCGTGCTCCGGAACGGTGAACTTGTCGGCGAATTCGCGATCGAGGATCTGCCGCAGGTGGAGCTGGTCGCGAAGATGATGGGAAAGGATCTGAACGATCTGGCGGATCTGGAGCAGGTCGGCGCAAAACACGAAGCGACCGGGGAAGTGATCTACGAGGCGGAAAACCTTTCCAGCTCTGAGAGCCGGGCCTTTGATTTCAACATTCACAAAGGTGAGGTCAACGGGTTTACCGGGCTGCTGGGTTCCGGCCGCAGCGAGAGCGTCCGGGCGATCTTCGGGGCGGACCGGGTAACGGGTGGCAAAGTGAAGGTGAAGGGTCAGGAGGTCAAGATCTCCAAACCTCATGAAGCCATGAAGGCCGGCATCGGCTATCTGCCGGAAGACCGGAAAAAGGACGGCATTATCGCAGACCTGAGTGTGCGGGAGAACATCATCCTCGCGATGCAGGTGATGAAGGGCTTCTTCCATCCGATGAGCAGGAGCCAGATGGAAGCCTTTGCGGATGAATATATCAAGGCGCTGAGCATCAAGACAGCCAGCCAGGAAACGCCGGTGGGCAGCCTTTCCGGAGGCAACCAGCAGAAGGTGATCCTGGCCCGGTGGCTGCTGACCCATCCGGACTATCTGATTCTGGATGAGCCGACCCGCGGCATCGACGTGGGGACGAAGCTGGAGATTCAGAAACTGGTGCTGAAGCTGGCCAATGAGGAAAACATGAGCATCACGTTCATCTCCTCCGAGATTGAGGAAATGCTGCGGACCTGCAGCCGGCTGATCGTCATGAGAGACCGGAACATCGTCGGCGAACTGACCGGGGACCAGCTGACGCAGGCCCAGGTTATGAAGACCATTGCGGGAGGTGAACAGTAAGATGAGTACGGTGAGGAAAACCACAAAGAAAAGCGGCGGCCTCGGCCAGCTGATGATTCCGCTGGTTGCGCTTGCTATTCTGGTGCTGTTCAACCTGATCCGTGACCCGAGCTTTTTCAGCATTGAAATGGCGACGAACAACAGCGGCAACCAGGTGCTGAGCGGCAACCTGATCAGCATTATCGACAGCGCAAGCGGCCTGGCCATCATCGCCATGGGTATGACGCTGGTCACCGCGGCCTGCGGCGGCCAGGATATTTCCGTCGGGGCGGTCGGTGCGATTGCCGGTGCTTTCTTTGTGAAGATTGCCAATACAGACAACGGGATCACGGGAGGCTCGGCCATTCTGGGATTTATCGTGTGCGTCCTGGGGACCATCGCTTTCATGATGTTCAACGGAACGCTGGTGGCGGTGTTCAAGATTCAGCCGATGATCGCGACCCTGATCCTCTTCTCCTGCGGCCGGTCCATTGCGTACTGGATTAACGGCAGTGCAACTCCCCAGCTGACCAGTCCGATTATTGACGCACTGGGCAAGACCATTCCCGGGATTCCGATCCCGACCCCGATCTTTGCGGTTATCCTGATGGCGATTCTGCTGGCACTTGTGTTCAAATTCACCAACCTTCGGCTTTATACCCAGTCCGTGGGTATCAACCAGGGAGCGGCCCGGCTGAACGGAATCAACCCGACGGCCATCAAATTACTGAGCTTCGTAATCCTGGGCGTATGCGTGGCGGTTGCAGCGGTCATCGGTGTCAGCCGGCTGCATCAGCTGAATCACAAAACACTGCTGGTCGATATCGAAATGGACGCCATCCTGGCGGTGGCAATCGGCGGCAACAATCTGGGCGGCGGCAAGTTCCGGCTGCTGGGCAGCGTGCTGGGCGCCTATATTATCCAGATGCTGACAACCACGCTGTACTCCATGAGCGTTGCCCCGGTCAATGTCAAAGCATACAAAGCCATTGTGATCATTATTATTGTGGTGGCCGGATCACCGGTAATCAAGAACAAGATATCGATGCTGATCACCCGGATCAAAGCAGGGAAACTCCAGGCATCCGCAGCGAAGGGGGTGGAGTAAATGAAACGAAGAGAACCACTCAACAATACCCAGCTGCTGATGACCATTGCTATCGGTATCTTCTTTGTGATGTATATTGCCGCCATGATCTTTATGGGCGGCGGCTTCCTGAAAGTGCAGCAGGTATTTGATCTGCTGAACGATAACGCGTACCTGATTATCATTGGCTGCGCGCTGACCATCGTCATGATCGGCGGCGGCATCAACATCAGCGTCGGCGGCGTGATCAGCCTGACTGTTATGGCCTGCGCCCTGTACCTGAACGGCACGGGACTGCAGAATGCCGGAGGTATCGTGGTGGCATTCCTGCTGGCGCTGGGTATCGGCCTGGCCTTCGGCGCCGGCATGGGTTTCCTGATCAGCTATCTGGACATCCAGCCCTTTATCGTTACGCTGGCCGGCATGTTCCTGTCCAGAGGCCTGACAACGATCCTTTCCGTGAACCCGGTGAAGGTAACCCATGAGCCTTTCCTGGCCCTTGTGAAGACCAAGATTCAGATTCCTTTTCTGGGCTATGTTGCCCAGAACGGCAACCTGATTCCGGCCAAACTGGAAATCGGCGCGGTGGTAGCGCTTCTGATCGTCATCATCTCCTTCCTGATACTGCGGTATGTGAAACTGGGCCGGAACATCTATGCCTTGGGCGGCAACCAGCAGAGCGCACTGATGCTGGGCATCAATGTCAGGCGGACTCGCTTCCTGAGCTATGTGATCAGCGGTCTGCTGAGCGGCCTGGCCGGATTCATCTTCCTGATGCACAAGCCTGCCGGCAACGCCAGCGTGGCCATGCGCAGCGAAATGGATGCCATCGCGGCTTCCATTATCGGCGGCACACTGCTGACCGGCGGCGTGGGTAACGTGATCGGCACCTTCTTCGGCGTCATGATTCTGGCAACGATCCAGAAGATCATCGGCCTGAGCCCGCTGAATGAAAGCTGGTGGCAGGATATGGCCAGCGGCGCGCTGCTGGGCGTCTTTATTCTGCTGCAGAGCGTGGTGCTGAGCAGCCGGGAAAAGAGAAGAGCGCAGAAAGCGGCAGCAGCCCCGGTGCTGCAAAAAGGGTAAAGGGACATTTCGCACCTGCGGGTGCGATGAACCCCTGGACCTTCGGATGATATGGGTTTATTATGAAATGACACTGAAGGCAGCCGAGAGGCTGCCTTCATTTTATGATTGCGGCTTGCAAAGAACATGGCGGAAATGGTATTATGGTATCAAGAGAAAAAAGGAACAGCCAGGAACTATTTCTGTACAGTTTCGTCTGACAAAGTATAAAGCGGCAGAGTCATGAGCCGTACGAAAGGAGATAAATCCCTATGAAGAAGATTCGGATCATCCTGATTTTGACACTGGTGCTGGCGCTGCTGGCACCGGCAGCCCTGGCAGAACCCGCCGGTGTGCCGATTACAAAAATTACGGTTGCACCAGGTGCACAGTCCGTGATCAATGTCGGCGCGGGCGTTTTTCTGCCTGATCTGATTCAGGTGGAACCGGCAGGCGCTTCCACGGATAAGCTGGTTTTTACGAGCAGCAATGACAGCGTCGCAAATGTGACGGCCAGCCGTCAGCTGGTCGGCAATGCACCTGGAAAGGTCACTGTGACGGTCAAAGACCCGGCGGGCAAAGCGACGGCGAAGATGAACCTGCAGGTGATTCAGCCGATAACTGCTATCCAGCTTACGCCGGATCCCTCAATGACAGTCTTTACCGGCAAAAAAGAAAAAATCGGCCTGACAATTCAGCCGGCGGATGCCACCAATAAGAAAGTTGTATGGAGTTCAAACGATGAAAGCATCGCCAAGGTGACCAGCAACGGAACGGTGACCGGTGTTAACCCCGGCAGGACCTTTATTCACTGTAACGCGACGGACGGCAGCAATGCGATCGGAACCATCATTGTGGATGTCGTGCGCCCGCTGAAGAAGATCACTTTCGCGTCCAAAAGTAATACCCTGCTGAAGTATAACGACATGTATCTTACCTATAACACCGAACCTGTTGACGCGACCGACAGCAGCCTGGACTGGTTCAGTTCTGATGAGAGTGTTGCATACGTTTCTTCGACAGGATGCATATCCGGGAGAAAACCGGGAAAAGTGACAATCACCGCAATCGCCAGAGACGGAAGCGGCGTGAAGGCAAGTACGACGGTCTATGTGGAACCGGACATCGATAACGCGTTTGATGTCGATTACCTCTGGTGGGAACTGAACCGCTACGGGTTGAAGACCGGACGGATCAAGGTCGACGTTGTGAACCGCTGCATCAACCGGCGGATTAAGTATTTAAGTTTCAGGGTTGACTGCTATGACCAGAACGGCGGGCTGATGGGCACAACCTTTCCGGCTGTGATCACGAATGTGGCGCCCGGAAAGAGAGTGACGACAAAGTATTTCCCCTATTATATCAACGGACTGGACAATGCCACAAAGCGGGTAGTGGTTAAAACCGATGCGGTTACGTTCGACGACGGAACCATGGTGGTTTTCCCCTACGGGGAGGAAAAAGTGCTGGATGTGAACGTGAGATGATCACGCGGGGCTTTATTCCGCGAAAATGATGTCGTCCCGGAGGCGGTAGAGGGTGGCGCCGCACTTCTTCCGGCAGAAGAAGCCGATCCACTCGTCAATGGACATCTCGCTGTCGAAGAGGACCTTTCCGTACCGGAGACCGTTGATTCGCTTTCCGGTACGGTTGCTGTCCATGGAACGGATCGTGTTTGTATCCGGATCGTAATCTGAGATGAAGATGGCGCTGTGGGCGCCTTTGCCGCCGGAGTAGTCGCCGGTCATCTGGAAGTAATCGCCCTTTTTCGCCTGTTTCATGAATTCTTCCGCCATGGCGTGGTTTTCCTCTTTGGAAAGCTTGGAGTCGTAGAGGAACTGGGCAGCCTCCTCAAAGGGGTTGCCATCGGAGGCGGGGATATCTTCCCAGCAGTAGCCGTAGGCATGGGGTTTGCACTGTTTGGCCGGGAGGTTGTTGGGGATTTTCAGCTCCTTGTCCGGATATTCCGCCATGCGGTATTTATCCCGGGTCTGGCGGAAAACATAGACGGTGAAATTTTTGCAGACATAGATATCGCCTTTGTAGTGAGCCCGTTGCAGTTTGCCGTCGGCTTTGTCGTAGAGTTCTTTTCCAAGCGCGATGATATCGTCAATAAAAGCATCCCGGGCTGTATAGGAAGCAGACCCGGGATCGTCTGTTTCTTCTTCGGTTTCGGGCTCTTCCTGATTTAAATCGTCCAGGATGACATCCTCGACGATTTCTTCGTCTTCGGCAAGAGCGGGAAGGAAGCCGCCCAGGGAAAGCGTCAGCAGGGAAAAGATCAGTACAAGGCCGATCAGGCGTATCGTGTTCTTCATCGGAGCGTTTCCCCCTCGATCAGCATCCCCGGAACGGTAATCTGCTGCGGGATATGGTTTTCCGGATTCGTGATGGCTTCCAGTATCAGACTGAATGCTGCTTCGGCGATCCGGGCCGTATCCTGGCGGTAGGTGGTCAGACAGGGATGCATCATCCGGCTCATGCGGAGGCCGTCATATCCGACCAGACTGACATCCTCCGGAACCCGGATGCCCCGGGCGGCAAGCTGCCAGAGGGCGCCCAGACAGCTGGAATCGTCCGGACAGAGGATGCAGGTAGGCTTTTCATCGAGCTGCAGCAATTCTTCAATGATCCGCACGCAGTCGGCCGGATCATGAAAATGGCCATTCCGGACAAAGGCAACCGGAACACGGATTCCGAGTTCCGCGCAGACCTTGTAAAAACCGGCCAGACGCTCGCGGCTGACCGCGCCTTTTTCTCCCTGGATAAAAGCAATCCGACGATGGCCGAGGTTCCAGGCATGGCGGACAATCTGTTCGATACTGGTGCGGTTGTCGCTGATCACACAGTCACAGCCTTCATAGACGTGGTCGATAATGACGGTGGGGATGGTGCCGGAAGCGAGGCGGATGATCCCCGGATCATCATAATCCGCCTGCAGAACGATGACGCCGTCCAGGCTGCGCTGCCGCGCGTGCTCATAATAGCTGTTTTCACTGCTGTCGTTCCGGCTGAGAAAGGTCAGGTCGTAGCCTTTGGCATCCGCTTCACGGCGCAGGTCATCGATCAGGGAACTGAAGTATTCATGATTCATCCGGTCTTCATAGAGAATCCCCAGATTGTTCGAGCGGCTTGTTTTCAGGGTCTTTGCAGCGACGTTGGGGTAATACCCCATCTCCTGCGCGGTCCGCCGGATAAAAGCGGTCCGTTCCTTGCTTTCATTGGTGAGACCGTTGAGCGCGCGGGACACGGTGGCAACGGAAACGCCGCAGACATCCGCAATATCTTTCAGTTTGACCATTTGAACCACTCCTGAGCAAAAAAATGCAAAAAATGAAATCGTTTACGGACGATATCTTACCGTAAATAATTATTAAAGTCAATTGGGGGGGATTAGGGTGCTTTCCGCTTGACTTTTATGGTAGATTGATTTATGCTTCCCCTGTGCTAGGGGAGCAATTGCTGAGATTGTAAGAAATTACAGACCCTCATTACCTGATCCGGCCAATACCGGCGTAGGGAAGCGAGTCAGGATTCGTTTGGATCCGTTGAAGCAATGAACCTCTAGGCAAGAGGTTCTTTTTCATTGGGGGCTTTCCTCTTATTTAACGATTGCCCTGCGACAATGTCGCCACTGGCGACCGCAGTGCAATCGCCCCCAAACCCCTTCGGTTTTAATTATATTTGATAGGAGAGAGCAGAACATGGAAGCAAGTGTGGCTATTCAGAGTTTACCGGGCGTTGCGGATGATGAGGAACTCTGCAGGATTGTCGACGAGGTGATCGCCTATATTGCCGGGACGGGATACAACTATTTTGTCGGCCCGTTTGAGACAACAATCGAGGGACCCTACGATGAACTGATGGATATCGTCAAGGAATGCCAGCATATTGCGATCCGGGCCGGTGCACCGTCCGTGGCAGCGTATGTCAAGATCTCTTATAAACCGGAAGGCGAGGTTCTTTCCATTGAAAAAAAGATCGGCAAATATCAGAGCTAAACTGCTTCCGGTCGGGGCGTTCTGCCTGATTCTACTGATCTGGTGGGGGCTGTCGGCAAGCGGAATGATCCCGGGATATATGCTGCCGTCGCCCGCGGATGTGGTCGGCGCCTTTATCCATGATTTTCCCAACCTGATGCATCATGCGTTTGTTTCCGTGACCGAGGCGCTGCTTGGCCTGCTGATCGGAATGGCGCTCGCATTCGGACTGGCCTGCGTGATGGAACGTTTCCTGACGCTGGAGCAGGCGGTGATGCCGCTGCTGGTTGCCACACAGACCATCCCGACGATCGCGATCGCCCCGCTGCTGGTGCTGTGGATGGGCTTCGGCATGGAACCGAAGATCATGCTGGTTGTGATTACGACGTTCTTCCCGATTGCTGTGGGGCTGCTGGACGGATTCAAGAGTGCTGATCCGGACGCCGTGGCACTGCTGAGATCCATGAATGCTACCAGGAGGCAGATATTCCGCCATGTAAAAATGCCCGCAGCATTGCCCTATTTCTTTTCGGGACTTCGGATCTCCGCCTCGTATGCGGTTGTCGGCGCGGTGATCTCCGAATGGCTCGGCGGGTTTGAAGGACTCGGCGTTTACATGACGAGGGTGAGAAAGGCTTATGCTTTTGACAAGATGTTTGCGGTGATCCTGCTGATCGTGATCGTCAGCCTGCTGCTGATGAAACTGGTCAACGTTATCAGGGATTTGTCGATGCCCTGGCTCAGATACCGGACGGAGAAGACGCAACAACTGTTGCATGAGTAAGAAGAAAGGAAAAACAGACCATGATGAAAAAAATGACAGCGATCCTGCTTTCAATCATACTGCTGTCTTTCATTCCGGCGGCTTTTGCCGAAACGGAGAACCTGAAGCAGATAATATTCTGCCTGGACTGGACGCCAAACACCAACCACACCGGGGTCTACGCCGCGGATGCCCTGGGCTATTACCGGGACGAGGGACTGGACGTGCAGATCGTTCAGCCGCCGGAAAACGGGGCGGTGCTGATGTGCGCCTCGAACCAGGCGCAGTTTGCTGTCGACGCGCAGGATACGATGGCGGCTTCCCTGGACCTTGAAGAACCGCTTAACATTACCGCGGTGGCCACAATCCTGCAGCACAACACTTCGGGAATCCTGACACGGGCGGAGGACGGCATCACGAGTGCCAAAGGACTGGAGGACAGGATCTATTCGACCTGGGACAGCCCGGTTGAGCTGGCAATGCTCCGCTACTGCGTCGAAAAAGAAGGCGGGGACTTCGGCAAAGTCAAACTGATCCCGAACAATATCACGGACGAACCGGCCGCGCTGAGGACACACCAGACCGACGCGGTCTGGATTTTCTACGGATGGAGCGGCATCAACGCCGAACTCAGCGATGTTGCCTGCGGATACTGGGATTTTGCTTCCCTGAGTCCCGAACTGGATTACTATACACCGGTGATCCTTGCCAACAATGATTTTCTGCAGAATGATCCGGAAACGGCGAAGGCTTTTCTGAAAGCTACGGCAAAAGGCTACCAATATGCGAGCGAACACCCGGAGGAAGCGGCGGAGATGCTGATCGCTGGAGACACAACGGGAGCCCTTGAGGATTCCAGGGAACTGGTATACGCAAGCCAGAAATGGCTTTCCGAACGCTATATCGCCGACGCTCCCGCCTGGGGAACCATCGCGCCGGAAAGATGGAACGGTTTTTACGGGTGGCTGTACGATAACGGGCTGACCGTTCACGACCTGCGCGGCAAAGGGTTCAGCAATGATTATCTGCCCGGGGAGTGATCGGATGGAACTGCTCAGAACCGAGCGTATCAGCAAATCATACCAGGGGCGCCAGATTCTCCGGGATATCGGCATCCACCTGGAAGAAGGCGAGCTTGTTTCCCTGCTGGGACTCAGCGGATCGGGCAAGACAACGCTGCTGAACATTATGTCCGGCCTGGTGATGCCGGATTCTGGCAGAGTGTTTCTGTCCGAAAACGATATTACCGGGAAACCGGGACAGATCAGCTATATGCTGCAGAAGGATCTGCTGCTGGAACACAAGCGGGTGATTGACAACGTTGCGCTTCCGCTGGTGATCCGCGGAATGAAGAGGGAGGAAGCAAGGGCAAAGGCGGACCCGTATTTCAGGCAGTTTGACCTGGAGGGGACACAGATGCTCTATCCCGCGCAGATGTCCGGGGGAATGCGGCAGCGCGCCGCGCTTTTGCGGACTTATCTGGGTTCCAACGGCGTTATCCTTCTGGACGAGCCTTTTTCCGCCCTGGATATGATTACGCGCGGCCAGATTCATACCTGGTATATGGATATCATGCAGAAAATCGGGTTTTCAACCATCCTGATTACCCATGATGCAGACGAAGCGATTTTGCTGTCCGACAGGATCTATCTGCTGACGGGGAGCCCCGGCGAAATCCATCATGAAATCCGGATCGGGACGCCGAGGGAAGACAGGCGGGATTTCAACCTGCAGCCGGAATTTGTCCGGTACAAACGTCAGATTCGGGATGCGCTGGAACAGGCTTCGGGCTGACCCGAAGCGAAAGGAAGGGAAAAGCCTGTGAACCGATGTGTGATTATTGGCGGGGCGGAGATCGGCGATTACAGCCGGATCAGCCGAAGCCTTCGCCGGGATGATTTCTGCATTTGCTGCGACAGCGGACTGCGACACGCGGAGAAGCTGGGAATGACCCCTTCCCTGATTGTGGGGGATTTTGATTCAAGCGAACGGCCGGATACCGACATTGAAACGATTGTGCTTCCGAGGGAAAAAGACGATACGGATACCGTATATGCGGCAAAGGAAGCAGTCAGGCGCGGCTTTGATGATTTTCTGCTGATCGGTGTGACCGGCGCAAGATTCGATCATACTTTCGGGAATATTTCCCTGCTGCTGTGGCTGGATTCAATCGGGAAAAAGGCACAGATCGCGGATGATTATTCCGTGATGGAGATTGTTTCACGTTTCCCGGCGGAAATTGACGATACCTGTGCATACTTTTCGCTGCTAAACATCAGCGGGACGGCGCAGGATATTTCAATCCGCGGCGCCAAATACCCGCTGGAAGGAGCGGAGATCACCAGCGAGTATCAATACGGAATCAGCAACGAGGTGATTCCGGGAGGGAAGGCGACGGTTTCTGTCGGGAAGGGCAGGCTGCTGCTGGTGAAGGTGTTTGGCGGCTGATGGCCGGTGGCCGGCGGATGAACGGTTATGTTTGTTCTTTCGTTGTACAGCATCTTGACGTTGAGCGGGTTTCATACTACGATGTCCGTGCAATGAAGGAGACCCAGTAGGGAGAAGGTTATTCTGTTCAGAGAGCCGCCGGGTGGTGAGAGGCGGCCGGAATCCTCTTTCCGAAATACCCTCCGGAGCAGCGGACTGAAACTGATACGGGAGTAGGAAAGCCGGGGGCGCCCGATACAGCGCAAAGGATATGAAAGTATCCGGAGACCGTCCCTGACAGGGCGGTAAAATGAGGTGGTACCGCGGAGTCAATTCGCCCTCTGTGTCCTGACGGACGCAGAGGTTTTTTAATGGCAGCGGTACCCGGAAAGAAGGGGTCAATATGGCATTCGGTGATCTGGCACTCAAAATCGGCATGCTCCTGGTGTTCTTCGGCGTGATGATTTACGTCGGTTTCTACTGCAGGAAGCATTCCACGGACGTGAACGGCTTCGTGCTCGGCGGCCGCAGCGTCGGTCCCTGGCTGACGGCGTTCGCCTACGGTACTTCCTATTTTTCGGCGGTCATTTTCGTCGGCTATGCCGGCCAGTTCGGCTGGAAGTTCGGTATCGCCTCGACCTGGGTCGGCATCGGGAACGCGCTGATCGGCTCGCTGCTTGCGTGGGTTATTCTCGGCCGGAGGACCCGCATCATGACGCAGCATCTTTCCAGCGCCACAATGCCTGATTTCTTTGAGAAGCGCTTCAACGCGAAATCCCTGAAAATCGCCGCTTCGATCATTATCTTCATCTTTATGATTCCCTACACAGCCTCCCTGTACAACGGCCTGAGCCGTTTGTTCCGGATGGCGTTCAATATTGACTATTCCGTATGCGTCATCGCGATGGCGGTCCTGACAGCAGTCTATGTGATTGTCGGCGGGTATATGGCTACCGCCGTGAACGATTTCATCCAGGGTCTGATTATGCTGGTGGGCATTGTGGCGGTCATTGCGGCCGTGCTGGGCAGCAAAGGCGGGTTCATGGAATCCCTGAAAGGGCTTTCCGCCGCACAGGACGCCAACATTGCCAACGGGACCATTCCGGGTATTTTCAATTCCTTCTTCGGGCCTGATCCGGTGAGCCTGCTCGGAGTCGTGATCCTGACTTCCCTCGGCACCTGGGGCCTCCCGCAGATGGTCGGTAAGTTCTATGCGATCCGGAAAGAGGGAGATATTCGCAAAGGAACCATCATCTCCACTGCGTTCGCGCTGATCGTCGCAGGCGGCTGCTATTTCCTGGGCGGATTCGGCAGGCTCTTCTCCGAGGAGCTCGGCGCTGTCGGCGGCGGCAATCCGCAGGGCGGTTTTGACAACGTGATCCCGACGATGCTGCAGTCACTTTCACCTTTCCTGATTGCCGTTGTGATTATCCTGGTACTCTCCGCGTCAATGTCCACACTGTCTTCACTGGTGCTGACTTCTTCCTCCACGGTCACGCTGGACCTGCTCAAGGGACGCATGATCAAGGATATGGATGAAAAGAAACAGCTGCTGGTCATGCGGGCGCTGATTGTGGTTTTCATCGCGATCTCCGCCGCACTGGCCATCGTTCAGGCTAATTCAAGCGTGGCCTTTATTGCCCAGGCGATGGGCGTCAGCTGGGGCGCGATGGCCGGCGCATTCCTGGCACCGTTCCTGTACGGGCTGTACTGGAAGCGCACCACAAAAGCCGGGTGCTGGGTTGCAATGCTCTTCTCTTCGGTCTTTATGATCATTGATATGCTGGCAAACCTGAAGGTGCTGAATGTGAATCTCGGTCTCCTGCAGTCCCCGATCAACGCGGGCGCGTTCTGCATGATCGCAGGCCTGATCATCGTACCGGTGGTTAGCCTGATGACCAATGCGCAGCCGAAGAACGAGATTGAAAAGATTTTCTCCTGCTACAACAGGACGGTCACTGTTAAGGCGAAGGATTCTATCGAGACGGAAGAATAAAAACCGGGAGAATACTGAACAAGAGGGAGACGCCGTGCGTCTCCCTTCGTTATATCATTCTTCTTCGTATTCTTCTTCGTCTGATCCGATACCGCTCCAGAGCCAGAACCGGTTCCGCTCCACAACCTCCATGATCACGATATCGAAGCGGGACAAGTCACCCAAGGCTGCAAAAGAGGGGGCCTCGTTGGACATGACATATAACTTCGAGGCAGATTCCCGAAGGAACGGAATCAGCGCAGGTCCGAAGGAATCCTTGATCAGGAGGATTTTCGGGGCATCCGGCAGAGATTCATTGACGAAGACATCCATCACGCTGTCTCCCGCATCCGGGTCTTCGTGTGATTTGAATTCTTTTACGGTAATGTTCTCGCAGTGGTCAACCCGCAGATCTTTCTGTCCGATCATGGCCGCCAGATCCCCGCTGGTTGTGATCTGACTGCGAACAATTTCATCCTCAGACAGACGATGCAGTGTCGGATGTTCCGCAATCAGCTGATCCATCATCGCCTGATAAACAGTCCAGGCTCCGGCTGAATTCCAGTGGGAGTCTGTTTTATAGTACTGCTGCGGACCGGAACGGGCGGCTTCCAGCAGCGCAGAGCGCGGATCCAGAAAACGAACGGAATACTCGGGACCGGGTGATGTCATCATCTGGTCAAGCTCCCACGGGCCGTTTCCGAGGCGCTTGTTGATGGGTAGATATTCCGGATAAACAGAATGCTTGTCAGGTGCGACGAGGATCCGATAATCAACGCCGGACGCTTTGAAGGTATCGGTGGCCGTCTGCTGCATGTCATACAGCTCGCGGATCATATCATCATCCAGCCCGGTTCCGCGCCGGAAGTCTTCTTCACCTTCCAGGTAAAACAGCCATCCGTCAAAACCGGAGAGGACCATTGAGACGGGAGATTCACCAAGATCCAGATCAGTCCGGAGGGCAAGGGAGATGGCTGATTCCCGAAATGCCAGATGATCGTCCAGGTATTCTTCTGCATTCTTAATCCGTTCCTTCATTGTTCCGGATGATGACAGTTCCGTCATTTCCCTGTTTTCATCCAATGATTCCTCGCGGGGCTGAGGCAGGAGATTTCCCCAGAGAGGGAAGAGAACCATCAGGAAAAAAACGGCTATGGTGAAGCCCATTACAAATCTGCGTGTTTTCATGTGACTCCCTCCTCTCAGAATCTGAAATAGATAAAGGGGTTATAAGTATTGGACATCAGCAGGATGATGCAAACGGCAAGCACAGCCAGCGCCAGCAAGGATCGGACAGCAATGACGGCGGTGCCTTTGGAGCGCTCCAGAAGACCGAGCAGTTTCTCAGCCAGCGGGGAAGCGAAGAAGATGCAGGCAATCAGGATGATAATCAGCTTCGGGGAAAGAATGGAGACGGCTGTACAGGTAATATAGCTGTTGCCACCGAACATTCCGCGCAGGAACATGATGGTTTCATCAGGCTTCAGATTCCGGAAAAGCACCCAGCCCAGCAGGACAATCACCATCGTGAAGAACCAGGTAATCGGCTTCGGGATCTTATTCAGCATTTTTTGAACCGGCGGGATCCGTTCCAGAATCATCCAAAGGCCATACCAGAGCCCCCAAAGGACGAAGTTCCAGCTGGCCCCGTGCCAGAAGCCGCAGATCAGGAATACCAGCAAAAGATTCAGATAGGTCCGGAAGGTGCCTTTCCGGTTTCCGCCGAGCGGGATGTAGACATAATCCCGGAGCCAGGAAGAAAGTGTTATATGCCAGCGCCGCCAGAAATCGCGTACGGAGGTAGCTGAATAGGGGAACCGGAAGTTTTCCGGGAAACGGAAGCCCAGTATTTCTCCCATGCCGATTGCCATGTCGGAATAGCCGGAAAAATCAAAGTAGATCTGGAACGCATAACAAAGGGTGATGAGCCAGAGTAAACCGGCAGAGCATTCGTCTGTCGGGAGTATTGCATTATTTTCAATGACCGCGGCGAGCGAATTGGCGAGGATGACTTTCTTTCCCAGCCCGCGGATGAATCGAATCAAACCATGCCATGTACTTTCCAGCGACATCTGAGGACAGTCGAGATTGCCGGTGATATCTGAAGCGCGGACGATGGGGCCGGCAATGAGCTGGGGAAACATGGAGATATAGGCACCGAGTTTACAGGGATTCCGGATGACCCTGACGGAACCGCGATGAACATCCCAGAGGTAGCTCATGGCCTGGAAAGTATAGAAGGAAATCCCGATGGGCATGATGATTGATTTGATCCGCCAACGGGTGTGGAAAAGATCTTTCAGCGTTGTGAGCAGAAACTCGAAATACTTGAAATAAATGAGGGAGGAGAGGATCAGGAGAATGCCGAGCGTCAGAACAGCGAGCGCTGCTTTATCCTTTTTCTTTTCTTTCAGCGCCGAAATCCCGAGGGCAGACGCCCAGGTGATCAGGATTGCGGCAATCATCAGGAGCACATAGACCGGTTCGCCCCAGAAGTAGAAAAACAAGCTGCTGAGAAGAAGAAAGTATGGCCTTGCTTTGGCAGGAATCAACCGGTAGATCAGCAGAACGGCCGGAAAGAAAACAAAAAGAAAAACAGGTGACGCAAAGATCATTCCGCAAACACGCCTCCTTCAGCCCGGCGGTAACCGGAAAAACATACAGATCTTCATTATTATAGAATGAATGAATCAAAAAGACAATGCCGGGTATACTATAATTTGACATCTTAAATATCCTGTGCTACTATATATCGGGTTTTTGGAAAAATAACGTACAGGAGGATACACCTTCATGAAAAAGACACTGAGTCTGATCCTTGCGCTGGTCATGCTGTTTGCCGTGACTTCCGCTTTCGCTGAGGGGAAAGCGATTGACGGCCTTGCTGACCGTGGAATTACGATCCACGAGGCCGGGCTGAACGAGGTTGACGATCTGGTCAGTCCGACAACCGGCAGAAACCTGATGGAGATTGAAGTGCCCAACGGTTTCCTGGGCATGGCGGTGACCGGCGAGTATCAGCCGATCATGGTTCAGATCTCAAATGCCGACAACGGTCTCGGAAGTTCTTCCTCGATCAAGAACTACCGCAATGCACCTGTCAACGGCATCTATGCTGACGTGGTGTATGAAGCGCTGCAGAAGAAGGGCGGCGGAGAAAGCCGTATGACCTACGTCTTCTCTGACGTGGTGCCTGATTTTGCCGGTTTTATCCGCAGTACGCGTATTCAGCACGCACTGTACCGTGCAGAGTGGGAGGCCGCTTTTGTGACCTCCGGCTGGAACTATGCCGTAAAAGATGTTCCGAATGTCTGGAAGGAAAACGGTTTACCGGATCCCACGGGCAAGCGGACGGAAGCGGATCCCGGCATCGTCTACGTCGGCGACCTGAGCA
>Ga0265301_10003280_pt1 | contig 17316 bp, 13 predicted proteins | sample AusTroGonzalo_MG_2_FD_193488 | JGI IMG/M metagenome (GOLD analysis project Ga0265301, IMG submission 193488) | Bovine rumen microbial communities from tropical cattle in Woodstock, Queensland, Australia - Gonzalo_04 | ecosystem: Host-associated > Mammals > Digestive system > Stomach > Rumen ... | reverse complement strand
CATCGTCGTTTCCCAAAGCTGCTCGGGGTTCATTTCACCGAGACCTTTGTAACGCTGGATCTTCTGTCCTTCCTTAGCGATATTGAGAACGGTGTTGAGAAGTTCTCTCCAGCCCGATACCTGTGTCGATTCTTCTTTCGCGACGTTTTTGATCTCGTATTTCTGCGAGCCGTAAGCCATCATCTTTTCACGGAGCCCGTTGATGAGAGTGATTTCGGAATTGTGGGTGTATTTCTGGTCAATGACGCTTACTTTCTCAACACCGAGAGTCGTCGTGTAGATCTTCATCTTGAATTCGCCCTGAACTCTCGTGTTCTCCTCAAGTTCCATTCTGAAAGGAGCTTTCTGCGGGAAATTCTGTTCCATGTAACCTTTGATGAGTTCCCATTTTTCCCAGAGATTTGTCTCGGATGTGAAGTCGTCTTCGACAAGAGTGGTTGTAGCCGCAATAGATTCGACGATCGCCGAGTCGTAGATGAATTCCGTTTTTGCAAGGTTCGCGTTGAGGTCGACAAGAAGTTCGACATACTGTTTGAGACCGGCTTCATCAAGCTCGTTGTCGCCGATCTTGAGCGTAAGTCCCTGAATGCCTGTATCGATAAGGTAATCCTGGAATTCCTTCTCGTCCTTGACGTAGGTTATCTTCTTGTTTTTCGTGATGCCGTAAAGCGGCGGCTGAGCGACATAGAGATAACCTCTTTCGATGACTTCCGGCATGTGGCGGTAGAAAAGGGTGAGGATAAGAGTCATGATGTGCGCGCCGTCAACATCGGCATCTGTCATGATGATGATTTTGTGATAGCGCAGCTTTTCGATGTTGAATTCTTCCTTTCCGATTCCCGTTCCCAAAGCGGCGATGATCATTGTGATGGTCTCGCTTTTCAGAAGTTTGTCGAGACGCGCCTTTTCGACGTTGAGGATCTTGCCTCTGAGCGGAAGAATCGCCTGAGTGCGGCGGTCTCTACCCTGTTTTGCCGAACCACCTGCCGAGTCGCCCTCTACTATGAAAAGTTCTGAGAAAGCGGGATCTTTTTCGGAGCAGTCGGCAAGTTTTCCGGGAAGAGCGGTGCTGTCGAGAGCGCCTTTTCTTCTGACAAGTTCACGCGCCTTTCTCGCAGCCTCTCTCGCAGCGGTAGCCTCGATGATCTTATCGATGATCGTCTTTGCTATGTCGGGGTTTTCCTCAAGGTAGATCGTGAGTGCGTCGACTATCGACTTCGAGACGAAAGCCTGGATCTCGGAGCTTACAAGTTTGTCCTTGGTCTGCGAACTGAACTTCGGATCTGCCATCTTGACCGAAAGGACGGCGGTGAGACCGTCTCTTACATCGTCGCCGTTGATCGAATCGACGATTTTGTCGTTCTTGATGTTCTCCTTGATGTAGTTGATGAAAACTTTCGTGATACCGAGTTTGAAGCCCGCAAGGTGCGTTCCGCCGTCACGGTTGTAAATATTGTTCGTGTAGCAAAAAATCTTCTCGGTGTATGCCGTCGTCCACTGCATCGCGATATCGACCGTGAGATCGCCTTTCTCTTCGTGATTCGACACAGTGATGATATCGGGATGGAGGCCGGTCGTGTTTTCGTTCAGATATTCGACGTAAGCCTTGATTCCGCCTTCGTAGTGGAATTCGAACTCCTGACCGACTCTTTCGTCAAGCAGATAGATTCTTACACCGCTGTTGAGGAAAGCCATTTCGCGGAGTCTCTGCTCGACTTTTTTAAGGTCGAAAGTGGTCATCGAGAATATTTCTGAATCAGGTTTAAATGTGACTTTTGTGCCGTGTTCTGTTGTCTCGCCGACTTTTTCAAGCGGAGCGACAGGGGTGCCGCGGTGGTAAGTCTGCCTGTAGATGCCGCCCTGACGCTTGATCTCAAGGTCAAGGGTTTCGGAAAGGGCGTTTACGCAGCTGACGCCGACACCGTGAAGACCTCCGGAAACCTTGTATGCGTTGTTGTCGAATTTACCGCCGGCGTGAAGGACCGTCATGATGACTTCGGCCGCGGAACGGTGCTCCTCCTCGTGCATATCGACCGGGATACCTCGGCCGTTATCCTTGATCGTTATGCTCTCATCGACATGGATATAAACTGAAATTTTGTCGCAGTATCCTGCAAGAGCCTCGTCGATACTGTTGTCGACAACTTCGTAGATCATGTGGTGCAGACCGCTTCCGTCGTCAGTGTCGCCGATGTACATGCCAGGTCTCTTCCTGACCGCCTCAAGTCCTTTCAGAACGTGGATGCTGGACGCGCCGTAATCCTGTTCCGCCTGGGCCTGAGAGATGTTTTTTTCTTCATTAAGATCTGTCATAAAAAACCTCCTAAATAAACAGACGCGGCATTGTATTTTATCGAATCGCAAAAATCAATTTTTATCGAAGAAAAAAATCAATGATTTTTTGGACATACACGATTTTTCTGCATCAAAAAACGCATTTTTAAGTATTTGATTTTATTGAACTTTTTTGGTGGCAAAAATTTGAGGTCAAAAAAAGGCCGTTTTTTTGAAAAAATCGCATTTTTTTATGAGAAAAATTTGTGATTTTTCCGAGTGAAAATTTACGATTTTTTAAGAGTGAAAAGTGGCTCTCCGGCGCGGATTTTTTCACCTGCTCCGATGTTTGCTTTTTCGACCGCGTCTTCGGGAACGAGAAGAACGATAGTCGAACCCATTTCGAACATTCCGAGCTCGTCGTTCTGTGAATATTTCACATCGTTTTTGACCCACTCGTCAGAGAATTTTCCGGTGAAATTCATTTTTATCGAGCCGACGAAAGTAGCTCCTACCGCAGTGTAGAAGTAGTTGAAGTTCTCCGCCCTGAATTTGACGACGACACGCTCATTTCTGATAAAAAGCCTGTTGATATTGTCAAGTCCGAGAGAATTTACCGGGAAAAGCCGCCATCCTGTGTGGATGTGTGCCGCAACTGTCGAATTGACCGGAACATGGAAACGGTGATAATCGCGCGGCGAAAGATAGATCGTAGCAAGCCAGAAGCCTTTTTCGAAAGGGAGTTCCTTTTTGACAAGTTCCGAAACGAGATAGGTTCTGCCTTTCACCTGTGTCGCGACATCGGCGTGGATGTTCTCGAGAACGCTTACGACACCGTCGCATGGCGAAAGGAATGCGTTTTCGTCATTTTTCAGCGGACGTTCCGAAGGATCGATTTTCCTTGTGAAAAAAGCGCCGAGAGAATCGTAGTCTTCGAGTTCTCCTTCAAAATTTTTCATGTCGATTCCGTAGTGCGAGGCGTAAAATTCAATTACTTTCTGAATGAGACAAGCAGGAAATTCCAGTTTTGTGATTTTACCCCAGATCCTGCTGAAAAGAGGAAACGAAATTATGAAAAGAAATAAAAGTTTCAAATGTTTCATAAAGGCTTGTCTCTAAATTGCGGTTTAGAAGTAAAGGTCTCTTTTGCCTTTTTCGATTTCGCCGAGAAGTTCCTGAGTTTTCGCTCTTCTTTCAGGATTTTCGATATCTTCCATGAGTTTGACCAAGAGTTTTTCGCCTTTTGCCTTGGTTTCGGGCGAAGCGAAGTCTTCAAGATACTCTTTGAATGTAAGCATTCCGTTCGGAAGGCAGAATTCGTGGATAAGTCCCGGTTTTGCAAGATCCATGAAGTCAGCTCCTACGCGACCTCTGCGGTAACATCCTGTGCAGAATGAAGGAATGTAGCCGCCGTCGATGAGCGAAGAAACGACTTCGTCAACAGATCTATGATCGCCAAGCGAGAACTGAGCGCCCGCCTCGTCTTCTTCGTATCCGCCGGGATTGGTCCTGCTTGCTGCGCTGACCTGGCTGACGCCGTAGTGGAGAAGGCGTGTTCTGATTTTGTCGTTTTCACGGGTCGAAAGGATGATTCCGGTGTAGGGAAGCGAAAGTCTGATTACAGCGACTAAAAGCATGAATTCATCATCGCTTACCGGATGCGGGATCGCGTATGAAAGCGGTGCGCCTTCTGCAGGTTCGATTCTCGGAACGCTGACAGTGTGCGGACCGATCCCGTAAGTTTTGTCAAGGTGGTTAGCGTGTTCGAGAAGTGCAAGAGTCTCAAAACGGTAGTCGGTAAGTCCGAAAAGTGCTCCGATACCGACATCGTTGAGTCCTGCGCGGAGAGCTCTGTCCATAACGAGAAGTCTCCAGCCGTAGTCAGCCTTGAGGCCGCTCGGATGGAACTCGGGATAGAGTTTTTCGTCGTAGGTTTCCTGGAAACAGATGTATGTTCCGATCTTCTCTTTCTTCAGAAGTCTGAAGTTGTCCTCGCTCTGAGGCGCGATCTCGACGTTGATCCTGCGGACGGTGTTGCCGTTCCAGTTTGTCTCATAGACTTTTCTGATCGAGTGAGCGTAGTATTCTACATCTGTCGCTCTCGCTTCGCCGCCGATGACGAGAAGTCTTTTGTGTCCCATTTTGAGGAGCAGTCTCGTTTCGTCCTGGATCTGCTCATCGGTGAGTATTGCACGTTTGAGTGCGGTGTTGTCCTTTCTGAACGAGCAGTAAACGCAGTTGTTCGTGCAGACGTTGCCGAGATAAAGCGGCGCGAAGAGAACGATCCTCTTTCCGTAGATTATCTCTTTTGCTTTTCCAGCTGCCTCGAAAACTTTGTTGCGCTGTTTTTCGTCCTTGATGTTGAGAAGAACAGCAGCGTCTTTAAGGTCGAGACCTTTGAGCTGCATTGCGCGGTTGAGGACTTCGTCAACCTGGCTGTCCGTTACTTTCTGGTCGATAAGACCGTAGAGTTTCTCACGATCGATAAAAATTTTTTCAGTGTTCAGCGACTTCATCTTCAACTCCGTCTTCTTCAGCATATTTGCTTAAAACAGACTTGACTTCGAAGCCCTGAAGTTTGCCGACCTTTCCGGTAAGCGAAGAGATCCTGTCTGTCGTGCCGTGGACGACAAGCGAAATCACCTGAGCTCCGGGAAGCCCGAGATTGAGGCCCATTCTGCCGACGATGATATCACCGTGCTGTGAAAGGACTGTGTTTAATTTAGAAACATTTTCTTTTTCGGTAACAACGATCAGAACCGATCCGACTCTCTTTTCCATCAGACACCTCTTTTGGATAAGTTAATAAAAAAACTTTGATGCCGACCTTCGACATCTCAGACACCGCATGATACGGTTCAAAAGGGGCTTGTCAAATAAATTCGGTGCAAATACGGCTGAATTTTCACTCTTCGTCTTCCGTCAGTTTTTCGTGGATGAATTTTTTGATCTTCGTTATGTCGTCAGCATCGAAAGCATCGTAGAAAAAGCCTTTGCGCAGCGGTCGTTTTATTTTGATTTTTCCTTTTTTTGAAAAGAGGGGAATGATGCTGTGCTTGTCGCAGCCGCTTCCGATAAGGAGTTCGTCTACGAATTTTTTCTTTGTTTCCCATCCGTTTTCGGTGGAGTCTATGATGTGGAGGATCAGGTCTGACGCAGCGATCTCCGAAAATGTGGCGTTGAACGCGTCGGTTATGTCCTTTGACATGTTGGAGATGAAGCCGACCGTATCAAGAAGAAAAAGCGGTTTTCCGAAAAGGCTGAACTTTCTGATTTTAGGATCGATTGAGCTGAAGAACCTGTCGCTTTCCTTAGTTGCCTCCTCGTTGAGCAGGGCGTTGAAAAGTGTCGATTTGCCGGCATTCGTGTAGCCGACTATCGCTATCGTCGGAATCTGGTTCTTCTTTCTGAATTTACGCTGGAATTCGAGGCGCTCGTATTCATTTTCAAGCTGTTTCCGCACGTTTTTTTCTTTGTTTTTAAGGATTCGTTTGCGTTCTTCCTCTTTCGTTTCGCCTGGTCCTTTGAGACCGATACCTCCTTTGATTCGGCTCAGTCCCGTTATCTTTTTGCGGAAATTGGCTTTTTCCTTTGCGACAACGGCGCTCGCCAGTTTGAGTTTTCCCCCTGTTCCTTCGGCGCGCGCGTTGAATATCGAAATTATGAGGTCGTCGCGCGAGAGAATTGTTCTTCCTGTTTTTTCCTCGAGTTTTGCAAGAAGTGATGCGGATGATTCCGCAAAAACAATTACGCCGTTTTCCTGCGGCACCTCTTTAAGAAGTTCGATTATCCGGTTTATCCCGTGTTTAAGCGACTGCGCCGATACAACGAATGAATCTGTTATTGAAAATCCGGCATCCTCGGCGAGTTTTATATTTTCGGCGATTTCGGAGGAAGTGCTTTCCGACGAGAAAAAAGCGGCTGTCGGATTTTCCGGAACTTCTGTTTCGGAAGGTTCTTTGAAGAGAAAAAAAGGCGAAGAAAGTTTCTGGACTTTTGAGAGATTTTTGTAAAAAAACGTAATGTTTTCCGGGATTTTTTCATTATCGTGTTCTATGATCCCGAGATATTCTATGAGTTTCCCGTCCATAAAACTTTTGATTCCGGCTATTTTCGGCGCTGTTTTTGCGGCTATCAGAACGGTGTCGAAGTCGTTCGACGCTTTCAGTTTTTCGAGGAAGTCGGAAAGATCCCAGTTCGAGACAAAGATGCGGCTCTGAGTGACGGCTCCTCTTGAAAGAAGCATCAGTTTTATTGAGTTTAAAGGGTTTTCTTTAATGATTTTGAGAATTTGGTTTTGGTCGAAAATCAATCGTAGAACCTGAATTCACTGAATTGTTTTTCAAAATTTTCTTCGCATTTATTGAGATACGAATCAATCTCCGTGCCGGAAGCGAAGTTGTAGAACATGTCAATAAGTGTTTTATCACCCAAAAGCAGTTCGATCGCCGGGATTTTGTCGATGAATTCGTAAGGTTTTGCCCTGAAAAATCCGTCATCTCCGAGCATTTTCCGGAAAACCTGGATTGTTGCGATGTAAGCCCTGAACGGTTTCACTTTTCTTCGGTCGGTAAGGGCGATATAGACTCCTCCGCAGCGTTTCATGGAAAGTTTCTGGAACATCGGGCGGAATTCCATCGGAATGAATGTGACGCCTTCAATATTTTCTTTGTCGAGCTCTTTTTTCAGCTTGAAAGGGTCGAGTCCGTGCGTTCCCGCAAGGAGAAAGGGCATAGTCGTACCGCGTCCTTCCGAAAGTTCGGTCCCTTCCAGAAGGCATCCTCCGGGATATAAAACCGCAGTGTCGATTGTTGGCATATTCGGCGAGGTAGGAAGCCACGGATAGTCATAATCGTCCGCGAAAGAATCGCGTTTCCAGCCACGCATTTTTTCTATTTTCAAAGGAAAGTCGTATTTTTTGAGGGCGTAGTAGTATGCTGCGATCTCTCCGGAAGTCATGCCGTGACGGTGGAAAAGGGGAACGTAGCCTACGAAACTTTTGTAATTCGTGTCATCAAGAAGCGAGCCCTCGAACGCTCCGCCGATAGGGTTCATTCTGTCGAGAACGATAAGTTCACGCTGGTTTTCCTGCAGTTTGTCCATGAACATGGCGAGTGTTGCCAGGTATGTGTAGTAGCGCGAGCCTATATCCTGAATGTCGTAGACAACAGTATCGAAAAGGCCGAAAAACTCTTTTTTCGGAGCGAGAGTTTCTACTGACGCACCGTAGAGCGAAAAAACGGGTATGTTGTTGATTTTGTTTTCGGTTCCGACACATTCCATATCCTGAGCCACAGGGAAAAAACCGTGTTCAGGGCTGAAAACAGCTGTCACGTTCAGACCGGAATTTACCATCTTTTCAACGAGAGAAACGCCGTTTTTGTCAATGGAAGTGTAATTCGCGATTACGGCGACTCTCTTTCCTTTAAGCGAGGAAAAATCGAATAAGTCTATTCCCTGAAGCAGTTCTTTGCGTGAAGTCAATTCTGCTCCTCCTGTTTTTCAGGGTTGAAATCCTCGGAATTGTTGATTGAAACAGCGATTTTGCGTGTTTTGAGGACTCCGATGATGACATAGATGATGCCCGAAATGTAGATCAGCCACGGGAGCTTGCGCATGAAAATCAGACCGCAGAGAAAAAGGAAATATATAATGAAGAAGATTCTTGCGATCTTGTTTTTCGGGATTTTCACCTTCGGATATTTGAACGGAAGAAGCATGAGACATGCCTGAATGAACATCATTCCTGCAACGATATCGGTTGAAAGGAGAAATTTGAAATTCTGATTTTCGATTGCGAAAATCATGTAAAGTGCGAGCATTCCGCCCGACATTGTGGAGGTCAGTCCGCTGAAGTAGTTGCCGTCTTCGCATTGATACGAGTTGTAGCGGGCAAGACGTACTGCGCAGAAAATAACATAAAGCGGAACCACTGCAACGAAGTAAGGATGCTCCAGGATTTTGCCTCCGGGAATCTCTTTGCTGAAGTATGAAAAAATGAGAACTGCCGGAGCGAGCGAGAAGGAAACAAAGTCGGAAAAGGAGTCAAATTCGACGCCGAAATCGCTTGAAGCCTTGAAAAGACGCGCTGTCGTACCGTCAAGTTTGTCCATGACAGTGCAGAGCAGGATCAGCCACGCAGCATTGATGTAATCTCCGCTTATCGAGTAGAAAACCGAAACAAGGCCGATGAGCATATTCATTCCGGTAAAAAAGTTGGGGATAAGTATTTTCGGATTTCCCTTTAACATAAAAACCTCTTAAATAAGTTGTTAAAAGCGCAAAAACCTGAAAACTATGCTCAAATAAAGATTTTTGTCAATTTGATTGAACACTGTGTTTTAAAGGCTCATTCTGTAGATTTCGACGATGTCATCTTTGTTCAGTTCTTTAAAAGTGCCGATCCTTGAATTTTTCAGCGCCGATGCCGCCATTTCTTCAAATTTTGAATCGTCTATGCCGATTTCCGAAAGTTTCTGCGGAAGTCCTAAAGATTTAAAGAAATCACTTGTTTTTTCAATAGCCTGCAGAGCCGCTTTCATGTCGTCTTTTTCGGTTATGCCCCAGACATTCCTTCCGTATGCCGCGAATTTATAGCAGTTTTTCTCATCGAGAACATGCTTCATCCAGTTCGGAGTGAGGATCGCAAGTCCGGTTCCGTGCGTGATGTCGTATTTCGCGCTGAGTTCGTGTTCGATCATGTGCGTTGCCCAGTCGCCCTCCTTGCCGAGTTCAAGAAGCCCGTTCAAAGCGACGGTTCCTGCCCACATGATGTTTGCTCTCGCTTCATAGTTTTCAGGTTCGGCGACAACAACCGGCGCATTTTCGATAACGGTTTTGAGAACCGCTTCCGACATATGATCCTGCAAAGATGCGTCAGGATAGCTGAAATACTGCTCGAAAACGTGGCTCATCATGTCGGCGATTCCTGCGATGGTCTGGTTTTTCGGCAGTGTGAAAGTGTATGTCGGATCGAGGATACTGAATTTCGGTTTCAGTCTGACGCTTCCCATCGGAAGTTTTTCCTGCGTTTTCTCGTTTGTCAGCACGCATCCGCCGTTCATTTCGCTTCCCGTCGCGGCGAGAGTGAGGATCGCGCAGAGCGGAAGAGCCTTTTTGACGCTCGTTTTTCTGATGAAGAAATCCCACGGATCTCCGTTGTAGTATCTTGCTGCCGCGATCGCCTTGCAGCAGTCGATTACGCTTCCTGCACCGGCCGCAATGATAAGATCAACTTTGTTTTCGCGGCAGAGTTCTGCCCCTTTTGCGACGCTCGTGATTCTCGGATTCGGATCAATTCCCGGAAGTTCCGTGATTTTGACAGAGTTTTCATTCAGAATCGATACGATTTTGTCGTAAAGACCGCTTCGTTTGATGCTTCCGTGCCCGTAGGCGAGAAGGACCGACTTTACGCCGTCTTTTTTAAGCTGTTTTGAAAGGACTTCGATCTGATCTTTGCCGAAAAATATTTCAGTCGGCATATTGAGCCGGAAATTTTTCATTTTCATCTCCTTTATTGATTAAAATTTGTGGATTTTTTGTGAAAATTCAAATTGATTGCGATTAAAATTCGCCGGTTTTGTTGACGCTGTAACCCTGATCTTCTTTCCAGCCTTTGAGCTTTTTGAGTTCTTTCAGAGCTTCGTTTTTAGCGTCATCGACCGATTTCGAGCTGAAACCGAATGTGAAACGGTTTTTCAGAACGCCTTCAACCCAGTAAGCTGTCTGCAGAACTGCGAAAAAGCCTCTGTTCAAAGTGGTTGCCGCGCCGGCTTTCGCATTTGCGTGACCCTGCTGCTTGAGCTGCTTTACCGCATTGTTCTTTGCTTTAGTTACATTCTTTCCGTCTTCAAACGAAAAAGTCCACGTTACCGAGTTTCCGTCTTTGTCAAGCGCTTCGGCAAAAGCCGCCGCACCGAAAACCGGAAATGTGAAAACAAAAAGCATTGCTGCGATAAAAAGCGATTTTTTCATGGCTTTCTCCTGAAATTATAATTTTTCCAAAAGTTCTTTCGCCTTTTTATAGCGTTTGCTTGAAGGATCTACCGAATTGATGATCTTCTGAAGCATTTTCTTCGCTTCTTCAGGATTTTCGTCTTTCATTGCGTTTGCTTCCATGTAAAGCGTTTTAGCTTCTTCTTCGCTCATCGTTGCTTTTTTAGCCTTCTTTTCGGGAGCGGGTTTCGGCTCTGCTTTCTTAGCTTCAGCTTTCTTCGGAGCTTCCTTCTTCGGTTCTGCCTTGGGTTCTTCCTTTTTCGGCTCAGCCTTTACTTCTTCTTTTTTCGGCTCTTCCTTGGGTTCTGCTTTTACGGCTTCCTTCTTCGGCTCGGCCTTTTTCGGTTCTTCCTTCTTGGGCTCTGCTTTCTTAGGTTCTTCCTTCTTGGGCTCTGCTTTCTTAGGTTCTTCTTTCTTCGGCTCAGCCTTGGGTTCTTCCTTCTTGGGTTCCGCTTTTACTTCTTTAGGAGCGCTTTTTGCGGGAATTGTGAGAATAAGATTCTGCGCATCTTTGTAGAAAATTGATGAAGAAGGAATTGATTTAAGAAGTTTATCCGCTTCTTCAGGATTTTTCTGAATTACACTCTTAGCGTTTTCGAAGGTCGTCTGATTGGTTTTTTCCTTGCCGATGAGTACAAGCTGTTCGTTTATCCAGGATTTATAAGGATTGTCGCCTGAAGTTCTGTCGTTTGCGTTAAGAAGCGCTTTTTCTGCATTCTTGAGGTCTTTCGCGTAGATAAATTTTTCTATCGCGGCTTTGTCATTTTCGCCGAAAGAAGCCGATACGGCAGTTGTTGCCGGTTTCGAGTTCTGGTTGTCGAACAGCATGAAGTATGCAACACCGCCGATTCCGATAAGTACTACAACGATTATTGCGACAATTATGAGCGGAGATGAGCCTTTCTTTACCGGTTCTTCTTCCGGCTCGTAGTTCGTCGGCATAGTCTGTTTTGTCGTTCTCTGCGGTTTCGGTTTAAGATCGGGATTGAGTATCTCAAATTTTATCTGGCGTGCCCCGACTGAAATAATATCGCCGTCGGAAAGTGTTGCGGAAGTTGTTTTCGAGCCGTTTACCTTGATGCCGTTTCCGCTGCCCATATCGGAAATAACAAAGCGGTCGCCTTCTTTTTTGATTTTGAAGTGCTTTCTCGAAACCGAGATGTCGCTGATTACAAAATCGTTGTCAAGACTTCTTCCTGCAAGGATCTCGTCTTTAGTGATCTCGATGTTTTTACCGGAATCCTTGCCGTCTACTATCGTCAGTTTTGCATCTGCGGCATGACCGGAAAGAGCCGAAAGATCGATGATCGCGGTCTTTTCGGAAGCGATTTCTTCTTCATCGTCGTCTGCAAGATATTTCGACGATATCGTGGCAATAGACGGCGGTGTAGGTTCAGCATCGGATTTTTTGCCGAGCGCTTCCTTTCTTGCCTTTTCTGCTTTGATTTTTTCGGCAAGTTTTTTCAGATATTCCTTGTCGATAGTCGGTTTGTTGTTTTGATTGTTTTCGCCCATTTTTTACTCCCGAATTGAACAACTAACAAAAAAAATACGGCGTTTCTTACTTTAAAAATGGTTGAAAGTCAAATAATGCGGGTCATTTTGTCGCAGGAATGAAAAATATTTTCAGTGAAAGGCTTTTTTCTGCGGTTCCGCTCTTTTTTCGCTGTTTGTTTTGCTGAAAAATATTGATTTGCCGTTTTCATTCTGTAAAATTGGCCGCTCTTTGGAAGTTTTTACATTTTAGGAGAGAAAAATGAGAAAAAATGTTTTTTGCATGACATTGCTGGCAATTGCCGTATTCGCAGGATGCGGTTCGGTATCCCTTTTTGAAAAAGGAAACGCCGCAAGAGAAACGGACAAAGTCAAGGCACGCGGTTTTTATGAAGAAGCGTGCGAGAAGGAAAATCATTTTGAGGCCTGCCATAACGCGGCACTGCTCTGGCAGAACGGCGACGGCATAAGCGAAGAGAACAAAAAGGCGCGTGAACTCTTCAAAAAGGCTTGTGACGGCAAGTTCGACGAGTCATGTTTTATCCTCGCAGATATGTGGGCAAACGGTAAAGGCGGCGTCTATAAAGACACAGATTCCGCTTTCAATCTTTACAAGGAAACCTGCGAACGCGGATTGGGAAAGGCCTGCAGAGGCGTCGGACAGATTTATGCCAAAGGGGGCGGATCAATCGCGAAAAATATCGAAAAAGCTAAAGAATATTTTGCCACGGCCTGTGAAAAAGGCGATATGAACACTTGTGTGGATCTCGGTCAGACATGGTCTAAAAAATTCGACGAAGCTGAGGGCTACGAAAAAACTGTTACTTTCTGGGGCAAGGCGTGTCAGGAAGGCGGAATGCTTGATATATGCGAAAAGCTGGCTGACATGATCGTCGCTGCAAAGGAAAAAGAGGAAAAAGTTCCCCTTTCCAAAAATTATTACGAAAAAGCATGTGACGGCGGTTCAAAAGAAGCCTGCTACAAACTTGCACGTGCAATGGTCGAGAACGTTGAAGGGTCTGACGGCGAAGCTCAGGAATACTACAAAAAGGCTTGCGATGCCGATCATGCGGAATCATGCTACTATATCGGCGTTTACCTCAGCGAAGCTTACGGCGAGACGCTTGAACTCGAAAAACTGAGAGAAATGCACTCTTTCTACGACAAATCCTGCAAAAAAGGCTTCGAGGCATCATGCTCAAGCGCAACTTCGCTTCAGACCACGATAACCGAGCAGGAAGAAGCTATCCGCAGAGAGGAGGAAGCAAAAAGACTTGCAGAGGAAGAAGCCCGCAAAGAGGCTGAGAGACTGGAGGCTGAGGCTGCTGAAAGGGAAAGACTTGAAAGGGAAAAAGCAGAACTTGAAGAAAAACTTGCCGAGGAAGAAGCAAGAAGAGCCGAAGAAGAAGCCCGCAAAGAGGCTGAACGCGAGGAGCGCGAAGAACAGGAAAGAATGAGACGCGAGCGCGAAGAGGCTGAAAGAGAAGCGGCTGCAGCTGCGGAAGAAGAGGATGAAGACGAGGAGGAGGAGGAGGAAGAAGAAGAGCCTGCTCCGAAGAAAAAAGTCAGCAAAAAGAAAGCTCCGGAACCTGAAGAAGACGAAGATGAATTAGACGAAGACGAAGAAGATGAGGAGGAGGAAGAAGAGCCTGCTCCGAAGAAAAAATCGAAATCAAAATCTAAAAAGAAAAGTGCCGAAGAAGAACTTGACGACCTTTTTGATGACTAAAATTCCAAATTAAATCCAATCAGAACCAGTCTTTTTTCTTGAAATACCAGACGACAAGTCCTGAGAACATTATTGAAATTATTACAAAAACTGCAAAAGCATAAGGCGATTTGTCGCCGGGAAGCTGAATGTTCATGCCGTAGATCGAAGCGAACATGACGGGAACTGTGAGGACGATCGTTATGATGGTGAGAAGTTTCATGATGTTGTTCAGTTTGTTCGAGATAATCGAACTGAATGCCGTCATCATTTCGCTTACAATGTTGTTGTAGATCGAAGACATTTCGATTGCCTGCTTGGTTTCGGTCACGATGTCGTCGATTTTGTCGTCGTTGTCGTCATTTACAGGCACGATCCCTATTTTTCTCAGTTTCATCGCCATGAACTCGTTAGATTTCAGCGCGGTCGTGAAGTAGACGAGACTTTTTTCGAGGTTCAGGAGTTTCGCCAGGTCTTCGTTCCGGCTCGTTTCCTGAATCTTTTTCTGAACGATCGAAATAATGTTGCTTATCTGTTTGAGGTAAAGCAGGAAAAGCTGCGTCGTGTCGTAGAGAATGGATAATGTGAAATCGTCTTTTGCGAGGCTTCCGAGATATTTTTTCTGCATATTTTCAATCATTTTCGAGACAAGTTCTGTCGCCATGTTGCAGACGAGAAGAATCGTGTTTTCGGCAAAAATTATACCGAGCGGAATGGTTCCGTACATTTCGTCCTCGTCGGTCGAATCGTAGTAGGGGACTTTCACGATAACCAGTTTGCAGTTTTCGTCCTCTTCGATACGCGCTCTTTCATCCATGTCGAGAGCATAGTCGAAAAAGTCGGCGGGAATCTTAAGTTCTTTGCAGAGAAAGTCGATTTCCTCCTGCCCGGGATCTGTTACCGTGATCAGGGTTCCTTTGTCTAACTTGTTGATTTGTTTGAGTTTTTTTGCAAAAGGCTTGTAAACTCTGATGCTTTCGTGAATGTTTCCTTCACGGTCACGGATGATGCCGGGAATATTGCCGAAAAGAGCTTCCTGCGCCTGCCTCGACTCCTTGTCGATCTCCTCGATGAGCTCGTGGATCTCCGATTTTTTCTCATCGTCAAGTGCCGAAAGTATCTGCGGGTGCATCTCTTCCGGCAGTTCGTAGAGCAGTTCCGCCAGCTGTCTGCTTGACATCTGCGAAGTGATCTGGTTTTTGACTTCGTCCTCGAATTCCGAAAATATGTCGGCAACGATCTCCTCATCGATAAACGAGAAAATCTGAATAATTTCACTTATATCAAGTGCTTCAAAGAAGTTCGCTACAACATCAGGAGGGTTTGACTCGGCAAAATCTTTAATGTCTTCAAAGAGACCGTCCTCAAGCATCTCTCTGATTTCTTTGACGAGCAGTGTATTTTTCATGATTTCCTCCCGTCGGACGCGGGAGGGAAGGGGTGAAGGCTAATCTCTCCGGCTACCGACTAAAAATTTTGTCACGCTACCTAAAGGATCTTCCATTTTACCCTCAAAAAAATAAACCGCGGCATTATAGAGAATTTTAGCGGTTTTGCAAGAAAAAACGGTGATTTTAAATGCAGATTTTTGAATTATGCTTTTCCGGCGCTTCCGAGAACGTTGATGTTTTTGTGTTTGTAAAGCTCTTTGAGTGCATCACGCGCAGGGCCGAGGTATTTTCTCGGGTCAAATTCCGCCGGTTTCTCGGCAAGAACTTTTCTGACTGCGGCAGTCATAGCCAGGCGGCCGTCGCTGTCGATATTGATTTTGCAGACCGCACTTGCAGCAGCTTTGCGGAGCTGTTCTTCGGGAATGCCTATCGCGTCTTTGAGTTTTCCGCCGTAAGTATTGATTATCTTTACTAAATCCTGCGGAACTGAAGAAGAACCGTGAAGAACTATCGGAAATCCCGGAAGCTTCTTTTCGACTTCTTCAAGAATGTCAAATCTGAGAGGCGGCGGAAGAAGGATTCCCTCTTCGTTTCTTGTGCACTGCTCAGGTTTGAACTTGTTTGCACCGTGGCTTGTTCCGATCGATATTGCAAGGGAATCAACGCCTGTTTTGCCGACGAAATCGATGACTTCTTCGGGCGGAGTGTAGGAAGAATGCTCGGCCGAAACTTCGTCTTCGATGCCGGCTAAAACGCCGAGTTCGCCTTCGACCGTGACGTAATCCTTCTGCGAGTGGGCGTATTCGACGACTTTTCTGGTGAGTGCGACGTTTTCGTCGTAGGGAAGGTGCGATCCGTCGATCATTACCGAGCTGAAGCCGTTGTCGATGCACTGTTTGCAGATCTCGAAGTCGCCGCCGTGGTCAAGGTGAAGAACGACGGGGATCGGATAACCGAGTTCTTTCGCGTATTCGACTGCGCCGCGTGCCATGTTTCTGAGCAGAGTTGCGTTCGCATAATCTCTTGCACCTTTGGAAACCTGCAGAATTACAGGAGATTTTGTTTCGACACAGGCCATAATGATAGCCTGGAGCTGCTCCATGTTGTTGAAGTTGTAGGCAGGGATCGCGTAACCGCCTTTAACAGCCTTTGCGAAAAGCTCTTTCGTGTTTACAAGACCGAGTTCTTTGTAACTTACTGTCATTTTTGACTCCATAAAATGTTGAAAAAACTTAAAACGCAGAATTATAGCCGGAATTGAGAAAAAATAAAGAGCTTAAATGGCAGGAGAAAATATAAAAAATTCTCAATAAAATCAGATTATTGTTGCTTTTTTTAATTTTTGAGTCAGAAAAATTGGCACTTTATGTAACTAAATATATGTTTGGTTGGTTTTTTAACTTTAATGGAGGTTATCATGAAAAAATTACTTGCTATTCTTGCAATGCTTACGGTTGCAACAACACTTTTTGCCGAAGATGAAACTATGTCGTGTAAATCCGATCTTGGTGAATGCACCTTTACTCTTTCGGCGGATTCATTCTCAAAAGACTGTACCTGCCGCGACGGGAGCGGAGTCGGAGAATCCGAACTTCCTCCTGAGGGCGGAACTCTCGAATCGACATTGCCGACAGAGGAAGAATGCAAAGCTGAGATCGAAGACCTCTGTGGAAACGCAGGAATAAGATGCGAGAACAATGCCGGCGAATGCGAAGTAGAAGCGGACGGCAGCTATGACTGCCGCTGTTTCGGATTCTCGGAAATTACTTCTGGAAACATTGAAGCCAGCGAGGAAGCATGCAACAGCAAACTTGTCGAGCTCTGCGGAACGGAATCAGCGACAGCAAGAACTATCTGCACAGATTCAGAAATTTTTAATGTATGTCTTACTTACGCGAAGAGTTTTACGAACACATGCTACGAGCCGATGACAGATGAAGAAATAGAAGCAGCTCTCGATCTTCCGGCAGAAACCAACAACACGACGGCAGTCCTTGCTCTCTGCTGTCAGGACGAACAGATGAGAGATGAATGGTTCAAGGATTCTTTTGAATGTCTCGAAGCAATCGAAAGCTGTGAAAACGGTGAATGCTGCGACACTTGCGATGTTTTTGTTTTTGAAGAATCAGAGAAAGATGACGATGAAGTCATTTCTCCCGCTCCGGACGACAGCGCTGACGCAGGCGACACTGAAGTCCCGGCTGAAGATGCAGCAGGCAATGCCGACGGTTCTGATGCTCCGGCTGACGGTGACGATTCTGCACCCGCAACCGATTCAGAATCTTCCTCTGAAAAAGAAGAAAGCAAATCCGACGGCTGCTCGATGCTGTTTATTTAATTTATTCCAACAAAATCCTTTTCCGTAACTTGTCAAAATAACAAAAATCTCTTTCCATTTCTTGTAAAATTAAAAAAACTGCAAAAATTCTTTAATAAAATCAATATGTTACCGTT
>Ga0265301_10003276_pt1 | contig 17337 bp, 11 predicted proteins | sample AusTroGonzalo_MG_2_FD_193488 | JGI IMG/M metagenome (GOLD analysis project Ga0265301, IMG submission 193488) | Bovine rumen microbial communities from tropical cattle in Woodstock, Queensland, Australia - Gonzalo_04 | ecosystem: Host-associated > Mammals > Digestive system > Stomach > Rumen ... | reverse complement strand
TTGCTATCAACTGTGGTAAGTACTTACATATCGAACCGACTGGATACTATTGTGAAGCTGAGGATTTCTATGATGGTGGTAAGCTCACAATCGATACAGGTTTCGGTTTCGAAGATGATGAAGGAAAGATGTCAGTTGCCATTGATGCTGGTAGAGGTCTTGAAAGATACTTCGTTTCTGAAAATGATGAAAGAATTGGTGTTAAGTTAAGTTGGCGCGGTGGTATGGCTTTTGAAGATGGCTTAACTACAAGCGGTTCAGTAACATTGGTAAATAAACTCGTTACACATGGAAGCGGAATAGCATTAAAACATATTTTCTTAACTGATTCAGAAAAAGCAGCAATGGATGCATCTGGAAATGAATATGAAACAGAGACTTTAGGTGCTCCAAATGTTCAGGTATTCTCTGTAAATGCATATGATGGTTTGATAATTGATAAAAATAATCATCTTTGTGTTAAAGTTGAAACTTATAAAGTGGAGTATGATGATACTGGTAAACCTAAGAGAGATAGTAGTGGTGGTATCATAAGAAGCACACATGGTCATGGTTTGCAATTCTATGGCGATGATGGTAATTTCCCTATATCTCCAGATACGGATCCACAGGATTGGGATCCAAAGAAAGTTGGCCTTGGTACTGATGCTCTTGGTATTCAGGTTAATGACCCAGATACAAATGCAAATCATGGTTTGCATATCAATGAAAAGGGTACACTCTGTTTGAATGACGGTGCTTCACCGGCTGAATACAACTACAAAAAGTGGAAGATCGAAGGTACAGAAGTTACTAGAATTAAAGGTGTCGAAGCTGATAGAAACCAGAAGTCATATGAGTATAATCCAATAAAGGATGCACTCACAATCAAACTTGGTAAGGGTCTTATCTTCGCCGATGATAGAGATAGCGCAATTGATCCAGATGATCCAAGCGGATGCCCATGTGGATGTGATTGTATCAACTATGATAATGGTTCTGGTGGAATTAGCACCGTATACACAGTATATGATTACATTCAGTCTAATGGTAAACAGAAGATCGATACAATTGCTATTAAGTATAATCTTAATACAACACATATTATTGAAGTTTCATATATGCCTGTTCAAGCTGATATGGAAGAAAACACTGTTGTATTCGAGATCGGTAAGCATGGTTACTCTGGTTCACAGATGATCGGATACAAGAAAGTATCTGGTGGTACTCCATCAACTCAGTCAGTTGTTAGAATCGTTAATGGCTCAACAAATGTTGACATTGAACAGAATACAACTGATGGTGCATACATGGCTGATAAGGTTAATAATGTTCGTGCAACATTCAAGACAAATGAACTCGGTGTTACATGGGGAACAGATCCTAACCTTACAACACCAACAGCTTCTACAGCAGTTGATCCTGCAGTAGACTTGGCAGATATGCTCATGAGCTTGTGCGGTCCTTCAGCTGTTGACGTTGCTAATAACAATTCAGCAATCAAATTGTATGGTCTTAAGATCTATGAAGGTAATACAGACACATGCATCGCTGAATTTGTTCCATGCAAAGCTTCTTCAGGCTACTTCGGTATGTTTGATAAGGTTAATAAGAGATTCTATCGTAATAGTAGCACTAACTTTGAGGATGACTTCACTGGTGGTACACCAACTGGTGAAACATTCAATGGTAGAGGTGAACATGTAACACCTCCAGACCCAGCTACATTGATAACATATGATGAATTAACATACATCATGTCTTCAGGTGGACAGAAAATTATCACTGATCTCTCTTATAATTCAGGAACATCTTCACATTTTATAATCCCATCAATCAAAACTACCAATACAGTTGATCAAGTATTCTTCGAAATCGGTGAACATGGTCAAGTTGGTACATGCTACGGTGGATTCAGCAATAGTTCTGGAGCTAAGACATTCGTTATTAAGATCAATAATAATGTATCTGATAATGAAGCTGTTATTACTCAGAGCTCAGGTGATGCAGCTGTTGCAAATGCTAAGATATTTGACGGTTTCGTTAGATATCAGCCTGATACTATGTTTGTTCAGTGGGCCGAAGACCCTTCGGAAACAGGAATTAATGATGAGGCATCAATAGTTAATAACTTCCTCGTATCTGGTGGATCAATCAAGAAGACACCAATTACATTGTTTGGTGCTTCTGGTGCAGATACAACTCTGAATTCTTCAATCTACATGTATGGACTTAAGATTGCTGAAACAGATGTTGATAATCTCATTGCAGACTACGTTCCAGTTATATCCTCAGAGAATGAAGTTGGCCTCTTTGATAAGGTTAACAAGAAATTTGTTACTAAATCATCAGGTTCAAGCTCATTCACAGCTGGTGATCGTACTGGTACACGTTTTGATTATCAGGGAAATATCATATCATAGGAGTGAGACATCATGGCAAATCAAGAAATAACTTTAGGATTGGACATCGATAATGATTTACAGTTTAATGTCGATGGTTCAGTTGGCTTAAAGATTTCTTCTGCTGTAGATGGACGACTCACTATCAAAGATGATGGAATCTACGTTGAAGCTCCAGATGGCAAAGTCATTGGAGGAGGTAAATTATATGAAGGCCCTTATGATACAGAGGGCCTTCGTGTAGGTTCCAATTGTCCATTTGGTAGATCTGATAATCCGTCTATCGAAGAACCTTTAATGATAACATGTACTGATCGAGTACATCGTGTTTTTAACTCAAATGATGCTGAAGGAAAGCAATTAACGGATTTTCGTCCGGGTATTGACTGTACATTACCGGGTGATATGTATCGAGTACGAGTATATGATGTCGATCCGGGTGCCGGTGATGAAGAATAGTGAGGTGGTAATATGGGAACTTATTCAAGTTTAGTAGATACAGTCCTCACTCCAATTGAAGGAACCTATGCTCATGGTCGAGATGGTAAATCAATTACCAAAATAACAGTACATTGCATGGTTGGACAATGTTCACCGGAAGGATGCGCTAGTGTATTTAAAGATCGATATGATGATGGTGATTTAGTATCGTGTAATTACATGGTCGGTCCAGATGGTAAGATCGGTGTCTATGTTCAAGAAGAAGATAGATCATTCTGTTCTCTTAGTGAATCAAATGATAGTCAAGCAATAACAATTGAAGTGGCTTCTGGTGCAACAGAACCATATGAATTTAATGAAGCTGCATATAACAGACTTGTTTTATTATGTGCTGATATCTGTACACGATACAATATTACATTATATTTCAATGATGATCCATCTGGTACATTAACTGGACATTATATGTTCTCCAGTAAGAGTTGCCCAGGTACATGGTTCCGTTCAAGGTATCAGGAATTCTGTGATGCTGTTAATGCCAAAGTAAAAAGTGGTGTATTTTCGCCAGATGATTACGATGATTCATATCAAGAAGATGAATCAGAAGCAGTTTATGATTATTATCTCATAACATCAACATCAAAGCAGGATCATCCAGGTGATTGTGGTAATAAAATCACCGGCAGTGTCTACTTAGGAAGATGGTGATCATATGGCTGGAGAAAGAGTAATTCAAGTTTATACCGATGAAAAAACATTGACATTAGATGTCAATGGTAAAGTAATACCAAAACTTTCAAAAGAAGATGGTAATGGTATCTACATTGGTGAGGATGGTTATTTACATCTTCAAAAAGGATCAACTCCAGGCAGTAGTAGCACTGATGAAGAGCTTTATAATATACCAGGCAATGGTATTGCAGATACTGATGAGGGTGAACCAATTGAAATCTTAAGATGTCATAAGACAGTAACTCGTATGGAACAAAAACCAAATGATATTAAAGTTCCTGTCTTAGTTGATGACTTAGTCACAGGCATTTTGAATTGGAGTGATGAATAATGCCAGTAATACAAATCGATGTCGGTGATGGAATGACATTTAATGGTAATAAGCTCACAACCAAATGGAGTCCAGATGATGCTACTCAACCAACTAAAACTGAAGAAGGATTAGTAATCCCGGATTTAGTTGGTCAAAGTCGTAGTAAAGCAACGTCTTTAAATGGTAAAGCAGATGGTGTTACTGTCCGTGAAGACTTGGATGGTAATGTTAGTATCAATAATGAAGTAGTTGCATACATCCATACGATGAATGCATTCAAAGTTACTAACAGAACATCCTCTAAAGACTTTGCAGTTGATACTTCACAGGTAAAAACAATTGATGATATCCGTGATGAGATGAATGCATTGATGGATGCTGATGCTTATCTCAACGGATCGATGTATATGAGTATTCGAGAGAAGAATTTCTTCCAGTTAATACATGCAACTCACCCAGTTCAGGATACGTCATGGCCTTGTGCTATTGATTCCAACACAAGATTGTTTGGTGATACAACTTTAGCATTCTTTGTTGTAACTAAAGTTGAGCATAATGCTGGTAGAGATACTTATGTAACGAAATTATCATTAAAATGTTTATGGAGTAACCTATCTGGATACATTAAAGGTACTGAGTACACGTCAGTAGTATCACCGTAAGGAGGATTAAATACATGGAAAAGAAAAAGAATATTTTCGAACAGTTGGGATTCGAAGATTCATCTAAAGTTAAACATGGCCTTCACGGTCATATCTCCATTTTTAAGAAAAATAATAAAACTGGAGAGGTTTCTTTATGGGAAGAAAGCGATAACATCATCCCAATCTCAGGTTATCAGACTCTTCTTCTTAAGCTTTTTGGACTTCACTTAGATTCAATTCATGATCCGAGTGCAAGTGCAGAAAAGTTAGATCAGGATACAAACTTAATCATCCCAGATCTCAATAACAACGACAGCATGCATATCGGTGTGAATCCTGTAGAATATCAGGTAATGACCGATGAATATGGTTCAGAACATTTCGTTCAGGGATTCATGGTTGGTGATGGTGGTGCAGCTGAAGATATCAATACAACTAAGAATACAGACTATTCTTTCATTAATCTTCGTTCACCAATCCCATTCCAGGAAGTTCAGTCAGGTGGTCTTGACCCTACAATTGCCAATAAGTACCTTGGCAAGTTAAGAATTGCCGGTAATGGTGGTAATGAAACTGCTGGTTCTGCATTCTACATCAAGAAGTTTGATGATACTCCTCACGTTTATCATTCATGGTATTGTGATGGACAGAAATGGGACTACGTTGACCCAGTAAATCAGAGTGATCTCGGCCCTGTAGCTGCAAACTTACCAAAGACAAACAGAATTGAAACATATGTTCAGTGTAATCTTACAATAGATTCAGATGACTGTATGGCTTACTTCAATTCTGCAAATGGTGGCGGCAGAACTCCACGTATCAATGAGCTTGGATTAGTTGCATTTGATACTGTAATGGGTTCAAGAAGTATCTTCGAAACAATGTACAAGCGTTACGTAAAGCCAATGTTACTTGAGCTTTACAATACAAAGGTAACAGAATCTACACAAGCTAAGGAAGAATCAGATCAAAGAGTTATTGACTTTGCTGAAAACATCAAGTATATCATCGACAATACACTGATCGATGAACAAACACTTGGTAATCTTGGTAATGCAAGAATGGCTAGCTTCGTTAGCGTAATTTATATGATCTATGGCGGTACAGCTGGTAATCTTGATCGTTCAGATCTTATGGATCGTCTCTCAGCTAATACAAATATCGCTGTTGAAGCATTCTATAATCAGAATCATGAGATCCAATATACAGAAGATGAGTTCTTAACCATTTTATCTGGTTCTGAATTTGATGCTTTAACTGTTGATGAAGCTGAACGTATCAAGCTTATGACATACTACACATTCAATTCAATTCCACTGGAAGAGAATACTTCTATCCTGTTTGATTACAGAATATATGCTAACTAATGAGGTACATCGATGAAAGAATTAGACGAATATCTGAAGAAATGTAATAAAAGAACCATTCAACAGGTTGCAGAAGCTTCCATGATGCTGTCTAATATCCCATGGAAATCGGTATCGTTTATCATTGATACGGTACCGGTTCCTTCTCATCGACCGAGATTATGTGGGTATCGTGTATATGTACCTGGGGCTGCGAAGAATCAAGCATTCTTCAATAAAAAGGTACTGCCAAAACTTAATGGATTATTCATTGATACACCTTGTAAGATGTATGTTGATATCTATTGTAAGATCCCATCGTCATTTTCTAAAGCTCAAACTGCTTTAGCTGAAATGAAACTGCTTCGTCCATGTGTAAACACTGGAGATAATGACAATTACGAGAAAGCGGTTTGGGATATGCTCCAACCGAATGAGAAAAGAGGACATGTTGGTATCATGGCAAACGACTGTTTGATCATTGATAACTTCGCTTCTAAGTATTATTCATTACATCCAAGATATGAAGTCACGATAGAATACATGACAGGTATATCAGATGACATAAGAAAACTTTTGCGGTTGAAAAATGTAGAAGATCTCATTTAGACTGCATAATAACCAGCCAAATATAATTCAATTATATTGAAATTAAAATATAAAGGAGGAATAAAAATGGCAAATGCGTTAACAGACCTTTTGGATGATGAAGATCTCCATGAGTCCGCCAGAAACTTTAAGAAAAGTGCTGGACAGATTAAGAAGACTTCTAAATCTATCATTAAAGCTGCTAAGGGAAACATCTTTGAGTTCCCTGTATTCGTGGCTAACTCCGTGCCATTAGACTATGCGACAGCAACAGTTTCTTTACTTGAACAAGTATATGCATCTTATTTACAGATGGCAATCTCAATAAACCCAATTATTGATGATAAGACAGCAAGAGAGGGTGCACAGTTCGATCATCTTAAGTCAGATACATCTAAGTATCTTGAATGTGTTGATCCTACAGACATGCCATATGCTTTTGATGCTTGTCACTCAGTATATACTGAAAATGGTATTGTAGCTGAGTTCAATCTCGTTAATATTGAGGATGCTACTGCTCGTATCATCAATGAATCAATGGATCATGAACCATTATCTGAGTTCGATCACTTCTTCTCAGAGACATACTCTGGTGATGGTGCTGGATTCTTTGAAGGATGCTCATGGATCCAGGAAGATGCAAAAGCTGATAAAGATCTCGCTAAAAAACTCAATGATTCAAAACCTGACTTTACGGCACCGATAGACACAAAAGAAGGTCAATCTCAGCGTAAAATTACAAGTACTGGTCATAATGGCGATGTGTCACGAGAGATATATGACCGAGATACCCAGCAAGTTATAAAATTAAATAAATCAGATCATTCTGATCCATATGAAGATATAACTACTACCGAATTATCTCCATTGGATATAAAAGTAAAACAAGCGCAACTTTGGAAATCAATGGTTGATGGTGAAATAGCAATTAGAGGACTTGAATCACAGGCTCTCAATGATTCTCTCACTGAAGAAAAGAAAAAACAAATCGAAGAACAGATAAAGAACATTCGTCAAGAAAATAAAATTAATGAAGAAAGGCTTTCTCAACTTCAGCGAGAGGGTGAATGGCAATATACTGATCATCTTTTAAAAGTAAATATTGAAAAAGCTGAATTAAGTAAACTTTCAAAAGAATCTCAGATTCTTCAGGATAAAATAGATCATCTTGAAGATGACAGAAAACGACAGGATTTGAAAGATTATTATGATATCGAAAATAAGATAGCCGCTACAGGCAAGGCTAATAGTGAGATCGCAAAAAATAAACGTGAAGATCAGTGGGCTCGTGAAGATCGTGAACTCGATAAAATGAAGAAGCTCAATGATGCTCGTATGAAGACTCCTCAGATGTTGGATGAAACCAAGATCCAGAAGCTCAATACAATGAAGCCTCTCATGATGTCAGTCGATCTTAATGTTGTTGACAAGGATGGTGAACTCTCAAGACCAGTATCATACGTAATCGGCGTTAAGTGTCATACACGTCTTATCGAATCCAATATTCTTCCTGAAGTTGCTGCTTATCCATTAAAGGAAATGAATAACAAGCTCAGAAAGATCAAGTGGAGATCAGGAGAACTTAAGTTCGGTAAAGATCTTCTCTGGAAGATTGGTAGTAAGAAGCAGACAGCCGTTGACTCACATGATAAGAAGAGAAAATGGTATCGTCGTCTGTATGAACTCTCACATATGTCAGGTGATGGTCTGGCTGCAGCATCAGTTAAGAATGGTAAATCTCCATGGGCTAACTGGTGGCAGGATAAGCTCACAGGTGGTCATAATAAGAATGTTGGTCATGGCCTCATTCCAAATGCTACTATCGTAATGAGCAAGTCAGATGTTGATAATATCAAGCGTGAAAAGGATATCGATCTCCTTTCAGGCAGCAAGGCAAGTAAGTTCTGTAAGGAACTCTTCTTAATTGGCCTTGTAGTTATCGATGATGACGCAGAAAGTGTAAAGGTATTACTCCCAGATCTTCATGAAGATTACGATGTAATGTCAATTGCAGCTGTTAAGAAGCAGCTTGCTCAGCTTGATACAGCTGGTAACAAGACTCGTGATATCATGAAGCTTCTTGGTTGATAAGGAGGTGTTTACTAATGGCTATAGGTGCAAAGAAGCAAGCAGATGAAGCAATCTTTAAGGAATATCATAAAGCTGAAAGAGAGCTTAAGCAGATATATTCAAACAAAAGTTCAGATGAATATAAGATGCATGGTGATATCACAGCTTCATCAGCATATGACAGCATTGAATCTATGCTCGCGGATCTTTCAGATCTTAAGGGATTCAATAAGAGTGAAGCTCGTGAATATTCAACAATGTTCTCAACATTGCACAGACCAATCTTCAAGAGAATGGTTACTGAATACATGCATTCACCAAACGAAACAAACGTAACATATACATTGGTATTCACTGTTGGATACCGTGTACTCGTCGGTGAGTTATCACGTATTCTCGCTTGTACAGAGTGTACTGAAAATGGTATTTCTTACAAGATGAAGACTATATCAGCTAAGAATCAGAGCAAGTGGATTGTTAAGAACTTCAATTCTTCAATGGAATCAAGTCTTAATGCATACATCAAGACACATGCTAAGAAGAAGACAGTTAAGCAGGAAGGTGCAATCACTGAGCTTGTTTCCTTAGGTTTGGATGCTGCTAGCATTGTAATTGATACTGTTAAGCGTGTATTCTCTTTCGGTGCAAAGGAAGTCAATCCTTTCTCATTCATCAACGCAATTCTTATGAGTTCTTATGATAAGAAGGTTAAGAAGTACGAAGATGCTAAGAAGGATTATGATCTTGCTAAGGAAGCTTATGCAGATTACCTCAAACTTCCAAAGAGTGATCGTAAGAGACGTATAGAAAGCAAGTACATGAAGCAGATTACTCGATACAATATCAAAATGCAGAATCTCAAAGCAAAAATTGATCACTATGATCAGCGTGCTGAGACAGAATCACGTGATAAGCGTGAGAAGATGAAGACAGATCGTATCCTTAATGGAAATGACGATGATGATAAGAAGGACGACAAGAAGTCTGACTCATCATCTAAGTCATCAGATGGTGGATCGGCCTACGATTTCGATTTCTAATATAAATAAATGTATATGGACCGGGGGAAACCCCGGTCTATGTATGTTTATTTTGCATTTTAATTAAACATGTATGTATATTATATTATTGAAGGAGGGAATACAATGTTCTTTAATAATATAATATATGACTTATGTGATATATTATTATTTTACTATTCTAAAATAAGAAATTGCCAACCTGGTGAATTGACATACAACTTTCTATTATGTCATGTAAATAGAATAATCGATACATACAAGTATCATGATGATGAAATAGAAAGTATCGTTGTATCATTCGAAAGATTAGATAAAGAAGATTTAGTATTAAACAATCTAGATAATACTGCTACTTATCTTATAAAAGACTATATTGAAACAAATTTGAATGATACATCAAATAGAATATGTAATTATGATAATTTTCATATCTCTCTCAATGTATGTCCCTTCGAAGGTTTGACAATTGAATCCCAATTCATAATCTCCGTTTGTGATTGCATGATGTATTAACAAAGAAAGGAGAAAGATGGATTATGGGATATCAAATTAAAATCAAGGACAAAGATGATCAAATCATCGGAGAGATGATGTCTGCGGAAAACAGTGAAATCATCAAGTTGTTAAACAAAGGACTCAAAGTAATTGATGTACAAACCAATGAAGAGTTCAATAAGGAAAGCTTGATTATGGAATCTGGTGTTTCCGATGGATTTATGGAATATTAATACGATATTCTTATAACATACGGATATAATCGGTAGGTATACTGATATATTAAATATGAATTAATAGGAGGAAAATATCATGGCATTATCATTCAGCTTATCTAACTTCGTAAATTACATGAACGATCAAGCAGCTAACAAGGAAACTGCTCTCTCACAGGCATTCAGAAAGGATGTCAAGGCAGCAATCGCATTAGCTGGTTATCCAACTAAGGACGAGATCGATATCATCGACACAATCGACGGCATCAAGATGACAAACACAGCTGGTCAGATCCAGAATGTTATCGGTTCATACATGAAGGAACAGGGCAGAACATTCGTTATCCCTGCAACAGATGACAACACATGTGAACTCGTTATCGGCAGAAAGCCTGTTGAAGACCGCATTAAGGAAGGCGTATCTACACTTGGCGAAGAGAAGCCTTGGAAATGTCGCATCAAGGCTCACACAGAATACTTCGCAAAGAACAAGAGAAAGCCTTTCACAGAACAGATCGACTAATTAAGACATCTTCAAATTTTCTTGAGCATAAAATACCTTTTTTAAAATACTTTAAAAGTCGGGGGCTTTGTGCCCCCGACCAATAAAGTATTTTTTTTGTTTTTTGTATTATCCAATTGAAAGTTTGCTTACTTGTGATGGAATGTATTCATCAAATAGCTTTGTATTCACTACTTGTGAAGACTGACCATTATATGATTCAGCCCATGATCTCTTGGATTGAGACTTCATTGTTTCAAGGATTTCCTTAAGGTAAGCTTCGATTGTAGCTGACTTAACTTCAAATGTATTACGCATAATAGCATTAGCACGCTTATCAGCATCTGCATCTGATGTACGTACAATGTTATAGTTGTTAACATTTGTAGCTGCATTGCCTTCACCAAAGCCCATCTCATTCCAGAACGCAAGGTCTGTATTGACTGCTGGAATGTCGTCACCTTGTCCAATGAATGATTCAATCTCGAAGTCTCCATTGCCCTTAATACTATTAAGTCTATTGGCTACTTCACCATATGACATATTTCTATTTGAGTTTGATACTCCTGCTGAATTCATGATCGGTCCAGTAATTGCATCGCTAGTGGAAGCATTATAGATATTAGAATTAGATCTACTTGTTGTTCCCCAGTTATCTGAGTATGTACTCTGTGTAACTGGTACAGTATTACCTTGATTTCTAATAGTAGGACTAGCAGTTGTGTATTCTTTTCCGTAGTAAGTTTTGTATGCATCCTTGAAGAATGCTGTGCCAGTAACGTTCTGACCCTTACTAAGTAACTGATTGAAATAGTTATATGATTCATCTGGACTAGCTGCTGCATATGCTGCTGCTTCCATCAAGTATGTGTTAAATGCTGAGTCTGATGTAATCTTACTAAAGCTTGCAGATGATGCTGTTGATGCAGTGGTTGTTGTAGGCATTTCACCTGCACGTACCATGTATCTTATCGGAACACCAGTGATTGTATCATTGTATTTCAAACCAACGAGGTCTGCAAGTTGGAGACCATTGTCATTCTTATACAACTTTGATACTCTATACTTCTGCTTCTGATAATATTGGTTCTTCTCTAAGCTAACTCTATGTGAATTAGCTCCAGTACCACCATATCTTGCGGCATCTTTCTTAAGTGTTATGATATCATTTACTACGACGCTACCATAGCTTGTTGCATAATGTTGAGCATCACCAATTGAATTGATTGTGACGTTACCCATATTATCAACATAACCGCTACCACTCTTCGTTGGGCTAGCTGCTGATTCAAGGTATGTGTTAGCAGCCATTTCAGCATCATATGATGATACATTGATTAAGCCTGAATCAATCATCCAGTTGTAGATATCTGCCGCTGTTGCAGCATACTTCATTACTGTTGGTGATTGTGGGTCAGCCTTTACTGCTGCGACGTCAGGAACTACCGCACCGCCGACGAAGAATGATGAACCTTCAACGAGATCTGAATTAATCTTAGGACCAATTGGTGATCCCTTTGCAAGAGTTGGATCGGTTCCGACGAAGTAACGATAGTTCTTACCCCATGGGTATTCAGGGTTATCAGGATCAACTGCATAACCACGTGAATGCATTGGAGAATTTGCAAAGTATGCATCCTTGATATACTTCAACTGGTCCGGTACTGTATAACCATACTTCTCGATGGCATCAATATCAGCAAAGTTAAGGATACCAACGGCTGCTTGACCATTCTTATCGTAAGTAACATCAGTAAGTGACTTAGTTCCGAATAACTTCTTACAAGCATCTTCCCATAAGCCTGTAGCAAATACAGTAGCAACTTCGGCAGGAGTCAATCCAGCACCAAGAGCTGTCTGTACGAATGGGATTGCATTAGAGTCATTCTTATAACTGTCAACGAAACCACTTAAGTCAGCAAGCTTAGAAGGCATTGTAATCTTACCTTGTTCACCTATGCCGACACCACTTGAACGGTCCTTGATGTACATCATTGTTGTATCTACATCATCATCGTCCAATGGTATTGTACGTTCCTTAACGTATTGAGAGCCTCCACCGTTACCATCGATATATGTGATCATGCCGTCTTTAACATTCTTGATGATAGCAACGTGATCCCATCTTCTACCTTCACTGTAGTATGGATCGACTTCTGGTGTTGGGTTATCCCAGTCGAAGAACAAGATATCGCCTCGTCCTGGACTATCTGTTGATTCTTTCCATTCTGAAGGATTATCTTGCATTGCTTTAAGCAAGTAACCAACGGTTCTATTGTAAGCTCCGTTGTAACCTGTACGTTTCATAAGTTCAGAGATATAGTTAGCACACCAGTCATGTGAACCAGCACAGTTAACGTCTCCTCTTCCCTTACCTACATCTGATTCTGCTGTTGTGATGAACTTTTCCGCAGTTGCAGATGAGCCCATTGTGTTATAAGTTGAGCTTATAACACTATTCAAACCAGCTGATGCATTTCTTGAAGTATTGAGAATGTTTGTAAATGCATCTCCACCTTGAGCCTGTGCATCATCAAATACCTTAGTAGTTGCAAGATATGACATGATGTGCTCTTGGAAGTATGCTTCTTGCTTAGCCTTATACTCTTCATCAGTTTCAGCATCCTTCTTAGGATTCTTAGCTGCGTAATCAGCATAAGCTTTCTCACGTGCTTCATCTTCATACTTCTGATAGTCATCACCGAGTATCTTCTTAGCCTGAGCAATGGTTCTATTATTAGTAGATTCATCAATCTGCTGCTGAATTAAGTCAGATTCATCAGGACCTGTGAATATACTGAACAAGTTCTTAGCTAAGCTCTTGAGGTAATCCATTGCATCCTGGATAGCATCCGGGAATGTATATGAGATGCCACCACCTTGTTCATCAGCTATTGGTGTATCACCTGAACCATACAGTCCGAGTATTGAATGTCCTAACAAATCATTTGTCGATCTGCGTTCAACATTACCAGACATTGGGTTTACTACTAATGATGTACCATTACTGCTTGAACCTATGACGTTGACATAGTGTGTATTGCCTGCTCTTGTACCGAAACCATTACCAGAACCAACAAGTGTAACTGGATTATTAGGTGTAGCTCGCTTGAGTGATGCATTTGTAACACCGCCTGCACGTACTCCCATACCCATTGCATTAGCTGTTCTGATATATCCACCAACGGATGTACCAACATTCTGATTATAAGCGCCAGATCTAGCCATTGAAGAAGCTAATCCTGTTGCAGATACTCGTGTACCTGAACGACGTGAAGCCATATCAGCAAGTGCCATTGGTCCGCAACCATGTTTAGCCATACCAAGATAACCACCATAAGCTGCTTGTGAGTTAGCACCGCCAACGATACTCTTATAGTCGCCTGATCCATATGTGCCGTCGAAGATTGAACCTTGTGGAACGTATGTTCCTGATTCTTTCTTAACAACTGCAGCTGTTTCATTGGTTGTTGATGATTGAAGCTCTGTTTGGCCTGTAGCTGCCTTGAAAATGCCGACTGTAGCATCCTTAAAGTCAACAATTGATTGACCTATCATTCCGATACCAGATGTAAACATGTCACTACCAGTACCTTGTAAGTCCTTGTTAAATGTCAAGAATCCAAGGATAGAAAGTACAGCACCTGCGATTGTTTCGATAACACCAGCGGTGAATTCAACTGCTGCTGCAATCAATTCAACTGCCGGGAGGAGTGTCGTTACGAATCGTACAAACAATGGACCTAAGATGGTCTTCATAAGCGTTTGCATGATAGGCATGAATACCTTACCAAACAGCTTAGCCAAGTCGGTTAATACCGGTCCTAACTGTTCGAAGAACGGTTGTAATACATCAGTAACTATCGGCTGTAAGATATCAATCATTGATGAACTGATATCTGCAACTACCTTAGCTACTGATCTGATAGCGTTTCTGATAGTTCTTAATACAGGCTTAATAGTTTTAGTGATCTTTTGGAAGGTTCTGTTAAGAGGTGTTAATGATGTTGATAATATCTTGGAGATAGTATTTACTAATGTTTTGAAACCTGTTAATGCAGTTATTGCAGAAGCAAGAATCTTAATAGGTCCTTTCATTAAATTACCAATACTACCAAACATTTTACCAAGATCAAACATTCCGGAGAGGCCTTTACCGCCACCTCCACCACCTCTGATTCGGCTAAGAAGGCCACCGCCTCCTCCACCTCCATCGCCGCCATCACCGCCGCCTTTTAATCTTTTGAGGATTTCATTCAGCTTACTGTTCTGCTGCTTATCGGCTTTGGCTTGCTTTTTAGCTTCTTTCTTACGATTCTTTTCAGCTTTCTTGGCTTCTTTTTGTTCACGACGATAACGTTGAGCTTCAGTTTCATTTTCAAGCTTCTTCTGACGACGAGCTTCTGCACGATCTTCGGCACGTTGACGACGTTCTTCTCTCGCTTTTCTCTTCTCTTCAGCTTTTTGTTCTTTCTTTCTTTGTGCTTCTTCAGCTTTACGTTCTTCCTTAGCTTCACGTTTTCTGCGATGATACTCTTCAAGTTCTTCTTTCTTTTTCTTTTCCTCATATGCTTTACGAGCTTCAGAACCTTCCGGAGCTTGTTGAGCTAAGGTGTCATTAATCTTTTCCATAAGATTGTTGATACTCTCTAAGAATCCAACAGATTTCTTTGTTTCTTCTTCCATAGATTCAAGATGAGCATCTGCTTTTGACTTTGGAGCTGATTTAATTAATGCATCCTTTTGAGCTTTCATCTCCTTGGCTTTACGGTCTCTACGAGCACTTGTAAGACCCTTCCAGAAGTCACCACCAAGCTTAGCACCAGGTATCTTAGATGCTATATTCTTAACAGCTCCCTTGGCTTTACTAAAGAGACCATCCTTCTTGAATAATGCAACCTTAAGATCTGCTATTTTTTCAAGAGCATTTTTACCAAGATCACTCATCCAATTAGTTACCTTTGTAAATAAACCAGCTACTTTCTCTTCAAGACCTGTAAGCATCTTATTCAAGCTAAGACCAGTAACTTTACCAACAGCTTTACCGACCTTGCTAGGTAATGAAAGTGTACGTCTAATAAGACCTACTGATTCATTTCCTTCACGCTTAGAACCAAATAAACTTTCAGCTAATCCACGTGCACCGACAGCGATATCTTTAACACCAGATTTGAATAACTTACCACTGATCTTAAGGATCATACCAGAAATACCAAGTAATACTTTAAGACCCATACCAAGAATCTTAGTAACTGGCTTAAAGATTAATGCAGAATACTTGAGTGTACCCTTTAAGAAGTTACCAAGTATACCACCTTTGCTCTCTTTTTCCTGAGCCATTGATTGCTTATATGCAGGAGAATTGGTTTGCATCATTGGTACTATATAACGAAGCATTTCTTGTTTAATTTTCTTATCTTTGATACCTGAAATCATCCTACGTACAGTAGCGATATCCTTTTCCGAGTATGTACCATCGACAGCAGCACCATCCATGAATGTATGAATCTCTGATACAAGTATTTGGTCAGCCTGAGCATTGGCTTTCTCTTCACCAGAACCATTGTTGATCCTATCTTTAAGAGTTTCATTGGCAGTATCCCATGTTGCTTTAACAAAAGTATTTCGAGCATTTTCATCTATTCGACCAAATGCTTCTGTGAATAATTTATCTTGATATTTCATCAAGAGAGTATCGCCGGATTCTATCTTTGCATCACGTTTATCCTTAAATGCTTGACGCTTATCACCAATGAAATTTTTCAATTTTCTAAATGGACTCTTGATGTTATCACCAACAGCTTTAGCTTCATCGCTATTCCAAATATTACCGATCTGAGTCATGAACCCAGCTTTCAATAAATTATCAGGATCACCGGATTTTATCAATTCATCTCGGCGAGCAGCCCAAGCATCGCTAAGTACACCTCCGCCGGCATTTACTATTTCACCAAGTCGATCAGTAATTGACTTATCTCCACCGCCTGTCAGAGTATTTTTCCTTCTGATTTCCATTGCCTTAGCACGAATCTTTTCGTCTAATGCATCATCACCAGTAGATCCTCGACCAGTATTGATTAATTCAGCTGCATTTAAATAATCTGAATCTGTGGCTTTTTCTGGTAAATGAATTTCTTGCATGGTTCCAGTACCACCAGTACCAGAGCCACCACCAACGTTACTTTGCATTTGTGCTTGACGAGCTAATTGTTGTGCACTAGCAATATTTTGTATAGCTTGACCGTTTTTAAGTACATTTCTCGTTTTTTGACGATTATAAGTAAATACTTTTCGTCGACTACTTTGTGAAGTATCTGTACCAACAACGAATACATTTATACCCTTTAAAAGTATCTCACGGATACTATCAATTTCACCAATAATAATTGATTGATTATCAGCAGTAGCAGTACCACTAAGAACACCACCAGTTATCTCAGGAGCTGCAACTGGAGTCGGTCCACCACTTCCACCAGCCTGTTGATTAGCATACTTATCAACAAATGTTTGACCAGATGTTGGTTCTTTCTTGCTACGATTCTTAACATCAAAGATACGGTTCTTACCAGTAGCCAATAAGAATTGAAT
>Ga0265301_10003275_pt1 | contig 17344 bp, 23 predicted proteins | sample AusTroGonzalo_MG_2_FD_193488 | JGI IMG/M metagenome (GOLD analysis project Ga0265301, IMG submission 193488) | Bovine rumen microbial communities from tropical cattle in Woodstock, Queensland, Australia - Gonzalo_04 | ecosystem: Host-associated > Mammals > Digestive system > Stomach > Rumen ... | reverse complement strand
TAATGATGTATTTTGTTCATTTTGAATATTTACATAATGTTTTTCAGGGCCAATAAAATATCCCCAAATGCCTTCGACATTGATATTACAAAGATATGACAAATATTTATGTCAATCAACATCTTTAATTATAATAATTTCTTCCGCTACTAATCAGTGCAGATTTTTCGCAGTTCAAGTTGTACCCATTGGAAGTTCATCAACCAATTGAGTATAAATGTATGCTTTGTCTTTTTCTTGTTGATTAACGATTACTGCTTGACAGCAAGATTCTTCATCTTGGTCGCTAGTAATCATAATTGAAGGATAACCTTTAAAAATGAAGTGAGTGTTTAAACTTGCTTGCGAAGATCTACGTTTATTATTTAGTTCACGAAAGCGTTCAAAACTACTCATTGTTAATATCCCCAATTGTTGGTTTTCAGTTTTTAACTCTACTGTAGCGTGTTTCTAAATCTCTGGCATATTGTCTAAATTCTGCCATAAGTTTCATATTTTTATCTACAGCATTAGCACGTGAATATGTTTTGATATTGGCGTCAGTATAAACATCTTCAAAGTTATCAGCATTGGATATTTGATCCTCACACCAATAAACTTTCATTCATGCGATGAGAACTTCGAGTTCTGCGCTTGTAAGCTCATTAGTAAAGTAGCCGTGTGGGATTGCCTCTTCATAATCCTTTGGATCTACTTCTTCTAATTGGTTCTCTTCGTTTCTCACCGCATAGAAAGTTTTATATTCAGTAGGAATTCTAGGGAATTTGAAAGCACTTATAGCACGAACAGCTAAATGGTAACATTCTTCGTCCATATCTTCTCTAGTAATAATGCCGTAGTATTCGCCACGGATGATACTTCTGAATGATGGATATAATACGTCGTCTCAGACTTGTTTTGCCATTATAAGTACCTCCCTAGGATTAAATTATTCTTCTTCTCTAATTCCGTCAACGATAAGTTGAACATTTAACATGTTTTCAAGTAAAATGACAACGTTTGTTGATAATTCTGAAGCCGCACCTGATGCGATAGAAGTAATTCTATCTTTACCATATTTTTCAATGATACCTTTGATTGCATCACGTTTGCCTTCTTTTAAGACTTTTAAAATTTCTTTATTATCTTCAATTTTTGCTGGTACGAAATCGAGTTTATCATCGAAATAAACACCGTTTTCATATGCTAAACGGACAAGAGTATCATTATCATCGAAGGTAATATAACCCTTCTCATATAAATGATAAACACCATCGTCACTAAAAACACCAAGAGCCCAATCTAATGGAAGTGGTTGATATGGGTTTCTAGATGTAAGTCTGATGGTTCTAGAAGCAGTAACGTTACTAATTGGGTGAATTTTGAAAATTACATCTTTATTAGTAACCTTTTGAAGTTTAAAGATTTTTTTAGTTTCTTCAGACATTTTTATATTTCCTTTCTGTCTTTAAATAAAGGGGAAGGAAAGAGTTCCTTCCCCTCTTTGAGCTGTATTAACTATTCAGCGTCTGTGACTTCAATGACAGCAAAGTTGTTTGCCATTGCGACACCAACACCGATGAGTTTGTGAGCTTCCCACTTTTCGGAACCAACTGCTTGTTCGTTCTTTTTGATGTACATTTCACCTTTGAGAGCGACTTTGACAGGTTTGACTCCTGATGGGAGAACGAAGACGTATTTAACGTCATAGAACCATTCTTTGTTGGAATTATCAACTAAGTAGTTTGGTAATTCAACAACGCGAACACCCTTATAAAGACGAATGACGCCATAGTTTCTACGATCTTTTGAGTCTTCTAATTCTGGATGATATGCATCACCTGGGTTTGCTAAACCAACTAAAGCAGATGTTGAACCAAAGATTGTTGGAACGCCATATTGTTTAACTAATGGCATAACTTCATCAATAGCATCACCTAAATCGGCTTTTGTTGTAGCTTCTGCAGGAATACGGTCATAACCAGCGACTGGTGTACCAGTTGCTAAAGCGTTGAAGACTTCTTTATAGACTTTTTCTTCAAAACCTTCGAGAATGTTGTTGAAGAGTTCGCCTAAAGACATTGTACCAAGGATGAGTTCTTCAAGTGTAACATAAACAGCAACAGTTTCAACTCTAGTTTCTAAACCAAAGTATTTGCTGTCGAGTCTTGCTGCACGATAGATACCACCACGGGCACCTTTAGCAATTGTTAATTTTGCACGACCTTTTCCAATTTTTTCAATATTGAAGAGGACTTCTGCATCACGTGCGAATGTCTTAACTTCGGCATAGCCACCTAAGACATCTTGAAGTTTTGCTGGAAGAATTTCATCAACTGCTTCTTCGATTAAAGCAAATGCTTCAGCTTCTTTTGCACGGATTTCTCTTGGACTAGAATTTTCATCTAATCCGATTTCTTTCATAATATTGTTGATTGCAGCTTGGTTAACATCTTCAGCAGAGAAGTTAGCACTTGGTTTGTTATTTAAAGCGGCAATAAGACCATTTTTAAATTCTTTTTCCATCTTTTAACACCTCTCAGATTAACCAAGGAACATATAGTGATGGGCTTTTGTACCATCAGCGAGATGATCCATTTCATACCAATCTTTGTCTTGTTCGTATTGACCGCATGAAGAAGAGATTTCAACGATACGACCATCGATGCAGACATCGGCTGGGTCTAAGTCTGACATCCATTCATCACCTGGGATTAATTGGACGAGACGTGGGCATTCATTTGCAACATTAACTGCAAAGAATTTATCGCCTTTAAACATAGTATTTAAAGGTTCACTGAAGTGAATGAATAATGCTTTTTCACTACCTTCAGCTTTGATAATACCATCAGAGGAAATAGCGCAGATGTGGCCGTTTTCGAACATGCCAGCTGGAGCTAATTCGCCAGTTGCGCTTGGAGCGATGTCCATTTGAGCAACAACGAAACCTGGTTGTAAACCTTTAAGGTTATTTGGTTCGACTTGATGGTATGTTGGTAAATAATCAGTAATAATCATTATTTATATACCTCTTTCTATAAGTTCTTACGAACCCATGAATCTAAAGTGTTTTCCTCTTTCATTTTTGGTTGAGCTAAAGAGAAAGCTCTCATTGTTTCGTCTTGTTTGCTTGCTTTAACAAGACTGGAAGTTAAATCTTTCATTTCTACTTCATCTACAGTAGAGATAAAGTTATTATAAACTTCGTCAGTTAAGAATTCTTTAAAAGAGTCGATTAATTTTACTTTTTCTTCTCTCTTGAAATTTCTTTCAAATTCTTCTCTTTCACTTTCAGTAAATGAGGTAGAACTTGAATTTTCTTCTGGTTTTTGTTCATTATCTACACTCACTTTCTCGGGAGTGGTGACTTCAGCGCTAGAACTTGCGCTACTGTGGGCTGCGACATCTTCAGGTTTAATCTCAAGTGCAGCTGCTTCTTGAACTGGAGTTGCATCCGCGTTGATGACTTGTTCAGAAGGTGTTTCTTCTGCATTAGTAGAAACATCTGGAGTAACTTCAGGAGTTACTTCTGGTGTATCTGTTGCTGCAGGTGTTTCTTCTGCATTTACAACTTCTGTAGTACCCGCGTTTCCTGTATTAACTTCAGGAATAGTATCTTCAGGAGTTGCTGTAAGATTTTCTTCGGAAGATTGTCCTGCGCCTATTTCTCCTTGCGAAGCGTTAGGAACGATAACATCTTCATAAGTGACATGAACTTCGTTTACGTCACCCAATGTGACAGAACCATCTTCTCCAATTGTGTATTTAACACGCATAAGTTTAGAAGTCCCATCAATATATGAATACCAACGAACAATTGCACTATCTTCAAACATATCGTGAATCATAGTGAACGCTTCGTTTCCATATTCGTTCATTAAGGCTTCATCAACTTTGGAAGAAATGTCACCTCAGGAGAGTTTCATAAATTCTTGTAAATTCATTTCTTCATCTCCTTGATTATTTTGATCAGATTTTCTGCTTTCACAATAGTTTTTCAAAATTTCCATTTTTTTAGAGAATTCATCGCAAGAAAAGAATTCTGAACCAGTGAATGCGGGTTTTTGATCTTTACCCAAGACACTAACACCAATGAAGGTTCCTTCAGTAAATTCGATGTTTTTAAAGTGTCTTTTTTCGTCATAGTTGACGTTGTACTTGACCGTTTTTGGATCAAGTTCGAGAGATTGACTATGACCTTCAATCTTCTTCGCAATTTCTCCAACCTTATCTGGACGTTCTGTATAATATACAGTGTCACAAATTGCTCAGACATTGCCATCTTCTAAAGTTTCAAATGAAACTTCAGTGCATGGATCAACAATACCGTAAATAGCTTGTTGAGTTGCGTGTCCAACGAAATCATCTTTTTCTTCATCATAATAGCTCACAATTGGAGTATATGGAAGAGATTGAATTAGCTTTTCGCTGAACTCATCTGAGAAGTAACGATGGTCGGCTGTCTCACCTTTGTAGAAAACTTTTAATTTTCCACGTGAGAAACGTTCGTTTTCGTTACCATTGTCTGCCGAGAAAGATAAGGTTGCAGGTCAGTTATAACTAATGACATGCTTTTTCATTATTTATCCTCGTCAGTTTTAGAAGATTCTTCTTTAGACTCGTCTAATGGCTCAATTTTAGGTTTGTCTTCAGTTTTATCTTCTTTATCATTACTTCCACTGGAGTTTCTATCTTCAGCTGTCTGAGTATAAGAAGTCTGCATTGGAGTAATTTCATTTAACTTTAAGAAATCCTCAAGTTCAAAGTTATCTTTGATATTTCTTTGTTTAATACCTGAGGCGATGATATAATCAAGTTTACCGACACCGAGCGTAGCGTTATCCTTGTATATCTTGATATCATCTGCATAAGTATATGGCGATATTGGTAAAATAGCAATATCGGCTTCATATCCTTTGAAATCAAATCAATTATTGATTGCAATAGTATAGAAATTTAAAAGAGCATTAACGTATTTCCATACCATTCCCTTATCTCTGATTAATGACATTTTAAGTGCTTCAACGCTTTCAGCAGTGAAGATTGCACTATTGAAACCCGCATTATTGAAGATGGCCTTGAAGGCCTTTGCTAGAACTTCATTCGCAACTGTGTCATTTTCGGAAACTTTTAATACTTTTGCATCACCAAAAGTAGTCATCAAGTTAACCTTATCAGATTTTTCAATTTTATTTTTTAAAGATTTATGTAATGCTTCAACTTCGTCCATCTCGAAGACTAATTTGTCTTGATAGATAGGCATAGTTTGAACAACAATATACTTTAATAAGTTCTCATTACGTTCTAGTTCGTTGTCTTGATACTTTTCATAATCAAGAATACCGCCCATAATATAGAGATATGTTGGGATACAGTAGTCGTTAAGTAGAACGCCGCTTGAATAATGCGGATCTAATTGTTGCCATCTAAGTGTGTTCTTATTTTTATATTTGTCGTAGCATTTCTTAAATTCTTTTGGGAAACTTTTAAAATAATCGTCTAGTTGTTGTCTTGTTAAGCCGATGTCATCGAAGTAAGAGAAATCAAACTCAATGATAGCTGTACCAAACTGTGATTCTGCGATTTTACGGCAGTATTTATTTGGTAATAAGAGAGTATCTAGTGTAATAGACTCTTCATCGTGATATGTAGTAAAAAATACCGCACCTTCAATGAAAAGCATAGAGAGTAACGTTGGAAACTTAGACTCAATAGATAAACCATCTACTGCTTCTAACATTTCATTATACATTAATTCAAAGGCTTCACCTGTTAATTTCTTTTTAAGTTGAGTTTTACTCTTTTTAAAACTCTTATGTGGAGTAACTTTATATCTCCACATATACATATTGCTAAGGTAGTTAATTACATTTGCATAAATAGGATTGGTTGCAAAAAGTTCTTTAGACAATTTAACTGCATTTTCACGGTCTTGAAGTGCTTTTTCTAAAACGTCTCTAACGGCCGCGGCAGTTCTTGGTCTAGCTGCTCTTGAGACTGATTGATTATATCTACGTCTAGTAGAAATTTCGTCAGCATAAAGAGACTCTAACTTTTTGACTCTATTTATTCTAAAATCAGTTACATTAACCGCTGTTTGTTCTTTTTTAGCCATACTTATACCTTTCTATGTAAAATTTACACTCTAATCACTAGTTAGTCAAAAATAGCAATTACTCGTTTTTTACTCTTTTGTTTTTTCTTTTTATAGTAATCAAATTCCATGTATTGGTTAATTGCCCATACAAGGTATTCTGCCATTGAGAAAAAGTCCTTTTGTATTGCCGCATTTCTACGAACAATTCGCATTGAGTTGCTCATTTGATCAGAGGTATTAACTACGTCTAAGTTTTTAAGTTCTTGTTCCATTAAATCCATTGTTTTAAATGGCATCATAAACTCATGTTGTTTTCTTATGCTCATCGCAGTAAAACTCTTGTTACGTCCATAAAGTGAAAGCGCGTCTGAAAGTTTTATAGGGAAAGTAATAGCCCCGGTACTCATACGAGAGAAGAAGAACCAATGGATCTGTTCTCCAGTTTTTCCGCCTGATTTGATTTCATAACAGATAGTTTTATCTTTCGGGTATCTAATAATATCCTTTTCTGCATTTGTAGGAGGATTAATAATTCCTAATCCTTCTAATGTGAAACCAGAGTCATCTTTTGTTTCTTTATTTAATCAGTCACGAATACCAGCGCCAACACCGTTAGCATCGTAAATTAACATTTTTGCATCATATTGCAAAACAAGTTTTTTAAATGTATTCGCAATTACAAGGAAGTCGGTTGAAGGTATGGTGAGGAGGTTAACGAATTTGAAAGTGAAAAAATGATCACCCGGGGTAACCTTTGCGATACCAACCGCAGTATCAGCAGAACCATCTTTAGCCATATCGGCGCAGATTGCATAGAAACAACCTTTTTCTTTTTGAGCTTCTGTAAGTTTATTCTTTAATTCTACTACTTTAACTTGACGTAAAGAAGTAACTAAACTTGGAGAGAATGCCGCACCTGCTGGTGCATCACTCCATCTACTTTCATATTCACGTTCAAATGAACTCTTTGAGAAGGTAGGTGAGTTAACAACGTCTTCAATCTGCTGTGCTGCTGTGAGGCCGCATGATAGTGGAATGCGATAGCTTCCACCTAGAACGAAATATTTCTTTGGATCAATAACGACACGGCAAAGAGTTTCAATAAGTTTATCATAAGCAAAAGTACCTTGATATCCAGCAGTAGTAATATAAATTTGTTGAGATTGCGGTTCATTTGGGTTAATAAGTCCGTTATACATCTTTCTTGGTTCGTTTAACAATGGGATGTAAACTTCATTAACCTTTGTAGCATCTTGCTCAATAATTTCTTCAAAAATAAGTGATTGTCTACGAAGACCACGAACATTTCCTAAGCCTAAAGACGACCCATTTTTAAAATTAAATTCGACATAATCTTTGCCCATTTTGTAGGCATCAAGAATTTTTCCCGCAACCTTTCGTTTTTGCATTTCGTTTGCAAGGAGTGGGAATTTTACTCAGAGATCATCGACGACTTTTTGTTTAGCAATTTCGGCCGCTTGTTTATTAGTTCCGGCGGTAATTGTTGTATTGTGTCGTGGAACGAACATACATTTTAAATAACGATTTAAGTCTGCCAAAAATGATTTTGAAGTACCACGGCTAAATGTTTCATAGGTTGTGGTTCCTCAAGACATACATCTTAACATAATACGTTGGAAGAAGAATAAATGAAAGTGACTTTCTTTTGGAGTAATGAGGTCGACAAAACGATCTGGATACTGCATAAAAAGATCCAGCATTTGCCCGCATTTCTCAAAGTTTTGATCGACACGTTTCTTATTTAAGAAACCTGTTTGCTCTTGCTCGTCAGAATCAAGGAAAGTAAAATATTCCTCTATTTCAGGGTCAATATAATCTTCATCAAAGTATTTATCTACTAACATAATTATTCATCAAGGTCGTCTTTAAAAATAACCTCAGTTGGTTTTTCTCTGTCATCATCTTCAAAAGATTGATTTAAGACATCTTCATCCGCTTCTGTCTCAATTTCCGCATCGTCAGGATTGTATTGGAGAAGGTCTTGAAGCGTTGTCTTTTCTATACTCTCGCGTTCCTTTTCTTCTTCCATCGTTTCCATGCGTTTGCGCATCATATCTTCTAACAATGGTTGAAGTCCAGTAGACTCTAATACGAGGCGACGTAAATATTCTTGAATATCTTTAATTGTGCGGTCTACTTCATCTCTATCAAAGCCATCGTTAAACTTAAATTCAAAGCCTTTTCTTTCCATGTAGTCATAAAGTTCCGCAACAGTAGTAATGTCGTCGGTTTTTGTTTCGTTTATCATTGTTTCGAGGTCTGCTTGTTTCGCAAAAGTAGCATAAGAAGTTGAAAGATCCTTCAATGCTTTTGCATCTTTAGCACGAATGGCCTCGTCCATTTCTATTTGAAGTTTACAAAGTGTCTTAACAGCCTCTTTTTGCATTGGGTTAACAACATTATTAGCTTTTAAGGTGCGGGTATACATACTATCGAGCTTAATAAGTTCTTCAAAAGTATATTGTTCGCCCCATTTAAGACGTCCTCTGTCTACATATGAGTCCCTAATCGGTTGAAGTTTTGTTAAAATCTCTGAAAAAGAACGGCATTTCTCTCATTCTTTATTTGTGCGGGACCACAAATCATGAGTAGTGGTTGTATATGCTAAATTTGGCTGATTTTCTTTGTCTTCGAGTACTGTTTTTGTATACTCGCGAAATACTCCAACTTTGCACTCTTCGGCCAGTTGTAACCAAAGTTCTGGTATCCAAGGCAAGTTATAAGTACGACAAAAGAACTCAGCATGTTCTAAGTTACTATATTTTAGATTATTAGCTATGCAATCAAAGCAAATTGTTGGTCCACTTAAAGGATTATTACTAGTCATTAAGTAGGATTTGCGGCCGCAATGCGGACAAACCCCAAATTTGAATTCAACCATAGAAAACTCCTTTCTATCTTTTAAACTATAGAAAAAATATTTTGTTTTGTCTAATATCGCAAATTAAAATCTTAATGAGTTTCCCAGAATCTATTGGACTTACCCAAAAAAATTTTTTATATTTATATGTAAGGAGAAAGTTAATAATATTTTCTTTCTTTTACTTCCTATAGCACACTTTCTCCTTACTCAATCTTGAAAAATAAAGTTTTTTAATAGATACTATCTTTATAGATGTGAGGTAGTTTATGGACGAAGAGTTCGAAAAAGACGATCTATTAGAAGACGATGAATATATTGATTTTTTAATTGATAGTGTCGAAACTGATAGTGATTATCAAGATGAATGTTCTGATGATGACGAACTAAACATCTTAAATGAAATGGGATTCTAATCCCATTTTTTTATTGACTCATCTAATAAAAATAGTTATACTTTAATATGAAAGGATTTAGTAGATGAGTAATAATTTAATAGCACTACCAATATTAATAACTGTTTTTGTTATTATATTCATACATTTAGTTGCCGCAATTATAGTTCTGGTTGTACTATTGCGGAAACAGCGCAAACGTAAAATTTCGCCGCAGCCTTTAGCGGAAGATAGTCTTTTAAAGGAATTAGAAACTAAACGTTTAAATTTAGAAGATGTAATTAAACATCTTGAAAGAAGTATTCAAGACAAGGAAACCCAGTATACAAATTGAAATGAACGTCTTACTGAGTTAAATAATCAAGCGGACATCCTTATTAAAGCCAATAAAGAGAAGACTGATGAACTTCAAAAAGTTAATGAGGAAAAGGAAAAAGTTCTACTTGAGTTAAAAAAGATTGAAGAAGGTATTACAGCTTCGAAAACCGCATTAGAGAGTTTATCCCAGGAACAACGTTCAGTTCAGGGTGATCTAGAGACTTTGAAGAATATCAAAAAAGTTGTTCTCATGGATGGCGAAAATCAATTAAAAGATACTTTATGGGACTTATCTATCAATGAACATGAAAAGAAATTAATTTCGATTCTAAATCAAATCAAATTGGATTATCCAGAATTAAAGATGGATATAAGTACGATAGAATGAAAAAGAATTTGATTACCTAAATTACAAGATTTAGGAAATAGAGAGGATCTGGGGTGCAAAGGCATTTATAGGTTGGTATTAAAGGAAAATGAAAAGGTTTGTTACATTGGACAAGCCGTTAACATTCAAAGTCGATGATATCAACATATTAAGAAGATGATAGGGGTTGAACCCGCAGGTAATGAAAAACTTTATAATTATAGACCTGAAGATTTCTATTGAAGCGTATTAGAGAGAGGAAGTAGTGTAAAGTTGGATGAAAGTGAACATTACTGAATAGATTATTATTGTTGTAAAGAGGTTGGGTTAAATAAGAAAGCCTAGCCTTTTTTTATGCGGACGTAAATAACGATAAAATAAAAAATGGGTCATATGAGTTTTTGACCAGAGGGTATGGGGCGTAAAATAAAAAGTTCAAAATAAAAATATATTACCCCCCATACTTTTTATATGTGCGTGTATGCGTATATATACCCCGTCCCCGTCTGGATAAAAAAAGAAAAAATAAAAAAAATTAAAAAAAGTATTGTATTTACTTTTCAATAGTGTATTATATTAAGTGTAAGTGATAGATAGTATCTTACTTACAATCGTTCATTGATAACTTAATAAATATGTCTTGTGAGTAGTTAGTTTTTAATTTTTATTAAAGGGGATTAAAATTATGAATACATACAACAAACAACAACTTATTACTTTATTAACATTAAACAACAAACTACAACCAAAAGCCAAGTATAGCAATAACATTTTACTTGCTATGTTAAACAAAGTTAGCGATAACTTTACTGCTACACTTGAACCAACAAGAAACGGCTTCGCTATCAATCGTGGCTCACTTGCCGAAGTATTAGTTAAATACATTGTATTAGGCGAAACAACCAAGAGCCAAGCAAATCAAAGCGATTTAGATACTTCTAAATTAAGCGAAAAGGCGTTGTCCTTCTTCAACCTTCCAAAGTCAAAAGACATTGAGATTAAATATTCAACCTCATTTAGTCCAGCGACAAGAAAAACGAGCAAAGCGAGATATACAATAATCGTGAGTGATAAGGGTGCTCACTTAATTGAAAGTAAAAACCTTATCGCAACTGGTGCTGGTAAAATCAATATCAATAATCAGTTAGCCAAAGACCTAACTTACTTACAAAACTTATCAATGAGTTTAGGTATCTAAAAGAAACCACTACTCACAAAGACATATTTGTTAAGTTATCAATGCGGTATTTCATAGGAGGTAAAAGGGGTATGAAAAAACACCGATACTTAAACAAAGCCACTGGCGAAATCATCATCACAACCAGTTATTTCAGTGCGGCTCTATACTTTGAAAGAGATGCCCACGAATACGGCTATAAGTTCAGTCCAGCAGACCTAGTCCAAATGGACTAGTCGTCTGGTGGTAGACGGAATGAAAGCGCTTACATTATGCGAGCAAGCGAGCAGACGGAAAAATAGTAAACGGGCTTGTAGCAAGGCTTTCATTATGGTATAATATATATGTGAGAAAAAAGGGGTAAAAATTATGGCTAAAATTAAAGTCAATTATCAAACAACAGTCGCAGACGGAAGAATGAATGTCCGTTTGTTAGAAAAGTCCGCAGACGGAAAGTTTCATAGTGCTGGATGTGAATATCCGCTCTATATGAGGGAACTTGACGCAGACGGAAACGAGCAAGTCATCAAATACACTCGCAAACAGACGGAAAAGTATTTGTTAGCAAGACTAGGTATTAAAGCCTAGTCCTGCGACAGACGGAAAAATCAAAAATAACTTGAAGCAGTTGCCTAAAAAGAGTATAATATATATAGGAGAAAAGGGTATGAAAAAGTATTACAAACCACAAAGATTAGAAAAAGTTATTAAAGAAATTGTTGATAAGGCATATGGACGAGACGGAATGTATGTTGTCCTTGAACAAGTCAATTACAATTACGAAGAACATTACGCTATTGTAAAGTTCCGTTATGGAAACGAAGGAGCAGACGGAATGCACAGTTTCTGTAAGAATATTCAATTCTGTATCTATTGTAATAAATCTTACGATTATATTAAAGGTATTATAGACGGAATATTCCAAAGCATTGACTTAGAAATTGGAAGTAATTAGTCCAGACGGAAACAAGTAAAATTACTTGTTTCTCCTATGTGTATTTAATATAATATATATAGGAGAGATAAGTAAGAAAGGTTAAAAGGGGTAGACGGAAATGAAAAAAGTTGTAATGTATGGAAAACATAGTAAAAAACCGTTAGTTATTGGAACTGAGACGGAATGTGTTAAATGGATTTTCAACCAAGCCAGCGAAGACATTAAACTCTCAGACGGAAGAATGATTTACAGAGAAATCCACGACCCAGACGGAATTGCCTATGATGTCGGTGGACCAGTGCTTTACCAAGTAGTTGAAGCAACTAAGGCAGACGGAACTGAAGGCATTTATCAAAGCGAGTTAACCGCAGACGGAAAGAAATAAAAAGTCTTGCGAGCAACTTATAAAAATGATATAATATATATGTAAGAAGAAAGGGGACAATATGAAATACATTGAAAGATGCGATAAAAGGTTAGACGGAAAGTTAGCATTTACTCCTGATGAAGTCGCAGACGGAAAATTAATTAGATTTATTGAAGTCTTGCGTGAAAATGATTGCGAAATGCGTATCTGGACAGATGGATATTGTTGGATAGTTGATTATTTATGCGAAACTACAACCCGAGACGGAACGAACTTCCAAGCAATTAACTACGATGAAGATTGCGTGGTAGACGGAAAATATGTTGATTGGGAAGCAATTGAAGCAGACGGAAATGAGTAAAATTACTTGTTTCCTTGATGTAGATATGATATAATATATACATCAAAGAGATAAGTAAGTTGAACCGAGAAATCGGGGAGACGGAAAGTCTTAAAAAGGTCTTGAAAAAGACTTGCTAAAATGATATAATATATACATAAGAAAGGAAGGAAAATCATTATGGCTAAACAATGGGAAATGAGCGAAACTCAAAAACAATTCTTGGAACTTGTGAAAGGTAGTGCAGACGGAATTACATTCCGTGAAGCAAAAAAGGTTATGCCTTCACTCTCAACAGGTGCTATCAACACTTTAATTACAAAGGGTTATGTTAGCACAGACGGAGCGACCAAAGACTTCGTTGCTGATATTGTCTACAATGGCGAAGTTATCGGTCATAAGTCTTATAGTGATAAAGTTTATCGCTTAAAATAATTAGGGCAGACGGAAGGGAACTTCCCTTCCCCCTATTCAATAGGGCTCAGACGGATTATCCCCTTTATCCACTGAACTCTACTGAATGGGGAACAATAACCAAATACCCCAGACGGAAATAGCATTGTGTGTGCGACAACCAAAAGTGCGGAACACTCGCGTCAGAGCAGACGGAGAATGTGCTCGCCGCAATCACTTAGGCGAAATGGTGATTAGTTTGCTCCCTTATAGAAACGGAGTGTCGTGCAGACGGACATCAGCTCTGCCGTATAGGTCTAATCAAGTGTACATTAGATTAGACCCACGAGACGGAAAATTAGGTCTTTGTATCTCCACCTACATACAAGAGAGACCGGGTAGACGGAAAACGATGACACCGTGTTCTTAGACGAGAAAGTGCCGTTAATGGTTTGTAAGTACTCCAGACGGATGAAAAAGAAAACCTACCGCAGACGGAAGCCACTTGACTTATTCAGCAAAAGTGGTATAATTATAAGTATAAGGAAGGAAGGAAAATGAACCGAATTATCTTTGATACCGAGACGGTATCCCTCAATAAAAGATTTATCTACAATTTAGGTTATGTAATCACAGACGGAGACGGAAAAATCCTCCTTGAACGCGATTTCATTATTCGCCAAATCTATGATAACAAACCGCTCTTTGCGACCGCCTATTATGCGGGAAAAAGACCTCTCTATACCAAGTATATGAAAGCCAGACGGGCTAAAAAGGTTAGTTGGGGCGAAGCGTGCCGAGTAATGTGTAAGGACATTAAAGAGTTTAATGTCGCAGACGGATACGCTTACAATAGCGACTTTGATGAAAAGGCGTTCTACTTCAATCACTTGTTCTTCCAAAATAAAAGAAGACCACTAGACGGAATTAATGTTCACGACATTATGGACTTCATTAAGGTATTCACCCAGACGGCAGCCTACAAGAAGTTTTGTAAGGACAATGGCTTCGTGACTAAACATTCTGTTCCACGAGCCAAGCAGACGGCGGAAAGTGTCTATGCCTATCTCACCGCAAATAGTGAGTATAAGGAAGAACACACCGCATTGGCAGACAGCCGAATTGAGAGTTTCATTCTCACTAAGTGCTTGGAGGCCCAGACGGAAGGGATTTAATCCCTTTTTTCTTTTATGCGGGATCCGTCTGCCTTTAAGTCCGTCTGCCAAGCTAGACGGATCCGTCTGCTATTATACCATAGGTATTTTTATTTGTCAACCTTTTTCCGAACCGTTCCGTCTGGAGTCCGTCTGACTCCTTCGGAGGGTACCACATTTTTTTATATTTGTCAACAAGCAGCAGCAAGAAAATAAAAGAAAGCGCTTTCATAAAAAATTAGTTGACTTTTTATTTTTAGTTGATCTTTAGTAGATTTTTAGTAAGTATATTTTTAGTAGTTTTTTAGTTGATCTTTGGTAGGTTTTTAGTTAGTAGATTTTTAGTATATAATTAGTAGATTTTTGGTGCTTGACAAGGTCGCTGTTCTTTGATATAATTGTCTTACAACAAAGGAAGAGAGATTAAAGAGTTAAAAAAATAATTCAAAAATCTCTTGACACCACCCGTTGAAAATGATATAATTATTACACAAAAAAGAAAGGAAGAAATCATTTATGGCACAAAAAACTTGGACTATGAACGAAACACAAAAAGACTTTGTAGAAGTCTTAAAAGACTACACAGAAGGCGCTACTATCTTTGAATTAAGATTAGCAGGCAAGGACTTTAAGACCGGCTCTATCAACACCTTAATCAGCAAAGGCATCGTTGAAATCGTTGGCGAACGCGAGTTCCCTTGCGAAGTCACCTACAACGGCGTTGTAGTTGGTAAGGTCACCAAGACCGGCAAAATCTACAAATTAGTCCAAAAGGACTAATTTGTAGGGTAACCGAATAAACCCAGAGGGCGTAAAGCCCTCTTTTTTTCTCGTGGCAGACGGAATTAATCTCCCAAAATATATGGGTTTTTGGGAGAATAGCCGGGTTAGTGGGAGAATAGCGCAATCCGTCTGCTATTCCGTCTGCCCCAAACAATGATCCGATCCGCCCAATGATCGGATACTGCACTCCGCGCCCGGTTTGTCAAGTATTTTTTAAAAAGCAGCAGCAGCAATAATATCATAAAAAAAAATACTCCCCTTATATTTTACCATACCTTTGGGGCTTTGTCAATCTTTTTTTGCTTATAAGGGTGCGGATCTTTTAGACATTGTATGGAAATTTTTATTGACCTAACCCGAAAGTTATGATATAATTATAGCATAAGGAAAAAGGAAAGAAGAAAATCAATTAAAAAAATTAGTTGAAAAACTTCTTGACCTAGTCCCTAAAAAATGTTATAATTATTATACAAGAAAGGAAGAAAACAAATTATGGCAAAAGAAAAAGTTCATGAGTTAAACGACACTCAAAAGTCGTTCTTGGAGGCCTTAAAGGCCAATGGTGGAAAGGCAACCCTCTTCGAGTTAAACCACTTCAAAGGTTTCAACTTCAAGTCTGGTTCCATCAACACCTTAGTCAAGCAAGGCTATGTCAAGGCTGATGAAGAAGTGGAATATGTCTGTGATGTTGTCTATGATGGCGTCAAGGTCGGCACTTCTAAGAAATCTGCCAAAGTCTTCGAATTAGTCAGCAATGACTAATTCCCTGACCCGGACGGATTTAAGTCAAAAACTTATTGACAAACCCCAAAGTATATATTATAATTATATATAGGTTGGCAAACCTCATAAGTTTCCCAGGCGACATCTAACATTCCTTAGTCATGAAATCAATCCACCACCTGATGAAGCGGTACGTGAGCAAAACTGACTACCCCATGGGAAAATTTTAAAGGGCTTAAGAGACTAAACACCTGCGACCCGAAGGACTCGGGCTACGCAAAGCACTCTCGGAGTTGGCGATATCCAACTGGGTAGGATAGACCCCGATCATTCCGACGCGGCTTCGTGCACCGCCCCTTCGGCTTACAGGGCTGGAGGGTGGACAAGAAAAAATGGCAGGCAGTAACGAGCCTTTAAACAACCAAACTAGCACTAAGTCATTTTCCTTCCACCGCAGTAGTTTAAAAATTAGAGAACACCTGGAAACGGGAGAACGTGGTACACTGCCACGCTGCGGACCTTAGGCTAACTGATAGGTTATAGTATGTTAGTGTTCTAAACATGTGATGAACCAAATAACCATGTATATCTGCCGCTCTGCAGATTAGAACGGATGTCTCGACCGCGAGTCGACGCTCAGTAAGGATCCGGCACTGTGACCGGTGAGGTTGGGAGAACCGTATGGCCAATAAAGTTGAGTTTGTAAAAACTGCATATTCAACAAGGTTAAGTTGTAAAAACCTCTGGATACGTAGCTTAATTGGTAAAGCCCTGACAAATCGTTGGGAGATTGGCGATTCGAGCTCGCCCGCCCAGGAAATAGTGATAACATGGAAGGTAACAGAGAAAGACACCAAACGCGCGAATCACTATCGTCAATTGTCGGACGTTAAAGACCCCTTCTATGAGTGGTGAGAATAGAGCTTGGCATCGCTTCCGTAAAGCATGTGAACCTAAACAGCATGCCACCTAGTCCAGTGTTAGGGACAAGGTCTGTGGGCTGTACCACGTTAAACCACGATCGAGTGGGCTGTAAAAGCTAAGACACGACTGCTTAGTTTATCCTCTGGTTAGCAAGACGGACAGGGAATTGGCCACCCTTGGTTCAGCGTTGATCTGGCGCTTAGTTTAGGTAGTAACTAAAATAATGCGGATTAGTCCTGACGCTACAACGTTCGGCGGTCTCCTTGTAGGGAGATGTCAGAGGAAGAGCCTTACCTTCTTATCCAATTGGCGAAGATATAGTCGCAAGCAGTACTTGAAAGCTTGACGGTATCATAGTTAAACGATATTCTATGGTGTATTGAAGACTTCATGGAGTCTTCTTTTTTTTTACTTAGCAGACGGAATATCAAAATTTTTATGGCTATACCCGTCGATTTGTGGTATAATGAATTGGAATTATTTTTTTTTTTTTTTATAAGGATGGAAAG
>Ga0265301_10003272_pt1 | contig 17356 bp, 16 predicted proteins | sample AusTroGonzalo_MG_2_FD_193488 | JGI IMG/M metagenome (GOLD analysis project Ga0265301, IMG submission 193488) | Bovine rumen microbial communities from tropical cattle in Woodstock, Queensland, Australia - Gonzalo_04 | ecosystem: Host-associated > Mammals > Digestive system > Stomach > Rumen ... | reverse complement strand
TGCCGCAGTGAGCGGCAGTCCTGCTCTGTAATATAAGATTGCAGCCGCGTTCAGCCATATATTTAGCCACACCGTAACCGATTCCTCTTGCGGCACCGGTCACGAGAGCCCATCTTCCTTTTACTTCAAGCATCTCATAGCCTCCTTTGCACCTTCAAGCGCCGTTATCACCTTATCGCACCAGATGTCAAATTCCGGATCGTCTGTCTGGAATTCCGGGTGTTCGAGAATATACTTTACCGTCATTTTTACGCCTTCCTCAGCACTTATTTCAGCTTTGAAATCAGGCACGATCCTTTTGACCTTGCTGTTGTCGAATATTACTGAATTTGCTTTGTCTCCGATGAGACTGCCAGTCAGGTCGTAATCGCTTATATCTGCCAGCGTTTGCGAAGCGACATAATAAGGCTTCAGCTCAACGCCCAGAGCGTCAGCAATAGCCTGATATATCCTGTTCCAGCTTACGCTTTCGTCAGAAGTTATATGGAATGCCTGTCCGATAGCTTCCGGCTTGCCTATAAGCCCTGCGTAAGCCTTTGCGAAGTCGCTGTTGTGCGTTATCGTCCACAGTGAAGTGCCGTCACCGTGGATGATCACTTTTTTCCCCTCTCTGATGCGCTTTACGACCTGCCAGCTTCCATTTCTGCCATGTACTCCAAGCGGTACCCGTCTCTCGTCGTAGGTATGACTTGGACGTACAATAGTTACGGGAAATCCGTCCTTCCGATATTTTTCCATAAGATAGTTCTCGCAGGCGATCTTGCTGCGTGAATACTCCCAGTAAGGATTTTCAAGAGGAGTATCCTCGCTAATAATATGGCTTTCCGGAGACTTCTGATATGCGGAGGCAGAGCTGATGTAAATGAACTGTTTTGTTCTGCCGCTGAAAAGCCGGAAGTCACGTTCAATCTGTTCCGGAACAAATCCGATAAAATCACCGACACAGTCGAAGTTCATACCAAGAAGCTTCTTTGCCACAGCTTCTTCATCGTTTATGTCAGCGACTATCGTTTTTACATTTTCCGGCAGCTCTTTATTCCGGTTCCCGCGATTAAGGAGGAAAAGTTCATCGCCTCTTGAAGCGAGCAGTCTGGTTATAGCCATACTGATAGTTCCTGTGCCGCCAATGAATAGTATTTTCATATTATCATCACCGTACTTGACAAAATCTCAGGGATCGTTCCCGTTGGATATATGATAGCATTAAAGCGTACAGAAATCAAGCGGCCGAGACCATAATTATAGATTTATTCTATTTTTTCGATGAAAAGTTATATTGAAGAAAAGTACAGCCGCATTACTGCGGCTGTCAGTCTGTCAATAAACCTGAATTATGCGGGGCGATGTGGGCATCGCCCCCTACACACCAACGAAAAATAGCCGTTTTGTAGGGGCTGATGCCTACATCAGCCCGTGCCTGACCATATTTAAACGACTTTTTTGACAAGCTCACAGCCGCATTACTGCGGCTGTTTCTTCTGTGATCTGAACTGTTTGGGCGTGATCCCGCGATACCGTTTGAATATCCGTATGAAATGGCTGCAATCCGAAAAACCCGTTTTCCTGCTGATATATGAAAGATCGTGATCGGTAAAGAGCAGATATTCCTCCGCCTTATAGAGCCTCATACGTTCGATATAGTCCTTGCAGCTCATACCGTACATCTCACGGAATTTTACGGCAAAGCCTGAATAGCTCATATGGCACTTCGCCGCGATATCACTAACGCGGATATTTTCTTCAAGACAGCTGTCTATGTACTCTGCGATGTTCTCTATCCCGTAACTGTCCGCTGCTTTGACAGGGCATTCGCTTATGTCAAGACCGGCAGCGAGCCAGAACCTAACGATGCCGAAAATCAACCTGTATATCTGCGAACGCAGCATAACGTCCCTGCCGTACAGACAGCTTTTCATTTCCTCGATGCAGCCTGAAAAGATCTCGCGGCTGTGGAATGATTCAGCTTCTTCGGTGCAGAAGTGGAATGGCATATCCTTTGAACGTGCGTAACTGAACAGACTCGGAACAGTAGGTGCGTAAGGTGAAGTGTCCGGAAATTTCGCAGTATCAAATTTGATGCCGGCAAACCTTTTTAATCCTTCGTTTGCCGGTAAGATAGAATGTACCGAATTGGGCGGAAATATCATCAGTTCATTCTCGCTGACTATATACGACTTGTTATCGCAGACCGCTTCTGCACTTCCTTGCAGAACGAGGATGAATTCTGCGAAGTAGTGCCAGTGCGGCTTTACCGGGAAAGTATCCTTATCCGTTTCAAAGATATATGCTTCAATCGGAGCATTAAGGCTGTCCTGCTTTTCAAAGAGGCTATGCATATGATCTTTCCTTTCACTTTGAGACAGTAACAGTATATTTTTCGTATGAAAACTCACCTGTAATGACGCTGCACCCTGCATCTATCGTGGGATAGCAGTTGCAGACATTACAGGCTTTGAGAAAGTCCTTGGCGGACGAATGGTTCACCGTCCTGACCGTAAAGCTTAGGCGGACGCTGAAAAACCGGTCAAGGGAGTCCCTGACGACCTTGCGGTCGTGTTCAATATCATCGACAACGGCGATATTCAGTTTCATAGCATCGCCTCTCATGACTAAATCTGACTTTTAAACATATTATACCATAGTGAAAACGAAAAAACAAGCCGGAAAAATGGCGAAAGATCCATGCTATTCATGCAAGATGCATAGACTTTTTCTGCAATATATGGTATAATAATTAACAGTTATAGATTTCTGTTCACAGAATATTGACAAAAGATCTCGGGAAAGGGGGAGGGACATACCATGCCGGTTGCGGTACACTGCAAGCAAGCGGTGTAACTGCGTCCTTTTCACAAGTAAATTCAAAAAAACAAGCGTACTCTATGGGATATGTTTGTCCTGTGGGGGACGCTTTTGCTGCTTTTAATAAAGGAATTCTATGAAAGGACATTTTGGGATAAGGACAAGTATAACGCTATTATGAGCGCTCTTGCAGGAGTCGTATATCGTGAGATGCGTAGACAGACACCAGATCACTAATTTTCTAATATTTTTCTAATATAATCCCAATTTCTAAGTGCCAAGCGAAACAAGGCATTGAAAATACTCTTGCCTATATTTCGCCAAAAGTCAGCTATTCTGGTTCAAGCCAATATCCGCTAAAACTACCGTGTTACGGCTTGTGTTCCGAAGACCGTGGGTTCGAATCCCATCTCCCACCCCAGCGCCGAGCGGGCGCACGCTTATCGCGGTTCAGTCTTACTGGACCGCGATTTTTTCGCCGCGTATGAGACTTTGTTCAAGACTGGAACAAAATATAATATAAGGCACTTTCGAGAAATCGAAGGTGCCTTTTTCATTGTTTTTCTAAGATTTTTTCTAATATGAAATTTTTCTAATACAAAAAACTTCGCAGTTGCGTGTACTCATATCGACTTTATTATATTGACTAAGCACTTATAAATTGATATAATTAAAGCAAAGGAGGCGTTCCTTATGTCAGATACAAGAGAGCTTCTGCCTGTTCTGCTTTCAGAGAAGAGCAGAAAGATCAAAGGCAGCATATACAATAGAATACAGGTCGATTTTACGTACTACTCTAACCGTATCGAAGGGAGCCGCCTTACCCATAACCAGACCCGATACATTTATGAGATGCACACTATTGACGGTACCGCTCCCGTGAACGACGTGTTCGAGGTTGCGAACCACTTCAAATGCTTCGACTATATCCTTGATACCGTTTCTGAGCCAATAACTGAGGACTATATAAAACAGCTCCACCATATGCTCAAAAACGGCGTTATGGAAGACGACACAGATTACGCTGTTATCGGCGACTATAAGAAATATCCCAGCGAGGTCGGCGAGATACTGACAGCCTTACCGGAGGAGGTTGCTGGTCTTGTACAGAACCTGCTCCGCAAGTTCGCCAACAAGCCATCTCTCGACCTTTATGACGTTGCCGAGTTCCATGCGACATTCGAGAAAATACATCCCTTTTACGACGGAAACGGTCGCATCGGCAGGCTTCTGATGTTGAAACAGTGTCTTGCTAATATCATTGTTCCGTTCTTCATCAACGAGGACGTCAAGCACTTCTACTATGTCGGACTAAAGGAATGGCAGTCGGACGAGAAAAAAGAACGCCTGATAGACGTATTTCTCTCCATGCAGGACGATATGAAGGCTATTCTCGACTACTTCCGTATCTGCTACGATAAAACTGAGCTTACGGCAAGAGAACTGATAAACAAGCATATATAAATAATACGAGTTTGCGCTCCCTCGCGGAGCGCTTTATTTTTATTTGGTATATTGCTTTAGGCGGATTGCTGTGGTATAATGTATTCAGAAGCACTTCATAGGTGCAGTTGAGAATTCGGCTATAAATAGCCAATGCAACAGTAATTAACACGATTGTTAACCCTTGTTGACGGATTTCCAAGCGCAGTTGGTAGACTTCTGCGGGCAGAAATGGTACGATGAATTCATCAGGAAAAACTATCGCAGGACGATAGAAGGAGGAATTCATCTATGAAAAATTTTATCAAAAATCTCAGCCCGTTCAACAACAGAACCGATATGCCGGCTGAAATGCTCGTAGTTAAAAAAATGCTGATGTTCATTATATGCTACTGGGCAGGCTTGCTGCTTGCAGAGGGAGCTGTTATCGGTGCGATGTTCGCCTGCGGAAAAAACTTCATGCAGGGCGAAATGTTCAGTGACGGTGTCATGGATCTGCTCAAATACTATGGCATGATAGTTGTTTTAGGCACAAGCGTTCTTTTCTGGAAGCTTATAGAAAAAAGGAAACTCTCCGAAATGGGCGTGACTAAGCATATCGGAGGCTGGTTTATCGGTGCTCTTATAAGCATGGGACTGCTGGCTGTCTGCGTTGCGGCTATCGCTCTCACGGGCAGCATCAGATTTGACAGCGTGTTCAATAATCCAGATATTTCCATGATATTGCTTATGCTCGGCGGATTTGTCATTCAAGGCGCAGCGGAAGAATTCCTTTGCAGAGGCCTTGTTCTCTGCTCTCTTAGGGACAAAGTACCGCTTCCTGTCGCTGTTGGGGCAAGTACGCTGGCGTTCATTTATCCTCACTGGAGTACGCTCCGTGAATTTGAGCCTCAGTACGTCTTTTCGGGACTGCTTGGCTTAGCCGTTATCTCACTTGTGTTCTCATTCGTTACACTCCGCACAAAGAGCATATGGGCAGCCTGCGGACTGCATAGCGTGTGGAATTTCTGCCTGAGCTGCGTTCTCGGACTTAATCTCAGCGGCAGCGAGGAAGCTTCGACTGCACTTATTAATATGAGGACTGTAGGCGCGAATCTGCTCAACGGCGGAAATTACGGCATCGAAGCAAGCATTATTGCTGATATTGTCATAACTGCGGCAGCTGTACTGCTGTGGCAAACATATAAAAAGAATAATACAGAAAGGGAGGCATGAAATATGGAGTTCAACAATAAACTTTACGAACTGCGTAAGCAGAAGGGATTTTCTCAGGAGGAGCTTGCGAACCGTCTGAATGTATCGCGTCAGACTGTCTCGAAGTGGGAAGTCGGCGATTCTACTCCCGATATGGAGAAGCTTGTCGCTATAAGCGACCTGTTCGGGATATCCCTTGATGAACTGGTTCTTGATAAAGCTCCTGAGCCGGCACCTGCACCTGTTGAGCAAGCAACTGCAAAGTCTGAGCTTTACAGCGATATCAAGAAACACGTCCTGACTGACGATAATAAGAAAAAAGTCAGGAAAGGTACAAAGATAGCTCTTGTCGTCCTCGGTATCATTCTTGCAATAGACGCAATATCATTTGTTGTATATGTTGCCCTTAATGGCTTGCCAAAATGAAACACGCAGGCGTTCCCTATTTAGGAACGCCTGCTCTTCGTTTATTCATCACTGCTGCCAAACAGGTCGGTGAAGCAGCTTGTTATATAGTCCATTTCGGTCTTTTTGGCTGAATCATCGGTATGGCTGTACACATTAAATGTCGTGAGAAAGTCTCCGTGACCTGCATAGTCCTGTATCTGTTTCATAGTAAACGCCGTGTTATTGGCGAGGAGGCTGATACAGGAGTGTCTGAGTGCGTGGAACTTGATATGCGGAAGATCGTTCTTGTCAAGCAGCTTTGCAAAATAATGCGATATGCTGTCCGGCGTTATAAGCGTTCCGACAGCATTTACGCAAACAAAGCCCTTGTAAACGTTAGTCTCCCTTATCATAACCTCCTGCTCCGCTTTCAGAGTTTTGAGGTAATTACGAAGAGAAGGATAAGTAATTATTCCTTTAAAAATTTTTCAAATCCTATTGACTCTGACGTAACGTCATAGTTTATAATAATGATCACAGGAGGTAAGATGCTATGAGATATCAGATAAAGGAATTTGCCAGACTCACTGATGTAAGTGTGCGCACACTTCATTACTATGATGAAACAGGATTGCTGAAGCCGGCTTTTGTTGACGAACAGAACGGTTATAGGTATTATGACGAAGACAGTCTTGCGAGTATGCAGGAGATACTGTTTTACCGTGAGCTTGACTTTTCACTGAAGGATATTTTAAAGATCCTGTCATCTCCTGACTATGACAGAAAAAAAGCACTTGAGGCGCAGAAAGATCTTATGATCCTAAAAAAGAACAGGATTGAAAAGCTTATCTCGTCTCTCGATGATGCGGTGAAAGGAGTTAAAATCAATATGAAAGTATTTGATAACAGTGAATTTGAAAATAAGCGTGAGGAATACGCACGCGAAGCAAAAGAAAAATGGGGTAATACTGCTGCTTACAGTGAATTCGAGAAGAAGACAGGATCATTTTCTGCGGATGATCATAAATCTCTGGCAGCCGGTATTGATGGCATTATGGCTGAATTTGCCGAATGCATGAAAAACGGATCCACTCCGGACAGCAATGAAGCGGTGAATCTTGTAAGGAAACTTGAGAGTTATATTACCGAAACAAGTTATACCTGTACAGATGAGATCCTTGCTGGACTTGGTAAAATGTATACCGGTGATGAACGCTTCAGAAAAAACATCGACAGGCATGGAAATGGAACAGCACAGTTTATTTCTGATGCGATAGAAAAGTATTGCATCTGATCTGATTGATATTTATAGTGAAAGCAAAATTCTTTTTTGCATTCACTATAGATAGTGTTTCTGATTTTTTTGGAGATTTGATTTCAGATATGTGGAAATAAAGAAAAAGGACTGAGAAATCAGTCCTTTTCTATATATTATGGATCGCAGTTTTGGAAACTTATCAGTTTCTTCAAGATTATTATGAAGACTCAAATATGTATATTCATTACGAGGGGATAATGATGTTGCAGAGAGCAAAACGCAAAAAACATATACCATTTGCGTTTTGTAACGCTGTTGTATCACCAACAACCGCAAATGTCAACAGATTTGAGTTTGATGAAGCAGGCGCTCCGATACAGGAACGCCTGCTCTTCGTTTATTCATCATCACTGCCGCTGAAAAAGACATTATTAACCATATTCAAGCCCATATGAATGAGCTCTAACAAATTGATGCTTGACAAGGTTTAGTAATTGTGCTACAATGTAGAAAATAAATCAAGAGAGGTGTCGGGATGAAAAGATAATTCGCTTTTGAATACATGAGAATAATTTTTCAGGCAGTTGTTGTACTGTCTTATCATGTTGCCAAAAGTGGATCATCTTGTCATGACCTCTCTTTGTGTACGTAAAATAATGGAGAGGTGCAGTATTTCTGCACCTTTTTTAGTCTAACCTCTGATGTCATGATACCGTGGTTTACTGTCCGGCAGCAGTAACAGGAGGGATAACTATGTCACAAATAAGTGTAAATGGTCTGACTTTTTACTATGAGGGGAGTTTCGATAATATTTTCGAGGATGTTTCTTTTTCGATAGATACTGACTGGAAACTCGGTTTTATCGGCAGGAACGGCAAAGGCAAAACAACTTTCCTCAATATTCTTATGGGAAAATATGCTTACAAAGGCTCTGTGAGCGCATCAGTAAGGTTTGAATATTTCCCTTATCCGCTTACCGATGAGCAGTTTGATATGTCCGCATCTGAATTCATCGCTGATATCAAGCCCGACTGCGAGGAATGGCGTGTGATATGTGAACTTTCACAGCTCGGTGAGGAGGCTGAAATACTATACCGTCCATTCAGAACTCTCAGTCACGGCGAACGTACAAAGGTGCTGCTTGCAGTGCTGTTTTCGGGGGATAACGACTTCCTGCTGATAGATGAGCCTACAAACCACCTTGACAGCAGCGCGCGTGAAACAGTGAAGGAATATCTTGCATCAAAGAGCGGTTTCATACTTGTATCTCACGACCGTGACCTGCTTGACTACTGCATCGACCACGTTCTTGTACTCAACAGGAAGAGCATAGAAGTGCAGAACGGAAACTTCTCAGACTGGTGGGAGAATAAACAACGCAAAGACAAATTTGCTATCGCCGAGAACGAAAAGCACAAGAAAGAGATTAAAAAGCTGAGACAGTCAGCAAAGCGTACCGCTGAATGGGCGGATAAGAATGAGCGTACAAAGATAGGATTTGATCCGATAAAAGAAAACGACCGCTGTATCAGTACACGCTCATTTATTGGTGCGAAAACAAAGAAAATGCAGAGCCGTGCCAAGCAGATGCAAAACCGTATAGCCCATGAGATAGAGGAAAAGGAGGGACTTCTCAGCGATATTGAGCGAACTGCCGAGCTAAAGCTTACTCCGCTCGAACATCACAAGAATATCCTTGTGAACGTCCGCGATTACAGTTTCAGATACAAAGACGCAGAGCAGCCTGTGCTGAATAATATAACCTTCGATGTCAAAAAAGGCGACAGGATCGCACTTGTTGGTCAGAACGGCTGCGGAAAATCAACTCTGATAAAGAGGGTACTGCAAAGCGCCGGTATGGACAGCGGCCTCGGTGACTACATAGAAAGTGGTATATGCGAGACTGCTTCCGGACTTATCATTTCATATGTCAGCCAGGATACCTCTTTCCTTCACGGCAGCATATGGGACTTCTGCGATGAAAAAAATCTTGACAGAACGATGTTCGGCGCACTTCTGAGACAACTTGACCTTGAACGTGTGCAGTTCTCTAAAAACATGGAGGACTATTCAGAAGGTCAGAAGAAAAAGGTGCTGATAGCGGCAAGTCTGCTTACGTCTGCACACCTTTATATCTGGGATGAACCGCTGAATTATATTGACATTTTTTCACGAATGCAGATAGAAAAGCTTCTCAATGAGTATCAGCCTACCTTACTGTTTGTGGAACATGATGTGCGTTTCCGTGAGCTGGTGGCAAATAAAACACTTGAATTATCGTCCTCACAGTTATTCTGACAGCGCAAGGACTTCCAAAGAAATTTACAAATTTCGATAATTCATTTATCAGCATTCTTGCTATAGCTATAATTGTATCACCATAGCGAAGCTCCTCTCGCTGCTTTCAGTCTTCAGAAAGTATTTCAGTATAATATCCTTCGGTTTACTGCTGTTTGTGTGACCTATGACCTTATACGTTCCATGCGGAAGTATACTGGAATCGCCTACAATTTTTTACGCAAAGCGGAACGGAACGGATTTTACAGCGCTTTCGAGGAATCGAAGGCGCCTTTTTCGTTAGTTTTCTAAGATTTTTTCTAATAAAAAAAGTCCCCGCACTCGCGGGGACTCAATCTATCGTTCTTCAATGTATTATTTATACATAGATTGATATGATACTAGCAGACGCTGTACCTACGGCTTGATGTTTTGGCGTGGATAATATCTGTTAAAGCTGGAAGCGGAACGTCATACATTTCTGCCGTAATGGGCGTCTTTGTCTCTGTGGCAGGCAGCTTCGACTTCGATAAACGCAGTACGGTAATTGCTGAATTTTTCAGGATCAAAAGTAACAGCGCCTTTGGCGACAGAGAGACTGTTTTCGGTTACGTGTTCGTCATTATACTGTTTTAATTTGGCATCAAATTCAGCAAAGTAGTCCTTCATTTCCCAAGCCTTTTTATTATCCATGATAACTATGAATTCATCGCTTGTAATGTGATAAACATTGTTCATTCCGAAGACGGATTTCAGGAGCTTGGCACATTCAAACATGAGCTTTTCGCCGGCTTCAAAACCATAGTAAGTATAGATGGTTTTCAATCCGTTGATATCGAAGAATGCCAGTGAGAAGTCGCCTTTTCCTTCGATTATCGCTTCATCAAGATCTTTTATCTTGTTTCTGTATGCAGCTTTATTGTTTACGCCGGTCATATCGTCGATGAATGTGCGCGTATTGATAAAATCAATGTATTTTTTGAATTTTGCGTTAACATCGGAGGTGCTGGTAGTCAATGCGTCATATTCATCAACCGAGCGCTCCTTATTAACCTCGCCTTTGGCAAGCGTTTTAAGAATTGCATTTTCGCTGTCAGGCAGCAGATCAAGTCGCTTGATGGAGCTATCCATTATAATCTGGTCGAACCTTTCGGTTTCGTGCTTGAGTTCGTTCATATTATTGAGCATTGCATAGAAACGTTTTCTGTTCTGAGAGAATATCAAAAATGACAGAGCAATACCTATCGTAAGAGCGACCATTGTAATGATAACGGCAGTAGCCCTGTGAGAAGCGAGCTTGTCGTCGTACCAGTCTGCATCAAAGTCAACGCCGATGCTTCCTACTATCGTGCCTTCCGAATTGCGGATAGGGCTGTATGCAGAATAGAATCTGCCCCATTCATCGGTATGCGGCGTTTTGTCAACGCTCGGAGTACCCTTTGCAGCTTTTCTGAGCGCATCAGTAGCTTTGATAGGTTCACCGAAATCAGCCGGATCCTCTCTATCCGGGTCGATAGCAAAAGTAAACGTGCCGTCTTCTTGCGGTTTTACGGCGTAAATATAGTCAAGGTCGATATTGTCCTGATACGCCTGGAGAGTTTTGAGACCCCGGTTGTAATCCTCAGTATCTTTATCCTCTGCTGTGATATGCTCGATCAGATTCCCGTCAATCTGAGCAGCTGCTGAATTGGCTATATCAAGCATTCTCTGTTCGATCTGTTCGCGTAGTGTGTTTTTTGACATCTTAACAAGCACAACGCCCATAAGGATATGAGTAGCGAGCAGAAGGGCAAGAGCCAGTACAAAGTTACGAACACTCGATCTGATTTTTGTTCCGTTAATTTCCATCCTTTATACGCCTCGCTTTTGTTATTATAAAAACAGCGCATCCAGCATGATTAATTTATCCTATGGATGCGCTCGATAACCATTTCTGTATAAGAACAAAATGAACTATGTTTATTTTACAGGATTTCAGCGGTTTTTTCAATAAGATTGCCGTATATTTTTATAAAAAATTAATATTAATTGATAGCTAATCTATCTTAAAACTAAAAAACTCACATAATATTTGCTAACCTAAAATAATAATACAGCAGGCGCTCCCGTTACAGAAAAGCCTGCTCTTCGTTTATTCTTCATTGCTGCCGTCAAATAGATCCTTGAAGCAGCTTGTGATATAGTTCGTTTCAGTCTTTTTAGCCAAACTGCGGTAAATCGAAACTAATAGTGACATTTGTCATCTTGACAATGTTTCAAAACTGTTATATTATATAATGATATATTATTATCTGTAAACTGATTAACGAAGGAGGTCTATATGAATAGTTTGATAAAAAAGTCGGCAGCGTTCATTTCTGCTGTCGCTATGGCTAATACTGCGCTTGCAGATGGTATATCCGAAACTCTCAGGACACATTCTGCCGACAAGGTATCCTACCGCACGACATACCCAATCTTCGGTGACCTTAACGATGATAAGAGAATCGACAGCTTCGACGTTGCGCTTATGAGGCAGGTCATCGCTAAGAAAGAATACAACAGGATGGCTGATCTGAACGGCGATAAGAAAAACGACAAAGCCGATCTTTTGTTGCTGAATAACTATGTTTTAGGAAAGTTCTCCTTTTTCGATGCGATATACAGCGTTGACGCTGATGAAGACAGTATTTGCGACGCAGCTGAGGTAGCTGTCTTTAAGACTGATCCGGATTCAAAGGACACTGACGGCGACGGCCTTACAGATTTTGAGGAAGTTATGTACACTGCCTCTTCTCCTGTTATATCAGATTCCATAACAAAGGGCGTTCTTGATTCAAAAGCTGACACCGACGATGACGGCATATCAAATATCGATGAGTTAAAAATCGGTTCTGATCCGAATAATGCAGATACAGACGGCGACGGTCTCAGCGACGGTGAGGAATACAATTCACTGAAAACATACTGTCTGAAGGCTGATACCGACGGTGATGGTATTACAGATTATGAGGAAGAAAAGCTCGGGCTTGATCCGCTTAATAAAGCTACCGACGGAACTCCGGACAATAAAAGGATAGTAAAACAGACCATCAGTTCAGATTCTCCTATTCTTAACGAAATAAATACAGAAGAAAATGCCTATTCTCTTTCAATAGTTATCAATGCATCCGGCTACGCACCAAATTGTCTTAAAGCTGCTCCCAGCAGTTATGCATATATTCTCAAAAACGGTTCGGCAGTTGGTGAAACACCTGAGTTCGCCTACGATAAAAACTTTGATGTACAGAGCATAACCTTCCGGTTTGAGATAAAGGAGCCATTCATCGACAATGTCAGCCACTACTTCGATGACATCGACGGAGACTATTACTCATATGAGTATGAAGTTGATCCGGAACTTGACGGCATAAAGCGCCTGAACGTTTTCAGGTATTTCACCAGCGTTGGTGCGGCTGTACCAATGGCAACAGAATACGACGAAGAGAATAATACTGTATCAGTCACAATAAGCAAATTTGAAAAGGACGAAGATGATACTGTATTCAAGATCGGTTCATATTCACTGGTAGATCTTGAGGTATGGATGAAGCTTATAAATGAAACCACACCTGAACTTATTGCTCCGCAGGCTGCTCCCTCTTTTGCCACGGAAATAAAGCTGCCGGCTGAGAAGAAGGCTTCGATAAAGAAGACTCTCAAAGAACTCGCCGATGACATCATCAGTCTCATTACTTCAAATTACCAGTCATATGTCAAGAAAGAGAATAAAAAGATAACTCAGAAGCCTTTAAGAAATATCATGACAATGTCCGGTCACAGATATGCTTATTTTGATTCTAAAAGCATATCATGGGCAAGCGCCAATGCAAACTGTTATTCTATGGGCGGACACCTTATGACGATAAACTCGCCTATGGAACTTAACTTTCTGAATAATGCTCTGTCAAGAAGCAGATCAGGCGGTCTGTACTGGGTAGGAGGACGCGGCGGCTCCGGAAACTGGTCGTGGATAACCGGAGAATCCATGAGCTATGCCCGCACCATAACTGTTTCAAAGTATACTATGGACGATTGCGAGGATTATTTCAGCTACCTTGGCAACTGCCTTGCATATTGTCCGCGACTTGCATATATGTCCAACGGCTATCCCAGCTATTCAAAAATAAGAGGATATATCTGTGAATGGGAACCGGGAGCAGTTGTCAATATTCCTGAGGAATCCATGTACACTATATACTCGGGAAGCGGCGCTCCTATCATACTCGACGAGGAACCAAGTGGATCCGGCAAGGCGGATTCCGATGATGACGGCATAAAGGATTGGGACGAGATAGATCACGAGATCATAAAAATGCTCGGCGGTTCATCATCAGATACCTGTGTTAAAATGGCAGATATCGTTAAGTACCTTAAAGCCAAGCAGCTCATCGAAGAAAACTGGGACGAAAAATTCAATAAAGCTGTCGATCACCTGGAAATACTTTCAAAGCAGGTTACACCACTCAGTACTTCTCCCGACGATCCGGATACTGACTCTGACGGCCTTGAGGATAACAATGATGCTTCGATCAGCAATAAATACAGCGACATTTTTGAGGTAACGTCAGGATTTGTAAATATCAGCACAAATGACTACATAGACATTGCACAAAAGGAATCTGATAAAACCTATAACACAACTATCCTTGAACCTATCAACTTATATACGATCGGTATTCAGTTAAGAACTAAGTTAGACCTTATAATCGGAAAAAAGTGTGCTCCCACTGCCGAAAAATTTCTGGAACATTTTCTTGACAACACCGGAAAGCCATATAATTTCGATGCTGAAGAGGTTGTGACCACAACATATACCGGCGCAAATAATTTCGCAGCAAATGTCAATAAGATAATGGAATATTGCGAATATAACGTGAAGGATCACCTTACTTTCAGAACACGTTCCGATGTTGGTTACAGTACATTTCCAGCAACGAAATTTTCAGAAAATTGTATCAGTAAAGAATCAGGGGCTCAAAATCTCGACTGGTGGTTCAGTATCGGAAACTCAACCGCAGCTGCTTCGGTAAGCTGTGTAAGAAACGGTGACGAATATACAGCCGATATAAAATACTACATTCTTGATTTTTATGACTGGAACAAATTCTGTCTTTCCTTTAAAGAATGTATGCTTGCATTGTTGCCTGGAGGTATTGTTTTTGACGGAGAGATGGGAGAGCTGCATAAAATGGGCAAGGCAAGGGAATTCAAAGTTGTCGGCACTTATAAGAAGAGCCTGACATGGAAGAAAGGACAGCGCCTTGTGGCAGAGGACATTGATCCGAACGGTCAGATGATAATAGAGCTAATATAGACATAGGTGAATGATGTTGGATATAAAAGAGATGCAGGAAGAATTCCTGAGACAGCAGAATGAGCTGCGTGACAGTATAGTACCTGTTGACAAATTCGATATGGAAAGCGTGAAGTTTATTGCAGGCGTTGACCTCGCGTACTGGAATAAAGGCGATGAAGAGTATGCTGTGTGCTGTATCGTAGTTATAGACTTTGATACACATGAAATCATTGAAAAGCAGCATTACAGCGGAAAGATAGAAGTGCCGTATATGCCCGGCTTCCTTGCGTTCAGAGAATTGCCGCTGATAATGAAAACAGTGGGGCTGCTCGAAAAAAATCCCGATATTTTCATATTTGACGGCAACGGTTATCTGCACCCGCGTCACATGGGGATAGCTACTCATGCGAGCTTTTATCTGAACAAGCCTACAGTCGGTATCGCCAAGACATATTTCCGTGTCGATAAAAAGACTGACTATGCAGAGCCCGAAAACGAAGCGGGCAGCTATACGGATATTGTCATAGACGGCGAGGTCTACGGCAGAGCATTGAGAACGCATAAGGATGTCAAACCAATATTCGTTTCAATCGGAAACTTTGTGTCTCTTGACACAGCCTGCGCTCTTGCATTGAAGCTGACCGATAAGGAAAGCCATATCCCGCTCCCGACACGATTGGCAGATTTGGAGACACATATTGCAAGAGAAGCCGAGAGAAGTAAAATATGATAAGCATTGCGTTTGATGCTTACAGATGTTAGTTTTGTATTGACAAATCTTTGAAACAATGATATTATAACATAGATGTACAGGATCCGGTGTTTACGTACTGTAAAACCGGAATAGACATTGTTCTGATACCGGCGGATGCAGCGATTTCCTGCCGGTATTAGCTGAATTTCATAATATGAAAAGGAGAAAATCATTATGTGGAAACTTAAAAGCAGCAGGGTAATAGCTGCACTTCTTCTGTGTACTTCATTTGCACTGTGCAGCTGCTCAGACAGCAGTTCAGACAGCAGCAAAAGCCAGCCAACTTCTGCCTCGCAGCAGGCAGCAGAGTCCGAAACAGTCACCCAGACTGAGAGCAAGACAGAGCCGGCAACAGTTACAGAAAAGCAGACACAACCCGAAACCCAAACGGTCACAAAAACCGAGCCTTCTACGGAGAAGGCAGCAACTACCGCAGCCGATCCGAACGCAGAGCCGGATTATAATAATAACGACTACTACGATATAACTGATACAGCTATATTCAAGGAGACCTACTTTAATTCTTCAAAGTGTAAGTCGTTCGTAGTACATAGGGTTGATGCAAAGAAGGACGCTTTCGCAATGGGCACGGCAACTGCTATCGCAGCTGACGGCTCTGAACTCGAAACAGTGGATTCCGAGAGGATAGTCCTTACCGCCGGTGAGATCAATTACTTCCTTTACTGCTTCACGAACGATGTAACAGGACTTGAACTCAAGGAGAAACTTACCATTGCCGATGCTGAGATCACAGATGAGGAAAGAAAAGCGATCACCTGTGAGGGATGCACAAGATCAGGCAGAACTATGCGCATGGCACTTAAAAGAAAGGAAAATGGTCAGGTAAATTCTTATTCGAGATTTAAGATACTCTTCCTGAAGAATGACAAGGTCGTTGATGCCACAAGCGGATTCATCAGCGTAAGTGCCGGCAAGCTCCAGCGCGGCGAGACATCAGCCGATGTTGATCTCACCGTATATGCCTGCGATTTCGACGGTATCAAGTTCATCTATGAGCCCTGACAGCGTTGATGAGTTTATTAGTTCCATAATAAAAGCGAGCCCTCATCAGAGGGCTCATTTCATTATCAGTACATGAATAGCAAATATATATGTGCAGGGTGGAGAGAGCGCTGCAATTGTCTTAATGATATCAGATCTGTTGAGATCAAAAAAGGCATAACGAACATAGTCTCATTTGCGTTCTATGACTGCTCATTTCTCACTTCTGTCACTATCCCTGATGGCGTGACATCAATAGGTCGAGATACATTCTTTGGATGTAAATCGCTCACTTCTGTCATTATTCCTGCAAGCGTGACCTCAATTGAAATAGATGCTTTCGTAGGCTGCGCAGCCTACACCGAGGCATGGACTTAAAACCTGAAGTAGTGGACGGCATAATAAAGGGCATAACTTCCGGAAAGAGTTACGATATAAACAACGGCGGCAGTGTGAGCTGGAGCGTAAAGTATAACGATTGTACGGCGCTTGAATCTGTTGAGCTTCCGAATAGTTTTACAAGCATTGGTAATTCTGCATTTGAAAAATGTTCATCGCTTAAAAATATTAAAATTCCTGATAATGTTACAAGCATAGGAAAAAAAGCATTTGAACTATGTCAATCCCTTGAAAAAATAATTATTCCCCCGAGTGTTATATCTATCGAGTCATATGCATTTGATAAATGCGATTTATTGAGAATATATGGTTACAAAGACTCATATGCTCAACAGTATGCTGGGTGGTTAAAAATACCCTTTGTTGATATTGAAAGCGGCGAAGTAATAGGGGAAACTACCACCACAACCACGATGACAACTACAACTACTTCCACTACAAGTACAACAGCTCCTGTAACAAATACTGGTTCGACTACATCCGGAACACAGACTACCTCCGCAGTTCAGACCGGCGAGTCAGG
>Ga0265301_10003267_pt1 | contig 17372 bp, 22 predicted proteins | sample AusTroGonzalo_MG_2_FD_193488 | JGI IMG/M metagenome (GOLD analysis project Ga0265301, IMG submission 193488) | Bovine rumen microbial communities from tropical cattle in Woodstock, Queensland, Australia - Gonzalo_04 | ecosystem: Host-associated > Mammals > Digestive system > Stomach > Rumen ... | reverse complement strand
GCTATGCAACTATTACAACATTCCACTGGCAAGTTTCTTTTATGACGAGGATGGGATGCCTGCAAAGATTGAGCCACTGATGCCGGGAGCGGACAGCCAGACACGGCCTACGGATGACTACCAGGTGAAGCACGGCGTAGGCAATGGCATAGTAAGTGCGGAGGTGACAGACAGGGCACCACGTAGCAAGAGCCAGGAGCGGATGGTGACAGAAGGGCTTGAGCGACAGGCGGAGCAAGTGAAGCAGAGGGATGAGGCCATTCAGGCGTTGCGTAACGGAGTTGATGGTCCCGATGGCGGCAGTGAGGTGCATGAGCCACGTGAGCCGTATATGGCTCATGTGAACCTGACGGAGTATAAACTACGGATGGAACTGGAGCATACACAGGAGATAAGGGCTCTGGAAAAGCAGCACCGGGAGCAGGAGGACAGAATCCGTAAGGAGTGCCAAACGGAGTTTGCGACACGTGAGATGCGACTACTGGATATCATTGAGAAGGCCAATGCAGGTCTGAGCAAACGGCTGGCGGAGGCTATGGGGCATAAGGATACGGACGGCAAATAGTTACTGTCTGATTGTACCTATATATAAGAATGGCGGAGCATCCTATCAGACTCCGCCATTCTCTTTAATAGCAATGACCAGTTCCTCTCCTACTTATATTGGAGCAATGGCCTCCACCAGAAGGAACCGGAGCCGGTTCAGAAGAACAATGACCCATGTTAAGGGTGATGTTTGACATTAGGTTTCTGAGAAATTTAGTCCACATAATATATCTATTAATCAAATCCAACCATTTGAAATTGTGCCATCTTCATACACCACAGCATAATGCCCTGCATGAGGACGAACAATAGTTTTTCTTATTACCTTTATACCATCCATAAAACTTGCTTTCAACGTTTCTTCACAAAGGAAGCATGAACGTTTAAGCAAAAGCCTACCCTTGTAATCAGGAATATATGGGCGCATATCCACCCATGTTTGACAACCATAGGCAAAAGGAGATTTCAATTTCATATCCATCACCTTCTCAAAGGAAACGAAAAAATCCTTTCCGTGTTGTATCTCCGAGAGTTTAATTTCAGGGAAACCCATATCGTCATAGTGTTTTAAGCACGCCAGAATATCGGCCCGCTCATAGAGAAACGGTTTGACAATGTTCAAGTTGATACGCATTTTTTCCTTGTGAGGCAATCCTGCATAGAACTCCTGCCTGTCAAATGTAGATTTAGTACAGCGTATTTTATCCGCTATATCCTCATTATAGTGTTGCACAGAGAGGTTTATACCATCCACCTCGTCAATAAGTTCCAAGAAAAGTTGATAGTTCCGATAGCATGTAGCAGGAACTGATGTTGTCACAAAACACTTCAACTTAGTGCTACTCTTGATATGACGTATGCAAGAAAGTAAATCTGGAAGATAGAGGCATGGTTCGCCACCAAGGAACAATACATCATCAAATCCTTCACTGTGCTCAATGATAGTACGTGCAATAGCCACAGGATCTGGTTTCTTGATTCCAAGTCCAGTATATTTGAGGTCTATACAATGCTTGCACTTATTGTCACATGCTGACGTAAAATGTACGTCGAAAGAGTTATAAATGCCATCACAGCAATTTACATTCCAATTAATAAAGCTCATAAAATTCAGTATATACAGAGGCGATAACTATTAGTTACATTCCAAAGATTTTTTGAAACGACAAATATAAGCCATAAGCAAGTAGTATCGTAAGGGTAATGAATATGGATTCCAATAAGAGCTTAACATAATCCCGCTTGGTTATGGTTTCCTTATCCCTTCTTATCAGATGAAAAGAGGAAGCAATATTCAACGCTACTACAACCATTATTACTATTCCTACCATTGTTAGTTTACTCTATATTCAAAAAAACTACTGCTGATCCTGAGCGGCCAGACGTTCGGCCTCGGCCTGCCAGTTGGTGTAGGTGGAGAGCTGGACGCGGGTGAGGTCTGCGCCGGAGCATTCATGTGAAGAGCGTATATATACCCTATCCTGAACGAAAAAGAAGTTGATGCTGGGTTCAGTGCGGGTAAACTTACGGATCTGACGACGGGTCTCAGGTTCTTTAATACCGAGGATAGAGAACAGAGCCTCTGTGCGGATGACCGGAAGGCGGACACGTTCCTTCTCGGCACGGATGGCCTGACGGAGGGCACGGGAGGCCGCACTCTTTTTTTCGGTACCGGAGGGTTCAGGTGTGGTGGAGTCAGGGCTATAATATAATATATACGGGAGGAAATAACTATCCTTAAACTTGGAGTCCAGATAAGCGCGGTCTATGTCTTTCTTGCCTGAGAGGACATAGTTGGCCATGGCGGCGAAGTATGTGAGAGATTTGGTGTGCGAAACATCAGCCCAGGTGACGGGTTTCTTGCCGTAGAGGCGGTCCCAAGTGTCAGAAGGACGGAAATCAGCATTAGGCAGAAGGATGAGCTCATTGGAGTACATGCAGTTAGGCTCATAGAGTTTCTCACCATCAGGTGTAATGTGGCGTAAGCGGAAGATGTTGGGGTTGGGTTCGTTCTCTGGATCAAAGAGGAGGTAATCCACTCCGCCGGCAAAGTACTGGACGGGTTGCTCATACTGGGTGGCACCATAGTGGACGGCATAATCCTCGGCGGCGCGATCTGCCTTGAGGCACTGATGCCAGAAGGCCTCCATAAGACGGCCTTGGGGAGATGTGACAGGCAGCGAATAACAAAAGACATCCTTACTCATAATGTGTTGGGTTGATATAAGACGCAGGCTTATATCAGGTTTAATTATTTGTAGTTAAACAGGGTTTGTGAGGGCAAATATAAAAATAAATTAAATACGAATTTTAATTTTCTTGAAAAAAAGGTATATTTGCGCCCTATGTGATATAAGTTTTCAAGATGGCTAAGAAAAAAGAGGATGAGCAGAAAGCGGAACTGGAGATGTTTGTTTTCCAGGAGAAAATTGACGCTTTTAAGGAGCATTACATACCCTGCCCTACCCCTTCATATAATACCGAGTATTTTGATGAGATTAAGTTGCGGCGGTTTTTCCAGGCGAGCCTTATGTTTGCGGGTGATCCGCTGACCATTTACGTACAGAGGCTGAAAGAGGCCGGATTCAAGATGGTGGTGGGTCCGATGCAGGAGCCGGTGATTTATGTGACCGAGAGGCCGCAGGGGCACTCAGGTATGCTGGAACTAAAGGATGTGTTTGGTGACGGCGTAGATGAAGCCACCGTAGATGACATGCCGGAGTTTGAGGATGACGGTCATACCTTAGATGATTTTAACAACTTTGAAAACTTTGACAATAACCAAAATAATGCTGACTATGACAAATCAGAAGTTCAAAATCTGGAACAAAGAGAACTCCATCCAGAATGATGCAGATAAGCTGCAAATTATCATCACCAAAGCAGGTATAACATTCCTGGCTAAAACAGCCGAGAAACTGAAACTGAAAGAGGGTGCCGAGGTGACGTTCCTGCAGAGTGAGGAGGATGAGTCACGCTGGTTCCTGACTGCGGCTGTGCCAGGCGGTATGGTGCTGAAAAAGCGTGCTGACGGAAACCTGCAGATTAAGGCCGGCCTGCTGAGTGCTGCCATGATCAAGTGCGTAGGCAGTGGCCGCAGGGGGGGGGGTAAGAGTGAGAGTTCAAGCCGTTCCCGAGGCTTTGCCTAAGCAAGAGGGGCTGCCTGCTGTAGCTCGGCGAATTTATCTTAATGAGGTTAAGCAGAAGTGATTGAGATTGACCATATCTATAATGGGGATTGTCTGGAACTGATGAAAGAGATTCCGGACGGGACTGTGGATATGGTTTGCTGTGACCTGCCATACGGCGTGCTGAACAGAAGCTCTGAGGGTGGAAGCTGGGATACTACCATTCCGTTTGAGCCACTATGGAGAGAGTATGAGCGCGTGACCAAGGAGAATGCGGCTATTGTTCTGTTTGCTCAGGGGATGTTTACTGCTAAGTTGATGCTGAGTAATGAGCGGATATGGCGATATAATCTTATCTGGGATAAAGTTAACAGGCCAACAGGATTCCTGGACTGCAAACGTAAGCCTATGCGGATCCATGAGGATATTTGCGTGTTCTACAAAAGCCAACCTATATATAACCCACAAATGACCACTGGTTGTAAGAATCATGCCAGAGGTAAGGCGGGAAATGGTGGCGGCAACAGTAAGAATCGCTGTTACGGGAGTTTCAACCAGACTCCGACGGTGATGACCACCGACAAATATCCGCTCTCTATTGTGAGTATGGATAAGGAGCACCAGCACATGAAGCACCCCACCCAGAAGCCCGTGGACTTGATTCGCTACCTGGTGAGGACTTATACAAATCGGGGGGGGTAATTTTGGATAATTGCATCGGGTCTGGAACCACAGCCGTGGCGTGCATTCAAGAAAAGAGGCATTACATAGGCATGGAACTGGACTCAAAGTATTATAAACTGGCTTGCAAAAGAGTCAAAGAGGAACAGCAAAGATTGACACTTGATTTTGAATATGCCTAAGAGTGAGGTTTACAATATGGATTGTATGGAGCTTATGCGGTCTCTACCGGATAAGTTCTTTGATCTGGCTATTGCAGACCCTCCTTATGGCAGCGACAACAGTGCTCAACTGAACGGGGGGGGGGATTTTAGAGAATTCAACTCAACAAATCCAATGCTCCCGCACCGGAGGAACCTGGGCGGCCAAATTTGGACGAGGAATTAAGTCTTGGGATGTAGCACCTACACAGGATTTCTTTGACGAACTGGCCAGAGTAAGTAAGAATCAAGTGATATGGGGTGCCAATTACTTTCCCAATATGCCTCCTACCCGATGTTTTCTGGTATGGAAAAAGTTGACAATAAGTGAGAAATTCACTATGGCTATGGCTGAGTACGCATGGACCTCATTCAATAGTAACGCTAAACTGTTTGAGGCTGCGCCTCAGGATCCAACAGGCAAAAGGTTTCACCCTACAGCGAAACCCGTAAGCCTATACGGATGGACGATGCGAATGCTATCAAAAGAAGGACAGACCATTTTTGACCCAATGATGGGAAGTCAATCAAGCAGAATTGCGGCCTATAAAATGGGATTGGACTACACTGGATGTGAAATAGACATAGATTACTATAATAAAGGCAATGAAAGATTCTTGCGCGAATGTATGGGCGAAGAGATTCAAGCCGATGGTAAAAAAGTTACTCAACTGACACTATTTTAAAAACAGAGATATGAAAGCGATTGGTCTGATACTGATTGGTGTGGTGATTGGCGTACTGCTGGTTGCTGGTGTTATGGCTTATATGGTGATTCATGACAAACCTACGACTACTGAGACGGCCAATATTGACTCTGTGCGCAAACACGCTGATGCTGTTCTGGCCGGTAAGGGCCGAACGGATTCCCATAGGGGGGGGTAATTTCATAAAATCATGGATTCATGAATTCATTGATTCATTAAACAACATCTTTATCCTGCCTCCATACTGATGAACATTGGTCTTATTGATGTGGACGGGCATAAGTTCCCAAACTTGGCTCTGATGAAGATATCGACCTACCATAAAGGAAAGGGCGATACGGTGGAGTGGTACTCAGCTTTTGAGCACTATGACATTGTGTATATGAGCAAGGTGTTCAAGTTTAAGCCAGATTACAGGTTTACCATTGCGAATGCAGACCGGGTGGAGCGCGGCGGGACGGGTTATGACCTGCACAAGCATCTGCCGGAGGAGATTGATCGATTACAGCCTGACTATTCCATTTACCCTCAGATTGACTCCAAAACAGCATACGGTTTTCTGACCAGAGGGTGTCCGAACCGATGCCCTTGGTGCGTGGTACCACGTAAGGAGGGACGCATCAGGCCGTATATGGATGTGGAGGAGATTGCAGTGGAGGGGCGTAACAAACTGGTGCTAATGGATAACAATATTCTGGCGGCTGGAGAGTATGCAGTAGAGCAGCTTGAGAAGATTATCAGGAACGGATATCAGGTGGACTTTAACCAGGCTTTAGATGCCAGGTTGGTGGATGAGCGGTTTGCCAGGCTGCTGGCTCAGGTACATTGGATTAACAGACGTATAAGATTTGGATGTGACACCAAGGGTCAGATTGAGGAGTGTGAGCGAGCCATACGGATGATTAACGGCTACGGATATAAAGGTGAATATTTCCTTTATACGATGATAGGCGGTAAGAGTGACTTTAAAGAGAGTTATGAGCGGGTGCACTACTGGTGGAGGCGTAACCATGAACAGAGGTTAAGGCATCTGCCTAACATTTATCCGTATGCGCAGCCATACCGCGATCCTGACAATGCCAAAATTACCCCCCCCCATGTGGCAGCGGGATATGGCTCAGTGGGTTAACAAACATCAGATATTCCAACTGACGGACTTTAAGGATTTTGAACCACGTAAAGGGTTCAAGTGCGTAGAATACCTGAGAATGTATATAGGGGAGTAACCGGAGAGGTGCTCCCCTACTCTATTTCTTGGATAGGCGTTTGATAAGGACGGGGATGCCGTAACGGATACCGACAAAGAGGACGGCTACACCTAAGACGATAAGCAAGAGGCGACCTATGAAGTCCCAGAGGGAGTTGACCATACTGGCAAAGAAGCCGGGTTTGGAGGCAGGAGCGGGTTCTGTGGGTTGGTCATCTATCTGGGTGGAGGTGCTGTCATTCTGGATGGCGTTTAACTGAGACTGGAGTTGGTTGCAGAAATACTTTAAGGAGTCATACTGGTGCTGCAAGTGGGTGATTTGCTCACTCTGACGGCGTAGTTCAGTGCGGTCATACTGAGAGACAGTGGTGCGATCTGTGACGGTCTCCTGGACGACGGTGACATTGCCTGCAGCATCAGTAGTAGTAGTGACGGTCTCCTTGATATGCTCCGTGATACTGTCACGCTGCGAGGTGGTGATGCTATCCTGAATGGAGATGTTATGCTGCAGGGAATCGGTACTGTGAGAGCCGGCAGAGACAGCGGTGGAGTCTATCTGCTGGTTCTGGTTGATTTCTGTGTGATGCTGGTCTGTGTGGTCCTCTGTGTGACGGATGGTGCGACAGGACGGGAGCAGAAGTGTTATGAGCAGGAGGGGCAAAAGAAATCGTCTCATAGGGCTTTACGGTTTGAGTTATGCTCAAAGGTAGAGCTACGCTATGAGACGATGCGGACAAACGGGGTGCGGGGTCAGTCCGGGTCAGATGGTTTCTTTTTGTAACCACGTACCAGGATGCGGCCGTTGGCTCCAAGAATGGACATCATGATATCTGTGAGCCGCTGAGAATCCTTGGGGTTGTCATGCTCGGCTTTTTCAAAAGCATCATGGGTGGCTTTATTGGGAAACTCTATCCAGACATAACTACGCGAGGACCCTATATGTTTGGCTTTGAGTAGATGGGGCTTGAGGCAACCGTCATACCGACTGAGTATGATACGCCACTCATCGGCATACTCACCAGGGACCTCAAGGGAGTTACGGGTCTCGACGGGAACATTCTGCGATGAGAAGAGGTCTGGTTCTGGCTGAGGCCGTTGTTTCTCTTGTGCTTTGCGCTGGTTACGGGCTTCTATCCATTTACGCATGAGAGCGACGGTGTAGGTGGCTACGTCATCGGGGTACTGATGCTCTATGATATCCTTTATGTCACGATAGACATAGGTTGAGAAATCAGCAAAGTCATCATCAGGAACACCGACTATGATTGGCTCTATGACTTCACGACGGAGGTCTCCACAACGTTCAAGCAGGGTATTGATAAGCTGCTGGTTGGCAGAACGGCGATGTTTGACGAGATCTCGGACATCACCCAGGTGGGTACGCACGAGTTCAAACTCTATGTAAAGAGGATCACCGGTGGAGCGACCGGGACGACGCACCTCCTTGAAATTGAAGGTATAGTCTATCTGATCAGCAGCAGCAAGACGTATCAGGTCATCCTGAACACGTAGCAGCACGTACTTTTTAAAGTGCGCGTACTTGGGAAAGGTGTAGCTTTCTACCTCATGGTCTTTGTCATACTTGACCAGACCCAGGTGCTCTTTTATCTCATTGACGGTGAGGCGACAGGTGAGGTTTCGGCCACAGCGGTTTTTAAGCAGGCCGTACAGAGACGGGGTGTGCATCATGGTCGAGATGCGTGCTATGGAATTGGGATGGTTGATATATCCTTTACTCATGTCAAATACGTAATCGGCAACATCGGGATTGATATGAAAGTCTATCCATCCCTTGCTGCGGGCTACGGTTTTCATCTGCACCTCTACGTCATTGACCTTCTGGAGGAAGGTGTAACCACCCTCGGTGATAGGGGCCTCACCTTCGGTAAATATATTGACCCATTTGAGAACACGTTCACCATTGGACTTGATGATAGGGACGCGAACGGTGATATGCAAGACTTCACGGACAGCTTTCTCTATCTGGTCATAGTGGTTGGCACTGACTCCATAATCAGCAAAGACTACACGGATGGGTTTGAGGGAGTGTTTTTTCTCATACTCTGTAAAGAGGGGGCGCGGTATGACACGGGTCTTATCACGGCCTTCATCAAAGTAGTTCTTTAGGTACTCCTGTATGTTATCCGAGACCTTATACATTATGTCCTGCTGGAGCAGGGAGAGTCCGCCCATGAACTCGGTGTAAGCAAACGGGGTGTTGATCCAACGGTTCTCAGTCAGATTGGCCGGGACGGACAGGGCGTTCTTTTTTGAGGTACGAGCCATATTACTTTTTATTTTACTTTATTCTACCTTTCTGTTAACGATAATCTCCCTTTTATTTCACTTTTTTCTACCTTTTGTATAACCTTTTTTGTTGTAACTGATTGTTATTATAGTTATTATGCGTTGGGTAATATATACTTATAAATATGTAATCCCAATATCAGGATTGGTTTATTTTTAAAGTATAGTTATTAAAGAATGCGGGCAAAAGGTTAAATAAAAGGGAGATTATTGTTTAGCGAAATGTAGTTTACAGTTGTATAGAAGGGAGTTTATGGTGAAATGTTTTGGAGTTTTTACCATAGCGTCGGTTGAGACGGGCAATACGTTATTTTTCCAGTTATTTGCCATAAACGGACCTTTGTTTTGAGAGAAAAAGGTTAAATAAAAGGGAGATTATTTTAACCTTTTTGAGAGGACTCAGCACGCTCCAGATACTCTGTAATGGCGATGCACACTATATCACCAATGGAAGTGTGCTGACCAGAGAAGTATTTGAGATTGTTGAGTTTTTGATAGATGGACAGAGGGATACGAGTTTGCACATTCTTCATAGGCTCAACAGTGGCCTGCGAAAATACTCTGATTCCGGAGGACTGCTTTACGGAGGAATCATGGAACGGAGAGACGGGATCTGACGGACCCGGTTGAGGCTGGCCATCAAATCCAGCTATACCTTGATTCTGGGCATTCTCAATCATTTCACGATGCTGCTGGAGTGCAGGGCTATCAGTGATGGATGGACGTTTGAAAGAGCGATTCATAGGTCTTGCGTATTTAATTGATTAGTTAGTTCTGTAACAAAAGCTGCATAGTCACGGGCGGCAGTGCAGTCTGGCGAGTAGTCAAAGATGCTCTGATACTGGTACTGGCTCTCCCCTACCCTTATACACTGGCGTATGCGCGTGTGATAAAGAGTGGTGTCATAGTTGTCCTGCAGGAACTGGGCGGTTTCACGGGCCAGTTTGGTGCGCTCATCGGACATGACTATAAGGAGGCCTAACAGGCGGAGGTCTGGGTTGAGTTTGTTACGGACGGCACGGACTGCCTCAGTCATACGCCCCAAGCCATCGACACTGAGGGAGCCGAGCTGGACTGGTATGATAACGCCAGTGGCAGCAGCCAGGGCATTATAGGTGAGTTCTGAAAGTGCGGGAGCGCAGTCTATGAGGACATAATCAAAACTATCTTCCATCCAGGTTATTTCCTCATTGTAGAAGTCCAGTGCAGAAGTACCATTTTGCGTTAACAATATCTGCTCCATATAGTGTAGCTGATTGCCAAAGAGCGTGGAAAGTACCTGTTTTGATTGCATCTGACGGTAGAGGTCCGGCTCTATACCTGAAAGATGAGGAGATGCGGGAACATAAAAGAGTCCTTCTGTGTTGCTCTTATAAACTGGAAGGTGATTTTTATCTCCGTCCTGCAAGGAGGTATAGATGTCATATTGACGGCCATTAAACTGCTGCTTCTTAATGCGCCATCCAAGCAGAGTGCTCAGGTTGCACTGGGGATCAAGATCTATGCAGAGGATACGGAGTGACGGATCCTGACGCAGGAGACCGGAGGCTACGTTCTGGACGGTGGTGGTCTTACCTACCCCACCCTTATTATTGACAAATGCCAATACTTCTTTTAGTCTGCTCATATAATGAATTAGGTTTGCGGCGTAAAGTTAGATATTATTTCATATTTACAAAATGAAATTTTCATTTATTTATGAATATATGCTTGAATTGATGCTTGCATACATTAATTCATACATATATGTTTTAATGAATCGATGAATATATGAATTAATGAATTCATTTGCCGTAGTTGTCCGGTTTGATTCCCTGACCGGCATCATCTATCTGTTGCTGACGGCGACGTATAACTACCTTGGGGTCCTGATTGGCGGAGCGCGGTGTAAAGACGTGCGCGTAATCAGGACGGCGGCTGGGATCCACATAGGTAAGCCCTAACCCAATCTTGTGAGGCATGAGCGGACGCAGTGACGGGTCATACTCCTCTACCCAATCATTTAAGGGCTGGAAATCGGAAGTTCTGGAGATACGGGCACGGCGGTCTGCACGGTCCCAGATGTTCTGTGCCCAAATGGCCATTTTATTGAGTATGCTATAATAGCCGTTATCTGAGAACCAGTCCTGAGGTTGTATGTCTATGAGGCTACCCATGAGTTCCAGATAGGCATTGAGGCCGGGTATCTTAATGACCATGCGGGGTTCATCAAACTCCTGGTCATAGATTTTGCCACGGCTCTCTATGAGTTCACGGACGGAGATTCCCATGTCATCGGCCTCCTTTCCGTTGAGGATGGCATTATAACGCTGGTTGAGCCATTCTATGCGGGCCTGCTCCTCCTGATCACAGCGTTCACGGTTGCGGCGGTTGTAGTCCTCATCATTCTCACGAGGCTCAAAACTGGTGCGGAACGAGTGAATCTTGCAGACCAGATAGGGGGCGGCGGTGCTGATTATGCAAAAGCCGAGGTCACTGCGCTGCTGCTGCTGGGTTACAATGAAGGGGGCATGGCTGGCAAGGTCGGGGACAAACTCTGTGCGTGCGGTTGGTTTCCATATAAGATGCGGGGTTACTTGCTGATACTTTTCCATATTGATTGATGTATTTATGCGTTAATGAATTGATGAATGTATGAATTCATTGATTGATGAATTAATGAATTTATGAATGATTAGAAGAATTTCTTTCCTGTCAGGACCGGAACACCAAAGATGAACAGGGCGGCCATGCAGGGTAGGGAGATGATATAGCCGATGATGCCGAGCACTGCAAGCAGGGTGGAGGCGATGTTGCGCTTGCGGCCTTGCTCCGGCTGGGGTAGGGGTTCTGCGCCGGGGGCGGTGGAACCATAAGCGATGACAGGCTCGAAGCTCTGATTTTTTACAGGGTCTATAACGCGGTAGATCTTGGGGCGGACATCATTGGAGAGGCCTACCTCGACAGTACAACCTACGGCTATGCCCATCTTGGAGGCACAGGCGGGAGTGCCTACGCTGACGCTCTTGACGGTGCGGCCCATGATCTGAACGGGGGACAGTGAGACTACGACGGTCTGCTTTCCGGTGGCACCTACGGTGGTGCGGATATCGGTCACTACGGTCTGGGTCTTGGCGGGCGCGAACTTGTAGGCTATATTGCCCTTGGGGTGGTGCGCGGTGAAGCCCAGAGAGTCTGACTGAGCGCGGTCGTTGACCTTGATGACGATGCCATCGACGGGGAAGGTCAAGCTGCTGCGCTGCTGCTCCATACGAGCCAGGACGGCCAGAAGGTTCTGGCTGTTGGCGGTCTGGGTATCGACGTGCTGGAAACCGTATGCGTCAAGGATGTCAAGGCTGTTGCTGCGGGTCATGGAGCCGGGCAACTGGGGTGCTATGAGTTCCCAGGGGCGGAACTGCAGGAATGAGCACTGAGTGGAGGCCTGCTCCTGATTGCAGAGGGCAGCGGCGGCGGTGCGAGAATCGGCGTAGGAGCCACCTTCGGGACGGCTGACGAGCGAGAGTGCGGGCGAGGGTAAGAAAATCTCACCACGGACCTCTATGCGGCCTTGTTTGAGAAGTTCAGGACCTTGAAGCATTGCGGGGATGCTGAAAATGTAGCCTACATGGTCAAGGAGGCTCTGGCCCTGCTGGCCATCACCACGGGTGGCAGCACTGATGAGACGGCCGTTATGATAGACCAGACTGCAAGAGAGACCGTCCAATTTCCACTCCAGTATATAACGGGGGTCGTCATACTGTGAGGTGGGGGGCAGGAGGGATTCTGTGGTGTTGAGCCAGCGTTGCACGGTGGCAGTGTCCTGCGCCTTCTGGCATGAGAGCATAGGGGTGCGGTGGCTGACCAGGCGGCGTGTGCTGCCGGCCTTGAGGTCTGAGCCTACGTGCTGGGTGGGAGAGTCCGGGGTAATCCATTCAGGATGGGCGGCTTCCATACGTTCCAATTCGGCGTAGAGCTGGTCAAATTTTGCGTCTGTTACGGCGGGAGCAGCCAGTACGTAATAGCAGAAGTTGTAGTAGGTCAGGTCATCTACTAAGGTCTGATAGTATTGTTTGTTCATTGCGGTTGGTTTTGTGCGCTTGGTTTGGCGCGGTTAATGAATTGATGAATTAATGAATTAATGAATTGGTGAATTACTTAGAACCAACATTCCGAGAAACAGATAATGAACTCACTTCCATCCACGAAACTCCATATATGCGAGACTTCATTATTTTCAAGATCAAGTTGTCTCTTTGCCGTCTCAAATTCATCTCCAATTAGTTCTCTTCCTCCTGAACTGGCTCGTTCCAAAGATTCAAAGACTTCTAACGCTTCCTCATCAGTCTCAACAAGAAAAGGATCTGCGCCAAAGTTTGCTAAACTTCCAATTAAATCATTTGGCTCATTGATTATAACATTACCAAAAGTCATCATATATATCCGCTTAACCGTGCTGCGATAGGGCTTAAATTACTCTTTTACTTTAAATGGTTTGATAAAAATCTCCTCGGTGTCCTGATCATGAGCAATGGTGCTGCGTGTGTAGTCCAGATGCAGGAGGAGCATGTCATTGTATATCTCATTGTAGCGGTCTGCCAAAGTACAGAGTTGGGAGAGATCCAGACGTTTGCGGCTGTCAGGGGTGGGGGAGGCTATGCGCAGGGGCTGGTAGTAGGTTATCTCTACACCGGCGCGGCGGAGCTTATCCAGGAACCGGACGAGGCCATCGGACGTATAGAAATCCTCTCTGTACTGGTAGATGGTGAGCATGATTGCAGAATTAGCCTATAACAATAAAGGATTCATCCAGAGAGTCATAGTGGGAGAGTTTCCACTGTGCAAGTTCACTCTTACGTGTGAAGCTGTTAAGTACGATGGTCATGTCCTGAGAGACAACCATGGAGTACTGCTTGAGTGTGCCGGCGGTGTACTGACCTCCAAGGGCGATGTACTGATCCTGAGTGAGGGCGGTTTGGTACCACCATGTTTTGCCACTGACGGAGCGACCGATATGGAGGTCCAGAGAGAGACCGCGGGCGGTGATATGGAGGGTGTCTCCATTCTCGGCCAGAACGGCAGCACCACGGGCGATGCGGATGTCATGCGGGGTGCCGGCGTATCCTACATGTGAGGTAGCCGGAGCGGCATTGACGTACTTGGGAGCACTGAGGTCTCTAATGACATTCTTGGCTCCGTTAATTAGGTCTTGTATCTGTGTCATAGTTGTGCGGTGTAAAGTTAGTAAATGATTTAATTAAAGACCCAGGAGGACCCGGCAGAACTCCAGTTCTACGAGGACGATAAAAACTACCAGGCTTAACTTGGTGAAGCGGGGATGACGGGCGAGGAAGAGATCCATTGCGATGTCGCAGCGGAGGAGGAAACGATAAAGAGGATGGTTAAGTTCCTTGAGGTCCTCTCTGTACTGTTTTGCAATTTCTGACATAGTTCTAATTTTTTGTGAGCCTTATGGCTCGGTTCAACTTGATTACTGAGACAAAAGTAATGCTTTACTTTCGTACTACCAAAGAAAAATCAAATTATTTTCAAGAAAAATGAAATTTTCTTTGATTTTTCAATGATTTGCCGCCCAGAAGTCGGCCGCGGCCTGCATACATTCACAGATGGCGCGGTCAACGGCATCGGCATTATCGGCGGTGATCTCTATTGTGGGATGCTCAGGGGTGCCGCCTCCGGCCTGTATGACGCAGAAATCCTCACGGCCAGCAGCGTGCACTACATACTCTTCACGGGCACGGAGCTCTGCCATGATGGTGGCACGCTCGGCGGGATCCATGGGGATGACTTGACAGTTCATCCAGGGAAACTCGTTACTGGTGAGCAGGGGGTAGTGGTGGCCGTACTTGCCGGTGATCTCGGTTTGTTTGAAGGTGTATTTTGACATGTGATTTGTTTTTAATTGGACTGAAAGAGGCCGTTATAGTTTAAGCGGCCATGGCTTTCAGATCCTCAAGAGAGTAATCGTTATCAATAGCCCAGAATATCATGCGCATTGCATCGTTTTTCGCATCAATGAAATAACGGATATCTTTGTCCCCATCCGTTAAGCACTCAAGTGTGTCATATCCCTTCCATGCGTTACCAACTCGGTTATAAAGATTGTGATATAGCTCCCAAATGGCAAAGTCATCGTTATATAGTTCAAGAAATTCATTGCTATCTTCATATCCATTAAAACGCTCATCAGTACTATCTATTGGCTCATTCTCATATTCAAGCAAAATACTACGAACGGTTCCTGCAGATGAGTGAACTTGCAACCAATCAAAAGCATATTTTTGAAAGTCTTTTGAAATCTCAGACTTACCCAGGTCAACCAGACAAAGAGTCAAATATGCGCCCAAACAACGTTCTCTATTCTCAAAAGCCTCAATTTCATTCAAAAGATATGTTTTTGATGACCAAAGATGATCATTAAAAAAGGGATAATAATGAGAAAAGACATTTATATCACTGTTACGGAATAGTTCTAAGTTATGCTTCATACGTTCACAATAATCTGGAGCCATAACAACTGTAAAAATCAATTCATCAGTATCATTAGGTCCATAATCATAATAAACAGGACTGTCTATTTTTTTGACCTGAATACTTTCGACACCGTAGGGTTTCATCATATCAATAATGTTTTCATTGATAAAATCAACGGCCAGTTGCTTTATCTCATCATTCCATTTATCACGATCAACCTTAAAATATCTAAACGGGTTATCTTTATAATAAGGTTCATCTCCGTCAAAAGTGTCTTTGGCGTGGGTTTCCTCATATTTCTTGGGGTCAAGAATTGTGTCATTTGTATTTACTCGAACAACAGGCCAAAGGGTGTCATTGAGCTCAAAAACGTTGCTATCGGAATTATTAGTTTTCATACTCTGAAATTTTTGTGTGTTAATACTTTGTTATTACTCTCACATTGCGAGTCTCACCGCTCAAGGCGATACGTCTCATAATGTTTTTGTAGCAGTCAGGACCGACATAGAAAAAGCCCTGACCATCGGCCTCATAACTATCCGGATTGTTGGACGGAACCTCCAGGGTTTCATCAGTCCATTCGCCAGAGGTAAGAAGCTGCACCTGCTTCATGGTCTTGGGATTGAGTTTCTTACCACAGCATTCACACACGTAATCTGCACAGCAGTTGCGCTCATAGTTGCGTTCGTAGTCAGGGGTCTGCTCGAAATCGCAAACTTTCACTGTTTTGTCTATTGTTTCCATTGATGGGATGTTTTGTGAGCCTCAGGGCTCGGTTACACTTTAAATATCGGTACAAATGTAGCGGTTTACTTTTATACTACCAAAGAAAAATGAAATTATTTTTGAATTTTCTTTTATTTTTCTATTAAGATGCTTTCTTGCCCGTTTTCTTAGGCAAAGACCAGCCCTTCATCTTGGCTACCTCATAATTGAATTTAAACCAGACATCCTCATCTAAGAATTCAAAGTGCATGGTTCCTTTTTTATAGCCACGACAACGGAAAAACCCCCACTCAAACCATTCTCCCCATTCTTTGTTATCTTTATTGACTAAGGTCCAAAGGGTAGGAATCTCGTCATAATTGCGACCGGTAAACAGACAAAGAGCCTTGGTGATATCATCCATGCGATTCTCTAAACTGCAATAACTCAACCTTAAATATGGATAAGAGTTCTTGCTATGCCACCAATAGCCTTCACATATTCCCGGCAAAATAAAACGGCGATTAACCATATAATTGGCATTGGTACGCCATTTTTCTCCGGCTGTAGAGTTCTCTGCACTAAAGGAGCAAATAGTATCAAAAGCCTCCTCAAGGGCTTTATTCATTCGCGGACCATTGGTTTGAACTACGATTTGAAGCACCTGATAGATATTGTGCATTGTGAAAGGTACATTTGTCTGTTTCTCAACAAACTTGTTGATCTGTTCCCTTAACTGACGAGTGGCGTATTTTTCCATCTTCAATTTCCTAAAGATAATACGCCAGTAGTATTTCTGGAGCTCTTTTTTATATCGCTGACGCGATATATCTATAGCCTTACCTTCGTCGTTAACAGTGGCAAAACGGATAGGTATAGGGCCTTTATCATCAGCCTCAGGGCAAATAGCGGTTTCATTAATCAACTGAGCTGCCTTCAAAGTCTCATCAAAAAGTTTGACAGCGGACACATAACGGCCTACAAGTTCACGTACCAGGTTGTATTTAATAAGGCCTTCACCGTCATTGGCGCGGGCTTGGTCATCGTCAAATTGAGAAAAGAAATAGCCATCAAATTCACTGGAACCTTCACCAGGCTTATAGAGTTTAACGAGTTCCACACCTACATTCGTGCATCGTTCAGAGTCTTTGAAAACCTCACCTAAATACTCACTCTGACCGTACAGTTCTACTGTTTCCTTGAGTTTCTTGGTGTTGCCATGGTTCCAATCACGATCAAAGTTGCTACTATTACACAATGCAATAATGGTGCATCCTGCAGGAGCTATATCAAAAGCATGGAGGATGTGTTTTGCGCCCTCAGAAAAAGGAGGGTTCATAACAATGTAGTCAACATGACTAACCTGCTCAGAGGTGACTGTCAGGAAATCTTCCGCCAAAATATCACATTTACCACGTAG
>Ga0265301_10003263_pt1 | contig 17387 bp, 13 predicted proteins | sample AusTroGonzalo_MG_2_FD_193488 | JGI IMG/M metagenome (GOLD analysis project Ga0265301, IMG submission 193488) | Bovine rumen microbial communities from tropical cattle in Woodstock, Queensland, Australia - Gonzalo_04 | ecosystem: Host-associated > Mammals > Digestive system > Stomach > Rumen ... | reverse complement strand
CCAGGACGCTTTTGTTCATGACCAGATATTCCTCCCACTGATAGTACGTCTCAAGCGAGGAGAATCCGGCTTTCCGGGCATTGAGCAGCTTGAGCGCCAGTCCCGAGTTCATGAAGAAGAGGAAGACGAGCGAAAGGAACAGCAGCATGTAGGGGTAGGTGTAGATCGACTTGAAGAGGAGCTTCAGGTTGTCGCGGATGCCCGAAATGCTGAGATTGAAGAGATGGAAATGACGGTGGTGGTGATGGTGATGATGGTGGTGATGGTGTTCGCCGTGCTTGTGTTCGCCATGCTTGTGTTTGTATTCGTCGGGATTGGTGAAGGCCAGATTCTCGTTTTTGCCTTCGCCCGCGGCGCTTCCCGCGGCGGAAACGTCAGCGGAGGCGGACGCATCGGCGGGCGCATTGGCTGCGCCGTTTTTTTCGTTCAGGTCTTGTTCGGACTGATTGGATGACTGTGACATAGGGTGAAATCCCGATTGAAAGCGATTCCGCGGGAACGGCCGCGCATCGGCGGCATCCGCCTTGTTTTGTGAAAAACCTTAAACTATAATATAAATTAAAAAATGATATTTGCAAGAACAATCTTCGAAAAAAAGGTCTTTTTCGGAAAAAAGAACGGATTCCGTTCCAATCCGCGGCGAAGCGGCGTCCGCCGAAGCCCGAGCTCATGCTTTCCGGTTTGCCGGACTCAACAGTGGCGGAGATCTTCGGAACCGGAGCGTTCCTCCAGCCAGTCCGCGAGTTCCGGTTCGAGCTCGCGCACGGGGATCATCACGAAATCGCGTTTCGCCGCCTCGGGATGCGGGATTGTCAGGTCGGGCAGGGCGACCGTTTCGCGTCCGAACAGGATGATGTCGAGGTCGAGCGTCCGCGACACGTGGTGCGCGTGGTCGTTCGGACGGCCGTTATCCGCCTCGATTTTCTGACATGCGCGGAGCAGTTCGGACGGCGTTCCGCTCCAGAAACCGGAGATGGCGGCGTTCGTGAACTCCGGCGCACCGGGTTCGCAGCCGACGGGCGCGGTTTTGAGCAGAGACGAAAAGCGCCGGATACGGAATCCGGCGCGGGAGAGCGAATCACAGGCCCGGCGGAAGGCGGCGGGGACGTCCCCGAGGTTTCCGCCGAGCGCGATGACGCAGAGCGTTTCCGGCATCAGCAGTCGAACGTGAAGGCGTTGAACGCGTTGACGGCCTTTGCGATCTCCTTGACGAGTTCGGCGGGGATGGCGCTTTCGGCGTTGACCGCGAGGATCGAATGGGAGTTTTCGAGGCTGTGCGGAGCGCGGACGTCGGTGATGTTGATGTTGTTTTGGCCGAGGAGTCCGGTGATCTTGCCGATGATGCCGGGGGCGTCGTCGTATTCGACGAACAGGTAGTTGCCCGCCGGGTGGATGTAGATGCCGTCGAACGAGTTGATGCGGGAGACCATGAGGCGGCCTTCGGCGATGGTGCCGCGGATGGAGATGCGATCGGAGCCGGCGATGAAGTCGAGCGTGATGGCTTCGCCGTAGTGCTTGCTCTCATCGACTTCGCGCATGGTGAACTTGATGCCGCGGGATTCGAGGATCTTCAGCGCCTCGTCCGCGCCGCTGAACGCGTCGAAATTCGGGCAGATGGCGGCGGTGACCGGGGCGATCATCCACTTGGAGAACGGATGGAGCTTGCCGTAGCAGCTGAGCTCGATCTGGGAGATGGCGCGACCGTTCAGGGCGGCGGCGCCGAGTCCGGCGAGCACGGAGGCGAGCTTCTGGTAGTTGGCGTCGAGTCCGTCCGGCACGCCCTTGTTCACGACGCAGGCGGTCACGCCGTCCTCGAAGTAGGCCACGGTCTGGTCGGCGGCGCGCTTGGCGGCGAGGAAGTTGGCTTCCTTCGTGCTTGCGCCGAGGTGCGGGAGCATGATGTCGGCGATGTCGGCCACGGACTTGTCGCCCGCCGCGTCCTTCGCGTAGACGTCGTTGCAGAAGATGAGGTCCTTTTCCTGCTTGGCGGCGCGGATGGCTTCCTCGTCGACGATGCCGGCGCGGGCGCAGTTCACGAGCATGGCGCCCTTCTTCATGAGGCCGAGCAGCTTGGCGTTGACCATGCCGCGGGTCTTGTCATTTTCCGGGATATGCAGCGACACGATGTCGGACTGCGCGAAGACGTCCTCGACCGAGCAGAGCGTGGCGCCGAGGCGGTCGGCCAGTTCGGGGGAGAGAACGGGGTCGTAGGCGAGGATTTTCACTTCAAAGCCGGAGAGGCGCTTGATGAGCAGGCGGCCGATGTTGCCGAGGCCGAGGATGCCGACGGTCTTGCCGGTCAGTTCGCGGCCCATGAAGCTCTTCTTCTCCCACTTGCCGGCGCGGGTGGATTCGTCGGCCGGGACGAGCTTGCGGTAGGCGGCCAGGATCAGCGCGATCACTTCTTCCGCGACCGCGTTGGAGTTTGCGCCAGGGGTGTTCATCACGTCGATGCCGAGCTTGCGGGCGTGGCGGATGTCGATGTTGTCGAATCCGGCGCCGGCGCGGACGACGAGCTTCAGGTCCTTCAGTCCGTCCATGATCTCGGGCGTGACTTTCTCGCTGCGGACGATGATCGCGGATGCATCGGAGTTTTCGGCTGCCAGATCGGCCAGCTGGACGTCCGGGTTCTGGACCACGGCAAAACCGTGTTCGCTCAAAATCTTTTCAACGACCTTGTCAAGTTTGGTAGGAATGAGGACTTTTCTCATGGTGTATCTCCTTGTGCGTTCTCACGCACGGTTGCGGTTGCTCCAAAAAATTTTTTGGAGCATATAATATACACCGTATATGGCGAACTTTCCACCCGGTTCCCGCAAATACCGCGTTTTTGCGCCGGAAAACGACAGGAACGAATCGGAAATCCGGGTGCGCGGGAGGTTTCGCCGCCCCTCAAATCGCCCCTCGTTTCCCGCTTTTTCCATATGTACGGCATCTCCTCGCGCCGCCTTTTTCTCCGAAATCCTTTTTTCCGGATTGCAATTAATTGGAAAGGTGCTATATTATTGTAATATTTTTCTGCTTATGCAACGAACCTGAACCGGAGACAAGACGGCCATGAAAAAGACCCCTCGGCGCTTCGGCTGGCACAACAAGGCGTTCAACATCTGCCTGGCCTCCGTCGGCGCGATCCTGCTCGGCTACATCATATTCAATTCGGTTGAAATCAGCAAGAACATGCACGTCCTGAACAGCGCCCGGCTGGAATTCCAGGACTATACCCGCGTCAAGACCCGCCTCCGCGACGGTTCGGACATCCTGACCGAAAGTGTCCGCCGGTACGTCACGATGGGCGACAAGCGGTTCCGCGACGAGTATTTCAGGGAAGCGGAGGAAACGAAAAACCGCGAGTGGGGCGTCAACCTGATGAAAAAACTTTCCGACGAGGGAGATGTCACGACCCGCATCAAGCAGAACGTCCATGACGCGATGGAATATTCCAACGAGCTGATGCACCGGGAATATGCCGCAATGCGTCTCATTGCGACGGAAGAGGATCTGGCCGACCCGTCCTATCCCCAGGCGCTCAGAAACGCCGACGTCCCGGCAGAGGATCTCGAACTGGGGTTTGTCGAACGGAAACGCATGGCCATTCGGATGCTGTTCGACGACAAATACTCGGAAGAGAAGCAGAAGATATACAGTGCGCTGGACGACAGTCTGCTGGGAGCGGCCAAACTGGCGGATTTCCGCCGCGAGCATGCCGCGTCGCGTCAGACGAACCTGTGGATCAATCAGATCGTGGCCATGCTGCTTTTCGTCCTGATCTTCCTCGTGCTGCTGATCTGGTCGGAGTTCATTTTCAAACGCAGGACCGCCTTCCTGCAGCGGATGCTGGACAACATCCCGCTCCTCGTCTACCTGAAGGACCGGAAAACCAGACGCTATCTGGGATACAACCGGGCGTTTTCCGATTATCTCCATTTGTCCGGGATGGAGGACATGAAGGGGAAGACGGACCGCGAAATCCTGAACTCCGACTTCGCCGACGAAATCGAGGCGAACGACGATGACGCCCTGAGCAAAGGGGACAAGCCTTCCGTGTACAGCGAGACCGTGCCGGGGCTCACGGGCCGGACCCGTTATTTCCGCACGACCAAGGTCGGCATCCGGGATTCCGAGGGGAGGCCCTGCCTGCTCGGCATGGCGCTGGATTTGACCGAGGATCGCGAGCGCCAGCTGAACGGCGATGCAGCCGAAGAGGCGCTAATGGCGCTTCAGCAGGAGCCCATGCTCGTGACGCCGGGCAAAATCCTGGAGATCGTCCGCCGCCGCCTGGACGCGGATTACTGCTACATCGCCCGCTACCGGGAGGTGGAGGGCGTCATTTCCATTGATCCGGAGTCGTTTGTCATTCGCGGCGGACGCAATCTGCCGAAACGGATTTCCTCTCCCACGCGCGCGGTCGCCGATCTGATCGACCGCGTCCGTCTGCTCGGATGCTGCACCTTCAACAACGAGGAGGCCGTCCGCCTCCGCAAGATATTCCGGATCGACCAGACGGCTCAGGACACGCCCCGGGCCGTCACGCACGTCGCGCTTCGCCTGACCGTGCAGGGCGAATTCTGGGGCATCTTCTCCGCGGCATACGTTTCCAACCGGACCGTGAGCGATCTTGAGAAGGCTTTCCTCCAGAAGATCGCCCGCATCTTCGAGGCGTCGATCGAACGCACCGTCATCTACGACGCGCTTGCGAAGGCGAAAAACGAGGCGGTCCACGAGGGCAACATCTCGAGCAGCATCCTCAACCTGATGCCCATTCCCTGCATCGTGAAGGATCCCGCCAACGGATTCCGCTTCATCCGCTGCAATCATGCCTACGCGTCGCTGCACCATCTGGATCCCTCGGAAATCGTCGGGAAGCGCGACGAGGATTTCTATTCGGACGAATCCCTCGCCTTCATCAAACGCACCGACGCCGAGGCCATGACCAAGCGCGAAATGATCCATTTCGAGCACGCCTGCCTCTGGGGCGACTGCAACCGCCGCGTCTTCCTTTACTGGAAGCTCCCGATCACCCTGAAGGACGGCCGCACGCTCCTCTTCTGCGTGGGCCAGGACGTGACCGAGATCAAGCAGAAGATCAACACCGAGCATTTCCGCAACGAGATCACGGCGTTCCTGCTCGGCCATTCCGAACCCGAGGAATTGCTCGACTTTGTTGCGAAACGCCTCATCGAGACCCTCGGCTGTCAGCACGTGCTCCTGCACAGGCACGACGGCACGCGCCGCGACTGGTTCCCGGACGACGATCACGTGTACTGCAACAAGTGCGTCGACTGCCCGTTGAAGACGGCCGATCCCTCGCTCTTCTGCCACCACGGCAACGTGGTGCTGAATGACAGCAACATTTCCGACTTCCCGCTCCCCGACAACTGCCCGACCAGGATCCTCATCGCCCGCCAGATCTTCTTCGAGGGCGACGAATGGGGCAAGATCGGCACGCTTTTCACGGGAGACGCCTTCGAGTCGCTTGGATTCTGCGAGGAGCTGCTGGAACAGGTCGCGAACGTGATTTCCGTCTGTGTCGAGCGCAAGGCCCGTAACATGGTCATCAAGCGCCAGAACGAGGAAGTCGTGCGCATCAACCGCCAGCTCCAGCTCGCACGCGACCGCGCCGTCGCCGCCGAAAAGGCCAGAAGCTACTTCTTCTCCTGCGTCAGCCACGACATCCGTACCCCGCTGAACGCCATCATCGGCTACACCGAACTCCTCAAAAAAGGCGGCGAGGACGAGAAGGAACGCAAGGGCGCCTACGACGCCATCACCATGAGCGGACGTTCCCTGCTTCATCTCGTCAACGACATGATCGACTTCGCCAGACTCGAATCCGATTCGCTCGTCATCGAGCCCGTGCTGTACGATCTCAACGAACTCGCCGCGAAGCTGCTGCAATCCTTCGAGATCGACGTCGCGGGCAAGCCCGTCAAACTGCGCGGCGACTGGGCCGATTCCATGCCGTACGTCGAGATCGACCCGAAGCGCCTGTGGCAGATCATGTTCAACCTGCTGGACAACGCCGTCAAGTTCACCGAGGATGGTGAAGTCGTCCTGAAGCTCGCGTTCGAACCGGACCGGGACATCGGCACGGGCGTCCTCTCCATCTCCGTCTCCGACACCGGGGCCGGCATGAGCGAGGAGGAACAGAAACGCGTCATGCTCCCGTTCGCCTCGCTCTCCGAAAACGGCGAGCATGAGATCGGCGCGGGACTCGGCGTGACCATCTGTCGCCACCTGATCGAACGCATGCACGGCTCGCTCGAACTCCGGTCCGAGCCGGGCAAGGGCTCCGTCTTCCGCATCAGCATCCCGGACGTCAAGTTCTCCGAACGCACCGGCAGCTTCCCGCGTCCCGGCAGCCTGATCGATTTCCACGGCAAGCCCCGCGAATCCCTCCACGTCCTCATCGTGGATGACGTGCCGCTGAACATCTCCGTCCTGAGGGCCATGCTCCGCAGGAACGGCGTGACCGACATCGTCTGCTCTGTGAACGGGAAGGACGCGCTCGCCAAGATTCGTTCCGATGTGGCCGGTTTCGACCTGGTCCTTACCGACCTCTGGATGCCCGAAATGGACGGCCGGAAGATGCTTCAGGAACTCCGCGCCGATCCGCGCTTCCTGTCGCTCAACGTCATCGCCATCACCGCCGACGTCGACGCGAAGGACGAATGCATGAAGCTCGGCTTCAGCGACGTCATCTTCAAGCCCGTCACCCTCGCCAAGATCGTCGACTTCCTGCCGCCGAAGCGGTCGAGCTGACGCCGCGCTGCCGCGCATCCGCCGCAAGATGATGGATTCCGCCGAAACAGAAACAGCAGGCGCGGCCCCCGGCTTCGTTCGGACGCGTTTGAGCCCGCGCGGACGGCTTCTCCTGTGTTCCGCCGCGCTGCTTCTGCTGTTTCTGGCGCACCTCGCGGCGGATGTCTTCATGGCGCAGCGCCACCCCGCATTCTTCCTTCATGACGACGGAAACGAATACCTCGCCGGCGTCGCGTCCTTCGCGGAAAACGGCACGTTCATGGCCGGGGAGGAACGCTACTACGAGGCGCCTCGTTCCCGCGACATCCCGGAGGCGTTCCGCCCGCCCCTGATGGCGTTTCTGGCCGGGCTCATCGCAAAGGCGACATCCTGCACGCCCCTGATCGCCGCCGCGGTCTTTACGGCCCTGTCCGCGACGCTTCTCGCGTGGGCGGTCTTCCTGACCGTGCGCCGCTGGGGCGGGACGGCCGCCGGGCTGATCGCCGCTGCGCTGATCACGTCTCATCCGCTCTTCCTGACGTTCTCCCTGCGTTTCTCCTCCGAATGCTTCTTCATCCTGATGCTGGCGGCGTACATCCTGGCGTGGACCGGACTGAAATCGAACTGGAAATACCCTCTCATGGGCGCGGCCGCCGCGCTGGCCTGCGGCGTGCGTCCGACCGCGCTGCTCCTTCTGCCCGCGTTCGGCGTGTTCCTGCTGGTCCGCGGTGCATGCCGGAAACTCTTCCGCGACGAGGCGGCCTTGGAATGGAAACGTTCCGTGCTCGCCTATGCGGCATACGCGGCGGCGTTTCTGCTGGTCCTGAGCCCGTTCTGCATCCGCAGCCATATCAACTACGGCACGTGGAATCCCGCCGGATGCCTCGGCGGATTCAATATGTTCGTGGGGAACAACACGGACAACGCGCTGGCGTACCGGGCCCCGGACGGAAAGACGTTCCTGGAACACCAGAACGCCGGCTGGGACCGCGCCATCGCGTTCGCCAAAGCCATGCCGGTCGACCTGTCGCCCGTGGAACAGGACAAGCGGTTCCGGGCGGCGGCCATGGACGAAATACGGCAAATGAGCGCGGCCGAATTTATCCGCATGAGCGCGGCGAAGGCGTGGCATTTCGTCCGGCCGTGGCCCCTGCACGGCGCGCACGCGACGGCCGTCTTCTGGCTGATCTGTTTCTCCGAGCTCCTGCTCTATGCGGGCGGCGCGGTCGGAGTGTGGCTTCTGCGGGAAAAGCGCACGATCCTGCTTCTTCTGCTGATGATCTTATGCGTGGGATGGTCCGCCCACACGTTCGTGCATCTTCAGATGCGCCACCGCGTGCCGTTCCTGGACCTGCCGCTGGTCCTGCTCGCGGGCGTGGCCTTCGGCCGGATGCTGAGCATGGCGGCATCCCGCCTCCGGCGTCCTTCGGACACAAAACGCCCCTGTAACAAACGGCGAAAAGGGAAAATGGGGGAGGCAACGCCTCCAGTGCGGCAGTGTCCGGCTGCGCTCGGACACGGGGGAAATGCTATTCTTTCCTGAATGGTCCACCGGACCAAGGGTATAAAATGGCGGAGAGAGGGGGATTCGAACCCCCGAACGGGAATATCCCGTTAACGGTTTTCGAGACCGCCGCCTTCGACCGCTCAGCCATCTCTCCGGATTTCGCAAAAAAAGGAATGAGATATAATATAGCCTGCCACAGCAAAAAAAGCAAACGCGATAACGTTTTTTTGGTTTCCGGTCGTCTTCCGCCCCGCTCCGGCGGACCGGCCGGGAACGGACGGATCGTGGCCGCAAAAGCGCTTTTCCGGGGCGTTCCACTCCTATATTTTCCGCGCATGTGCACGGATTCCGCTTGATTTTTCGGGATTTGCGATGTACATTATTCAGCTTATGCATTTTTTTTGTACAAGAAAACATACGACGAACAGCCAAAACAACACGAGAGAGGAGGCTGAAAGATGGCGAGTGAATTCGCGACGCTGTCCGTGAACGGGCAGGACATTAAGTTGCCGATTATTGTCGGGACCGAGGGCGAAAAAGCCATAGATATCACAGCTCTCCGCAAGTCGACCGGCTACCTGACGTTCGACCCGGGCCTGATGAACACCGCGGTCTGCCGCAGCAGCATCACATACGTAAACGGCGAAAAGGGCATCCTGTGCTACCGCGGGATCCCGATCGAGAAACTTGTGGCGGACGAGAAACTGCGGTTCGTCCACATCGCATATCTGCTGGTCCACGGCAACCTGCCGAGCCCGGAGGAGGCGCGGGCGTTCTCCAGCCTGCTGAACGTGAATTCGCTGCTGCACGAGGACATGCGCCACTTCTTCGATCTGTATCCGCGCGGCGCCCACCCCATGCACATCCTGTCCACCATGATCAACGCCCTGGCGGTGTTCTACCCGAACGTCGACCTGCTGTCGTTCAAGGAGGACATCGACATTTCGACCGCGCGCCTGATCTCCACGGTCCGCACGATGGCCGCCTTCGCCTACAAGAAGAGCATCGGCGAACCGGTCGTGTATCCGCGCTACGACCTGTCCTACTGCGCGAACTTCCTGAACATGATGTTCGATTCGCCGGTCGCCCCGTACGAGATTTCCGAAGAGGCGGTGCGCGTGCTGAACGTGCTCCTGATCCTCCACGCAGACCACGAACAGAACTGCTCGACCACTACCGTCCGCACCATCGGCAGCACGCAGGCGAACCTGTATGCCACGATTTCCGCAGGCGTTTCCGCGCTCTCCGGTCCGCTTCACGGCGGCGCGAATCAGGAGGTCATCGGGATGTTCCGCCGCATCGAACGCGACGGCGACGTGAAGAAGTTCTTTGAACGCGTGAAGGACCGCAACAACCCGGAACGCCTCATGGGCTTCGGCCACCGCGTCTACAAGACGTTCGACCCGCGCGCCAGGATCATCAAGGCCGAATGCGAACGCTATTTCTCGAAGAAACGCGTGACCGATCCGCTGCTTCAGGTGGCGTTCGAGGTCGAAAAGGCTGCCCTCAACGACGACTACTTCGTCTCCCGCAACCTCTACCCGAACGTCGACTTCTACTCCGGCATCCTCTACCGCGCGCTCGGCATCCCGGAGAAGATGTTCACCGTGATGTTTGCGCTGGCTCGTCTTCCCGGCTGGATCGCCCATTGGCGCGAAATGATCGGCCACAGCACCCGCATCGTCCGTCCGCGTCAGGTGTATGTCGGCAAAAAATGTGACATTGAGGCTTGAAATCTACGCGCACGCGGTGTAAATTACAGAACGCAATGCAAAACAAACAAGTGTTTTTTTGAATAAAACCCGAAAGGCAACCATTATGAAACTGTTCACTCTTCTGACTGCGGCCGCAAGCCTCCTGATCGTTTCGGCCTGTTCCACGACCCCCGCTCCGACCGACGAACGCGTCAAAATCGAGGCCGCCGGCGAGGCATCCGTCCAGCCCGGCACCGTCTACGTTTCCCCGGATGCCGCGGATATCTTCACGCTCCGCGACATTGAGACCGAGATCAACGAAAGCGGCTATCTGGCCGTGCGCGTCTTCGGCAGGACCGCCGAGCTCTCCGCTCTGAAGTGGGCGTTCTGCGGCGACATCGAGTACGAATTCGGCTACCAGTTCGTCTGGTTCGATGCCGACGGCAACCGTGTGGCTGCTGACGTTGCGCGTCTCCGCAACACCACCCCCGGCGACCCTGTCCGCTTTGTCGGCCATGCTCCGACCGAGGAAGTTCGCAACTACGCGCTGATCCTGAAGACCGCCGATGAGTGCGATTTCTCCGGTCCCGCCGCGTCCGATGCTTCCGACGATGCTGCCGAAGGCGCCGATAAGGACATCGAGACTCAGATTCTCGAGGATGCCGAGACCGTCGAGGCCGGCGACGCCACCGTCCCCTCCCTCCCGCAGGAAAACGTCTCCGGCGACACCCATGAAGTGAAGACGATCGGCGTTTCCGACTCGGCTCCCGAGGCCGTCCCCGCCGACAAGCAGTGATCCGACCTCGCATCTTCTGGAACGATTTGCCATGATCGAACTTGATTTCAAGAAAAGCGGCGGCCTCATCCCCGCCATCGCGCAGGACTGGAAGACCGGCGAGGTCCTCATGCTCGCCTACATCAACGAGGAGTCCTGGAAGGAAACCCTCAGAACCGGACACGGCGTCTACTGGTCGCGTTCCCGCTCGAAGCTCTGGCACAAGGGCGAGGAGTCCGGCAACGTGCAGATCGTGAAGGAAATCCTCGTGGACTGCGATGCCGACACCGTGATCTTCAAGGTCGAGCAGGTCGGCGGCGCCGCCTGTCACGAAGGCTATCACACCTGCTTCTTCCGCAGAGTCGCGGGCGACGAACTGGAAGTCGTTGGAGAACGTGTCTTTGATCCCAAGAAAGTTTACAAAAAGTGAACTGATCGCCGGAGCCGCTGCGGCTTTCCCCCGCATTGAGCTCGTCCCGGACGCCGTCTGGGCGGACAATACCTCCCTCGGTGCGGGTTCCGGCACATTCCTCTACGCCCGCGTCACCGACCCCGGCGAGACGCTTGAGTTCCTGCGTTTCGTCCTGAGCGCCGGCTGGATCGCGCGTCCCCTCGGCGCGGGCACGAATCTGGTCGGTTCCGACGAATCGACCGATGGCACCGTCTACCTCAAGCCGTCTGGCGTCCTGGCGGAAGTCTCCTGCACGGACGACGGCATCTGCACGGCCGGAGCCGGCGCAAAGCTGGCCGCCGTCCTGAATGAGGCTCTGAAGCACGGCTTCGGGGGTGCGGCGGGCCTCTGCGGCATCCCCGGCTCCGTTGGCGGCGGGCTCCACATGAACGCCGGTGCCAACGGCCAGACGATTTCCGATTTCCTGCTGGATATGACGCTCCTCGACCTCGAAACCGCCTCTGTTTCCGTCGTCCCGAAGAACGCCTATCTCTGGCGCTATCGCGATTCCGGCATCCCCGAAAAAATCATGGTCATGTCCGCGCGCTTCCGGTTCCGCCCGGTCGATCCCGCCGCGGAACAGGCCGCCATGGACGCGGAGCGCGAACGCCGCCGTCTGTCGCCGCAGGGCCGCAGCGCCGGTTCCATCTTCCGCAACCCCGCCCCCGAGCTCTATGCGGGGCGTCTGCTGGAGTCCGCCGGGATGAAGGGCAAACGCTCGGGCGCGTTCGTGGTTTCGCCGCTTCATGCGAACTGGATCGTGCGCGACGCGACCCCGCCGCCGGAGCTTCTGGAGCATTCCGGCCACGACTGCTATGAACTCATCCGCGCCATGCGAAGCGCGGTTTTCCGGCATTCCAACATCATCCTTCAACCTGAGGTCAAATCGATCAACATGAAAGAGCAGGCGGCGGCCATGTGCCAGCAGACTCCCCTGGACATCCTCGTCCTCATGGGCGGAGCCAGTTCCGAACGTGAAATCTCGCTTCAATCCGCGGCGAACGTGGCCAACGCGCTCCGCGACGCCGGACACAACGTCGACACCTACGACATCACGAAGCCGGAGATCACCGACCGGATGCGCGCCGCCGACGTCGTCTACCCCGTGCTCCACGGCGGGTTCGGCGAGGACGGCACGATCCAGGCGCTTATGGAGCAGGCGGGGATCCCGTTCGTCGGCGGTTCCGCCGAGTCCTGCCGCATCGTGATGGACAAGTTCGAGTCGAAGCGCGTGATGGACCAGGCCGGCATCCGCAACGCCGCCTACGCCCTCATCGAAGACCCGGAGGCGGAGATTCCCGCCGGGATGAACCTGCCGCTCATCGTGAAGCCCAATTCCGAAGGCTCCACGTTCGGACTTTCGCTCGTCCGTGACGAATCCGACTGGAAGTACGCGATCTCCAACGCGTTGAAATACGACGCCCGCGTGCTCGTCGAGGAGTTCATCGCCGGAACCGAGGCCACGGTCGGCATCGTGCTCGGCGAGGTCTACCCCGTGATCGAGATCCAGCACCCCGGCACCCTGTACGACTACGACGCGAAATACACCCATGCGCAGGGAGAAACGAAATACTTCTGCCCGCCGGTCACCATCGACCAGGCTGTCCAGAAGGAGATCGCCGCCGCCGCCCTGAAGTTCGCCCAGGCCGCCGGCAACACCACGCTCATCCGCATCGACGTCATCGTGCGCGACTCCGACAAGGCCGTTTTCATGCTTGAAGGCAACAGCCTGCCCGGGTTCACCGCCTCCAGTCTGCTGCCGAAGTCCATCGCGGTCGTCGGCCGCACCTCGGCCGAGGTCTGTTCCGCGCTCGCCTACGCCGCTTACCGCCGTTCCAGAACTCCCTGAACCTGACTGGACCTCTGCCCGTGCGAAAGAAAGACGAAGAAAAGCACGAGGACGACAAGTATCTTTATCTGCTCTACGAGAAGAAGGATAAGGACTACTGGCGGAAATTCTGGAGGAACATCACCTTCGGCTGGATGAACTTCATCGTGCTCGTCCTGGTCATCCTGTTCCTGCTTCTGGTCGAATTCTTCAAGTGGCTGCAGTAAACGCGTTTCGGCTTCCCGGATGAACTAAATCCGTTCAGGAGCTTTCATTTTCAACAGAAAGAGCCATATCCACTCATGCAGCCGGACCCCGAATTCATCATGCTCGACCTGCCGGACGGAATGCCGCCCGTCTGCTGCGCCGTCCGGCGTTCGCTGAAGGCGAAACGCTTCTTCCTGCGTGTCTGCCCGCATCCGTTTTCCGTTCATCTGGTGATCCCGAAACGGCGTTCCGTGGCGTCCGCGAAGGCGTTCGCCGAGAGCAAGGCCGCCTGGCTTGCCGCCACGATCCGGCGTCTGGCTCCCGAACCGGGCGTGATGCCGCGCGGACCGGAAACGCCGCGCCGGATTCCGTCCGAACTTGAATTCCGCCTGACCGGGGATCGGATCGGGATCGTTGTGGAGGATGTGCCCGGTGCGAACAACATCCGGGCCTGGTACGATTCCCTGTTCCGGCAGATCACGATCCAGGGCGACACTTCCGATGCGAAAGGGATCACCCGCGTGTTCCTGGCCATTCTGACGGAGGTCGCCGAACCCGAGCTGAAATGCCGCATCCGCGCGCTCGCCGCGCCGCTGAATCTGCCGGACTTCCGCGTGCTGGTGCATCCGCAGAAAACGCGCTGGGGGAGCTGTTCCCACACGGGAAAAGTTACGCTGAACACCCTGCTGATCCTGTTTCCGCCCGAGGTCGTGGACTATGTGATGCTCCACGAACTCTGCCACAAGTTCGAGATGAACCACTCCGAACGCTTCAAACGGAAAATGGACGAGTTGTGCCCGGACTGGCGCGACCGCGACGCTCTGCTGCGGCAATGCGCAAAAGAACTCCCGGATTTTCTTCTTTGAAAAACGCCGATTTCCGGTTGAAAAATGCCCCGCCGCCCTTTATAGTAAGTAAGACGGTTTTACGCCGTCCTGGTTAGAACCAACTCCTTTTTCATTTTGGAGGTCATCATGGAATTTTACGATGTGATCGAAGCCCGGCGCAGTGTCCGCGGCTATCTTGACAAAAACGTGCCGGACGAGGCCATCGCGAAGATTTCGCGCGCGGTCCAGCTCGCCCCGACCGCCTGCAACCGTCAGCCTTTCCAGCTGTTCCTGTTCCGCGACGCCGCTATCCGCGCGAAGATTTGCGACAAGGTCACGTTCTTCCCGTGGCTGAGGGAAGCGCCGATTATTGCCGTGCTGGCCGGAAACGCCTCCGCCGCGTGGGAACGCCCCGACGGCGGGTCCATCATTGATGTCGACGCGTCGATCGTGATGGAGCATTTCGTGCTCGCGGCGACGGCGGAAGGTCTCGGCACGTGCTGGATCTGCTGCTACAATCGCGCCGAAGTCGACGCCGCCGCCGGGATCGCCGCGCCGTGGCGGTCCGTGGCGATCTCCCCGCTCGGATTCGGCAGGGAAAACGCGTGCCGTCCGCGCAACGTGAAACCTGTGGACGAACTTGTTAAGGTGATCGGATGAACTACCGCCAGTTTGAACAGACACCCGAAGGACTCTGGCGGCTCGGCGGCGAAGGCGTCGGTTTCGAGCTCGACAAGCCCGTTGCCGGACTCTTCACCCTGACCCCGTTCGACGGCCTGACCGTGACCTCGCTGGAGGCTGTCCCCGGCGAATACCCGGAATCCATGGCGCTTGTCGGGCTCCGCCGCCCTCACCACTCCGACGACGGCGCGGAAGTCTCGTTCGAGAGCGAAAGCCGCATCCCGTTCGGCATCCCGGTGACGATCACCCATCATTACAAGCTGGACGCCGCCTCGCTCGCCGTTCAGACCGGATTCGAGCTGCCGCACGCGTTCGAGCTCCGCAGCCTCACCGCGGGCGGCCTGCGCTTTCACGGCGCGATCGAGGCGTATGCCGTGGTGAAGACGCCGTCCGCCGAGGGGATCGTGAAGGAACCCGAGCTGAAAAAGTTCGACGCCTCCTCCAAAGCCGCGCTTTACAAGGGCGCCACGCCCCCGCTCGCGATCATTTTCCGCCTCGCCGGAGGCCGCGTCGTGCGGTTTGAGACCGGCAAGGACGTCTGGCGCTGGGCCAACGCCACCCGCATCGGCGACGGCGTTTCCACGTTCATCGTCCGCGCGGAAGGCGGCGACCTGGTCTGCACCTGGAGCCTGTACGTGTTCGCGCCGTCCTCGCCGGATGCCCCGCCTCCTCCCGGCCGCAACTGGAACATCACTTGGTCGATTCAGTGGGGCGAAGAGGCCGCCGCGGATGCCCAATACGCCGACGTGCTGGACCTGCGCGCCGAATGCGCGGATTGCGCCTGCGCTCAGGCGACCGAAAACTACCTCAAAAAATGGATTCGCGCCCGCCTGTCCTCCGCGAAGGAGGGCGACGTTTTCGCCGTGGCAATCAACGGCGGACGCTTCTGCCGGCGCGCCGGTCACCTCGACCGCGGCCGCAAGAAGGACCTGCCGCACTGGGATTTGCCCGCGCTCCGCGAGTTTGCCCGCTGGGCGAACCGTCAGCTGCGGAAATCCGGCGCGAAGCTTGTCCTGATTCGCGGAAAGGAAAGCTGACCCATGCTGAATGCGGCTCTGGATTTTTCCTGCGGCGAACTCTCGTTTGCCGCCGTATACCCCTGCGGCAACCCCGTCGCGTCGTTTCAGGTCGACCTGCCGGGGCGCGATTCTTCCTCGCTTCCGGTCCTCGTCGGAGAGGCACTGAAAAAAGCCGGATTCACGTATGACGACATTGACATCTGGACGGTCGGGACCGGGCCGGGCTCCTTCACCGCGCTTCGCGTGGCGGCGGCGTTCGTGCTGGGCGTGGCCCACGGCAAGGGCCGAACCGTGCGCGGAATCCCGTCGGCCTGCGGATTCGAGGGCGAAACGCCGTTCGGCGACCGTGTGCTGGTCCTGTACGACGGTCGCAAGCACGAACTGCTCGGATTCGGCCTGAAGCTCGACGGCTGTTTCTGGATTCCCGACGGCTGGCAGGGCGTGCTGGAGACCCCGGACAAGCTCGCCGACCTGCGCGGCTCCTACGACACGTTTACGGCCAGTCCGCATGACATCGAGGCCGTCCGCCTCTTCGATCCGTCGCTCCCGGTCGTCCTCTCTCCGCACGTGAACGCCGCCGTCCTGGCCTCCATCCCGCCCGGCGTGTGCGACATGCCGCCCACCGAGCTCATTTACCTGCGGCCCGCGGTCTTCGTCGATCCGAAGCCCATCCGCACGTTCCCGGGAGCGTGAAACATGGAAACGCGCCTCGGCAGATACCTGAACCGCCTCCGGTTTCCGTCATTCGGATTCCGCACGTTTCTCCTGCCGGCGCTGTTCCTGAATCTGTTCCTCTGCGTCTGTCTTTTCGCCCAGACCGCGAACCTGCCGTTGCCGCATCCGATCCCGCCGCCCGCGGAAGACCCGCCCCCTGCGCAGAGATCGTCCGTTTCCACGTCCGCGACGACGCAAGCCCAATCCGCACAGCAGAAGCCGGCCTCGTCCGCCGCCTCGACCTTTGCGTCCTCTGCTCAACCTGCCTCGTCTTCCGCTCAGTCTGCCTCGTCTTCCGCTCAACCCTCCGCCGCCAATCCCGTGCGGATTTACGTGAATTCGAAGCCGCTGCGGGATATCTCCGGCAAGGTTATCCCGATGAACGGGGCATATGGCGGTCCCACCATCCTGCTGCCCATCTCGTACGCAGCCAAGCAGGATGAATTCCGCGGCGTCTGGGTCGCGACCTCGTTCAACCTCGATTTCGCGAAACAGACCACCGCCGCCGCGTTTCAGCAATCCTTCCGCACGCTTGCCGCGAACCTCGCCGCGCACGGCTTCAACACCATCATGTTCCAGGTGCGGCCGAACTGCGACGCTTTCTACAAGTCCTCCATCAACCCGTGGTCGCGATGGCTGACCGGCGAAGAGGGCAGGGCGCTCGACGGCGGGTTCGATCCGATGGCGTTCATGATCGCGGAGTCGCACCGGCGCGGCCTGAAGTTCTACGCCTGGTTGAACCCGTATCGCGTCGGCCAGACCGAGATGGGCGCCGCGTCCACGTACCTGAAATCGCTTTCCGCCGGGAATTTCGCCCGCAAGAACCCGGGGCTGGTGATCCGCTGGAACAACACCAAAACGAACATGGCCGTGTTCTTTCTGGATCCCGGCCGGTCCGAGGTCGTGACGCACATCGTCGCCACGGTCCGGGAGGTGCTGGAACGCT
>Ga0265301_10003261_pt1 | contig 17400 bp, 13 predicted proteins | sample AusTroGonzalo_MG_2_FD_193488 | JGI IMG/M metagenome (GOLD analysis project Ga0265301, IMG submission 193488) | Bovine rumen microbial communities from tropical cattle in Woodstock, Queensland, Australia - Gonzalo_04 | ecosystem: Host-associated > Mammals > Digestive system > Stomach > Rumen ... | reverse complement strand
TTTTCCATGAAGATCAGGAGAGAATGTATGATTGATCAGGATTACTGGAAAAAGATCGCGTCCAAGTGGGCTACCGAAAGCGACGGGATCGAAATACCGGAAGTCGAAGCGCCGCCGGATGATTTCGGCCTGGATGATGAAGAGTTCGGGAGTATTACTGACGAACTGGATGATATTCTGGCGGATATCGAAATATAAGGCTGACAGGGGACGAATGATATGAGCGACACGTTTCATGATGCGTACGGACAGGAAATAGAGCTGACCAGTGAACAAACAGCCTGCCTGAAGTATACAGGAAACAGAACCCTGATGGTAAAGGGGTATGCCGGCGCGGGGAAAAGCATTGTTCTGATGGCGATTGCTGAAAAGTATAAACAGGCCTATGGAAAGAATGCTGCAAACAAGGTGGCGATTTTTACATTCCAGAATACGCTTGTCGCAACCACGAAAGAAATCCTGACAGGGAGCGACAGCGATAATGAGAGTATCGTCGTCAGCACGTTTAACAGCTACTGCCAGGATGCTTACCGTCAGATGGTGAATCAGAACATCGCCCCGAAGAGAAGATTCCCGGCAGATGGAAAATATGGCGAAGACCAAAGGCTCAAGAATGTCGAGGCAGCACTGAAGGAACACCAGGGAAAATACGGTAAGCATCGGTTCCATGACCTTGATCTGGCGTTCTGGAGAGATGAGTTCGACTGGATGAAGGATATGAATGTCTGGACAGACGATTTGGACTACTATCTGTCGATTCCCCGAACCGGACGCGGTGGCAAGGTGCGCATGAGGGCGGCTGAACGCGTCACAGCATATCAGATTTTTGTGACCTACTGTAATTATCTGGAGCGGACCGGCCAGGCAGACTGGACAGATCAGGCGCTGTTTCTTGTTCGGCACAGAGACCAGATCCCGGAAACGATGAAATATGAGCATGTTCTGATCGACGAGGCTCAGGATCTTTCTCTTGCCCAGATGACCGCTGTCCTCGGCGTCTATACCAAGGACATGACAGTTGCCATGGATATGAATCAGAGAATCCATGCGAAGTATTGGTCACCTAAGCTCCTCGGAATTGAGACGACAACAAAAAAGCTCACAAAATCCATGCGGACGACAAAGCAGATCGACAATCTCGCGGAGTCCATCCGGAAGCACAATGACGGACAGCTTGACGAAGATGATAAAAGCCTTCGGGCAATTCCTGAGAAGGACGGCCCGCTGCCCAAGCTGGTGCATCTTACAGACCAGGCGGCTGAAAAGAAATATGTGACAGAGCTGATTCAGTCTTACATCAGAGCGAATGATAAGATAACCATCGGAATCATCGGCACAAAAAAGGATCAACTGACAATGTTCAGCTCGTGGATGACGGATGCCGGGATTCAGCACGAGATCGTAACCAAGAAAACAACATTCTCCATGAAGAAGCCTGGAGTAAAAATCGTAACGGCGTATGGCGCCAAAGGCCTTGAGTTTAATGTGGTGATTATCCCGATGTTTGCCCAGGGATATTTCCCTTACAACAGAATAACGGACGATCAGGAAACGCTGGACAGCTTTATGGTACAGATGCGGAATCTTGTCTATGTTTCAATGACACGGGCGAAAGCGCAGCTTGTCATGACATACTGGGGAAACCGGGGCTCGCAGTTTATCGGTGAAATGGATCCATCTCTGTATGTTTTTGAAGGTGAACCAATACAGGGATCCTATGCGAAACCCATCGGAATTGTTCCGTCTGCCGGGAAGCCGGAGAATGACAATAAAGAGAAGGCAGACGAAGACAAAGGTTCAAACCCGGCTGCAGGCACAACCGCGGAAACAGGCAGCGGCTCCGGACCAGCCTCGAATCCGGTTGCAGCCCTAGTAAATAAAATCCTCGGCAAAACAGAAGAGAAACCGAATGCAAAGCAGGAGGATAATCTTCTGGGATATTTGAAAAACGCGGGTGTTGACGTAAACGACAAGCGTGAGAAAGGCGGCGCGCTGTGGATCAGTGGGAGCAAAGCCAAGCTGGATTCTGTTATGAAAGAAACACAAAAACGATTTGGCGCGTTCTGGCATTATAGTGAAAAAAGAAACGGCTATTTTACCAAGTGTACAAAGTAGGAAAGCGCTATGGGTTTTATCAAATACCACGGGTCAGAGGAAAGTCACTATGAAGACCTGCTGGAATACACAAGAATACAGGATGGAATAGAACGGCAGAAGAGGGATGAGCTTGAGAAACAGAAATGGTTTTCTGATTTCTCAGGAAACTCGAGATATGCCGTGTTGGATACTAATTCCATTCTGAAGCTTGCCGTGAAATCCTTTCGGGAGGCAGCGGACTGTTATCGGGAAATCGCCGGCGTCATTGGTTCTGACGGCAGCGACCATCTGCAACTGTGGCAGGATTTGTGGCTGGAATGCTCTGACAGATGCATCAGGGCGACGGACCTGCCGGAAGAAAAACGCCAGCAGCTTTTGCAGGTCATAACCGGTAAGCTGCTTCAGTTGAACGGAAAAACGGAGCCGCAACAGCATGTGCGGGAGATGCGCGAGAACCCAAGGTATATCCGATACATGGCACGGAGTTTTTCGATGGAGGATCGGAAAATTCCACAGTACTGGAAGTGGCTATGCAGATGGAAAAGCTCAAATCGACGGGAGATTGCAGCTCTGGCAGAAAAATACGCTCAGTACTGCCTGTTTCTCAGTTATTATCTCTATAAAAGCGTCCACCCGACTTCAGAAAAATGGATGTCTCTTGTAGAACAGAGTCGGAGAGGAATATCAGAGATAAAATCGATGCTTCAGGAGAACAGAATTCCAGAATCATCAGCTCAACCGGTGAACCCGCTTTACAGCAAAGGTTTTCTGCAGGAAACAACAGTGTATATCTGTATACTGCTGTTTCAGAGAAGAAAGAGAAGGAGTCAGAAAGAGGATTGGCGAATGATAGAAGATTTGTATGACTATCTGAATGAGATCGGCGACCCGGACGAATCAATTACTTCTATTCTTCCTGAGGAAATAAAAACTCAGATTCAGGCGGGAAGGCTTCCCGTATTTGAGAGCGCATCCGTCTCCGGACTTCAGCCGGATGAACAGGTTCACTACATCAACCATATGGTTCTGTATCAGGAAGAAACGGGAAATTGCGGTTCTTTTGCAAAGAAGAAGGGTAGTTTGATTATTACAGATAAACGAATTGCTTTTCGCTCAGCAAATGTCAGCGACATTCCTCTTTCCAAACTGGAACGTGTGATCCGCTATGATATGAAGCCGGTTATTGTAGAGTTTCAAAGCAGTGAGAAGTCTGTTTGCGTTGAAGTGCCTGATCCGTCAGAGATCTACGAAGTTCTTCGCATGATTGCATGCAAAGGCTCCGAGCAGACCTCATCTGACATCCGTGTTCCTATGAGCTATGAGGAGTTGGTGGAAAAAGCAGATTTAGATGCCTGCGTTTTCTCACTGGAGTGCCTGGAGACGTATCCGCTGCCGGAGGAACTGAAATCCAGAATATCACTTCTGGTAAAGAAACTGCATGGACTCAAACACGCGACAGAAGCTCATCCGGAACGCAGACAGGATATCAGCAGATTCTTGGAATACTATCTACCGGAAGCAGTTCGAATTGTGGCATCCTACAGCGATTACCAGCTTTCCGGACTGGATGATAAAACTCTGCAAAAGACATATACGATGATCTCAAACGCAATCGACACATTGGATTCTGCCGTAGAGCAGGAAATAATGAGCATCTATAGGATGGAATCCATGGAAACACGGGCAAAGGCAGATGCTTTACGGCAGATTCTGGAGCAAGACGGCTATTACAAAACTAACCAAATCTTAAAACATTGATTGGGAGGACAGAACATGGAAAGCGACAGAAAGAATTTCTTAACATTGGATCCTGACAAAGAGAACAATCCAGCTTTTGCTGACCCTGTCCCTGCAATGCAGGCAGTGGTACCAGCTGAAACAATGCCGACAGATGTAGCGGCCGGAGCCATCGACGAGAGCATGTTGAATCAGGAAGAGCGGGAAATGGTGAATCAGTTCGCCAGCGAGATCGACATTTCAAATGTTGATCAGATTGTAAAATACGGCTCTGCAGCCCAGCGGAATATTTCAGATTTCTCTGTCAGTGTTCTGCGAAAAGTGAAAACACTGGATCTTGGCGAAGTCGGTGATTCGCTGAAAGAGCTGACCGTTGCCTTGGATGCGACCGTAGAACCGGAAAAAAAGGGAATCATGGGTCTTTTCCAAAAGGGAAAGCGGGCTGTCGGATCCGTCATGGCAAACTACGCCAAAGCGGAAACCAATGTGGATAAAGTCGAGAAGGCGCTTCAGAAACATCAGGTTGTTCTGACGCAGGATATTTCCATGTATCAGCAAATGTATGAGCTGAACCTGGATTACTACAAGCAGCTCACCATGTATGTCATTGCTGGTAAAAAAGCATTGCTGGCTGCCAGAAGCGGAAAACTTGCAGAGCTTCGTGCGAGAGCAGAGAGAAGTGAGAAGCAGGAAGACCTCTTCGCCTATAAGGATTTCGAGGATCAGTGCGGCAGATTTGAGAAGAAGCTGTCAGATCTGGAAGTCACCCGCGTGATCTCCATGCAATCCGCGCCACAAATCCGTCTGCTTCAAAACAATGACAGGGAGATGCTGGATAAGATACAGGCTGCTATTTCCAATACGATCCCTCTTTGGAGAAACCAGTTGGTTATCTCATTGGGAATTGAGCACAGCAGACGGGCGATTGATGCGCAGCAGTACCTGTATGATAAGACCAATGAACTTCTCGTTAAAAACGCAGAATCCCTGCATGTCTCTGCGGCAGAAACGGCAAAAGCTGCAGAAAGGCCCATTGTGGATATTGACACATTGCGTCGTTGCAACAAGGAACTGATTGCGTCTATCAAGGATGTCGTCCGCATTCATGAGCAGGGAACGCTCCAGAGGCAGAAGGCGCAGGAAGAGATGGCGAGGATTGAGTCTGAACTGAAGCAGGCTATGCTGGAAGTTGCTTCCCGCTAAATCAGATCACTGTAAAGACAGGATGTGGCCATAACGAGTTACTATAAGCGCCTGAAAAGGAAAAACGACATAAAGCGGTTTTTCAGGGACAGAGAAAACCGCAGAGCTGTCACGCGCATTCTTTTGGTCAGCATTGTCGTTGTGATACTGGCGGTTGCCGCATCTCTGTTTTTTATCTATCGCAGCTCGGGCGGAAGCAGAGAACCCGACAGCAGAGTTCTTACAGTTGCGAAAGCACCTGAATCACAGGCTATCTGCATCACTTCGCCAGACAGCATTCCGGATTACTCTGGTAAGGATACCATTGAACTCAACGGGAATGTCCCCAACTTCACAGAGTATGATCTCGAAAACATCGAAGGCGAACTGTTTTCACCGCTGGATAGACTCGGAAGATGCGGGACCGCAATTGCCTTGCTTGACCGAAGTATGATGTCCGCAGAAGAAAGAGGCAATATTGGGATGATAAGACCCTCCGGCTGGCACACTGTGCGCTATGACGATCTTATCGAGGATAAGTACCTGTACAATCGCTGTCATCTGATTGCCTATGCAATGACGGGACAAAACAGTAATGAATTGAACTTGATTACCGGGACGCGATACCTAAACACATCTGGTATGCTGCCGTTTGAAATACAGGTGCTCCAGTATCTGGATGGCACGGACAATCATGTTCTATATCGGGTGACGCCATTCTTCAAAGGAAACGAGCTTGTTGCCAGAGGAGTAGAAATGGAAGCATGGTCTGTGGAGGATCACGGAAAAGGCGTTTGCTTCCACGTATTTGTTTATAATCAGCAACCCGGTGTTGTGATTGATTATTCGACCGGGGACAGCCATGCGGAATAACAGAATGATTTGTGAAGAGCAGGAAGCGAGGTGACATATGGAAAACGGAACAAAACTCAGATTGCTGTATTTATATCAGCATTTGGTAAAATCATCAGATCAGGAGCATCCGATCTCAACTTCTCAGCTAATGGAAGACCTCAAACAGCTTTACGGGATCGTTGTCAACCGCAACACAATGGCAAACGATTTGAACATGCTGAATCAGGCGGGATTGCGGATTGAGATAATCCATGACCGTCAGAACCTGTATTATTACGATGGACAGGTTTTCGACCTTGCAGAACTGAAAATACTGATTGACGCTGTTTCGTCGTCCAAGTTCATCACGGAGAAAAAGAGCAAGGATCTGATCGGAAAGCTTCTGTCTCTTACCAACGGAAATGGCGCAGAAAAACTGAGACGACATATCTACGTTGAGGAACGTGTGAAATCGGACAATGAAAAAGGGTACTATATTGTCGATGCCGTCAATGAGGCAATAGACAGCGGGCGGAAAATTACGTTTCAATACACAGAATACAACAACAGGAAAAGAAAGATTCTGAAACACGAGGGAGAGTATTATGTCGTAAGCCCATATGCGCTGATCTGGGATGGAGACTATTATTATGTTGTGGGATTCAGCGAAAGAAGGGGAATCATTCAGAATTTCCGGCTGGATCGAATCGCCAAAAGTCCATCGATCTTGGATGAACCGGCAAGACCGGCTCCGGACGACTTCAACTTGAAGAAATATTTTGAAAGTGTGTTTCGCATGTTTCCAGCGGATGAGCAGGTTTCTGTAGAATTGCTGTGTGAGAGCTTTATCATGAAGGCAATGGTTGATCAGTTCGGGATTAAAGTTCAGACAGAAGAAACAGACGACAACCATTTTAAAGCGACTGTCAGCGTTTGCCCATCGCCGACGTTCTATCGATGGGTCTTCGGATGGAATGGCGCGATGAAGATTTTGGGTCCGGCGAATGTTCTGGAAGAGTATCGGGGTATGTGTCGAAAAGGCCTGGAAGACTGAATCATAACATCAAACAGAGGCGGTGAAATAAAATGGGAATTCAATTTCCAGAGGGCTTTGTTCTTCCCGGTGAAGAACAGCCTGTAGGAAACGTTCTGCCTGATTTCCGGGAGGACGCAAGGGGAATTGTCTCACGAGTAGCCTATCTGATCGGCGTCCCAAAGAAAATTTTCGAGAAGCAGACAGAACCTCCGGAGATGGAGGTATACAGACAGCTGGAAACTAACAAGAATGCGCGCATCATCCGCAATCTGTGTATGCTCCGTACGGCAATAGAGCAGAATTATGACAAGCTCTATAAGCGCATGCGCTATGACCTGAAGAATCTTCATACACTGCCGGAGCTTATTCCGCAAGAATGCCTGAACCAACTGGAACTTGACGGTATTTCCATTGTCAAAGCTAACGCGCAGCCAAATCAGTATATCATCGATTTGAATAAGCTGATCAGTAACCGAATTAACAACTGTGAGAAGATTTTTCCGGTATGGCTGAAGTGGCCATATATCCGGGAACTGTTTTTGATGCCGGGTGGTACGACAGAAGAAGGCATTAAGGCGGCAGCGGCAGAATACTATGCCAACAAGAACGGATATCCCTATCAGGTGTACATGAATTGGCCGGTGGGAAACGACGGAAATATCCTCTACACCGACGCCAAGTTCACACGGCTGCTTTATGAGATCCACGAGGACTACTTCGCAGATACTCAAAAGGTCAAGGATGCCGGCCTAAAGACAAAGAACAGCATTTATGATTTTCTGGACCGCGCAGAAAAGGCAGCAATCGTTGTGGACTGTGAGAATTCAGACCCATATAAGCTATATGCGATGCTGAACAATCTGAATCAGGAAGCATTGTTGGACAAGATTTGCAAAATCATTCTTTACAACGATGTGCACACAGCTACAGCCTGGAAGATTCTTGATCAATTTACAGAGATCCCAATTGAGCACATCATGATCGAACGATTGGTTGAGGCCAAGTCTTTGGCGGATGTTATGCTTACGGCGGGAGCCTGTCGGGAGTATTATACCAACGGAACGTCTTCGTTCCTGCTGGCTTCCAGTGACTCTGATTTCTGGGGCCTGATCTCGTCCATGCCCGAACTTGACTTTCTGGTGCTTGTAGAGAGCCGTAAATTCGGAACTCACACAAAGACAGCACTGGAGAACGCTGGAATCACGTATTGCTATCTGGACGATTTCTGCACTGGCAACAGCAATGAGATACAGGTTGAAGCTGTTCTTACAGAAGTTCGAAAAGCACTGGATAAAGCTTGCGACTTCAATATTGACGAGATCATGAGAGTTGCTTACACGGCCACCCGCGTTGAGATGAGTCAGAACGAAAAGAAGCAACTCTATAACCGATACATCAAGCCAATGAAGCTCGTCATAGATCGAGACGGCGATGTTTCCATTCAGCTGGGCGAATAACCCGAGATTAAAACAGAGAAGTCGAATAGATCAATTCTCCTAAAGATTACTGTTCGCTTGCTGAGGAAGACAATGAAATGTGTGAATTACAATGAAAAAGATACCGACTTTATTTGAAAGACAATTTGAAAACCATACTGTAGTTTCAATATCTCCGGAATTATCTGATCCATCACTGGATTGGGTGCTGGATGGAGAAGGCATCGCGACTGTGAAGATCGACGGAGCTTGCTGCGCATTCATAGACGGATTGTTCTATAAACGCTATGACGCGAAGAAAAACAAGAAGGGAATTGTCAAGTGTCCGCCAGAAGGGGCTATTCCATGTGATGAGCCGGATCCGGTTACGGGACACTGGCCACATTGGGAACCTGTTAGATCTGATGATCCAGGGGCAAAATGGTATCTGGCTGCCTATGAAAACTCGGTTGCTGCCGGAACCGAGATCAAGGATGGGACATTTGAAGCTATAGGCCCTCATTTTCGAGACAACCCCTATCATCTTGACAAGGACCTCTTAGTTCGGCATGGAACGGAAATCATCAGCTTAGAAAGATCATTTGATGGAATCAGAAAGTATCTGGAAACGCATCCTATTGAAGGAATCGTCTTCTGGAAAGACGGGATCCCGCAATGTAAGATAAAAAGGAAGGATTTTGGCTTCAAATGGCCGGAATAGAGAGGACATTTTATGGCGTTGTTTAATGATCAGGAATACCTGAAGTTGGAGACAATGATCAAAAGTAAAGCGGCACAGCAAGATCAGGAAGCCATCGAAGACCTAGCTTTTTTGAAAACAGCGATGCTTGCCTTTTGCGAATACGCGTATAAAGTCAACGAAGAACAGATTGAGACAAGGACGGCGAAAGGAATTCTGACCGGAGCAGAGCTGCGCGAAGTGGTAGAACACTTCGACGGAACCAGACATACTGCGCATGAACGCGCTATAGCACAGACAAAGGCTCTCAACCGTATGGCGAAAGCTTATGCCTGCGAGAAAATCTATCTCGGAGATGAATCTGTCCGATTTGAGATCGGATCATTCTGCGGGGAAGTAGCAGACTGGGTTTTCAAAAACAGAACATGATAGCATTGGGATAGAGCGTTAATCCTGTGCCCTATTTCTATCAAAGAAAAAACAACAATGAAAAATCCATGTTCCAGATTACTTGGGCATGGATTTTTTGTATTACCCTCTAAAATTGACAAAAAGAAAAAACAAACTTATAATTTTTGCGATGAGCGCTTGTCATCAACAATTGCTGAAGAAGGAGATAGGGTAGAAATGTTAGCACATGCTTTGGCCGCTGGGGCAGCAGGACTGACGGAGAGCCAGTGGCAGATTGCCGAAGGCCTGGGATGGAAGGAGGAACTGGGGCTTAGCCCATTTCTGGAACTGATTCAGTATCTCGATGAGCTTTTCAGTCGAATTACCACGAAGGATCCGGTTTCAGTCCAGATCCCTGAAGTGCCGACCACAACGGAAACAGGAAAACCGTTCTACGCCATGATCAACCACAGCACGCTGGCTGTGAGCAGGGAATTTGTGAAGGGAAAGGCTGTTTACAAAAGCAATTACTCGCTTCTGCAGGCAAGCGAGGATTATCAGGAGACGCTGGAGAGTTTTATCCGGTATCTGACCAGAGGGAGAGAATCGGCGGTGTTTTGCAAGGTGACGAAGATTCCGAAGGACTTCGACACAAGCAAAAGCATCATGACCTGCTGCTCCGCGGAATGCGACATTTTTCTTCCAACAGGCCTCTGCAAAGGCCTTAGCAGGAGAAACGGAGCTCATATCACCGATGTGGAGGTCTTTTCTTCCATTGTAATGGATTACACAAAAGTGATGCAGAAGATTCACAGACGAGGATATGAGCTGCGAACGCATTTTTACCTGACCAGAGGCTGCGACATCAAGCTGATCCTGTCAGACCCGGAGGCAGCGAGGACAATCTGGTCAGAAGGCGGATACCGGGACTATCGGTGTGTCACGATCAGCGATGAAGGCGAGGTCGAGCTCCAGCTTCGGCAGGAGGTAACATCCTGATAAATGCCATTCCGAAAGTGTGATCTTTCGAAATTCCAGTGGCAGAAACAAGTAAAAAATGGGAGGTTTATAAAAGACGATGATGAAAAAGACTATAGCTATGCTGCTGGGGATTTGCTTGTGCTTTTCCCTTTGCGCCTGCGGAAAAAAGAATATACCTGAGGTTGTTGAGCCGGTTGAAACTCCGGAAGTGACGCAAACAGTGGAGAAGCCGGTGGCGCCGACGCCAGATCTTCCGACATCGACCAGCGAGGAACTTAAACTGTACGCCTATGCCTTATCCAACGGTCATAAATATGTTGTGAATGATTTCGGTCAATACGCGGATCAGTTCACCTTCGACAAGAATGGAAATCTGGTGGATCTGGATGGTTCTATGATTATCCAGGCGTCCAATGTCATGAATTACCGGCCGATCCGAACCATGTATTTCAGCCAGGATCGCTACAACCTGACAGCTGAGGGAGATACGTTGAATGCGGGAAATGAGCTCAGCTCTACGCAGGTTTACAGCAACTGCGTCGTTGAGCTTTACTGTGCCCCCGCGTCGGCTACGAACAGCGTGATCTGCGTGCGGAGCGGCAGCAACGCGGTGATTGAGATTCGCCCGAACAGCAACGCACGGTTCGTCACGGTAGACAGCAAGGATCTGGAAAACGGAGAAGTGGCCTTGAGAGCGGACGATCTTTCCAGGCCAATTCAGATTTACGTCCGTGTTCTGACAAATCTGGCAGAGGAAGCCAGAATTATCGCAAGATCTCTGGACCGTACGGCTGAAGCTGAGTGCATTGTGTCAGTAGAACTGACAGAAGCCAGGAGAACGCAGGCTGCTAGAGCAAATCAGCGAGGCGGAACCGCCGTGGTGACGCCGACGCCTTCGCCTACTCCGGCTATCGCGCCAATTCAGGGAGCCACTGAATTTGTCAACGCATCCGGTAATCCTGCCAATCATGTCCACACCTACGCGAAAACCGTAACGGAACCGACAGCGACAAGCATGGGTTATACAACCTATACCTGCACCGGTTGCGGATATTTCTACCAGGATGATTTCGTTTCCAAGCTTACGCCGGATGAGCCGGCGGCGCCGACGCATATCCACAGCTACACTGGCACTACGGTGCCGCCCACAGAAACCGAGCAGGGATACACGCTCTTCGTCTGCGATCTCTGCGGAGACAGCTATAAAGCAAATTATACCCCGGCAACAGGCGCATGATCTTCGCAGTTATGCGACATTCATATTATTATAAGGTAGGTGGATATTGTGCCAATCATGAAAAAGATTATCTCGTTCGCGGCTGTTATTATCATGGCAGTCTCGTCAATCTCGGGAACCAAAATGCTCAGCGCTTCGCAGAAGGAGAAGGATTCCACGCCGGCAGCTCCTCAGATCGATGCAGTTGCTGTGGCGACGGCATCTCCGCAACCGGAGAACAACCCTTCTAACGGCAATACACAGAAAATCTCGCTATCTTTACCGGACGGTAGGGAGAAAACCGCAGATGCTGATCAAAAGAGCATAAGTCAGTCAGACACCCGTGCCGCAACGGAAAGTGCTCCTGACAATAGCTCCACTGTCAGTTCCGCAGGTGCTTCAGGAGAAAACAAGACAAAGACGGACGGTCATGAGCACAAATATAAGACACAGACCATGAAGCCGACATCCCGGGCGCAGGGATACACGCTCTATGTCTGCGAAATCTGCGGATTCAGCTATCGAGACAATTACACGGACGCTTTGTCGTGTTCTCACAACTGGCGCATCGTGAAGACGGTATCCGCGACATATGATTCGGCGGGATATACGCTGTATGAATGCACCGAATGTGGGCAGCAGGAGAAACGGGACATTCAACAGCAGCTCTCGTCTGGCGGGACTCAGGCATGCGGACACTATGTTTGCTCAAAGACGGTGATTCCCGCAACCTGCACCAGCCCTGGATATACTTTGCATGAATGCCTGATCTGTCGAAACTACAGCTACCGGGATGAAGAAACTCCGGCCTTGGGACATGACTGGGGAGAAGGAACGGTCACGCAACAGCCGACCTGCTTGGAGAACGGAGTCAGGACTTATACCTGCCAGGGCTGTGGCGAGATAAAAACGGAAGCTATTCTTGCTCTTGGCCATTCATGGAACGATGGTGAAGTGACGAAAAAGGCAACCTGTTCCGATTCCGGAGTTAATACTTTTACGTGCCGGAACTGTGGAGCAACCAGAACAGAGGAACTCCCGATCCTTGCCCATGATTGGGATGACGGTGTTATAACCGTAGAACCAACATGTTCATATGCCGGAATTAAAACCTATACCTGCAGGATCTCTGGAGAGACACGCACGGAAGAGCTGGAGGCGCTTCCGCACACGATCATAGATGAGATCGTCCAGCCTACAGAGATGGATGGTGGATACACAAGGCATTATTGCTCTGTTTGCGGATATGAGCTGGAGCATACCGATTTCACAGACCCTCTGACCCATGAGCACCATTATGAGCTTTCGCAGGAAGCGCCTACCTGCACGGAAGACGGCTTCACTGTTTACATCTGCAGCACATGCGGGGATACCCGCGACAGGGAGACACTGAACGCGCTTGGTCATGATTATGAAATGAACGTCGTCAGTCCTACGCCCGAGGGGGAAGGATATATCGACTTCCAATGCAGCCGCTGCGGCGACTCTTACAGAGGCTTTTATATCCCGGCGTTGATTCCTATCGAGCTGACAGACGAGGTAAAACTGAACCCGGAAGCGGTTGCAGAAGCAGGACGAAAATGGCTTCGGGACAACGGTCTGGAGATCAGCGAAGAAGCGACGACCGCGCCTGAATGGAAAACAATCAGCCTGAATGCAGAGCAGGAGGTTGCAGAAAGTATGGCAAAGAATGCCTGCTTCGAGACGGTATCCTTTGTTCTGGCGCAATGCCGGAATGATCCTTCAGTCAAACCGGTGTTCAACTGCGTCTGCAGAGAGCAGGATGGAACCGGTACAGCGGAAATCTGCTGCGCTTACGCTCTGGTGATCAATGAAGAGTAATCAGGCGGAAAACTCGCTGGAAAGCGACTCGTTGGAAACCGGTTATGAATGAGATGGAGAAAAACGAGAATGAAAACGGGAGAAAGCGTACGCAATGGCTGGTTTTTGCCTTTGTTGTGGGAATCCTTTCCGGTGCTGTCCGAATGGCGCAGACGGGAATACGGGGGATCGGAGATTCCGATTATTATTGGCATATCACACTTGGGAAGTACATTCTGGAGAACCGAAGTGTTTTCAGAGAAGATATCTTTTCCTGGATCGCAGTCGAGCGGGGATATGTCGAGACGGCTCATTCCTGGTTAGGATCCGTTATCATCTGTCTGTTTTCCAATGTTTCATCAAACCCTATCTATGGAGCGGCTCTATTTACCGGCATTACGACAGCGGCAATCAGTTTTGCCATGGCCTGCTTTTACGGAAGCCCATTTGACAAGAAAAATCCAAAATGTGATTTTCCGAACGCGTTCCTCTCGATTATCATTGGCTTGGCAATTGTGCTGATTCCTGTTCAGCCCAGGCCCCTGAATTTTGGTCTGCTTCTTTTCGTCCTTTCCATGATTCTGCTGCATGACGGATTCGAAAATCCGGGGAGCAGAAAATGCTGGTGGCTTCCGGCCATCTCGCTGTTGTGGGCAAACCTCCACGGCGGATCGGTACCGATTCTGTTCGCGTTTCATGGATTGTTCCTTGTGCTCAGCATCCTGCCGCCATTTTCCAGGAAGGGAATTGGACAGACTTCCCTGAGAACAGCCGGACGCATCAGACGGTTTGCGCTTCTCTGGATAGCCGATGCTGCTGCCGCACTTGTAAATCCTTATGGATGGAGGCTGCTGATCTACAGTTTCCATACGAACAGCGAGGCAACCAAGAAATACGTTATGGAGTGGTATCCGGCAAAACTGCTCAATCTCGCGGTTCTTGCCGCATTGCTGGTCCTCCTCATGGTACTGCTCCTGAGAAATAAACAAAATCCGGTCGAACTGAGCTATCTTCTCCCGGTTTTGACAACTCTTTTCATGACAGGGAAATACGTCCGGATCGAACCTTATCTGATCCTTTGCACGTTAATGCTGATCTGGCATATGCTCCACGCGGCTTTTGGGTCATGGATTCCAAAGAAACTCAACTCCGTGCGGGTAAAGAGGATTACGGTACTCCTTGCGACTCTTTCCGTTGCCATGATCGGCTTTTCCGCTGCTGTAACTTCAGACAGGTTTGTTAACCATGACAGCCGATCTGGAGATCCTCTTTCTCAAGGTCTGCTAGAGGCAGTCGATAAGCTTCAGCCTGAGCGGATGTACACGACTTACAATGACGGCGGATATCTGATTTATCATGGATACCAGTCGTTCATCGACTCCAGAGCGGATCTGTTCCCGGGGCCAATGCTGAACAGAGCAATAGAATTTGCTGCCATGAAGAACTTTTCTTCTGATGAATTGGAAGAGTATATCCGGGAATTCGGATTCGACACAATCCTGATTTCCCGGGAAAACAGTCTGAACGCCTGGCTTGCCCTCCATCCGGATTGGGAAGCGGTCTATGAGGATGGGGAATACTCCCTGTACAGGAAGACAGAAGGAAATTGTTCTTAAACCGCCAAAAGTTGACATATCTACAAATCGAATATATGATATTTTCGCTCTTGATAGGCATCTTCCTGCCAAAAGAGTATTTGAAAATCGGAAAATTGACATAACAACAAAACGAATACTTAATATAAGCGCAGCGCCTCGCTATGAGGTGAAATAACAGAGGGGAGGGAATTGCCGGAATGAAAAAAGCGCTCGAAAAGCACTATGCATCTCTGATTCAGATGCTATCAACTATGCGGGAAAGCGGACAGTCCATTATTGCATATGTTCTGATTTTGACTGTGGTTGCAGCGGCCAGTGCCGGCGCCCTTCACTCCTTAAAGAATAACGTCAATACGACGATGGATCACGCCGAGCAGAGAATTGCCAACACCAATATCGGATCGGATGAGACATATATCGCCGTTGAAGTGCTGCAGCACATGACCGTAACGGCGGAAGACTATACTGGAGGCTATGACGGGAATGCCCATACCGGGACGGTTACGGTATCTGTTCCCGGGAGCGGATACAGCATTCGCTATGGGACAGCAGCCGGAAGCTTCACGTCATCCACGGCTCCGGCATATTCCGATGTCGGAAGCTGGACAGTGTATTTCAAGGTAACTGCTGACGGTTATCACAGCTATGAAGGGCACTTCGCGGTTACGATCAATCCGAGGTATGTTTCAATTCCCTCTGCCTATGGCAGTTTTACTTATGACGGCACGACAAAAACAGCGACGATAGACGGCTATGACAGCACGTATTGCACCCGCAGCGGGACAACCTCAGCCGTCAGCGCGGGAACCTATACCGTAACATTTACGCTGAAGAATGATACGTTCATGAAGTGGAGCGACGGAACCACAGCTCCGAAATCCTATTCGTGGACGATCGCGAAACGGAATCTGAACACTGCCACGATTGCGAATATCGCGGATCAAACCTGGACAGGGAGCGCGATCAAGCCGGAGCCGGCTGTCACCTGCAACGGTAGAACGCTCACTAAGACCGCGGATTTCACCTACAGTTACAACAACAACGTAAGTCCGGGAACAGCAACGGTCACTGTTACTGCCTCAACGAATGGGAACTATTCCGGATACGCGACGAAGACATTCCAGATCATTTCCCGGAGCATGACTGTTTCATCAAGCGGGTATTCCGGGACCTATGATGGCAACGCACATACCGGAACGGTTACCGTAACGGTCCCGTCTTCCGGAGCTACGGTTTATTACGGATCATCTGCCTCCAGCTGCAATTCCACCTCGCCGATTTATCGGACGAATGCCGGTTCCCAGACCGTATATTTCAAGGTTACCGCAAATAATTATACGGATTACACAGGATCATTCTCGATAAGCATCAGTAAGGCAAAAATTACGACCGTCCCGAGCACAGCGGCAACCTACTGGTATACCGGTAGTACCGTTACTCCGACCTGGTTCAACTATGATTCCTCGAAACTGACAATCGGCGGAACAACGTCGGCTGTAAATATAGGGACATATACCGCGACCTTCACACCAAAAGGAAATTATACCTGGAGTGACGGAACAACAGCAGCAAAATCAGTATCCTGGAAGATCGCATCCGGAACAGGGACTTCCTATTATACCGCCACACAATACGGCAATGACCGTCTGGGCAATTCCATGAGTGTAACCTACAGCGTCCGTGAGGACTGGAGTTACATCACGAATTCGTCAACGGTCTACGTCCAGAGCATCCGGTTCAACTATTATACTTCGGCGAGCAACGGCTATCCGCAGACGAGCGGAGGAACAGGCGGCGACGGATCGCATAACAGTTGGGCAAGCTACTCGCTGGCGCAAATCAAGGTGAACAATGGATCCGCAAGTCAGCTTCTTTATGCCTCTGTCGGCTCAACGACCTATGCGCTGCCATTCAACGGCAACTCGTCCTGCTACCTGACTTACGGCGGAAGTACATATTCCAGCGGCGGCTATAGCGTAGCCCACGACAGCAGCGGAAACGCGACTGTCACCATTTACGGTTACTGGTCATGGGGAACAAGCGCGACTTATCCCCGAGACACCCGCGGAGGAATTCATGGCGGCGCCAGCGGAACCCCTGCGGCAAGTACCATTACCCTGAAAGACACCAAGCCCTAAAGAGAGGATGGATCCCGATGATGGAGATTAAGATCATTATTTTAGTTGCTGCCTTGAGCATTATTTCCGGGTTCGCGGCTTGTTTTCTGGCCAAACTGTTGCAGGATCTCCTTGTAAGGCACAGAAGTGGAAAACCGATTACCTGGACAGACCAATGCGGGAAAACCATTGAGACAGTTCCGACAAGATTGCCCTGGGTGTATGTGGCTATCTCCATTCTCCTGATGGCACCGATGGCGTACTTTTTTGGATTTG
>Ga0265301_10003257_pt1 | contig 17415 bp, 17 predicted proteins | sample AusTroGonzalo_MG_2_FD_193488 | JGI IMG/M metagenome (GOLD analysis project Ga0265301, IMG submission 193488) | Bovine rumen microbial communities from tropical cattle in Woodstock, Queensland, Australia - Gonzalo_04 | ecosystem: Host-associated > Mammals > Digestive system > Stomach > Rumen ... | reverse complement strand
ATTCTGGGAAATTTTTGAAGAAAGACTAGAATTATGTCACAAAGCTTTAAGATGTAGACATGAAAGATTAAAAGGAACCACGTCTGATATTGCTCCTATTTTATGGCGGTATGGAGCATTAGCAAGACTACAACCTGGAGAAAAAATTGATGAATTACTCTATCATGGTTATTCTACAATTTCTTTGGGGTATGCAGGTTTATATGAATGTGTTTATTACATGACTGGGAAATCTCATACAGATGATTCAGTAAAACCTTTTGCTTTATCAATTATGCAAAAAATGAATGATATGTGTAATAAATGGAAACAAGAGGAGGATATAGACTATTCCGTTTATGGAACCCCCTTAGAATCAACAACTTATAAATTTGCTAAATGTTTACAAAAACGTTTCGGAATTATACCAGAAGTTACTGATCACGATTATATAACTAATTCCTATCATATCAATGTAAGAGAAAAAATAGATGCTTTTTCTAAATTAGCTAAAGAAGCTGAATTTCAAAAGTTAAGCCCAGGAGGCGCAATCAGTTATGTAGAAGTTCCTAATATGCAACATAATATTCCAGCTGTAATATCTTTAATTCAATTTATTTATGAAAATATTATGTATGCAGAATTAAACACTAAATCAGATTATTGCCATGTATGTGGTTTTGATGGAGAAATTCAAGTAAAAGGAACACAAGGAAATTTTTATTGGGAATGTCCTAATTGTCATAATACCGATCAAAGTAAAATGACTATTATTCGTAGAACTTGCGGATATTTAGGTGGAAATTATTGGAATCAAGGTCGAACAGAAGAAATTGCAGAAAGAGTTTTACATTTATAAGAGGAGGGCAAACAATGAGAAACTATATTAAACCAGTAGCAATCAATAATGAAGAACTTGCGGAAGGTGTGTATGCCGCAAGTGGCACGCCTGGATGCTATACTGTAACTTCTAATATTCATCAAGGTCCTCAGACTGGCAGAGGCGACTTTAGAATTCAAATAAATGGAGTCCATAAAGCAGATCATACTAAAGAGACACAGTGGCTTCATATTACTTTTAATATGCCAGTTGTTTATAAAAGTAGTAATGGAACTCTTGAAAGTGGAGATGGAACTAATACACTTTGTATAAAATATACTTACCACCAGAATCCTATTGATAATATTGGACTTGGTGATTTAATTGTAGAATCTGGTGTTGGCTTAGCAGTTATTAGTTTAAGGATTACAGACTAATGAGATACGCGGGATTGATGCCTAATGATGTGGTTAATGGGGAAGGAGTGTGTGTATCACTCTGGACCCAAGGCTGCCCGCATCATTGTAATGAATGTTTTAATCCTGAAACATGGGATTTCGCGGGCGGCGATTCTATACCAACTGACTTAGATCAACGAGTACTAACCGCCATTTCCGCAAACAATATTCAAAGAAATTTTTCTATTCTTGGTGGAGAACCTCTCTGCGATCCTAATATTCAATTTACAGAACATTACTGTTCTCTTGTTAGGGAAAACTATCCATCTATTAAAATTTTTATATGGACGGGATATGAATTCTCTGACATTAAAAATAAAGCACAAAATGATCCTCTAGTTAGCTCTATATTAGAGAAATCTGATGTTATGATTTCTGGTCCGTTCGTAAAAGAAAAAAAGGATTTAACGCTAAAATTAAGAGGAAGTTCCAATCAGCAAATATGGAGAAAAATAAATAATAAATGGATAGAAGTCTATTAATGGGCAAGAATTGATAATTTATTATTTGATTTTTGTTAAAAAATATGATATAATATTTATATAGAGAAAAAAGGAGAACAAAAATGGCTAAAGTTGATTTAGGAATGAATTTATATGATTTCAATAAGCAAGCTATGAGTCAAGAAAAACCTCTTGATTTTATTATGTTAAATAAGGCTTTTGAGCTAATTCATAAAACTTTAAATAATAAATTCTATGGAGGAGTTGAGCCTTTTAATAAAAATAGATATTGGATGCTCTTATGTAATGAAAGGCATGACTATACTGTTTTTCGTTTTGAGGTAGATTTTGATAATAAGAAATTTTTAAAAGACTTACAAGAATGCTTGTTTAATAGAGGCGCAATACTTAGTATTGAACTCACAAATGAAGGTAATTTTGAAATTTGGATTAGAGATGAATTAACAAATGAAAATTTTGTTTATTATTTCTTTAATTATACAGATGCCGTTATTGAAGAAAAATAATTAAAATAAGGAGGGAGTCAAATGGACAAGTATATTGTCGTTTTTGTGCATCCTTTTATTATGGGACAGCATATATACATATACAATGATAATGGAGAGTGTGAAAAAAGTTTCGTCTCAAATTTTGATTCTGCTCCAAAAGAAATTATTAATATTGCTTATTCTTATGAAATAAAAAAAATCCATTTAAGAGGAAATAGATTCTTTACTTTAAAGATAAGAGATAATATTACTAATTTAACAAGTTACGATAAAAATAAAATTGAAATTATTTTAGATTAACAATAGAAAGAGGTAAAAGGATGAAATATTTAATTAAGACTGTTGAAACTATCAGGGTGGCATCCGAACAGGAAGCTAAAGAAGTTATTGAGCAAGCAAAAAAGGATAAGACCTATACGCTTAGTAAGTACAGTTCTGAATATAAATGCACAAAAGCTAAGGGAGAAGTTGTTGATGAATGGTTCAGAGTAACTCTAACGAAAGAATTTAATGCCGAGAAAGAACCTGATTCATATGTAAATGTTTCTTATGAAATTAGTAATTTTCCTTCTGTAAAAGCAGCAGATGTAATTGATGAAGATGAGGAGGATAATTTTTAATGGCAGTAAGATCTCCTATTATTATTGAATTTACTTTAAATAACAATTTAGCTAAGATGCCAACAAGAGGAAGTGAATATGCGGCAGGCTATGATTTATATGCGGCAACTGATTATGATATTGAAATCGCTCCTCATGAAACAGTAAAAATTGATACAGGTATTAGTATCGCACTTCCAGAATGGACTTTCGGAGCTATTTTTGCAAGATCTGGGCTTGCTACCAAACAGGGGCTTCGACCTGCGAATGCCGTAGGCGTGATTGATGCTGATTATAGGGGGTCTGTTATTGTAGCACTTCATAATGATACAAATGAACATCAGATTGTTCCTGCGGGAAGCAGAATTGCTCAGCTTGTTATTTTACCTTATGTAAATAGTGAATTTATTGAGGTAAGAGCACTTGATCACACAAAGCGCGGCGATGGCGGTTTTGGAAGCACTGGAACTAACTAAAATATAAATGCGGAAGCTGGTTTGTATGCAACAGGCCAGTTCCCGCATTTGATTTTTTACGAAATATATGTTATAATATAAATAAGTCGTAAAGAAAGGAGATAAAAGGAAATGCCTAATGTTTATCCTATTGATTCTTATTCTAAAGAAAAAGAAGTTGGTTTATGGATCAATAATAAAAAACTTTATCAAACAGACATTAAAATAAATACAATTAATGCTGGACAAAGTTTCTATGATGCTTCAACCATTTTAGAACAATTAGAAAAAATGGTTATGATTGAAGGCGTAGGTTATGTAACTTCATTAAATACATATAAGTCTTATTCAAATAAAACATCAGATCCCACTGTTAATTTTGATAAAGACACCAAGTATATAGAAGTTACAACTACATATAATGAAATTACTAATAATACAATTAGTATTTATTATATTAAATCTGAACAACAAGTAAGAAGATATATTCCTTCAAATGAAGAACCTGGTGATTTTCATCCTGTTATGGACGTTTATTATAATGGTGTTTCTACTCTTGATGAAGATAGAATAGCTCAAATCAAAGGTTATAAAGAACTTACTCAAGCAGAATATGACGCCCTTCCTTCTTCAAAAACTTCTGATGGAATTATGTATTGTATTAAAGATAGTTCTGAACATGGAACAACTACCGGTGTCCTTGACGTTCTATTAGATGGTTCTTCTGTTGTAGACCAGTATGGAATTGCTAATTTAAATGGACTAGCTACCGCAATGGATCTTGCAACAAAACAAAATTCTTTGGTTGCGGGAGATAATATTACCTTAACTCCATTACAAGATGGCACAGTTAGAATTAGTAGTTCTAATAGTACACCAGGACTTCAAGGCGTTACTGTAAATGGTACTTCTGCTCCTGTTGTCAATTATAATGCTATTATTACTATTCCTACAAGAACAAGTGATTTAATTAATGATAGTAATTTTGTAGATAGTACATATTTAACAACTAATTATTATAATAAAACTGGCACAGATACAAAAATAGCTACTGAAATTGCAAACATTCCAGATGTAACTCAATTTAGTAGCGGTCATATGTCTCCAACAATGCTTGGAACTTTAAATTCTGCTATTCAAGGAGTTAAAGTTGATAATATAGCATTAACTCCAGATATAAATAATACTGTTAATATAAATCTTGCGGGCAAGCAAAATGTTTTAACTGCGGGTACAGGTATACAAATTGCAAGCGATGTAATCTCAGCAACTCCAATGACTGGTGCTCAGGCTGGATCTAATGGTGCAGCAGGCATGGTTCCCGCACCAACTATTCAAGATCTAGGAAAATTTCTTAGCGCTGATGGCTCTTGGGCAGCGGTGTCTGGTGGAACTACTGATTACACTGCTTTAAGTAATTTACCTTCTATTAACAATGTGACTTTAACTGGAAACAAAACTACTTCAGATCTTGGATTTGGAGATCTCGCTTCTATTGATATTGATGGAGCAAGTAGTACGAAATTTCTTCGCGGTGATGGTACTTGGGCAACAATTCACATTCCTTCCTCAGGAGTCCAAGATGTAGAAGTAAATGGAACTTCTGTTGTTAATGCAAGCGGAGTTGCTGAAATTGATTTAACCGGATATGCTGAAACCGCCAATCTCGCAACTGTTGCTACTTCTGGAGATTATACAGATTTAAACAACACTCCTAATCTTGCAACAGTAGCAACAACAGGTGATTATACTGATTTAAGTAATACACCTACTATTCCAGCAGCACAAATTCAATCTGATTGGAGCCAAACCGATAATACTCAATTAGATTTTATTAAAAATAAACCAACAATTCCAAGTGCTCAAATTCAAAGTGACTGGAATCAATCAGATAACACTCAACTTGATTACATTAAGAATAAGCCTACCATTCCAGCGGCACAAATACAAAGCGATTGGAATCAAAGCGACAATACAAAAGCTGATTTTATCAAGAATAAACCCACTATTCCTGATGAATTGGCTGATCTAAGTGATGATAGCACACACCGTTTGGTAACGGATACGCAAATAAGCCAATGGAACGCAGCAGAAGCAAACGTTCAAAGCGATTGGAATCAGTCAACGACAACAGCTGATGACTATATTAAGAATAAACCCACGCTCGGCACAGCTGCTGCTAAGAATGTTGGGGTTGCTAACGGGGTTGCTGAGCTTGATTCGGATGGAAAAGTACCATCGTCTCAATTGCCGTCATACGTTGATGATGTATTGGAATACGCAAGTACAAGTGCCTTTCCCGCAACGGGTGAGAGCGGCAAAATCTACATAGCTCTTGATACGAACAAGACTTATCGTTGGAGCGGTACTAGCTATGTTGAGATATCAGCTAGTTTGGCACTAGGTGAGACTTCATCCACAGCATACAGAGGTGATAGAGGTAAGACAGCATACAATCATGCTACAGAAACAAAAGCAGGTCAAACTTCAAGCGGTCTGTATAAGGTGGCAAGCACGGCTCAGGGTCACATAGCAAGTCTGACAGCGGTGGAAAAGGCAGACATCACAGCTCTTGGCATTCCAGCTCAAGACACTACTTACACAGGAACAGGTCTTATATCCATAAATTCCAATAACGTTATATCAACTACAGCTGAAGCCAATCAAAATACATTCGCAAAGGTTAAAGTAGGTTCTACAACTATCACAGCTGACGCAAAACAGGATACATTAGAACTTGTAGCAGGTGATAATATTACTCTAACACCTGATGCTACCAATGATAAAGTAACGATTGCCGCAACGGATACACAATATTCATTGCCCTTAGCAGCTAATGGCACACGAGGTGGTGTACAAATTGGCTATACGCAAAGTGGTAAGAATTATCCTGTTGAATTATCCAGTGAAAAGATGTATGTAAATGTGCCTTGGACTGATACGAACACGAAAGTAACCTCCGCAGCCAATCACTACACACCTGCTACAGATGCCTCTTCTGCTTTAGACGTTGATGCCTCTGGCGGTTCTGCAGCTACTTGGAATTCCACCAATATGGTGACGGGTATTACGATCAGCAGAGATTCCAAGGGGCACGTGACAGATCTATCGGTAGACAGCATAAAATTGCCCTCAAACCCGAATACAGACACAAAAGTTACTTCAGTTGGCAATCACTATGCTCCTGCGGAAGATAGTACAGCTCAGCTCGATGCAGATGCATCAGGTGGATCAGCAGCTACTTGGAATAGTACACAGCTTGTTACAGGTGTAACAGTAAAGCGTGATGCAAAGGGACATGTGACTGGGCTTGGTGTTGATAGTATTAAACTTCCGGCAAATCCCAATACAGATACCAAGGTTACGTCTTCGGCTAACCATTATACGCCATCGACTGCTTCTGGACAGGATAAAACTGCATCGGCTAGTGGTGCTACAGCAGCTTGGAGTATCGATGTTGTAAAGGGAGTAACACTCAATACGGATGGTAAAGGACATGTAACGGGATTATCAGTAACTTCTGGTAAGATTCCTGGAAATCCCAATACAGACACAAAAGTTAGACAGACGCTATTAACAACTCAAAATGTTAATAAACCTTTGCTAATGGGATATGCTGATATAACAGACACGACAGGTAATGTAGATAATGTATCCTACAGAGCAAATGGAATTTACGCTAATCCTAGTACGGGAAATCTCCATGTTACCCAGCTCAATGAAGTTACGGTTGGTTCATCTCCTAAGTTCACTGATACAGATACTAAGGTTACTTCATCGGCTAATCATTACGCACCATCTACGGCGTCTGGTAGTGATATAAGTGCCGATGCAAGTGGAGCTACAGCGGCATGGAGTATTGACGTTGTAAAGGGTGTAAAACTGAATACGGACGGCAAGGGCCACGTTACTGGATTATCGGTTACATCTGGTAAGATCCCAGCTAACCCGAATACTAATACAATTCCATCTGCATATTGTGATACTGCGGCTGGTACTGCAGCCAAACTTGCATCATGTACTAACTATAAACTATTATCAAAATCGTTTATCCACGTTATTGTTGTTAATACAAATACTAGTGCCAGTGCCATTACTCTTAACATTAACGGCCAAGGAGCAAAACCAATTTATATTGACGGTGCAGCTTCGAGTGCAAGTAATTATAATCTACCTCAGGGATCATATATAGCATATTATGATGGTACCAGATACTATTTTCGTAAAGATGGTAAATTACCTGCTAGTATTTCTGGTAATGCTGAAACTGCAACACAAGCTACTAAAGATGGCTCTGGTAATACTATTACTTCTACTTATTTAAAATTAAGTGGCGGAACTATGACTGGTGATATTAAGTTCCCGGCTGGTAAAAGTATTTACTCCAAAGATCATGAAAGCAGAGAATATGCCCTAATTCGAGATAATGGAGATAATATGTGGATTGGCGCAGCTAGTTCTACAAATCCACATCATAGCGGACCAAATGGAAATACTTACATATCAGCCGGATATAATACTACTAACTCTGATGGAAACTCGACAATATATGTTAGTATTCCTCATTTAAATGACACAACATGGTCGCATACTACATACCCTGTTTTACACAGCGGAAATTATAATAATTATGTTAAATTGTTAAAAGGAATGAATACATCTGGTAATACAACATCTTTGACAGACCAACAGCCAGGCGATTATAACCTGAACTGGAAAAATAAAATAAGTTCAACAACAACTGGATTATTTTATGGACCTAACAATGCTAATGGTGTATTGCAATTAAACAGGCATAATGGAAACTACAATTCTTACTTAGGTTTTAGTAGTGATGGTGGTCTATATTATAGATCATTTGATAGTCTTGCTGTCAATACAACCAAACCGTGGTCTCAGATAGCTCAAGAGTTTAAATACTTTAACGCATCGACAAGTGGAACATCAAAATACATAAAAGTGTTTATAAATTCAACAGTTAACTGGATGTTATCTTTTCAAGTTTCTATTCTAGGAAAATATAAGCAAGAAGTGTATCAGGTGAGTGGATATCAGTACGGAACTAATCATTGGTCATCACCTAAAGCTACAGCCATAGCTATGAGTGATGATACATCTCGAACAGTTACTTTTGGCTATGATGCAGATTATCAATTATGGGTGGCATTCCCATCAAATGATTATTGCTCTGTTAATATAAGCAATGTTGTTCTCGGGTACAAACGTGTCACAGATTGGTCAGACTTGTTTCGAATTAGCATTGTCGATTCTCTTAGTGGAACAACTCAAACTACTAAAACTGTTTATAGATCTGTTCGCAAAGATGAAACAATACCTGTAAATAGAGGAGGAACCGGATCCACAACCGCTGCCGGAGCAAGAACCAATCTCGGTGTTAGCCAAGCATGGCAATACGATACCACGGTTACTAGTACCAATTGGGAATACATCGATGAAAACTGGAAAGAATGTAGAGTATGCATAGCATGTTGGGATAACATTGTTACTTCAGAAAATTATGCTGTGATAACTCTGGAAGCTACAATACTTAAAGATACTGTTGAGAGAATTAGTAACGATACTGGACGAGATATTGTCAGAATTAATATTGGAGATTTTGGTAATATGTACTCGGTAATAGCGTTCAATGCATCTGATAACAGATGGATAATATTGGATGCTTTGACGTATAATGGCACAGCTTTGCATTCCAGAGAATATTGGAAAATGTATGTATATGTGAGGACATGATATGAACTATATAGTAATTGAAATGCAAACAAATGGTGAAACATCTGCCGTGATTTCGAATACATTTTCAGATCACAATCAGGCAGAGTCTTCATACCATTCTATATTAGCATCTGCAGCAATAAGTTCTGTTGAATTACATGCTGCAGCTATATTAACTGACAACGGCCGTTTAATGTGCTCGCAGGCATATGAACACAGACCGACAACTGAATAAAGCACCCCGCCCTACCGGGAAATGTAGGTAAAAACAGCTAAGGAGGAACTGATTCTATGACAGATTGGTTGCCTGAGTTATTAGACTATAAACCAGAAGAGCATACATTGCTCCCTGATGGTAATTATTAACAAAATGAATAAAAATTTATAAAAAGTATAAAAATTCATTCAATGAATAAATATACATTTTTATGAATTTTTATTCATAATATACAAAATTTTCAAAAAATGAAAATTTATTCATTTTTGAAAAAGGAGGAAAAATGCAAGGTAAAATAATTCTAAATGGAAGATTATATAGCGGAGGACTTGCCGCAGATTTAGTTCTATCCGGAATAGATCCTCCTACCGCAAATATTGGATATGATAATTCTTTATATGTCCAATTAAATTCACAAGAAACACAAATTGTCAATATATATTTTAAATTAAATGGAACTTGGATTCCTTATAATACAATATAAAAAAAGCCCTCATACTATTTAAGTATGAGGGCTTTTTCTTTTTCTTCTTTTATTCTTTATTATATTCCTTAAATAACTTTTCTTGCTCTTCCATGACAATAGTAATATCAAAACTAATCATTCTTAATTCAAGATATTTTTGTTGAGCTTTATTAAGTTCTTCATTAACATCTTCAATATAATGACTTAATTCTATTGCGGAAGCCACTTCATTTAAATTTAGAAGTTCTTTATACAATTCTTGATAAAGTTTTAATGTTTCCGCTTCCCAATCAACCCATTTTTCAAAACCAGCTTGAATACCAACTTTGCGGGTGGCACCATCCACCTGTTGTCTTGTATATTTCATCCAGTCTTGAGGAATTACACCAGGATTAGCTACATGAGAATCCACAATAAATTTATCATAGTGCTCTAAATAATAATTACTTATTTTTCTAAAGTATTTACTTTCTTCATAAAAATGATGCTCATGACATTTGCCATATCCTTTTAATCCTAAAAAATTAAAGTAATCAGAAAGCTGTGTATGAACCATTAAACCTTTAATCATGTGCTGCCCTATCTTGGCAAATATATCTTCTACTGTCATTTGCGAAATCTCCATCGTATTTTACAATTTTTTAACTACCACCGCAATATTAGTGACACTTGCATTTAAACCAGATAAAACAAAAGTAAGAGAACTTAAAGACTCACAACAATAACAAGCCTCTCTAATTAAACCAACAAGAGAAAGGCTGATATAGTCACCTGCGGCAGCCGCGGTTTCTGTAGCCATCGCACCCGGAATTGCTACGCCATCCTTATAAGCGGTTATAGTCACTTCTCCCTCTGTGCTGGGAGATACAGTAACACTTACATTAATATCATAATATCCTTCTCCAGCAACTTGAATACCATTACCGGATAGATTTAAATTTCTACCAAATCTTCTAATAATAGTGCCTAAATTGATAATACCACCTGCCGCAACATCTTGAATAGAATTATTTACTACATAAATAGCTGATTGTGCCATTGTTTTTTCCTCCTTAAAATAAAAAAGAGGGCGCATTATAGCGCCCTCAAACCTCGTCAAATTGACGCTACATTAAATTGCTCCGCATCCGCATCCTGTATTAAAGCAAGGGGATGGAACGGCATAGAAAGTGTTACTTGGATAACGAACAACAGTCGCAAGTTCATTCTGAAGCTGGAGTGCATTAATTTGATTCTGCATATCTGCAATTCTATTACCAGTAATTGCATCAATAATCTTCTGAGTCTGTGCTGTTGTATTTGCATTAATTGCAGCAGTATTCATAGCAGATTCATATCTACTCTGTGCAATGTTAGCATTGATGCCAGAGCCAATCTCACTCATAAGCATTTTCTGACTGCAGCAACATTCATTTTGATTTGCTATTGCTTGCTGCTGCATTACAGCTACTCCCGCAATATCTCTAGCTAACTCATCATATTTATCTCCTACGTAGCTAACTGTATCATGATAAACCTGATTAGTTGCGGCAATACCTCTTGCGGAGGCATCATTAACCGCTGCTAGAATATCTCTTTGATTAGCCATAGAATTTTGATTATCAAAACCTCTTTGAACTTCATTAGAAGTAGCAAGATTTTCATAACCAATAGCATTAGCAAAGTTATTGTTGCCAAATCCGCCAAAACCTCCATTAGCTAAAATCAATAATGCGAAAATCCACATAAAAGAAGATTCTCCAAACATACCATTGTTTCTGTCATTCATTAATGCAATATCGCTTGCACTTAAACCACTTTCGCCCATAATAGACTCCTTTTCTACTCTTTCATAGAGTTAATAAATTGATCCGGATCTATTCCATTCTGTTGTGCATAATAATAGAAGAACTGCTTAGGAGACATATTACTAGCATTAAGCATAGTCATTACATTATTCAGTTTTGGATTTGTTGCTAACATATTTTGGATAATTTGCTCTGGATTTGAGCTAGATAAAAATCTTTGAAGTAGATTATTTCTTTGGATAGACGATTTTTGTAGCTGCGGCGACTGTGCCTGGTTCAGATTCGGCTGGGTTTGTTGCAGCTGTTGAAATAGACTGTTCATTTAAAATCTCCTTTAATAGCATAGTAAGTTCATCTTTTCTAACATAATTAGATAAATCCTGATCTTTGTTAATAGTTACATTAGAGGGTTGCGTCACCTCTGTATAATCAAAAACCCTAAGTGAACTCATTCCAATATTATCACTTACTTTAATATACATTTTACCTTCAACTTCGCTATCTAACAAGATTGCCATACTACTAGGATTAAGTTGCCAAGCTTTTGCTCCTTCAATACCTTGAACCCATATAATATTATTCGTGGATGTGCCTTGCACAGAAGTTGGGTTAAAGTAAGAAGAAAACTGATTTCTTTGAGGGACAAAATTCCCCATTTGATTCATGTTATTCATAATCATTTCTCCTTGATAATAAAAATAGACAGAATTTTCCTTACACTAAGGATTTTTAATTTAAAAATAAAGGGAATAAAATTGATATTATAAGAATAATATCAGAATAAAAAGAAGATTTGAACGGGTATATAGAAGTTACCCTTATAAAATAATAAAAAAATAGATAAAAAAGATTATGCTATATTGTCCAACAATAGAAGAGAAAATGCGGGAGCCCGTTATGTGAGTAACAGGCCGAAGCCCGCATTTATCTAAATTCAAAACCGCCACTACTTTCTACTTTTGTTGCTGCATAACCAATACAAATTGCATCAGCTATATCATCATTAACATCTAAGTTAAATTTTTCTTTTACAAATTTAACATCTTCCGCCTTAAGTGGATCTCTCTTGATACCTTTACCGGTATGGATACCACATTTAGCTCTCCACTCACTAGGGAAGATAAAAGTTGGCGTAATATTAAAATCTTTAAAAACTTCACAAAGATAACCTTGCAAATACATTAAAGCTTTAAAAACATTTCTATTACCTTTAACATCTTCAGGCAAGACGTCTTCAATATAAATAGTTTTTATATCGCTATTCTCTTCAAGTATTTTTCTAATTTCAGCTTGCATTTTTCTAATTCTTTTAAAAACATTGTCACTAGAAGCAGTAATACAATCATAGGAAATTAGCTTGCTACCTTCAAAAATAGCAATACCAGTACTTTTAGTACTTCCATCTATTGCTAAAATTTTCATAGCACACCTCTTTTCTATCTATCTCTATTATATCAAAAATTTTCGAGATTGTCAATGAAAATTCTGGATAAATTTCCCTATCTATTTGAAATTGTTAAAAATTTTTGATAAAATTTTGTTTAGAAACAAAAAATTTTTATTTTTGTTTCGAGTCTATAATACCACCTTCATTCTAGAAGCTATCGGTATTAAAAAAGGCGGGCGGGTATTCTCCCGTCCGCCAACTTCTTTTTTATTAAATTCTATCAACTATCTTAGTTGCATTTATAGTCATAGTCTGACTTCCGCCAATAGGCATGGTCATGGATTTAATTAAATAATCTCCATTAATACCTGTCTTACTATCTACAACTGTAATTCTTCTATTTGGCTCTAAATAATAAATAGGCATACATTGAATAGTAATGCTTTCATTATAATTAGTGTATTTATAAAGCAAATCTCTAGCCACCTCTTGCGCACTGTAACCAACAGTACCAAGAGAAAGACACTTAGCTAATTCAGGCTTAATACCGCTCCAAGACTGACCTTCCGCACGACATCTAGCTTTAATATTTGCTTTAGTAACATCATTCAATCCAGTTGAGATTAAGATTTGATCAGGCACATTAGTAGAGTATAATTTAACTATATGATCTTGTTTATAAGAAAAAATTCTAGTACCAAGAGAATCAACTGAATAATCAAAAATCTTCGCGGAAGGTTCTAAATAATCAAAGAAATAATTAAGAACATTTGGTTTTGTTACCAAATCCGCTTTAAAACATTTATCTTTGAAATTATAAATAGCATCAAATAAATCTAATAATTCTTGTTCATAAATATCAGGTCTAATTTGATCTCTTTGCTTTTGTAATCCACGAAGATATAGTTCAGCTCTCCAATCATCTGGAGTATACTCATGTACGATTTCCGGATCATCATTAGGCTCCGAGAGTCTAACTCTACCAGTAAATTCATCATTCTCTACAATATAAACTACATTATAAGTATTAAATGTAGTAGGTTTACTCTTAATAGCTAAATGATAATGAATGGCATAGCCTTTTTCATCAAGACCCCAAATATGAAAATCATTCTTTAAATTAGAATAGACCGGTGTATTAGTATAAGAAGAAATTAAACCATTTTCTTCATTAAAAGTATAAATAGATTGTCCAGTAGTATTAAAATCTACTTGATAATTTCCTCCATTTATAATTGCTAAATTATTTTGATCTATCTCAATTCTGCGATTATCTTCTACATTTCTATTGTTATCAAGTCGATAAACATCTGCCGCATCATAAGTATTATTCAAATAATTCTTTATCTCTTGAAAAACAAAATTTCCTTCCAAGTCATAAAAATACTCATAATTACCTAAAGTATTTTTAATTTTATCTAATATGGTACATACATTATCGCCTATATTAGAAATCAACTGTCCAGGATAAACAAAATCTGTATACATATAACCTACATCTTCATTAAACTCAAAAGATTGCCAATATGATTCTGGATTCTCTTCTAAATCAGTTGAATCTATGCTAGTTTGATACATACCATTAGCATTGTTATAATATAAAGTTCCACTTCCTGTATATCTTACAAGTTGCTTAATTTCTTTTGGTACATCATTAATATAGATTCTAGCCAAATCTTCTCCACCATAATTACAAACAAGAGTCTGAATGATATCATAAATAGTCTGTGGTACATCAACAATAGAGCCAATCATACTCGCGGATGCAGTAGACCACCCTGCTATCTTGTCCCAAGCATAATATTCTTTCTTTATTCCCCCACTCAGTGTAGATATAAAGAAAGAATATATTGTATAGTTATTTGGATCTGTAATAGTCTCAAGGGCTGTGGTTATACTATTATATGGAGTCTCCTCAGTATTCAATAGTTTTTCTCCCATGATCTGTGAATATTCATGGAAGGTCACTGAGGTAGGAAAAGAACCTCCCGCCTCACCATTCAATAAGCACATTTTATCTTTACAGCTTAAAGAGATATTCCATCCTCCGCTGTTTCTGCTTATATTTGGTTGACTAATAACAAAAATTCCTTGCGGGAACCAGATAATAGGGTCATATCTATCATCAATTTCATTATTTAATCCTGTAAAAACTCTTATTTTTTTATTTACAGATAATAAATTATTTACATTAGTTAAATCATTTATATCTTCATCTGCTACAATTGTGAAACTACAAGTTCTTCTTATAGAAGAATTTCCATCAATATTGATGGTAGAGCCGGGCTTAACTCTACCTTCAATACTCTGGATCATTCTTTCTGCGGAATCTAATACTTCTATCTTAACCCAATAAAACTTGTTTTGTTCGTTATCGAGTCTTTTTAAAAAATCTCTGTCTTTTAAATAATTTGGTATCATATCCGCACCCCCTTAAGAAAGAATTGGGGTATCATGCCCATGCTCACCAGCGGAGCTAGGATGAGTATGACCATCTGCCGCAGGTGTTAATCCATGTTCACTAATATCACTTTTATTTAAAAATTTATATTTAATGTAATTATCAATATTACATTCAGCAATTTCATTGCCATTGGCGGTAAATGAATAAACTAATCTACTTAAAGTCTGATTTGGAGTAAAGTTAATATCTGTTAATCTAACAATTATATTTCCTTCAGTAGGAGATTTAAATAGCTTTGGTTTGCCATTTGTTAAAAACTCCATAACTTTTTTACGAAATTCTCTTTCATAAATATAGTTGTATTTACCTGGAGCTTTATTATTCTCATAATTGCGGTACAAATTACATATTTCTGAAAATTTGTAGATATCCTGCTCTCCGCAAAATAATTTATTATCATCTGCTTCAAAAGAAATGAGACCATTAACAGGAATGATTCTATAATTAAGTATAGCATTCCTAGATATAAATGGATAAAGATTACCAATGGTCTCGGTCTTATTCTCCATTTGCTGTATCTTATAATTGTTCATAGTATTATCAAATTTTAATTTAAGTTGCTGATTATTTTCGCCCAATAAAAAAGAATATTCAAAATCTCTTATAGAAGGATTCTTTTTAAAATGTTGGTTATCATCAAGGGGAAAAGACAGCGCGGATCTATTAATAACAGGTATTTCTCCTGATGGGGTTCCAGGAACCTCTTTTTGTATACCATATAAATACCAAACTCCACTTTCAGTAATAAAATCATAAAAAACAGGTAATTCATTGAGCGACTGATTTAAAAGAGTTAATTCTTTTATATCTTCCCAAATCTTAAAATTGCTTAAAGAAGAAGTTCTTCTAATATATATTTTTCCAGAAAAAGGCTCTGCCTGTGCTCTTGCATCAACAATTTTATAACTAATAAGTCCTTCATCTTCTTCCAAACCTAAAGAAGAATATCTTTTCATAATACTATCTTCTTCATAATTTTCTAAAGTTGCAATATAAAAATGGTCATCTTCTACTAGAGTATAATCAGTTGTTAAATATATTTCACCCCGTCCTTCATAGCCATTTGCAGTAGTATAATAAATAGTAACAGTATAATTTTTATTATTTTCAAGTTCCCTTTTAAAAGTATAATTGAAACTATTTGACTTCATAATAAAGTCAGGTGTTTTTTCCAATAGAATCTTCGAACTAGTATGTCCTTCTGCTAGCTCATATCTACATTTATATAAATACTCCTCTGGATCTAAATCGTTTCTCATTCTACCTTTTATTTCAATAGTATCAGAAGGATAATTGTAATTGAGAAGTCCAATACTTGAAAAACTAGAGGCTGAAATATAAGTAGCATAAGTTTTAATAGAAAACATATCAATTATAACATTTCCGATAGGCTTTGTTGTTATTACAGTAGACCACTCAGAAAAATCGTTTGCATGATCTTTTAACCAAATAGCTTGAGGTTTACTTACAGCAAGACCGTCTCCATTAGGATCACTATAATTTACGCTTGACAATCTAATTTGAATTTTTATTGTTTGTCCTGGAATAAAACCCTCATAATGATTTTCATTTTCATCTTCTTCTGATATACTATTTGGTTCAGGTTGATCTTGCTCATAATGTCCCATAGCTGATATAGGAGATAAATCAACATGGTCTAAATTTACTGAATATAAATTGTCTCCAATTTTTCTAATAATAGGAGTTGTTTCTGGATTAACTGTTTCTAACAAAAGAATACCTGTTTCACGCCAATGTCTTTGATTTCTATATGTATAATTATCAGTTTTTAATAAACTCATTCCAGTAACTGCATCTGTTACAGAAATATGAATAGATTTAAAATCTTCTTCAGTATTGTATCTAGCTAAAGAAAAAATTATACTACAACTATTGGGAGTTTCTCGTGGATCATCAAATTTTTCAATTGGCATAATATAAAAAGGTGGCTGATAAGCATCCACTAAAGGTGGATATAAAGTTGTACTAGCCATTTTTTAAACACCTCCTTTTATCTCTTAAAAAGTTTTTAATCTGCGGAAGGTGGTGGACATTTAGGTAAACTTCTAATTTCTTTCATTAAATCTTTAATAAAAGA
>Ga0265301_10003254_pt1 | contig 17417 bp, 13 predicted proteins | sample AusTroGonzalo_MG_2_FD_193488 | JGI IMG/M metagenome (GOLD analysis project Ga0265301, IMG submission 193488) | Bovine rumen microbial communities from tropical cattle in Woodstock, Queensland, Australia - Gonzalo_04 | ecosystem: Host-associated > Mammals > Digestive system > Stomach > Rumen ... | reverse complement strand
TAATTGTCACATAAAATATTTCCAAGCACCTGCATTTTGCTCATTAAATCAACTTTCATTTGTAGCACATTTATACATCCATACTGAGATAGTCTTAGGTGCTGTCTGATATGTAGGTATAGTTATTGATATATTTGAAGAACTACCTGTACCCCAAGTTCAGTTTATCTTCGCTACTACCTTACCTGTTGATAGTGTAGCATAATTTGGAGTTCACGCAGAACCTCACGCTTTCCAAGCTCAATCATTTCAGTTTCAGCTATAATCATCTACATCTCATTCTAGTGGTAGATATACCAAAGTATTAGCTCATGGTTGCCATCCACCTTTAGAGTATATAAAGTAATGCTTACCATCACTTTCTGCTCATGGTAGCAATGCTGTATATTCAGCTTGCGTTACGTACTCTATTGTACTTCCTCATCCACTAGGTGCTTGCCAAGTAGGAGTTCAGCTTACATTAGTTAGCACATCTCAGTTATTTCATCAACTAGGAACTCACTCTGGAACTGCTCATCAATCTTTAATTAGCTTTCCTGTAGCTCAGTCAAATACTGCTAAATGTCAGTCTGTTGCAGATGAAGGTCAAACTACATCTCCTGTCCCTGCTCATCCTGTTCCTACTTCGTTCCACTGAGTTCAGTCATATACTTTTAATTTAGATGTAGTTGTGTCATACCATAGCATTCATTCCGTTGGGTCTGTTGGTGCTGTGTCTGATGTAACTCCATCTTGTTTTAATGCTAATTGTCAGTCTATATAAGTTCTTAAATCTTGTAGCAAAGAATCTACATCTCATTTGAAATAAATCTGTTTGAAAGTTCATGTTCAGTTATCTATCCAAAGAGTTCAGTCATCTCCATATAGGATTTTAATGTTGTCTCAACTAGTAGTCTCTGCAGATATGATTGTACCTGTCACATCCCAACCATCTTCACTAGACACTCTCCCTGTATTTACTCATACAGGGAAAGCATCTATTGGTGTTCTTCAATCTGGGATTTGTAGGTCTACATAGATTTCGTTGTCTCACTCGTCCCATATAATCAGATTGTTTTCTCATCTTAGATTCAGACTTATAACTCTATTTTCATCTACAGTTATAGCCTTACCTCATGTATATGGCCTCCTTCATTCTACTACTCTTGTTGCCATTAGTATTTAGTTTATATGTTAAATTATTGTGCTGATGTGAATTCTGCTACTACACTTAATGCTCATGTAACTGTCTCTGGTAATGGGTCTCAGTTATCATCTGTCCATGCAGAAAATACATATCCTTCTATAGCTGTAGCAGTAATCTCTGTTTCTCCAATAGTTAATACGTTACTTGATGAAGTAATAGCTGTTCCGTAATCTACTGTTACGCTTTCAGTATCTACTGTTCATTTAGTCTCATCTTCAGAGGCTATGCTTACAGTGTATTGATTAACTGTAGAGCTATAAACTGCTGTATATGTTGCATCTCATGTAACTGGTGCTATATCTGGAGTCCATCCACTGAATGTATAAGTGTACTGTGCTGTTGCTTCTTTAGTAGGAGTTTCTCCTGCATATACTGGAGTTGCTCAGTAATCTAATTCCTGAGAATCTAATTCAGTAGTTCAGTCTTCATCTACAAACGTAATGTCGTATTTATTTACAGTTGCTGTATATGTAGCTGTAAATGTAGTTCTCTTCTTAATAGGTCCTACTGTTGGATTCCATCCTGCGAATGTATAAGTGTATTGTGCTGTAGCTTCTCTTGTAGGGTCAGCTGGTGCTGTAGGAGTCTCTCACTCATCTACTGTTCCACTAGAAATAACCGTTCCATCCCAATCTACGAATTGGTAATATGCTTCGTCTCCATGGTCTCGGTTATATAATTCTGTAGGAACATTAGTTTCATAGAATCCTACCATTTGGTCTGTTAATTCTACCCAATTACTTCTAACATATTCTTCTCATGCTGTTGCTACTCAGTTATATGTTAGCCATTGTGCCATGTCATAGATGTATAGGTGTTCTCCTGTTTCATCCGTCCAAACTTGGCATTTGTGTCATGTAGGTCACTCTGTGTAAACAATCTTCTTACCATCTGTGTCCCATAATCTTTTAAGTTGCATTGTTTATTAAATTAATATATAAATCTGACTATTATCTAGCCACTACTTTTATTACATCTCCAGCTTGTCACATTACTATTGGTCTATTCAAGGCTTGAACCTGTCTATTCCAAGGTAATTGTAACTCTCAACTAGGATAAATCTCAATGTAGTCTGCCCTGTTTCAGCCATTCACTTGCATGTCCTCTGAATAATCTGAAACTAGAATAGAACTCTCATTGTCCTTGTCTGCTGTGATGCAAAGAGAATCGTATAAAGCTCAGAAGCTATCTGTTACCTTGTCTCCATTAGTAATCCTGTCTTCTAACTTGCTCTTTTCCATACCAATGTCGATGGGTAGCTCAAACCATTCTCATGTCATTACGAATGTTGCAATCATTTCATATTTCTTAGTAAATAAATCTTTTTATTATACTCGTCTGGCTCTTGACCTTTAACATCCAATTCCAAGTCTTTCCTCATCTTAGCATTGGCTATAGTAGTCAGCTCAGCATTCTTTCTTTTTGTTTGCTCTAGTTCATGCGTCAGATGGTAGCGATTAGAGTCTTCTATATACTGTTTAGAGTTCTCATACTTCACTACTTTCCCTCACTCAAAGATTAGATTATCCTCCATTGTATAAGCAGTGTCAAATTCCCTATACTGATTCCATAATCCTGTCAGCCTTATATTACTCTTCATTATTATGTTTCACTTGTCACTTACGTAAACGTACATCTATAAAGGCATAAAGACTAAATCATAATATATAGTAGCTGTAGGAGTATCTAACTCTGTTCCTCACTCTAGCTTATAGAATGGAACATAATGCTGTCACTCAACATGGATTTTCTCAAATACTATATCATCCTTGTTAGTCACATATTCGTTATGCTCTCCAACTGTGTACTTAGCATTCATCAAATAATCTCCATCCTGTAACTCGAACATTCATAGTCCAGAAGATTCCCTTCAAGATATGAAACATTTTCAATGGAAAACACTAGGTTGTTTCGTTACTTTTTTTTGAATCTCGCTTATAGATTCTTGCAGCTTTAACATTGTGCCACTCAGAGTTTCTATCCACGTCTTTTGGTCCGCCATTCTCTTGTAAAGCTCATTCTTCTCTTTTATCTCTGCATCTAGTTTCATTCTGAGTTCATCTATCTGTTGTTGCTTATTGTTTATCTTATTCTGGAACTCCTCTCTAAATAGATTGTGGTTTACATTGTCTCCATTTAGATGTGTTATTTGCCTCTCATGTTTATCTATCTCATGCTTTAGTTCTTCAACCTTAGCAGTGAATTCTAGTACATCATGATTGTCATATCAGATTTTTATCTCTATTGGTTTTTTGAACGCTTCACTTTCTAACTTCCATACATTTCCTTTCTTTACCCCCTCCTGTAAGTCCATATAAACACTCTTAACTTCCATACTAATCAATAGAATATAAATCTGAGTGTACTATAGTCAGTAGTGGTGCAATTTTGAAATTAAGAAAAAAGACGGCACGTGTCCGTCTCTTCCATAGTTAATTTGTTGTTTAGTCGTTTCGCCACGTTTCACATACTTTTAGTATGATGAACGCAACTACTGGTAATATAAATGCTCGCATTTTTATGTAGGTTAGGGATTAAATGTAATTGTATAATAATTATTTATACGCTCATGTCAAGGCTTAATCTCGTAGATTTTTTTGCCGATAGTCTTTAGGATTCTGGCTAATTTCGTCAACTTTTTGTCGTTCAACTACTTCTTTAGGGACATTATATGGGTCATTAGCATAAGTCTCTATTACTAAATCTTTAGGATTAGGTTTGTCTTTAGCTCTCATTTCAGCCCAATTTAATGCATCAGATGCGACTTCTGGTCCTTCATAATTCAATCTAGGCGTTCAGTCTCATTGTGCTGAGTCATACCGTCTTTGCACTCTTTTAGCAGCATTAGATTTTTGTATCTCTCACATGTCTACATTTAATGGGTCTTTAGGTTCAAATCACGTACGTTTGTTTCTCCATTTAGCATAAGATTTCTTGAATCTATTGCTATTTAGATAAGTTTTTAATAGATTAGCAGGCAATTGCTTAATAGAATAGAATTGTAACCAATCTGAGAATGGAATGTCTCAATATGATTTCATCATCTCCTTTCATAAAGCATTTAATACGGATATACTCTTAGAAATATCCATGTTTATATCCCTCATGTTCTCAAATCAGTTTTCTTCTGCTATTTTAGATAACATTCTACTAACTGATGATTCTATATTTGTAGCACGCACTACGCTTATAGGATTATTAGCTGCAGCTTTTCAATACGCAAATTTGTTATTGTTTCTAAAGTATCTTAACATATATAATACTTCTTTTCAATTAAGTTTGTATGAATTTCTAAATTTACTTTCAATTCTCTTTAATTCGTTATATACGCTTGGTCTACTTTGAGACTCTAATGTCGCATCTGCATAACTAATTACGTCATTTACAAGATTATTCATTGCGACATTTCATACATCGAAATCTCATTCTATACTTTCTATAGCATTATCTATTTTTTCTAGGTCTTGTTCTTTCATATATTGTAGTTTCTCTATGGTGTTTTCTTTTCAGTCTATTATTCATTTTTCATTTAAGAAATCTCAATAATCTTGTCAGTATTTATTCTTGAAACTCATTTTATCTTCTAACGTCATTTTGTTCATGTTGGCGATTGTTTCTCATGCCGTAGGCAATTTTTCTTCTATTTTCTTAGGCATTTCTTGAAACTGCTTTATTATATCTCTAGGGTCTTTGATAGATTTAATAATATAGTCTCATATATTTCAACTAACCTTTTTTCATTTCTTACCAGATAGTTTCCATAATCCAAGTCATCATACATATTGGTCCCACTCTTCTTTTTCCTGCTCTGTTTGCAAGCTATCTCTAAATTGACTTAATATTGGTAATTGATTTATAATATATCATCAAAATCATAATATAGAACCAAATGCATCTAGAACATCTCTTACGTATGGTATTTCTGCTCATACAGAGTTCAACACCATTATTGGCCATCATGCTATTGCGAAGTATGCATCTATTCAAGCCTCTGCTCATTTAGATAATACTCTTTGTACTGTTGGTTTATACATATCCATTCATTCATCGGTTGCTACAGCCTGTATAGCTTCTTCTTTTTGTTCGTCAGTCAATCAATAGAAATTTGTACCATAATTCATTTGTGCATAATTTTCTAATGCAGCTTCTGTATAATCCGTTTCTGATGGATTAAATACAGTTCACTGTTCGATTTCTTGTAAACTTCAGTTTATTAAATTACTAATAGATTGTCATCAGTGTTGATAAAAAGGTTCTACATAATTCTTTATAACATTAGTGAAGAAATTTCATCATTCTTCTGTGTTAGTTTTTTCTACTCAATAGTCTTCTCCTGTTTTTATTCATACAACAGAAGCCCAATCATCTAATGATACTTTTCAATCTAACGTATCTTGCGTAATTTGATAACGATGTGGATTCTTTGTTAAATATCTACATACTGACTGATTCGCATCTAAATCATCATATGAATGGTATCAGTTAGCATTAGAAGTCTGTTTGATAAGGATAGCCATATTATTTAGATTAGCTCATGATAGATTCATCTTTCTAACTTGTCAATCATCAGTTCTCATAGCACATTCAAACATATTCTGACCTTGATTAGCTATCTCTTGTGTCTTAGCATTACTATATTTTTGTTTAGTGCTATTTTGCCAAGAGTTAATATTATTTAATGTCTCATTAGCATTATTACCAACATAATTGAATCATGATGCGACATTGAATCATGTATTCATTCATGTGTTCAATCAAAATTGATTATTCATTATTTAATTTGTAATATATAAAACTAACTATAGTCATCTTGTAATGTACTAGAAGCAACTCAATTTCATGAAGCAGTATATCAATATAGATATTTTCTTAGAGATTGATTTAATAGACTGTTTTTTGTAACCTCTGGAAGTTTATATATATCTCTATATCAATTAATATCATCTATTAATGAGTTCTCTAATGAGTTTAATTTCACTTTGATACTAGCCATCTTATCTGTCATCTGTGGGAACATATCTTTATTGGCACTTAATTCTGTTTCTGTTATATTACTTCACATTAGCTCTTTTCTAATTTGACTATATATCTGTACAATATCAGATGCAACTTGTTGATATGGCCCTCATCACTCTATATATGTATTTTTGAAATCTTCTACTGTTCATTGGAAAGGTCATACTACTTTATCTGCTTCTTTTAGCTTCTTTCTTAATCTATCTATCTTTTTAATAACAGATATTGATGTGGCTTCCTTATTTTTATAATCATCAGACATTATAGCAGTTTCAACCTTAGCTACAGCTTGGTCTAGTTCTCATGCGTCAAGCAATCATCATAAATCTCAATAGAAGCTATCTGGTAATTTCTCAGCCATCCTAGCTTTATAAATCAGATTTTTAAGCATTCATGTCTTGTCATCTCTAGGGTCTACTCAGTAGAATATCATAGATGCTTCATCTGCACTATATCATGCTTTATAAATATCTTTAGCAATATCATATAAATTCTGAAGCTCTTTATCAGAGTTCTTTAACTGTGTAGGAACTAGATTGTATAACCTCTGTCTAAATACTAATGGAGTTTCTCAGTCGCTAGATATAATTTTATATGCAGCAGTATTCTTTCAATCTGCATCTGGGATTAAATATCATCCAGAATCATCACTAGAATATCACATTTCTGCAGCTTTCTGCTCTCTATATGCTTGTGCAAGTGCTTTTCACTCTTCGCTATTAGGGTCTACTCTCCTAGACATCTTTTTCTCGTCATCTTCTATAACATATACGCTATCTGGCACTTCTATTCAACTTAAATCAGTAGTAGAAGTCTGAGTGCTTCACGTTCTAAATTGTCAGTATGTTGAATAGTTATATCCACTATCATGTTTTGCAATTTGTGCTGCGAATTTTGTAGCATCTAATTTGTTTATAGGAGTATCTACGCTCACTCACAATGCTCTAGCTACAGATTGAGCATATCATTCTGGGTCATTTCAGTCTTCTTTTGGTGCGTATATTTGGAAATATTGTCTAATAGTAGTTCAATAATATCTTGATTTAGGATTAGTCTGATTGAACCTTATCTTTTCTACTAGAGCATCAAATCAGTCTTCTGGAGTAGCGAATATTGCGAATCAGCTATCATCATGTCATATTACATTTCAGAAATCATCATCTTTAATATTTCATGGATTATTATTTTTTAATCATTTACCCTTCATTCAACTTCATGCATATTGTTTCTGAACATCTAGTTGTTTGATAACTACTCAATTATCTGTATATTGCACTTCATAGAAAGTTCAGTCTTTCTCTACTACGTTGTTTTTAGAATTGGTCTGTTGCTTCTCGTATTCAAATTTATCTTCTTGTAGTTTCAATTGTCTCTCTTGTAATCAGTAGCTTTTCTGCTTCCAATAATTATCCATTTCATTCTGATTCCTCTGATATGCAGCATTATAATCATTTTTAAGCTCTGTTAATCTGTCGTTTATCTCTTGTGTTCTATTGCTAATATAAGCATTTACTATATAATCTGGGACATCTCACTTGAATAACTTATTAGCTTCAGTTCTCAGATTTTTCAATCTAGTATTTAGTTTATTTATCTCGTCTGTTATGTTAGCCATTGTATCCTCTGCAGTAACTGCACTAGGATTGTTAGCCATTGCATTATTTATATCCTGTTTAATAGATTCTGCTTCTTCTTTTGAATTAGCATAAGTCTCTGCCATAGCAGTCTTACTAGATTCGGCAGATTTTTCTTTAGAAGCTATTTCATTATCTGTATAATTAGTATCTCATTTTGTGATTGCATTAATAGCAGCCTGTCCATTAAGTTCTTTTACCTTTTGGTCTACCTGTGCAGCCATATCTGGATAATATTTTCTGAAATCTCTCCAGTTAGTCTCGTTATATGGATTAGTTCATGAATATTGCATAGCAGCCAAGCTATCTACTCACATGCTAATCATTTCTTCAACTGCAACCATTCTAGCATTATTCATCATCTGGAACACGCTATTCTTGTCTTCTAGTGTATCTATTCATTTACTAGGCTTTCATTCTTCTGCCGTAGTTTTACCATAGATAGTTCATGATGTATCCTTATTTAAGTCTTGTTCCATCCTAGATGTATCTACTGTTTCTTTCTTCTGTCCTCCATTACCTTGTAAATTACCTATTCTCTTCCAGATAGATTCTACTGTGTTCATTCTATCCATTTCTGAAGAGTTATTCCATCATTGCTGTTGTGCTAGATAGTTTACTACATCTTCTTTAGTTAATTTTCATTCATTAAATAAAGCTGATGCAACATTATCGTTTCTCTTAGAAAGGTATCATTCTACTCATGTCTGATTAGCTTCCTTTCAATATATATAATTAGGGAGATTGCTTAGAGTAGCGTCCTCATTATAATTCACTACTCCCACTCATTCTCATCCATACTTATCATTCATTCATCCAAGAGATTGTTGCTGATGTGCTAAGTCAGAGTCATCTCCGTATGCTGAAAATGATTCATTAGCTTGCTCAGTTCCTATAATATTCTCTTCTGGATAATCCTCTCTGTATGCTATAGGGTCTAGCGTTGGATTGTCTTTTTTGCTTTCCATTTATAATTAATTATAAGCTAAATCTATATATTCAACATGTCGCCAATTTGAATTTAACTGTGTATAACTAGAATCGATATGGCTATCATTCTGGTCTAACATTAATAACTCTAGCCAATCTCATTTCTCCAAGTCACACTCTACGTATCCAAATGCCGTCACTCTCTTGAACTCTCATACTGTACTCCATTCCCAATCAAATGCTGCTCTAGTTATCGTACTAGCTCAGTGGTGTTGTCTCACAAATGTATGTACTCTGGTTATCGATGTAGTATCTAAGTTTACGAACTGTTGCTTATGAGATATTCTATACCTTCATGTCTTATTGATTGTACATGCTAATGGATTAGCACTCTCACTATATCATGCAGTTACGTAGTTTCATTGAGTTTCATCGTCTATCAAAGACCAATCACTCTCATATCATGGTTGGAAACTCATCTTAGATAGATTAGGTTCTCGTATCTCTATCGTATCTGTAGGAGTACCATCTAACTTAGTTCATATTATCAGACTTCTACCTGCTTTATCTGCATAGTATTTATTAGAGAATACTAATGTGTCCCTTAGTGTAATGAACTGGTCGTATGTAGCAGGTCTGTCATTATTAGAAATAGGATACTCGTTAGGAGTAGCTCTATATTCATGCTGTCAGTCTTCTAATAGTCGTTCCATCTTTAATTTATGTCATAAACGTTATTAACCTTGTCTTTGCAATGGTATTTAATGTCAATCTGTCTTACTATTGGTGTAGCTTTCTTCTCCGTTCATCTCTTTATTACTATAGCGTATGTGATTGTCTGCCAATCAAACTTGAAAGCTGATTCTCAACTATTTAAGTCGTTGAATAGATTAGACTTCTCCGTTCTAGTTCCTGCACTGTCTTGGTCTATGTGCATAACCTTATACCATCTGTCACTAGATGGAGATGCAGGGTCTGTATCCTTCCATAGATTGTTTGGAGAGACGTATATGTCTATAGTTCCGTTGTTGTTAGTATTAGGATTAAGTTCATAATTAAGTCTGATTTCGTCCAACATCTTAGTAACCGTCCCTCACTCTCTTCCTTCATACTCCCTAGAGATTAAGATTCATTCTTCTTGGTAACCTTCTGTCTTATATGTAACTTCATCTCAGCTCTTACTCTCTGGAACTGGTTTTCATGTGTCTATTACTCTCATAATATAACATCAGTCCTCAGTAGAGACATATAAGTAACCTTGGTTCTCACATACTCAGTATACTTGCTTGTTATTATATAGCCCCCATTTCATGTAACCTTTGTCAAATCCTTGTGGATTATATGTGAACTGGAATAATCCATAAGCATCTGCTATATAGAACTTACCTCCATAATATGCTGCGTCTAATCCTGTAGGTCATACAAAATATGGTGCTTTGAAGTTTACGTCAAGTGCGTCTAATCATGCTCTGGTCTTGAATAACTGTATAGGAGTGTCTCATACTAGTTTATATAAGTTTACAAATCCATCTGCTCAGTCTATACTAGAGACATAATAATCTATACCATTAACTGAATATACTCTGAGACATCTTACTCATGGTAAATCTACTAGATTATATACAAATGTATTTCTTAGGTTGTTGTTACCTTGGTAATAGTAGACTTGTGTATTTCGTCATTCATCTACACACCGTACTTTCAAATATTCAAAAGAACAAGTCAGACCAACAATAGTGACTCATGCTTCGTATGTTCGTACCTTCTTCCATCAACTTGTTCAGTTAGCCTCACTTCATGGGTCTGATGGGTGTAGAACTGGACTATTCTGGTCTAATTCTGGATAATATACCCAAACGTCTTGTCATGCAGCTACTACTAGTCTAGAATTGTTATAGTTTAGAATAGCTGTAATAGGTCACTTCATTGGAAGTAATATATTAGTTGGGTCTTCTATAGATTCATCTGTAGATTCTGGATGGTCATACGGCCTTACTATATAATTGTTCCCACTGTTATTTACTCTTCTTGCACATAGTCATACTGAATTGTCTTGGTTTCTTGTTGTGGCATACCAGAAATAATCTTGAAAGACTACTCATGGACATATTCTATGTTTAGAGTCTGGGTCTGTGTCCTCTCATCATGTACTACCTCCACTAAAAAACGTATATTGGTCGAACCATTTAGGTTTAGCTAATCATGTTACTGGCAATGCAACCACACCATTCTCTCACACACTGGTTAATTGACATCCTGCAAAATATTCCGTGAAGTATGCTTTAGTAGATAACTTGATTCAGTGTAATTCGTCATCTGTATTTATGTTTCTAGAGTATTGAAAACTATGGTCTAGTCAGTAGTAAACATCCATTGCTGTTCAGTCTGTCCAACTGACTTGTGTTATTTTGTTCCCATTCTTTACTTGTTGTTTTGCTTCTCCTACTGCCATTGATTAATATTAATAATGGTAAAAGTAACGTAAATCTGCAAATCATTCATCGATTGGTCTCTTATCCTTGTTTAGTCAGTAAATATTGTCATGTAGTGTATTCTCAAACTGTTGGTAATACCATTGTGCCATCTCTGGATTCTCTGCTTGGTATAGTCTGAAAGTTATGTAATCATCAATAGCGTCTAGGAAATACCATGGTAGATTCAACGTAGATAGATTAGTGTTCATATTAATAGAATCTATGTCTGGCATATAGTTGTAGTTCAATGAAAGTCCATTGTCTACTCCCTCTGTTGGAGTAGGGAAAATCTTAATATGGTCTTTGTCTACAAAAATATATTTAGGATTCCTCTTAGAGATTCTGTCCCAAACCATAGGTTCTCAGAATTGTCTTCAATTTGGTGTAATATTATAATCAGTCAGATTTATTGGTTTACATACTCTGTATACTGGGTTTCAGTTTTTGTCAGTCTTATATGCTACTCTTAACTGAATAATACTATAGAAATCTGGCTTTCAACTCTCTCATAATGGTAGCTTATATACTGCTTCTCATGCTTGTAGGTCTTGTACTACTGATGAAGTATTCTGTTTAGCTGAGATAAACTCTAGAATCATTTTCTGGAAAGTCAACAGTCATTTCTTGAACCATGCTAACCATACGTCATCATTTACTTGATTACCTCATCTGATTTCTTCTAAGCACCAATTATTATACATGTTTTGGATTGTTGCCATCTACTGCTATTTAAGGAATAAATAAGTCTGTTTATTCTATGGAGTGAGTTTCCCCACCCCATATATATAAGCAAACTAACTAGCTTAATGTTTCTTGCCATGCGTAGTCTGTTCCAGCTCTTGATTCAAGTCTTACGATGAACAAGTCGTTTAGGACAGCACATCCGTACATACATTTCCATCCTACTGTAGCTCTCTGATTTAATGGGTCTTCAGTTCCAGCAGCTCAGAATGGTTTGTAGAAAGTTTCAAGATTTTGAAGTGTTCCTACTCAGTAAGCACCATCTCTGAATGCGTATGTTGGCCATACTTGGAAATCTGGGTCAGAATCTACTGTAAATGGTTTTACGTTAGAAGAAACGTAAATGTCGTAGTTTACTCCAGCTGTAACAAATCCGTCTTTAACTCCTTTGAAGTCTTCGTAGATTAATTTGTTCAACCATGTATTAGTAGAACTAGATTTAGCATAGTCTAAGAATACATTTGGATGCATAATAATCTTGAATCTTTCTCCAGTTTGTCCTTGTGCAGCTAAGTATGTACATGCTTTAAGGATTAGGTCTAAGTCCATAGTGTCAGCAGGTGTAAGTCCAGCTCTTGAAGTAGCTGTTCCAGCATACATAACACCAATAGAACTGTTAGCCAATGTGTCTTGGATGAATTCATCAACCAATCTTCCAGCATTGTTTGCTAATTCTCTTCCTTGTGCAGCAATTATTGGAAGTAATGTTTCTACATCTAATACATCTGAAATGATTGAGTAGTCTCCTAATTGTACAGGTACAGCAGTAACTGTTTTTACAACGTTAGTGTGTCCGTCTGGAGTAACTCCTTCAGTCAAAGCAGCTTGTGAAAGAGTAGTTTTCATAACTCCTAATCTAGGCCAAGTAATGCTCTTGTAACCTTGATGAGATGCTTTTACTCAGAATTTCATGAAAACTGTAGATGGTTCTCCGTTTTCAAGGAATGATTTTTTAAGTAAGTAAGTAAGGAAATCATTTACGTTTGAAACGTCATCGATGTTTCCTGTTGCCATAATGTTTGCAGCTTGGTCAGTTGCAACGTTAAATCTGTCGAATGCCATAATAAATAAATGTTAAAGCTAAATAAAATATTTAGCCTCTCCAACATTAATTATGATACCGAGATTGTGTTTTTGCATAGTTCAACAATTCGTCTGTACTCATGTCTCCTAGCTTCTTTCATCCAACCTCAGTTGTTGGATTGGCTCATGCAATAACACTTTTAGGACCTTCACTAGAAGTCTGACTTGCTTCTGGTGCAGTCTGAACAACAGCTGGTTTCCCATTCTGCCCTTCATACAATGAAACCATGTCGTTGATGCTTAATGAACTGTATTTGTCAGCAAATGAATTAAAGTCTCATTCGTAACCTCTACTCTTCATTGTGTTCTCAAAGTAAAGTTTCTTGTCTGCAGCTCTTCCTGCAATCTCTGCATCTAGTTTAGCCTGTAGGTCAGCCATTTCTTGGCTATGCTTCTCTCTCAAAGCAGCATATCCAGATTTTTTCTGCTCAACCTCAGTGTTATCCAATTCTTCCATGTCTGTCATGGTATTAATAAATAGAATGTAAAGTCGTGCCATTCTACCAACACGAATTGATTTATAGACGTCAACTTGTCTGTAATTGATTAGTTTATAGACTTGCAACTTCGGTCTCGAATATTTGAGAGCTTATTCGCTTGTTTTTTCTCCTCTCATCATTGCCTCTGCGTTCTTCAAAGCCTCTTGTGCCTTTCTCACATCTTCTGGGTCAGTAGTTATAACCTTTACAAGTCTCTCCATCTCTCCCATACCTTGTGTAAATGCTCAGAGAACTTCATAGAATGAGAATCCTTCTGTCTTAGCATTGAAACAGTTGTCCTTTGCTAATACTAGGATGTTCTCGTCCTGTTTCTCTACTCTCTTCTTCATGCACTTTAATAATACTTCCCATCATGCACTAGCTTCGAGTTCTTTCACAGATTCAATCTCTTCATCTGTAAGGTCGTCAAAGTTCTTTTGCTCAACCTCTTCCTTTTCTGACTCTTGGTCAGCTGTCATAATCTCTTCTTCTAAAGCCATTAGTTAGTTTACTTATTAAATAAAATGGATTTATTATTCTGAACTATCCACTTGATTGGTTTACCATACGTAGTCTCCAATGTATACTTTACTTGGTCCATGAATATGGTCTTATCTATAGTGTCAAATCATTCAGTCATAATTGCTATGTCTTCCTTAGAGAGTAAGTCTATTCACTTCTTGTACTTTCTGAGGTAGTTGTGAATCATCTTCCTATATACCTCCTGCTTATACCTCTTCCTCTTAACTCTGTCAATGTCCTCAATCTTGATTTTCTCCCTGTAGGGTTCTTCCTTAACTAGGTCATTGATGTCTCTAAGTATTTGCCACATCTTAAAGTCTCTCAGTTAAAAACTTTTTTAATTTCTCTACCATCTCCATGTCTACGTTGTGTTTCTCCAACCATTCCTTGTCCTCCTTGTATACATTAGTAGTCAATCCATTGCTAACTAGCCATCTCCTTAACTCTTCTGGTAACATGAACAATGGATATGGTGCAACTTGTGCCTCGAATTTTATTCTTCATAAAGGTTTTTCGACTTTTGTTCATCCTACGTCTCAAATTACTTGACTTTTTTCTTTTTTACCTTTCAAATCAGACTTTTTCAGACCAATTTCTTCTTCTGCGTTAATGATTGTTCCACTTTCAATTTCTGCATCGCTTATTTCATTTTCGACAACGGTAGTAACTACTGTTTCCTCAATTTCAGGTGTTTTTTCTTCAATTTCTGCAACTTTTTTAGTTGTTTTTTTCTTACTAGTCCATTTTTTTGCTGGCATCTCTATAAATTAGAATGTAAATAACGCTTAGCGTCATAAATTAACCAATCCCATTAGTTGTGTCTATGCTCTGCATTCCTCATACGTTCAAACTTGTTCATCTGTCCGCATGGCTTCCAACATCGAATCATGTTCATGAATCTAAGTTTCATACAGTGTCATAATTTATATTAGTTAATGGGTTGTTATTCTCTCCAGCACTCTTGAAGTCTGTAACCTTTGGCTGTGCTGCCATATTCATCTCTTCATTACCTAGTCATTGACTAACCATGTATTGAAGTGCTTGGATTGCTCTTAATTTAGCATCAGTGTCCTCTGCTCTGTTATAATACCATAGTCTCATCTGTACGTTACAGTCGACTGGTATATAAATAGAAACATTCTGATTGAGTAGAAGCACGTCTTGCTTACATTGGTAATCCTCCATACTCATCTCTGTTATAGAATCGATTTCGCTCTCATCTAGTCAGTTATAGTATGCGATTGCTCTCCTTATATTATTTAATAAGAATGGAGGTGTCTTAGGGTCTGAAACCAGCATGTTATACTGTTCCATATATGCAGCCTTCTTCTCTTGGTAGATGATGTCCTTTAATATTGGGTCTACTACCATGATTGAGAAGTCTCCCTTTATGTCCTTCTTACTAACCTTCTTATATGTTCAGCTTAATCAGTTATTTGTCCTACGGATTACCTTCTTAGAAGAGTTCCTCCAGTAGTATAACATGAAAGCTCTATATAGCTCTGCGAAGTCTTTTGTTCAGTAACTAAGAATCTGATTCTGCAATGATGTAATCATGTTCGCATTAATCTTCTGAATCTTAGATGCTGTTGCTGTATTAGGGTCACTGTTTCCAGAGAGTCCTAATCATTGTGCTGTAGCATTAGTAAAGGATTCTGCTAATGCTTTGTTCTTAATCATACCAAGACTATTATATAAGTCTTGACTTATTTGAGTCTGTGGTAATTCATAAACCATAGATGAAATAGGTTTAGTGAGGTCTCTCATCTTAACAGGAAACCATCTGTTCTTAATACTCTGATTCTTCAAAGTATTAATATTATTCATGAATACCTGTTCGTCTATGAAGATGTTTCCTCCCATAGCCTCTCTAGTAACCTTAATCTTATATAGGTTAAGGAGTAATTGCTCTGTTCTGTGTCCGTCTTCTATAATATTTACTAATGATGTTCCCCACCAATCCTGTGCATCGTATGCAAATCCATATACTGCTACAGGTATAATATTATCTGTCTCTGGAACGTCATAGATGTCCATTATCTGGTCACAGAGCATAAGAACTAAGTGTAACTTGTTCTCTCCTGTGTCCTCGTCATATATATAAGTATAGTGGTAATGGATTGTGTAATGTCCTGTAGTTGAATTATAACATGTGTCTATGCTTCTTAGGAACGCATCCTCTGTCTGTAGTCAGTTAATATATACATCGTAGTTGTTCAGAATCATCTCCTTGAAGTCCTTATTAGCACTTACTGGCAATTCCTCTAACTGTTTTCTAGTAATAACTCTGTCAAATCAGAAGAATGGATAATCCTTAACTAGAAGTGAACCATCATTGTATGGATAAACAAACCTTGGGTCTATTCTCTGTACAACTGGTACATTCTTCTTCTTGTCATACCCACTAAAAAGAAAGACGGCCTTTCAATATTTAGCAATGTCCTCTAGTCACATGTAACGGTCGAAATCCCAATGCTCATTAACATAGTCAGTCTTGAACATGTCTGTGAAGTTTCTAGCTTCCATCTGGTATAATACGTTCTCGTCTTCCCATGAAACATCTGGTTCGTTAATTATACATGTAGCCTGCATTGTTCTGGCACAAGACCAGAAAATCTGACTCCTTAATAACTCATCGTTCCTTTTAGTTGAATATATGTCCTTCTGAGACTGAAAAAGAGAGTTCTTAGACCTGTTGGCTTCAAATCCATGTCTGTACTCTCATATTATTTTCTGTCTTAACTCATCTGTAAGTTTTACCATCTACCTTGCGATTGAAGTTAAATAACTACTGATTTCATCATCGAAATATTTTAAGTATGGGTACATTCTCATAATCATTGTGTCTAATAAGTCTGGACTCCTTCAGATTCTGGCTTTCATCTTGTCCTTAGTCTCTATTCTCGTCTTACCATCTATACTCTTCTCATCTATATAACAGTTCATCATCTCCTGTGTAAGTATCTCCCAGTCCTTCTGTGAGTCCAAATGTTCCCATTTGATAGCAATTTCTCATTTCTGCACCTTTTCTTGTAGTAGGAATGCACATTGTGATTTAAGATTAGCATAGTTCTGCTTAGCACCAGTCTCTATAGGCTTTGCATTGTTCACAAACCCTGTAGAATACGGTATTCAGTCCACTACTCATCATCCTACTCAATCGGCATCTATAATTATGTTCCTAGATTCAATCTCGAACTGGTTTTGAATCAGCTTTATAGATGTCTTCACATCTTCTACACTACTTTTAGCATAAGTCCATACTCTTATCCATGTATTTCATCTTCGTAAAGATATTCTAGTCGTATCTTTTCAGAATCTGGCAACATCACAGATAAGAAAGTAATTATCT
>Ga0265301_10003252_pt1 | contig 17418 bp, 10 predicted proteins | sample AusTroGonzalo_MG_2_FD_193488 | JGI IMG/M metagenome (GOLD analysis project Ga0265301, IMG submission 193488) | Bovine rumen microbial communities from tropical cattle in Woodstock, Queensland, Australia - Gonzalo_04 | ecosystem: Host-associated > Mammals > Digestive system > Stomach > Rumen ... | reverse complement strand
CACAGCACAGCACCCAGCGTTTGAACGCCAAAGACGATGCCCGTCCAGTTGCCGGCATCCTGATAGCCCAGAGACTTCACGTCGGTAGTTCCCCAAACTGTATCGCCAATGGTTCCTGTGGTGTAGTTCCACATATAGAGGAAGGCTGCCCAGCAGAAGAATTGTACAAGAGCCACTTGCCAGAAGGTGGCTGGTGCTTTCCTCAACAGGGTAATCCAGTTGGCACTTTCCTCCTTCTCCTCTGCCGGAGCGTTATACTCTGCATACTCCTGTGGATTCCATTCTTTGACCTTCAGTGTGGTATAGACGACACAAAGAATCAGGATGAGCGCTCCGATATAGAAAGAATAGATAACGGAATCGGGGATGACGCCTGATGGAGCCGTATTGGCTATGCCTATAGCAGTAAAGATAAAGGGGAACGCAAAGCCGATGAGTCCGCCAGCATTACACAGGAACGACTGGATGGAATAGGCCTTAGTCTTTTGCTTCTCGTTGACCATATCGCCCACCAACATCTTAAACGGCTGCATAGCCATATTAATAGAGGTATCGAGAAACATCAAGGCACAGGCACCAAACCACAAGGCCATGCCCACCGTGAGTCCCAAAGAACCGGCATTGGGCAACAGCAACATCACCAATACGGCGACGGCAGCACCTACAAAGAGGTAAGGGATACGACGTCCGAAGCGCGTCCAGGTCTTGTCGCTAAGTGTGCCGACAATAGGCTGAACGAGCATGCCCATGAGTGGAGGCAGCACCCAGAAGAAGCTTAGATTATGCGGGTCTGCACCAAGTGTGGCGAAGATACGTGAAATGTTAGCGCTCTGGAGTGAGTAAGCTATTTGCACTCCAAAAAATCCGAAGCTCAGGTTCCAAAGCTTCCAGAATGATAGATCAGGTTTTTGCTTCATAGTTTATGTTATCTTGTAGTTCCTCTTATGATTAATCTTGTTCTCACGACGCGCTTTTCCACCTTCCCCAAGGGCACAACTCCTTCTACATGTCCAATTAGGATATTGGCGGCTTCCTCGCCCACCATCTCACCACGTTGTTCAACAGTCGTCAGCATCGGGTCGCACGAGATGGCACGAACACCATTCGTAAAGCCACAGATAGACACATCTTCGGGCACACGCAGTCCCATGTGCTTCACCGTATAGAGAATACCCAGGGCTGTATCATCATTGATGGTAAAGAAGGCATCGGGATAATTATCTTCCTCAAACAACGAAGGCGTAATCATCTCGGCATCATGACGTGTATCGCAAATGCGCACCAAATTCTCGTTGAAAGGAATCTTGTTCTTCGACAAAGCATCCTTATAGCCATTGAATCGGTTCTTGGCAATCTCCAAGTGCAATGGCGAACCATAATAGGCAATGCGACGACAACCCGTACTGATAAGATAATTTACGGCATTGAAAGCACCCATATAGTCATCTACCACCACACGGCTCGCGTCCACGCCCGTACATATTCTATCAAAGAAGACCAACGGTACGCCAGCATCTATCAGGCGCTGGAAATGAGCATAGTTATGCGTATCCTTAGCCTGCGACACGATGACGCCACACACCTTGTTCTCCAAGAACGACTGACAGAGTTTTACCTCGGTTTCATAACGCTCGTTACTCTGCGCCACGATGATATGATAACCACGTGTAGCCGCCTCTTCTTCAATGCCCTTCAAGATGGAAGCAAAGTAATAATGCACTATCTCGGGCATGATAACCCCTATCAGCTTCTGAGGGCGAACACGAGAAAGGCGCAATGACTCTGCCAGCACATTAGGCGTGAAGTTATGATCACGCGCAAACTGCTGAATGCGCGAGCGCAAAGCCTGCGAAATACGAGGAGAATCTTTCAATGCGCGCGATACCGTGGCGACCGATACGCCCAACTCTCGCGCTATGTCCTTCATTGTCAACGGCATATTCTATTACAATAGGTTTTTAGTTTGCACAATGCAAAATTAATGTTTTATTATTTTCGTTGTTCAAACGCTCACTATTTTAGTTAATGAATGAAAATGCAAACGTTTGCATCTAAGTATATAACGAATTATTTCATAAAAAAGTACAAAGGGAATAAAAAAAACATATCTTTGCAACTGAATTGACTACTCAAACCAAGCCAAATAGCTAAAAAGCAATAAGATAAAACCAAGTAATACTAACAATTAACTCTAATTAAACTAATGTAATGATGAAGCAGGTAAACATTAAATTACCATTCAGGACGTTAGCCCTTATCGTGGGCCTTTTCCTGGCTATGGGAGCCTTTGCACAGAACATTACTGTGAAAGGTCATGTGAAAGATGCTACAGGTGAAGCTATCATCGGTGCAACAGTACGCGTGGCTGGTACACAGAATGCCACCGTCACCGACTTCGACGGTAACTTCACATTGCAGACCAAGCAGGGAGCCGACATCCAAATCACGTATGTTGGCTATCAAGTAGCAAACGTAAAGGCAGCCTCTAACGTTGAGGTCACACTGAAAGACGACACGGCCGTTTTGGAAAACGTGGTAGTCATCGGTTACGGCCGAGCCAAGAAGAGCGACCTTACTGGTTCTGTTACAGCCATCAAACCTGATGAGAAAAACCATGGTCTGAACATCAATGCTCAAGACATGATCAGCGGTAAGATTGCCGGTGTGAGTGTCATCTCTGGCGACGGTACTCCTGGTGGCGGCGCACAGATTCGCATCCGTGGTGGTTCTTCACTGAACGCCAGCAACGACCCTCTGATTGTCATCGACGGTCTAGCAATGGACAACTACGGTGTGAAAGGTCTTGCTAACCCCCTTTCTATGGTTAACCCGAACGATATTGAGTCGTTCACCGTGCTGAAGGATGCTTCAGCTACCGCTATTTATGGTAGCCGTGCATCAAATGGTGTCATCATTATCACCACCAAGAAGGGACGTTCAGGACAGAAGCCTACGTTTAACTATAGCGGTAATATGTCTATTTCTACAAAGAAGAAGACATTAGACGTAATGGACGGTCCTTCATACAAAAACTTCATCAAGAACCTGTATGGAGAAGAGAGCGCTGCCTACAAAGCTTTGGGCTATCTTGATGCTAACGGTAACACGCAATATGCAAACACAGACTGGCAGGAAGAAATCTTCCGCACAGCCGTTTCTCATGATCATAACTTGACCATGTCGGGCGGTATGAAGAACATGCCTTACCGTGTATCTGTAGGCTATACCAACAACCAAGGTATTCTAAAGACCTCAAGCTTTGAGCGTTTCACTGGTAACTTCAGTATATCTCCTACCCTGTTGCAGGACCACCTGAAATTCAACATCAATGGTAAGGGAATGATTGCCAAGAACCGTTACGCCGATGGTGGTGCTGTGGGCAGTGCTGTATGGATGGATCCTACCAAACCCGTAAGAGGTGACAACGACATCTACAAAGACTACTTCGGCGGTTATGCACAGTGGTACTCAAAAGCGAATATTGATGGTGCTGCCAATTGGGCATACTCAGCTAATAGTAATGCAACGGCAAACCCCGTGGCTCTGCTTGACCAAAAGAACGATCGTGCCACCTCAAAGTCTCTGATGGGAAACATTGAGGCTGACTATGCCATTCACGGCTTTGAGGACTTGCATCTGCACATGAATGCCGCAATGGATTTAGCTACAGGTAAGCAGAAGACCGACATTCCGTCTAACTCCTATACAAATAACTATTTTGGTACCACTGGATGGAGTACGCAAGACAGCTACAACCTTCAGCTCTCGCTCTATGCGCAATACCTGAAGGACTTCAACAAGGATCATCATTTTGATATCATGGGTGGTTATGAGTGGCAGCACTTCCATAGAAAGTCTGACTGGCGCAGCTATGGATTATGGCAAGCTGGCAATACATCACACGCAGAGGGAGACCATTACGAGGATCCCGTTGAGACAGGCACAAAAACAAAGGAAGAAACAGAAAACTACCTTGTTTCTTTCTTCGGACGCATGAACTATACATACCTTGATCGATACATGGTGACTTTCACTCTACGTGCTGATGGATCTTCCCGTTTTAACTGGATGAAAGGAAATGCTAACCAGCAATGGGGTATCTTCCCTGCCTTAGCTTTGGCATGGAAGATGAAAGAAGAGACTTTCTTAAAGAATATCGATGTACTCAGCGACGCCAAGATGCGTTTAGGTTGGGGTGTAACAGGTCAGCAGGAAGGTATTGGCGACTATACTTATATCCCTGTCTACCAGCCAAACATCAACTCACATGCCCTGTATCCTATCTTGGGCGACGGTACCACCTATCGTCCAGAACCATCAAATCCCAAACTGACATGGGAGAAAACTACTACCTATAATGCTGGTTTGGACTTGTCTTTTCTCAACAACAGATTGGAATTCAACCTTGACTGGTACTACCGCAAGACCACAGACCTGATTAACACGGTCTATGTATCTGCAGGCTCTAACTTCAAAAACAAGGTAACCAGCAACATCGGTTCTTTGCATAACACTGGTTTCGAGTTCATGACAACCGTACGTCCCATCCAGACTAAAGACTGGCAGTGGGAGGTTAGCTACAACTTCACTTACAACAAGAACAAGATCGACGAGTTGATTAGCGGAGAAGGTGATGACTACTTCGTAGAGACTGGTGGTGGTGGTACTGGTACCGGTGGTACTGTTCAGGCACATGCAGTCGGTCAGTCCGTAAGTGCTTTCCACGTTTATCAGCAGGTATACGACCAGAATGGCAACCCCATCGCCAACACATTTGTTGACCGCAATGGTAACGGCTATCTGGATAGTGGCGACAAGTACTACTATTATAAGCCCGCTGCTGACGTCCTGATGGGTCTGTCATCAAAAGTTCAATATAAGAACTGGGACCTTGGTTTCTCTATGCGAGCAAGTCTTGGCAACTATGTATATAATAATGTAGCAGCTGGTGGCATGAACGTAGGTTCTGGATCTGTCTATACCCTCGGTTATCTGGGCAACCGACAGATTGATGCTGTCAATCGCGGATTCACCAACCCAACGGAGCAGCAGTACTATTCTGACTACTGGGTTGAGAATGCATCATTCCTGAAGTTGGACAACATCACGCTTGGCTACAGCTTCGACAAGCTCTTTGGCAACCGTATTAACGGACGTGTTTATGCAACAGTCCAGAATGTACTCACGATTACAGACTATTCTGGTATCGACCCCGAAGTTTCAAGCGGTATTGGAGGCGACATGTATCCACGTCCTTTCACCACTATTCTCGGTGTGAGTCTTAATTTCTAATGCTTAACATATTGAAATCACAATAACTTAAAAAACAAGAAGACTATGAAACTGAGATATATTTTACCTGCCGCCGCACTTGCCTGCACAGCCCTTTTCACTTCATGTCTAAAGGATCTGGAGGTAGAGAACATCAACCCTAAGCAGGTATCAACCTTCAATGAAGACTATATCTTCAATAAGATATACGGCAACATGGTACTGACTGGTCAGGAAGGTCCTTCTGGAAACGGAGACCTGGATGACATCGATGAAGGTACATCGAACATGATTCGCCAATTGTGGAATGCCAACGAGCTGACCACCGATGAGGCTCATTGTGTATGGAATGACCCTGGTCTGCCAGAGTTCAACCATAATGCATGGAGTAACACTCACCCCATGATGAAGGCCTTGTACTATCGTTTGATGTTTGGCGTTACATTGTGCAACTTCTATCTTGACAATGCAAACGATGGTTCTGCATCTACAAAGCAGAAAAGAGCCGAGGCTCGCTTCATGCGCGCGTTACATTATTATTATCTAATGGACCTTTATGCCAATCCTCCTTTCCTCACGAAGTTGTCAAGTGAGAACGCACCTCAGATACAGCGTGCCGACCTCTTCAAGTTCTTGGAGAGCGAGTTGCTGGACATCATTGGTGAGGGAACTGGCGACGAGATTCTGGCTGATGCTAGAACCATCGAATATGGTCGCGCAGACAAAGCTGCTGGTTATTTGCTGCTGGCACGCATGTATCTAAACGCACAGGTTTACACTGGTACGGCAAAGTGGGCAGAGGCTCAGAAGTATGCTGATAAAGCCATTGCCACAAGCTACAGCTTGTGCACTGCCAGCAAAAACGGATTTAGCGCTTACCAGTTGCTATTCATGGGCGACAATGATTCTAACGGTGCACAAAACGAAATCATTCTACCCGCTTTGCATGATGGCGACCAAACCCAGACATGGGGCGGTTGTCTGTTCCTGATTGCAGCTATGGGTAACGACAAGATTTCTGCAGCTGACCTCTACGGACAGTTTGAAGCCGATGGCGTAACCGCTCTTACAGGTTATGGAACCAAAGAGGCTTGGGCTGGTATCCGTGCTCGCAAGCAGTTTGTACAGGCATTCTTCCCTGGCGTTGCTACCGATGCAGGTGTTCCACAAGGCTCACTAAAGGATTTGGTTGCAGCAGCAGGCGATGACCGTGCCCTTTTCTACACCAAAGGTCACACACTGTCTATCAGCGATGAAACAGACTACACGAAGGGATTCCCCTACATTAAGTTCAATAACATTCACGCTGATGGCACTGCAGGTCACCATGCAGCAGGTCAGTTCGTTGACACGGACTTCCCCATGCTGCGATTGGGAGAAGCATACCTCATTTCGGCTGAAGCAGATGCACGTTTGAACAATGGCACTTGTACTGCTGCCGGCTTCCAACGTATTAAGGATCTGCACAACCGTGCCGAAATTAAGGCAACGAATCCCATTTACAGCAAGACCTCTTTCAACCTTGAAGACATCATCAAGGAATGGTCACGTGAGTTCGGTTTTGAGGGTCAGCGTCGCATGCACCTCATACGCTTTGGCATGTATGGTGGACAGAGCAACTACAGATGGGAATGGATGGGTGGTTCCAAGAATGGCACCCCATTCGAGAGTCGATTCAACATTTTCCCGATTCCCGATACGGATTTGAATGCCAATCCCAATATGAAACCCAATTACAAATAACGTAACTAAAACAACAGAGATATGAAGAAATTTAATATATGGTGCTCGTTACTGCTAAGTGTGCTGCTTTTTGCAGCATGCGAGGCAGACCGTGACTCCAATCCAGTTATCAACACAGGTGGTTCTACCGCTTCATTCACACTGTTCAATCCTGTTCAGTCTGCCCAGTTCATAGATTTGGAGAACAACTCTATTTATCTAACATGGAGCCAGCCCGACTATGGCTATAATGCCATCACCACCTATAAGGTGCAAGTGGGACTCGTTCAAGCTGACGGAACCATCAAATGGAACACAAAAGACGTGAAGGATGATGATGGCAATGTGATCGGTACTGAAGACGAATTTGTTATCAGCACCTATAACACATGTAAGGCAGAAATCAGCGGAAAGAATATTGCGATGGAGATTAATGAAATCGACGGATTGGATGACATCGCCAACTACGCCGATAAGGGTTATCGCAAAATAGCACTTCGCGTTCATGCCGGTATCAACATAACTTCCTCACAGGAGATTGAAGGAACTGGTGTTTTCTCAAATGCTGTAGTATTCAACGAGATGCGTTCTTATGCTATCATTAAAGCGCCTGCTACATTATACCTCGTTGGAACGCCTAACGGCTGGTTGGCTCCTGAAGCTAAGAATGAAGAGACATTCATTGCAGATGAAGATGGTAAATGCTGGATACTCACTGAGACTGAGATTGGCAACAACATCTTTGAAGGCACGCTGGAATTTGAGGCTGGTAATCTTCAGTTCCGCTTCTACACTTCTCTCGATGGTTGGGGTGATGACAACGATCCGAAGGGTTCTATCGGTCCTCAGGAGAAAGACGAGGGTATTGAAGTGGGATTCGATGCAGATGGTCTGTTCCCAAATACCGAGTTTAGTGACGGAGGTATTATGAAGGGTAAAGGTTCATGGATCTTCAAAGGATTTACTGGCGGTAAGATCAAGATGACTGTCGACATGAATGCCATGACGGTAAAATTTGCAGTCGTTGAAGATGAATAATTAGTAAACATCAAAAACTATCATAATCATGAAAAAGATCAGTTTATATATAATGGCTCTTCTCACCATGGGCTTTGTCTCATGTAACGAGGATTTTGAGACTACGGTAAAACCAACGCAGAATGTTCAGGAGAGTATTCTCCAGGCATCTGACGTTCAGTTTACACCTGCAACAGTCCCAACCATCAATATTGCAGATTTGATTGCAGCCGACAATCCTATCGTACTAGGAACAGTCTCTGTGAAGGATGGAGCGATGGCAGACGGCATGCGTCTGAAGGCCGTTGTTCAGTTAGCCAAAGCAGCCGACTATTCTGATGCAGTAAAGCTGGAGGCTGAAAGCATGGAAGAATCCAACGAGATTTGTATTCTTCCCAGTAAGCTACAAGATGCTTATGTGAACAACTTTACGCGTGACCCTGGTGCCACAACGATTTACATGCGAACAAACCTGTATACTGTTGTTGGCGACGAGAGTCTGGCCAGTATCGGCAACCCATCAACAAGTTTCTTTGGTACATATACTGTTCCGTTCACTCCAAGAGATGAAGTAGGAGTAAAAATATCAAATGCCTACTATGCCATCGTTAAACAACTGGACGGCACCAATAAGGAGATAAAGTTTGAGCACAGCGAGGAGAATGTCTATGACGACCCTGCTTTCACTCTCACTATCGATGCACTCAAAGATGAAGCTGGTGTACGTAAAGACTCGAAGTTCGCTTTCGTTAGTGAGGAAGACCTTGCTAAATACAAAGCCGGCGATGAGAGCGTACTGCTTGGCGTTGACAACAACAAGAACCTTGTCAAGGGTGGTCCTTGGTATGAAGGTAAGGCTGAAGATGGTGCGGCAAAGTACAATGTCACACTGGACATGGAGGGACAGAAAGCTTATATCGAACCCGAGATTATCTTCTACTGCTACTTCCTGCTGGGCAATAACAACATGAAGATTGGAGAGGGCGATAGTTACAGAAACTACATGTTCTACAAGAGCGACGAGACAACATTTACCTACACGACATTTATTCCGAACAACTCAACAGGTAAGTCATGGCTCAATGTGAAGATTTGGGAACGTGATGCCATGTTGGCCGGCGCTGAAGCCAAGGCTTGGGGTTATTCAGGAAGCGGATTGAAGGAACGTGAAGAAACAGGTAACCTGAAGACTGCAGGTGGATGGCTTGGTCCTAAGACTGAAGGCTGGTACACTCTGACCATCCAGATGGATGAAGACAAGAACATTCACACTTATCAGTGGACTTCAATTTCAGAGCCTACCACAACCTACACCAATATCAGCATCATTGGTACGATCAATGGCTCTAGCTGGGATAAGGACTTCGAACTGACCCAATGCGAAAAGGCGCCTCACAACTGGTGCTTACTGGACTTCGAACTGAAAGATGCTGCTAATTTGAAGTTCCGCGCCAACAAGAACTGGGACACCAAAGACTGGGGTGGCGACGGTAGTCAGAAGATTGGTAAGGTTGTTTATACTCTGCCTACAGGAACAGAGGACATTGAGGTACCTGCTGGCACGCACGACTTCTATCTGAATGATATTACTGGTGACTGGATTATTCTGCAATCAAAGAAATAAAACAGGTACATTATTATAACCAACAGGCGGACACCCATTATGTGGCGCCCGCCTGTTTTGACTAACAAGAACCCATCACAAAGCATTTACAATGAAAAGATTTCTTATTTCTATTGCCACACTACTCGCGTCATTGCCTATGTTGGCACAAGGATGGCCTTCCGACTATAGCGGTGTTATGCTACAAGGATTCTATTGGGATTCATACAACGATTCAAAATGGACTATCCTTGAGTCGCAAGCCGAAGAGCTATCACCATACTTTAAGCTCGTATGGATTCCTCAAAGCGGTAATTGCAAGGGCACATCAATGGGATACGATGACTATTGGTGGTTTCCTGGCAATAACAACAACACAAGCTATAACAGCTCTTTCGGAACAGAAACGCAACTACGCTCCATGATCTCAACTTTCAAAGAGAAAGGTATTGGAACTATCGCAGACGTAGTTATCAATCACCGCAAGAACCGTTCTAACTGGGTAGACTTCCCTACCGAAACCTACGATGGCGTGACATACAAGATGACATCAACAGACATCTGTAAGTATGATGACAAATACTACGATGAGACAAATAGCAAATGGGTCTATCCTACCCTTAACTGGGCACAAGCACAGACTCCGCCTTACGAGCTTGGAAACCGCGACACAGGCGAAGACTGGAGTGGCATGCGTGATCTTGATCACACAAGCTCAAATGTCCAAACCATCGTCAAGGCATATCTAAAGATGCTGCTCAACGATCTTGGCTATGTAGGATTCCGCTACGACATGGTGAAAGGATATGGAGCAGAGTACACCAAGATATACAACGAGGATAGCCAACCCAGCTTCTCTGTTGGAGAATGCTGGGACGGAACCAGTGTTATCAAGAATTGGATTAATGGCACAGGAAAGACCAGTGCAGCTTTTGACTTCCAGTTCAAGTATGTGGTACGCAATGCTATCGAGAATGGTGACTGGAGGCAACTAAACCAAATGAACGACGGAAACTGGCCTCTTATCAGTCATAAAGAGGAAAACGGAAGCTATCGTCAATACGCCGTAACATTCGTGGAGAACCACGACACCCAACTGCGAAAGGACGGCACTTCGAATGGTCCACTTACCACCGATACTTTGGCTGCCAATGCCTACATGCTTGCCATGCCAGGTACGCCTTGCGTCTTCCTCCCTCACTGGATTGACTACAAGCTTTTCATCATGCCAATGATTGAGATTCGCCAAATGGCTGATATTAAAAACACCAGCAGCTACGAGAATCTTCTGACTGACAATAAGAATTGTTATGCAGTGAAGACGGACGACAAGCTCATTGCTGTGTTAGGAGACGTATCGCTCTACACCCCATCGGAAGAGTTTATCAAAGTGATCGATGGCTATCATTATGCTTATTATCTGCACAAGTCTGCTGCAAATACCGCATGGGTGAGCCATCCTTCCGGAGCATACAAAGGAGAGCAGCAAGTAGTATTAGCTGCCATTACCGACCAAGACGCACGTATCGTTTACACCACAAACGGAGTAAATCCGACAGCCTCTAGTCCAAGCGTAGCCAGTGGTGAAAAGATTACCATTCCTGTAGGAACTACAACCCTAAAGGCTGCTATGCTCGTAGGAGGTAATGTCGTTGGTAGTATTATCACACGCACCTACGAAGTAGAATATGTAGAACCAAGCGAGTTCACAATTCCATCATTCTGCAAAGTCACTGACGGAGAAGTATGCGCATTCTTTGAGGCGCCTTCCACATGGACCAATACCATCATGTGCTATGCATGGGACTCTGCCAATGGCAATGCTAACTATACCAAGACATGGCCAGGAGTTGCCTGCACATATATAGATAAAACAGAGAGTGGAAAAGATGTTTGGAAATGGACTTTCAATGCAAGCGATTACACGGGCTCGGGAACAGCCAGCATGCCCAATATGATTATCTTCAACAACAATGCTTCGCCACAGACCGAAGATTTGAAGTTTAAGAATGGAGGCTATTATAATCAGAGCGGTCTGAAAGGCATCGTAACTGGCATTGAGGCCATAAGTGCAATAAAGCCCACGAAGCCTAATTGCTACTATACTTCCGACGGGCGTTTTGCCGGCACTGACATTTCCACCCTACCCCGCGGTGTCTATATCATAAACGGAAAGAAAGTGATTCGCTATTACACTCCCAGCCTGGACGATTAAATGTCCAGGCTTTTTTGTGTTCAGACAGGACAACGCAAACGTTTACGCAACGCATTTTAGTTTTTTTATATTAATTATATGTCTCCGAAAAGCAAAAAAGTTTAATTTTGCTATTGAAAACCAAAATTACATACTAACGACAATAATTTGACATGAAGAAAATCTACTCGTTTATCGTTGCATTACTGTTTGCACAGTATTCCTTTGCCCAGTGGCCTGCAAATTATGAAGGAGTCATGCTTCAAGCTTTCTATTGGGATTCGTTTGAAGATACGAAGTGGACCAATCTTACGTCAAAGGTTGATGAAATTGCGCCCTATTTCGACCTCATATGGATACCCAACTCTGGTAATTGTGTTTCCAGCAACTCCATGGGTTATATGCCTGTCTATTGGCTCGACCATCGCAGTTCGTTTGGCGGACGTGAACGCTATCTCACAGAGATGATAGCCGCTTACAAGGAGAAGGGAGTAGGTTTCATTAGCGATGTTGTCTTTAACCATAAAGCTCCTCTTGGCAGAAATGGTTCATGGATAGACTTTGCCAATGAGTCAAGGACCATGGAGGAATCTGGCATCACATACACACTGAATTGGACTGCCGCAGACATCTGTTCTAATGACGACGGTGGCTATACAAAGACCAAGTTCCCAGAGGTATGCGGTGCCGAAGAAAGTACTCAAGATTTCAGCGGCGCACGCGATCTTGACCATTCGTCAGCTAACGTGCAGAAGAACTGCAAGACCTATCTTGATTTTCTTCTCAAGGAATTAGGATACGTAGGGTTCCGTCTTGACATGGTAAGGGGCTATGGTGCGCAATACACCAAGATGTACAACGAACATGCACAACCAAAGTTCTGTGTTGGCGAGAACTGGTCTGGCTACGACGAGATTACCGGATGGATTCAAGGCACAGGCTGGACATCTGCAGCTTTTGACTTCCCTTTGAAGTTCCAAATCAAGAGTGCATTCAATGATGGCAACTGGGGAAGCCTTCAGGAAACGTCCTTGGCATCCAACACCACATACCAGCGTCACAGCGTAACGTTTATCGACAACCACGACACCTATCGTGACGAGAATAGTGAGCGTCTTCGTAAGAATGTATTGGCAGCCAATGCCTATATGCTGGCAATGCCAGGTACTCCCTGTGTATTTCTCAAGCATTGGAAACGCTATCCCATTGCCATCGGCAATATGATTCTTGCACGCAAAGCCGCAGGTATCAACAACCAGAGTAGCATCAAGCAACTGGATGTTGTTGATGGCGGTGTCATCCTCAAGACTGAAGGTAGCAAAGGTAGCGTAGCCGTTTACTGTGGTTCTGCTGCAGGAATGAGTGCGCCAAGCGGCTTCAAACTCATCGTCAGCGGAGATGCTTTCGCATTCTATGTAAGCAATAATATCACTGTCAATGATTTGCGCGAAGGAACCGACTCTAACGGTGAAGATGCCTCAGAAACTGCCACCGTATATGTGGAGTGTGAAGATGCGCCAAATCTCTATGCATGGAATTCTAATGGTACGCCCCTACTTGGTTCATGGCCAGGATCGCTCATGACCGAGACTGCTACCGTGAAAGAAAAGACATTCTGGAAGCACACATTTACACAGGCACCTGTTAATGTAATCTTCAACAATGGCGCTGGCACACAGACTGCTGATCTGCCTATTGCTCACGATAGCTATTTCACATTCAATCCCGACATCAGTGACAAGAACAAAAACTACACTGACATTACAGCCGATTACTACACAGCAGGCGAAGTCACTATACCAGAATGTGTAAAGACACGCGAAGGTCATCTCTACGTTTACTTCCGTGGTAATCTGGACTACGATGATCCTTACGTATGGGCATGGGGCAAGAACGACAAGAACTTCTGCAAGAACAGCAACTGGCCTGGTGACAAGATGGAACGTGTAGGCAAGGACGAAAAGAATCGTGATATATGGGTTTGGGATGCAGGCAAACGAGGCGACGACATGCCTACCAACATCCTCTTTAATAATTGCGGAACCCCACAGACAGCCGACTTCACATATCAGAACGGAGGCTATTATTCTATCTTCGGTTCACAAGCAACAGTTGACGGAATAGAAAGCATCAAGACCACCACCAACTTCGTAAGAAGTGAGACATACAACTTGAAAGGCCAGCGTGTATCTGACAATTACAAGGGTCTTGTAGTGCGTGACGGCAAGAAGATGATAAAGAAATAACAAATATCATATTAACTCTAATTATTAACTAAAACTTATGGTTATGAAGAAATTTTTTACCTTAATGCTGTTGAGCGTATTTGCTATTGCTGCTCAAGCCAAGATTTCAATCTACGTAAAGTGTGATACAGCTCCCTTCATTTGGAGCTGGGGCGCTGCTGATGGCGTTGACCTGAACGTAGGAGACTGGCCTGGTACAAACCAGTTAACAGAAAAGTTCACACACCCTGACACTAGTGAGGAATTCTGGGTTTGGACCTTCGAGGATGCGTCTTTGCCTATCAGTTTCTTGTTCAACGATGGAGCTGCTACTGGTACCAAGCAGACGAAAGACATCAATGGTGTTAGCACAGACCGCTACTTCATTCTTTCTTGGAACGATGGCGAAGGTAATGTTGTGCTTGAAGACGTGACCGAAGACTATGGTGTTCAGATTCCCGATGCTTCAGTTACAAAGGTAACACTCGCAGGCAACCATAACAATTGGAACGGAGACAATCAGGAATTCGCCGTTATTGAGGCAGGCAAGAAGTTCCAGCTTAGCGTTGACCTGACCGATGCTCAGATCGAGGAGAACCTGTGGAAGTTCAAGTTCCGCCCCAACGCACAGGATTGGTGTGGTTACTGGGATGTTTACTACTGGGTTGATCCTGAAGGAGAAGGCACACAGCCAGAAGAAGGCAAAGCTCCTCAGACCGATGCTCCCGCTTGGCTGAGTGAAGATGAAGGCAACTTCATGATTGATCTCGAAAATGAACTCGTAACTTCAAAGATCTTCACCTTCATTATCACATGGAACGGTGGTAAGGAAGCTGGTAAGAACTGGAGCTTCTTCGTAGAGAACGGTGTAACCGAAGGTATCACCAACGTGAACACAGAACTCAACAAGAATGCTGCCATCTACAACCTCGCAGGTCAGCGCATCAATGCTAACTTCCGTGGCGTTGCTATTCAGAATGGCAAGAAGATCATGATGAAGTAAATTCTTCTGTACTACTATAAAGAAAAGAAGTGATTCCGTTTGGAATCACTTCTTTTTTAGTATTGCCCTTATCACGAACCAGAGGTGCATCAGGAAGGTGCTGATACGGCCATAGTGATGGGACATGACCCGATAGCGCTCTTTCAGCGATGCCTGATGGTTCTTGGTAGTGGCACCCTCCTCCGTGTAGTTGGCCACCACCATATTTATATTATATAGGGGAAGTCCCATGCGGTCGGCCTCGCGCATCACACGGATGCACCAGTCCACATCGGCAGAGAAGCGATACCGGGTGTCATACGGCAGGTTCTTGGCTATATCTGTCCTCACATAGAAAGCCTGATGGCACACCAGCATGCCATGACGGAACGAACGCCAGGTGAGCTGTGCCGGTGGTTGCAACCGTCGTGGATACAGATAGTGTCCTTCTCCATCTACGATATCCGTATTGCCATAGAGCACGGCAGGCAGCTCGGCCGTGGGCATTTCGCTGAGATGACAGCGATGCACTATCTGCTCTATCGTGTCATCCTGCGGAAAGAAGTCGCCAGCATTCATAAACACGATATAGTCGCCCGAGGCCTGCGTCAGTCCTTTGTTCATGGCATCATAGATACCACGGTCAGGTTCCGACTGGATAATCACCTTGTGATGATTGTCAGAAGCATCGCTTTTCTGCTTGTATTGCTCAGCCATTGCCACGGTACCGTCCTTAGAGCTTCCATCCACTATCAGGTGCTCCACACCCTCATAGGTCTGACGAAGCACACTCTGCAGCGTACGCTCCAGCACTGCCTCAGCATTATATGTAATGGTAACAACCGTGAATCGTATCATAGTTTGAAGTTTTTCTGGGCCAAAGCCTGTTGATAGACCTCACTATAGCGAATGGCCACACTGGCCTGTGAATAGTTCTGAGTCACCTTTCTGATGCAAGCATGCGACAAAGCCTCGTTGTCGGTTTCTGCAAGCACCCACCTTAATCCGCGAGCCAGGTCCAGACTGTTGCGAAACTCAGCCACATAGCCCGTCTTCTGGTGGTCTATCATCTCAGGTATTCCACCCACACAGAAGCCCACACAGGGCACGCCGCAGGCCATCGCTTCCATGATTGTATTCGGTAAGTTTTCGCTAAGCGAAGGCAGTACGAAGACATCCGATGCACGGTAGATACGCACCATGCGCTGCGTATCGTTCACATAACCCAGCGAATAGGCAGCGAAAGGCAACTGCCCAGCCACCTCGTCGGCATGTCCGCCCAGGATTACCACGCCCATTCTGTCCTTCGTCTCTGGATGTTGTTCTGCCAATTTTCTGCAAGCCTCTATCAGATACGACATACCTTTATTCGTATTCGTCACACGCTGACAGGCAAAGAGCAACAACTGCTTATCGAGAGGCAGTCCTTCCTCCATACGTGCTTGTGCCTTATCACCAGGACAGAACACACGGGAGTCTATCGGATTGGGGATACTGGTTATCATCTGTCCGCTAAGTAGCGCACTGCTCTTGGCTTCCTGTTCCAACCACTTGCTGCAGGCCACGAATGTGATATTCCCCTCACTCAACATCTGGAGCTTGCGATTCCATATCGTTGTGGAAAGATCTTTTTCCGCCCCACCACCAGGCAAGTATTTGCAATGGCGACATTCCGTACGGAAATAACTGCACCCCAACGTCAAGTGACAGATACCCGTAGCCGGCCATATGTCGTGCATGGTCCACACCACAGGCTTACCCGATCTGAGTATCTTCCTGATACCACCCAGCGAGAGCATGCCCTGATTAATCCAATGCAGATGAATCACGTCGGCCTCCTTAAATTCGCGGAGACCAGTAATGTCAGTACCAGAGTTGGCAATATCTATCTCGAAGAGATGATCGCGCTTGAATTGCAGATGGCAGAAAACCACAAAACGTTCCCAAAGGAAATGCCATCTCTTCAAGAACCTTCCCTTCAAGCCCACCACGCTGATGTCATCGCTCTGCTTGTCGCGCACCATCATCATGGCCTTCACACCATAATTATTTAAGGCAGCCGTCAGTCGGTTGGCAGCAACTGCTGCCCCACCCGTCCGCTCGCTCGTGTTTACAATCAATACCTTCATAAGCAAAGACAAAGGTACGAATAAAAGAGTGAACCACAAAAGGATTCCCCACTTTTTTAATGATGAGACCCTCAATACTGTTAAGGAACACAAAACAAATCTTAATGAATCTTTCATATAGGCAAAAATCGACTGTTATCGCACACAATGCGTTGATTTACGTCAAGAATGAAGCGTTTTTTAGGATTAATCAGATGCTAAATATTGCGTGATTCAAAAATTCGCCGTACCTTTGCACCATCAAAAGGTTAATAGATTGTTTTAGGTTAGTAGTA
>Ga0265301_10003249_pt1 | contig 17427 bp, 22 predicted proteins | sample AusTroGonzalo_MG_2_FD_193488 | JGI IMG/M metagenome (GOLD analysis project Ga0265301, IMG submission 193488) | Bovine rumen microbial communities from tropical cattle in Woodstock, Queensland, Australia - Gonzalo_04 | ecosystem: Host-associated > Mammals > Digestive system > Stomach > Rumen ... | reverse complement strand
TTCGTTATTTTTATTCATTACTAACTTAATATAAAGAGCTTTAGTCTTATTGACTTAGTGCTGGGCTATACACTCTTTACAAGGTAGACTATTCCAGTCTTTTTTGTGCTACAATGAGCCCTTGTAAATCTGCCACCTACGAACGCAGTTGTCCTTTATACAAGCCACACAATACAAGTTATTATCTTATATAATTTCAAGTAGTATAGTAATACAATTTACTTTTAAATTGATAAATTATTATGCTACAAGTTTCCTATAAAATAGACTTGTTTTCTTTTACGTTTCAATTACAAAATTATCTTTTATTTTCACATTGTCTTGTTGTAATTATAGTCTCTTGGGCGACAAGCCCTTCTCCTACACGCAATTTGAAATTGCTTTTTTTAATAAGTGCTTGACTAATTCAATACTACTTTATTATGATAATTTTATAATATCATAACTTTGTGTTCTATCACCTCTTTTGATTTGCAAGTCCTTTTCCCTCTTGACACTTAATATTCTATCATATTTAACTCAATTTGTCAATACTTTTTTAACTTTTTTATCTTTTTTGTTATTTTCTAAGTTTTCCACCCGTGTTTTCCTTATGAGTTTTCCTCTTAGGTTTTTGCAAGTCTCATAGTCCATATATACACGCTTAATATTTTTGTGTTAATACTAACATATTTATAAAAAGTTAAAAAAGTATTAACTTTATGAATAAATATTTTAATATACTAAGTTTTCAAATATCACTTTTTTGCAAGTCCTTTTCCCTCTTGACAATTTAATTCTATCATATTTTTAGTTAAAAGTCAATACTTTTTTAAAAAAGTTTTTTAACTTTTAAAATTATAAACTTTCTATCATATTAATATAAGCATTTTTCAATGTTGTTTCCCAACTATTCAAACATACATTTTTATATTTTGTTATTTCCTTTTTGAAATTTTCTTTTGTTGTCTCTTTCATAAAGTCATTATCAAGTATAAAATATCTATTGTTTTCAATTCTAGCAACTTCACCATTGATATTGAGTGTTTTTTTCATTTTCTTTCACTTCCTTTCTTATTTTCTGCAAGTCCTTTTTTCCTTTTGTCAATTTAATTCTATCATACAAAAATAGCAAAGTCAATAAAAAATTAAAAAAGTTTTTTAATATGTCTTCCAGAACGTAAAATGTATATATTAACAAAAACAACTTTTTTATATATATTATATAAATATTTATATACATTTATATATTTTGTATAAAAAACTTAATTTTTCCAAAAAGTAGAAAAAGCCATTTTTACCCTCAAAATGTATCAAATTTGATACAAAAATAAGTTAATAACATATATATATATATATATATGTTATTAAAATTGAAATGGGTATATAATGGGTTATGGTAGGACTATGTTATCTGTATCAAAAATGATACATAGATATATAGGGGTGGGCTTTGAACTGGTTTTTGTGGTATGGGAGAGAGTGTATGGGGTATTATAATAGTATTCAATAACAAACTCTCTCTATATTAAAATCTATACAAAAAATCTATACAAAAAAAATCTATATTGAAAAAACCACTCACTTATGTTATAATATAAATGTAAGGATAAATCACATCCTTCACATATAAAATATAGAGGGACAAATACCTATTATTTGTTCAAGAGGCGAAAAGCCTCTTTTTATTTTATATATTATGTGATATAATAGACACATAAAGGAGGGTGAGATATATGGATAAGAGTTCTGACCTATGGGGGATAATAAGTTTATTGAAAAAAGTAATCATAGGGGCTTTTGTGGTTATAGTCTTATTAGTAATTAGCTTCCTAATATATTTAGGTAAGACACATAAAGACACCCAAGAGGTAATAAAAACTACAGGTGTGTATAACTTAGTCAATAGTGAGAACGGAGAAATTGTAGCTACAGACCTAACACCTGAGGACATACAAAAAATAGTGGAGCTAATAAATGGCAACAATTAGGATAATAAAAGTAAGGGGGACATTTAATAAGAATAACCCAAAAGTTATGTATTTTCATAAGAAAAATTTTGACAACTATACAACTAAGAGATATGGTAAGTATAATGTAACAGTAGTTGGAGAGAAACAATATGAGAGGTTTTGGGACAATAAGGAGAAAGCATACCGTGCTACGTTTAGATTTCACAAAAGCTGAGCACCATAAGATACTTAATGAGGCTGGGTTCACAGGAAGGCAAAGGTCCATATATTTAAGACTAAGAGATGACTACCCTTATGAGAGACAGAGTATAGTGAGAATTGCAGATGAGATGCACTTAGGCACTGCTACTGTATCAAGGGAAATAAAGAAGATACAACTTAAGATAGTTAGACTGATAAAATAATGATAAAAAGATGGTAAGTTTAGCCATCTTTTTTATTTTACAATAGAGTTAGAAGGAGGAGATGTTATGTATAATAACCCTTATTATAATGCACAAAATAGTATGGACAGGATAGATGGACAAATTAGAGACTTAGAGAACATGAGAAATCAACTACAAAGAACAATTAATCAACAACCATCTATTAACCAAACTTTTCAATTAACACCTAATAATAGTGGTGTAAGACTTGTGGGAAGTGTGGAGGATGTAAACAAAGAGTTAGTCTTTGCAGATAGTATATTTATAAGTAGAGACTTCAGTAATATGTGGATAAAGAACACAAAAGGTGAGGTTAGACATTTTGACATAAAGGAGACATTAGAGAAAGATGAGAAAGACTTACTTATAGATGAGCTAAAGTCTCGCATTGACAAACTAGAAAGAGGTGAGAAGGATGAAGAACCAAGGACTTCTGACACTATTACAGAACCAATACAAGAGTAAATTTCCAGGGGTTTTTGACAACTTTGAGCAATTAAGAAGAGGAAATGTTGACCCTATGGGGGTTTTGGGTCAATTAACTAGTAAGTTTTCACCAGAGCAAATGCAAGGGTTTATGAGGACAGCCAAGAGCTTTGGTGTACCTGATGAGGTGTTAAACCAATTACAAAATGGTATCAACCCTAGAGGGTGATATAAATTATAGAAAGGAGAATGATGTATGAACGGAAGTAACGGAATTGTTCCAACTGTGGACTTAGCTACTAACTCATATCCAATGTATGGTAATGGGTTTGGTGGTGGTTTCTTTGGTGGAGATGGTATCTGGGCTTTAGTACTATTAGCACTACTATTCGGTAATAACGGATGGGGTGGTTTTGGTGGTAATGGGTTCAACAATATAGCAACTACAGACTATATTAGTTCTGAGTTCACACAAAGAGATGTTAATGGTGGTTTTCAAAATACTAACAACTTAATCTCAAGTGGGTTTGCAAATACTGCAACTAGCATTTGTGGGTTAAAGAGTGATGTATTAGAAAATAGATATGCTGCACAATTATCAGCATGTAACACTCAAAGAGACATTTTAAATCAAACTAATGAGTTGAACACTAATTTACTAACTTCAGCTTTACAGTCACAAGCTAAGATGGATGAATGCTGCTGCACACTAAGAGCACAAGGAATTGAGAATACTCAAAAAATTCTTGATGTTCTAAATCAAAACACTATTGATGACTTAAGAAGTCAAGTTAATGATTTAAAAAATACAATTACAGCAACAGGAATAGGTACTAGCATTGTGAACCAAGTTAGACCATATCCAGTACCAAGTTATCTAGTTAGTTCACCATATCAGTCATTATATAATGGCTTCTATGGTTCTAACTGGTATGGAAACACAATTATATAGTAAGAGGTCTGTGGACTTAGCTCAAATGAGAACTTGCTAATTTTAAGAGAATAGGCAAGTCCTATTCTCTTTTATTTATGAAAGGAGAGATTTTATGATACAAAGTACTCAAGAACAAGAACTTGTTTTAACTTCAAACACTGCACCAATAACTTTTGCTGATACTGACCTTAGAACTGGTAGTGCCAACTGTTTTAATGGATGGCTTAACCACAATGAAGGAAGTGCTACATTTAACTTAGTCATGGGTGGTATTTATGAGATTAGTTTTAATGCAAATATCACAAGTGCTACTGCTGGTAGTTTAGCATTAGCAATTTTTGCTGATGGTGTACAACTTAATGGTACTGAGATGAATACTGTTATAGCTGCTGCTGGTGACTATGAAAATGTAGGTGTTGACAAGTTAGTTAGAGTTTGTGGAAGAGGTAGTGTTACTATTACTGTAAATAGTTTACCAACTGTTACTTATGATGGAACACCTGAAGATACACAAATTCCAATTATTAAGAATGCTGATATTATGATTAAGAAATTAGCATAATGAATAAAAATAATTATGTTGATAATTTATCTTTAGTATTTCAAACAATTAGTTTAATTCTTTTATTTAAAGATTATAACAATAGTGATTTAATGAACGAACTTCAAAATCAAGATACTAATTATTTAGAAAAGATAATAAAACAAAATGAAGAAATACTAGAGTTATTAAAGAAAGGAGATAATTATGGATAGAATGATGTTAGAGGATATTAAACAAATCGTTGAAAAGCCTCTTGAAACAATAGTAAAAGATGGTGTTAGTGCTAGTAACTTAGATTATCTTTATAAATTAATAGATATTCAAAAGGATATTGCAAATATAGAATATTGGGAAGCAAAGGAGGAAAAATTTATGAGATATGGAGAATATGGAAATTATGGTCGTGGTAACTATGAAAGAAGAGCCAGAGATAGCAGAGGTAGATATATGGGACATAGACCAGAAGATAGAATAGATGAAATGTACATGAATTATCAAGCATATTCAGAAGGTAGAGAAGCCTATGGTAGAAGTGGAAATTATAGTGCTAAAGAAGATAGTATGATGTGTTTAGAGAGTATGCTTGAAAGTATGGTAGATTTTGTTAAAATGTTAAAAGAAGAAGCAGGTTCTCAAGAAGAAATTGAATTAATACACAAACATATTAAAAAGTTAAGTGAAATGTAGTGTATAAGTTCTATAATGCTAATGTTCATGGAAATTTTGTAAATGACTGTGTTGTAAGAGCAATAGCCGTTGCAGAGTGTAAAACTTGGGATGAAGCTTATGATAAATTAAGTGATTTAGCCCAAGAAGAAGGAATTTTACTTGATGACGTAAAATTTGTTGAAAATTATTTAGATAATAATTATGTTAGAGTTCCTCATTATTCTAAAACTGTTGGGGAATTTGCAGAAGAATACCCAACAGGTACATATTTAGTGACTATGCCAGGACATATTACTGTGATTATTCAAGGTAAGGTTTATGATATTTTTGACTGTAGGAATAGGACAATGTGGTGTGCTTGGAGAGTAAATAAAATATGTGACAATTTTAGGAGAAGTTAATTCTCCTTTTATTGTGTTTTTGTAAAATATATGATATACTTTAGGTAGTGTATGGTAGAATTTGCCAGTTTTATTCATTTTTTGGTAACCTCCTACTTCTAACATACACTTTCTCCTTTCTGTCGGGAACATTTGGTGTAATGTTCCCTTTACTTTTGTATAATTTTAGGTTATAATTAAAATGGACTGAGAGGTCCAGTGTTTATTTTTTGGGTTTTCTTAACCACCAAAAACATAGGAATAGTTATATAACTATTCCCTTTTTTATTATTTTGTGATAAAATTTAAGTGTAAGGTGGTGAGAAATTGACAAAAAAAGTAGAAAAAACGTCAGAAGACAACAATGAATTGGTAAAAATGATTAAAAATGACGAAAAATTGAAAGAAAAACCTGATTTTCGTATGCAAATGATAGCACTTGCTGAAATGTTTATGGAAGATTTTGAAGGTAATATGTATAAAACTTCTATAGAATTGCATTCTTTACCACTTCCTTATAGCGGATATAGTATAGATGCTTGGAAAGAGTTTCTAAATTATCCAATAGTTAGAAAGTATATTAAATCTTTCAGAGATGAAAAAATAAACATGATGGCTGAACAAGGTCTTGCAGAAGGAGATAAAAGTGCTGTTAGCATTAAAAAAGCTATGCAAGAGGGTGGACCAGCAATTAATAATTCTAATATAGTTTTAATAAGACTTCCAGAAAAGAAAGACTGGGATGAATGATGAAAGTAGAAGAATTAAAATTTCTAGAACACTCTGATGATGGTTATAGGGTTTATGAGTGTCCATTATGTGGTGGAAAGGTAAAAGTCCATGATAGTGTATTTTATGGAAGATGTGATACTTGTCTTACTACATTAATTGATTATAAACCAGCTCCTCATCAAGTTGCATTTCACCAAAGTAAAGCTAAATTTAGATTAAATATAGGTGGCTTTGGTTCAGGAAAAACTACTATGGACGCTGCTGAGATAGCAACTCATGCTTTAGGCGTGGCAAATGGTAGAACATTAATAACTGCTCAGACATTACAACAAATAAAAGAAGCAGTTTTACCAGAACTTGAGAAATTTATACCGCCTTGGTTCATAGTTAGACAAACAAAAACACCATTACCAAAATATACTTTAACAAATGGACATGAAATTATAGTATATGCTAGTAATGATGAAGAAAAATTAAGGTCTTTAAACTTAACAGCTTTCTGGATAGTTGAAGCAAGTGGTGTAGATTATGATATATTTATACAACTTACAGCACGTTTAAGAAATTCTGCTGCTATAATTAAAGACAAAGAGGGTAAAGAGGTTGAACACAACTTTATTGGTTTAGTAGAAAGTAACCCAGAAGATGGTTGGATAAGAGATGAGTTTTTACTTCGTTCAGATAAGATTTTTGCTAGTAAGCATGTTGATACTAGTTCTTATGATAAGTTAAAAGTCAAGACACCTGAAAAATCTTATCACTCATTCTTAAGTGCAACGCCAGATAATAAATACTTACATAAAACATTTATACAAGATTTGTGTGTTGGAAAAGATGAAAAGTGGATAAGAAAATATATTTATTGTTATCTAGAAGTAAAAGAAGGTGCTGTTTATCCAGATTTTAAAGACTGTCTTGTTGACCCTTTCCCAATACCAGATAATTGGTTGAGAATATTTGGGTTTGATAAAGGTTGGTCTGATGAAACTTGTTTATGTTGTGGAGCTATAGATAATAAAAAAGGTATTTGTTATATTTATGATGAATACTATGAAAGAGAAAAACCTATGACATATCATGCACGAAGAATAAAAGAAAAGGTTTTTGGGCTTCCACTATATAAAAATATAATTGCTGACCCTTCTGTTAGAAATAGAAATGATAGAGACGGTGTATCATATAGAGATTATTTTCATCAGGTATCAGGTCTATGGCTAGAAGAAGGAAATAATTCCATCTTTGATGGTATAGAAAGAGTTAGAGACTTTATGTACCAAGGAAAACTCAAAGTGTTTATTAGTTGTGTAAATTTAAAAGATGAAGCACAAAGATATTTATGGAAGAAAGATAAAGATGGAACTATTAAGGACGACCCAGTAGATAAACATAATCACTTAATGGATGCTATGAGATATATGGTAATGGCTTTACCTACTGATTTAAGAGAAGTAAACGCCACACCAGATATTAATAAGAAAAGTATTTTAGATAGAATTAAGTTTCAAGATAGTTACGAGCATCCTAATGATGGTGAAGGTGGTGTTTATGGTATGGGATATTATGATTTATAAGGAGGTATTTTATGGACAAAGATGTTGAAAAATTCATCAAAGACATATCAGAAAGAGTTTCAAAAATTGAACTTATTTGTCAAGATTTAGGAAATAGAGTTGACAAGTTGGAAAATGGTGAATATGGTACTGGTGTTTACTTAGATGGTTGTAATGAAGCCGATATTGAATACATAACTGATAAAAGTGTTAAGAAAGAGCATGAATAATGAAATATATAATAATGTGTGGTGGAGATTATGATTTTTTTGAAACACCAAAACAATTAACTATTATTAATGGTGAGACATTAGTTGAAAGAACTATAAGATTATTAAAAAATAATGGAATTAACGATATATTTATTTCTAGCAATAATTCTATATTTGACAAATACGCTCCTAGATTAGAACATTTAAATTCTTATAAAACTGATAGTAAAGTAGTGTATGGTTATTGGTTAGATGCTTATTACCCAATGGACGAACCATGTGTATATTTACATGGAGATGTGTATTATAGTGAAGATGCAATTAAGACTATTGTAAATTATAAAACAGATAGAAATATCTTTATTGGTAATGAAGTTGCTAAAAATAAAGAACATCATAATTGGGGAGAACCTTTTGGTTGGATAATAAATAATCAAGAGATATTTAGAAAAGGAATTGATTTATGTAAATACCTTCAAGATATTGGAAGATGTGAAAGAGGTTATGCTATTAGTTGGGAATTATATAGAGTGTTAAATGGACTAGATATAAACAAACAATATATTCTTGATGATACTTATTTATCTATTAATGATGAAACTATAGATATAGACCATCCTTGGCAAATAGAGGAAATGCAAAACAAATTAGGAAAGCAGGTGAATGATGAAAAAGAAGAATGAAGAAGGAAATGTTGAGACTAGAACAACTTTAGCAGAGGAGCTTTTAAAATCTAAAGATTATATTGAAATGTATGATAAAGCATACAATTTTGATAAAACTAGATTTGAAGCCTATGCAGAGTTAATGGCTTTTTATCAAGGTAATCAACATTTACTTAAAAAATATAAAACTGAAAGACCTTGGGTTGTAAATATGAATACACCATATTCTACAGTTGCTATTGAGAATAGAGTTGCTTCTATTCTAGTTAATGATTATGAAGGAGATTTATTACCACTAGCACCAGAAGATGTTGAAGTAATTGAACCTCTTGATAGGGTGTATAAAAGAGAATGGGAAAGGATGAAAATTGACGATATTATCAGAGCAAGTATAGAAAATATTGCAGTTGTTCGTGAAGCATATTGTCATATTATAGTAAATGATAAGAAAATTTTTGGTGGTAGTAAAAATAAGAGAATAGGGGCTCTAGAGGCAGAACTAATTGAACCATCTAGAATATTAATAGACCCAACTGCAAGAAGTTTAAAAGATGCTAATTATTGTATAGTTTTAGGAAGAATTAGTAAGAAAGAAGCCGTAGAAAAATATAGTAAAATTAGAGATTTAAAAGAAGAAACATCATCAGGCACACCAGCTGGTAGAGGAGAAATTTATTATGATAATGATTATAATACTTCTCAAGAAGATGTGTTTGATGTTTGGAATATTTATATAAAAGAAAATGGTAAAATAAAAAAAGTAAAACTTATTAATTGTATAATAGTAAGAGAAAGTTTCATAGATATTGATGTTTTCCCTATTGCACAAATAAGATGGAAAAAAGCTGCACAAAGTTGTTATGGTATTTCTCTTATGGACCAATTATTATCTTTACAAAAAGCAATTAATTCTATAGAGAGTGCTATTACTAATACTGCTATTGCTTATGCAGCTCCAAGTATGATGGTTGCTAAAGGTAGTGGTGTAGACCCTAAAGTAGTAGCAAAGTCTAATGGAGCTCCAGGTATTGTATATTCAGTAAATGGAAATTTAGATAATGCTATTAGACCAGTAGTTCCTCCTAAAATTCAAGATGAAATTCTTGCTATTAAACAAGATTTTGAACTAAAAATTAGAGAAATTTCTGGAAACTCTAATCAATTTATGGGTAATATTGGTACTGCTGCTAACACAGTTGGTGGTGCTGAAGTTGCTGTAGAGAGAGCAAAAATTATAGAAGTTAATATATTAAATAATATTAGAGAATATGTTGAAGATATTGTTAATATAATTGTTAAATTCATAATTAAAATGTATCCAGATGCTGAATTATCTTATGCTACAGGAAGAGATGGAAATGGTCTTTACACATTTGACAAAATAAAAATGCCAAAGAAGAATGATATGAAAAATCTAGAGTATAAATTCTATATAGAACTTGATAAGAAAACTCAATATAGTAAGGATAAACAAAAACAAGAACTTATGGACTTATATCAATTTGAAAGACAATATGATGCTCCAGTTAAGACAATTACTGTATCAGATATTATTAAGAACTCAGATTTAGTTAATAAAGATGAGATAATTGCTAGATACAATAATGAAAATTATGCTTCTGCTGAAGAGAAAGCTGAAACAACAATGTCATTAGTTCAAACAGCTAGTGCTTTACAAATTCCTGATGAATTAGTAACTCAAGCAATTACTGAATTATATGCAGGTGGAAATGAACATCCAGCATTAGATGAATTAATGAATGCTATAGAACAAGGTTTTCAAGCACAATTAGATGTTGCTAATGAACAAGCAGATATGGGAGCAATTTCTCAAGTAGACGCAAATAGTATGCAAGACCCAACTGCAGGTTTAGACCCTACAGCTGTAGCACAAGCAGAAGAAATGATAGGAAGTGGACAAGTACCAATGTAAATTTGGTACTTTACAAACTTCTTTTCTTTTGTTATAATGATATTGATAAATAACGTGGTCGTACCTATACGACTATAAATAAGTTAGTGTGAAAGGAAGTTGTTTATGGAAGAAAATGTTTTTGGAAGTATGGAAGATATTGATGCAAAGTTAGATGAAGAGTATGGCAAAGAAGTTGCAACAGAGCCAACTGAAGAAGTTAATGATGTATCAGTAAATGAAAATACTATTGGGGAAACTGAAGAAGTTTCAAAAGAAGTGCCTGAAAAGGAACAAGAAGAGAAGGTTGAAGAACCAACTCAAGTGGATGATGAAGGTAAGTCTGATAATAAAAAAGATTATGCTTTTTCAAATTTAAGAGCTGAAAATAGTTCTCTAAGAAAAGAAAGAGACGATTATAAGGCAGATAGTGATTATTTAAAGGAACTTGCTGCTAGTTATGGTTATGAAGATGTTTCTAAGTTTCAAGAAGCTATAAGAGCAACTCGTTACCAAAAGGAAGCAGAAGATAAAGGTTATGACCCAATACTTTATAAGAAAGCTATGGAAGCCGAAAGAAGAATTGCAGATTTAGAAAGAGAAAAAGAAGAACAAAAAACTCAGATACAATTAGATAGGTTTCAAGACGCACTAAGTAATGCCTCAAAAACTTATGGTATAGATGAAAAAGATATATTACAAAGATTAGAAAATGAGGGTGTTACTGTTGAAGAAATTTTATCTTCTAATAATCATAAATTATTAATTAATGGTGTATTAGTAGATGAAATTAAAAATAGTGCTAAGCAAACTCAAATAAATGACCTTCAAAATCTAAAAAATTTAGCTGAGGATAAAAATGAACAAGGTGGTAAGGTTACTACTGTTACCATTGAAAGTTTAATAAGTGATGACATAGCTAAATACAAAAAAGACAATTATTTTGATTAGAAAGGTTAGGTGAGTTTTATGGCTGCTGCAAATACTACATTAGCTATATTACAAAGAAACGGTTTATCCGTTGATGAATATTTTTCTAAAAGATTATTAGAAATGATTAAATTAGAAAAATCAAACTTTGTATTCACTGAACTAGGTGTTGCTATGAGCCTTCCTAAATGAAGGAACTAAAACATTTACAGTTCGTAGATACAACCATTTACCAGTTGGTGACCACAAATTAACAGAAGGTGTACCTCCAACTGCATTAAGACCAGAAGGACATAAGGTTAGTGGTACTATTAACCAATATGGTGCTCTTATGGAAGAAACAGATGTTGCTGCTGATATTCACTTTGATAATATTAAAACTATTTATCAACCAGAATTAGCAAGACATGCTGCTGAAGTTATTGAAAGAAATGTTATTGATAGTTTTTCTGATGCTGGAGAATATTACGTTGGTACAAACATTGATGATGTTGATGATTATACTAATCTAAATGCTGCTACATCTACAGTAACATTTAAAGATTTTAGAGTTGTTGCATTATCAATGAGTAATGCTAATAGAAAAGGACATCAAAGATATGGTGGAAGATTTGTTGGTGTTATGCATCCAAATGTAATGAATGACCTACTTGATGACCCAGTATTAGTAAATAAATTATTAGTTCCAGGTAATGAAAATGGACCTATCAAACAAGGAACATTAGCTAAATATATGGCTTATGGAATGTACTTTACTGACAGTTTAATTTGTCCAGTTGAAGCAAATACAAATAGTATTAATGTTTATACTTCTTATGTATTAGGTTTCCAACCATATATGGTATTATCTTTAGGAAATGCTAATGTTAAATTCTATGATACAGGGTTCACTGCTGACAAAGCTGACCCACTAGCACAAAAATCTACATTTGGTTATAAATTATGGACTGGTGCTAAAGTTATTGACCCAATGGCTATTACAGCTGTTTATAGTACAAGTGCTTATGATATTGCATTATATGATGACACTAACGATACTATTGGTAAGGCTGCTGACCAAACTGATGTAAGTGGTTCTTAATAACTAATACATATAACTACTCTTGAAAAAGAGTAGTTTTTATTTTATAATTAAACTAAGAGGTGGTTAGATGAAAATTGCATTTTATATTTCAAATATAAATAAAATTGGTGGTGTTGAAAGTTGGATATATTATATAGGACAACTTTATGGTGAAGGTAGAGACATCACAGTTTATTATTCAACAGGTGATGAAATTCAAATAGAGAGACTTAAAAAAGTAGTAAAGGTGCGTAAATTTTATTATCAAAATATATCTTGTGATGTTGCTATTTTTTGTGTAAATACACCAGATAGTGAAATATTATGTTTTAAAGCTAAAAAAGAAAGAGTACAGTTTATACATGCTGTTTATTCTGTCGCTTATAATATAAAAGAATTAAAAGCAAACCCATTAATAGATAGATATATAGCAGTTAGTCAAACTGCAGCAGATGATTTTTGTAATCTTACAGGTTTTATGCCTGAAGTTATGTTTAACCCAGTGTATTTAGAAAAACCTAAAAGAATATTAAAACTTATAAGTGCTACTAGAATTAGTAATGATAAAGGTTCTATTTGGGAGAAAATGCAGATACTTGCTAAAAAATTAAAGTCTGCTAATATACCCTTTATATGGTTAGTATTTACAAATAATACTAATGTTAAAACAGATATTGAAGGTTTGATTTTGATGCCATCTACATTAAATATAACAAATTATATTGCAGAAGCAGATTATCTTGTTCAACTCTCAAAAACAGAGGCATTTGCTTATAGCTTGGTTGAAAGTTTAGTTCTTGGTACACCAGTTCTTGCAACTAATTTTGCTGCTGCTTCAGAGATGGGACTTGTAGATGGAGAAACTGGTTATATATTTAATATGGAAATGGATAATGTTGATGTGGATAAAATTTATAATCATATTCCAAAAGTTGAATATAAATTAAAAACATCAGATAAAGAGTGGAAAAATTTGTTAGGACCAAAGCAAAAACAAAAACCTAAAGATGAACTTGTAAAAGTTAGATGTATAAAAATGGAAGGTTTCCCAGACCCAGAGACTGGAAAAACTAGAAGATATAAGGAAGTTTGGACTTGTACTCAAGAAGAAGCAGATTATTTAATTAATTATAATCACCCAACATCCTTTACAAATGGACCATTAGTTGATATAATAGAATAGGAAAGGTGGTAAGATTATGTCAGGAAATAAAAAAATTGTGGTTACAAAAGAAGAAGCTGAAGTTCTTTTAAAGAAGTCTAAAGAAAAGGTTGTTGAACCAGAAAAGGTTGAAGAACCTGAAGAAGAAACTATAGAAGAACACATTTTTAAGGGGGCTAAAAAGAATAGTGATACTTTTGCAGATAAAGCTGCACAAGCTGCTGCACAAGCTGCTCTTAAAACAGTTGTAGAGGCTAATAGTGAATTAGCTATAAGAGAGGCTGAAAGAGCTTATTTCATTGAAAAGAAAAATCACATGTTATCAAAGTGTAGAAATTCTAAGAAAAGAGCTATAATAATTCCTAAATTATATGAACCTTATATAGGTAAAGTATATACTTTTTCTTATAATTGTATTCCAGTTACTATCTATCCAGATGGTAAACCACACGAATACCCAGGTTTTATTGCTGATAAGATAGAGAAAAAGTTAGCAAAAATCTCTGCAAGTAACACTTATAAAGAATTAATTGACGATAGAACAAAAGACACATTTTAGTGTCTTTTCTTTTTGTAAATAAAATGGTATAATTAAAACATAAAGGAAGGTGAGCATAATGACATTAGACGAAATTTTGGTAAATAGCCATTTCTCTACTGATGAGAATATCACACAAGATATAGCTATAAGTACAGCAAATAGAGCTATTGCTCTAATTAATACTGAATGTAAAACTTTATTTCCAAAGTTTGAAAGCTATAGTGAAACATACACTTCTATGCCTAGTAATTGGTTATTTACTTTGCTTAGTCCTTATATTTCTTATACTATAAAAATGAACGATACGTCTTTATCAGAAGCTGATAGGTATTTAGAAGCATTTTATAGAGCTTTAAATAATTTTAAGGATAATTTAGGTGCGTTAATTGATGATTATGATGAAACAGACCCAGAGAGTGGTATTGACCCAAGTTTAGTACAAGATACTGGTTTTGGTGGTGTCTATGAAATAGATACAACAAATGCTATAAATGTTGGGTGGTTTAGCAGTAATTCAAATGGTGGTGACTGGTAGAAATGGGAAATTATCAGAAATATAGAGGTAACCCAGAACAAAAATTATTTTTCTTATTAAATAATTTTATGGGTGGAATTAATACAGAATTTAGTGATGACAGTAGTAATGATGTTGATTTTGACAGTATTATTAATTTTGACATGGATAAACTAGGAACACTAAATAAGAGAGGCGGTTTTGGTGAATTAACTGCAATATCAGAGATTTTTAATAAATTAGATGTTGATACACAACTTCCTAATATTAAAAATAGAACTGAAACTAACCCAAACCCAGAAAATGAAAATGACAATGTAGTTTATATGAAACTACTTAAAAATGATAATAATTGTTTTAGAGCTTTATCTGGTTTTAGTGGAACTAACGCTTATAGAAAATATCAAGAAATGTATGGTTTTCAAAATAATAAATTTATATTACTATTGATAACTACAAAGTTTGCGGAAGAAGACGGAGAGACGGATACCTCTACAGCTTGGTTATATCAGTGTACTCTTCCAGAACTTGAGTATGAAGGTGGAGAACCTACATCAACAGATACAATGACAATTACTTGCAATAAAATAACATTACCAGTTGTATTTAATTGGGATAGAAATTTAATGAATATAGATACTATAGAATACTATGATAAGATTTATTTCACAGGAAATGAAAAGGGTATAGTTACTTTTGATAGGTCTATTGACATTGAAGATGATGAAGATTTAGCTAGTGCATTTACTTATAGTGGTTCTAATTTTACAGATACTTTATCTTATACTTGTACTGGAACTGAAACTGGTGATTATTATTTTGTGTATAATACTGTAAATTATCAATTTACAATGCCAACAATAACAAGTGGAGATATATTGTATTTCAATACAGAGACATTAAAATTATATTTTAACGACACAGAGGTAAGTACAATAAGTGATAATACAGGAACTCTTATAACAATGAATAGTATACAAAATAATGCTTATTTACCTTCAGGACTTGAAGTAAGACATGTTGGGTTTAATGTTTTACAAGCTGACCCAATGCACTCAATAGATACTCAAGGTGTTACAACTGATAGTATACAAGGTATATTTATATGTACTTCAAATAATGTTCCTTTACAAAATTTGCCTTTAGGACAAAAATTCTTATTGAATATTATATACACAGGAACTGATAATGGCTTCACTATTGAAATGAAAGATGGTGAAAATACAATAAGTTTTGATAAACTAGAAAATAGTACATTGTCAACTGTGGGACTTAAAGTTTACGATATAACTTTAAAAGACCCACCAAGTGGTGAAGTAGAAATAAAGATTACAAAAAATGATGCAACTTTAGAACCTTACTATGATTATTATAGTGTAGCTCAAGTTGATGCAGAAGCTAAGGCAGTAGAAGCATTAAATGTTGGAGATTATGGAATTTGTGAGATGTATAATAGAGCTGTGTTTTATAAGGATGACACAATTTGGTTTAGTGAAGTTAATAATTTTAAATATATACCAAATTATAATTATGTAACACTTCCAATAGAGCCAACAGATAAAATAACTAAAATAGCATATTTTAAAAAATCTTATATAGTATTTACTAAAGAGAGAATATATAAGATGACTGGTTCATTTGGAACTAATGACTTTGCCGTTTCTCCAGTAAATATGAGCTTAGGTTGTCATGCTGGTAATACAGTAGTTCCAATAGAAGACACATTATATTTCTCATCACCTAGAGGTTTATATGCTTTAAAATCTAATACATTTATTGAAGGTTATGAGAATGTTAGAGAACTTGATTTAAAAGTTAAAAAACTTACAAGTGATTTTACTAAATATGATGAAGAACTTACTAACCCAGCTGTACGTTTTAATGGTGTTAGTGAAAGAGCCTATGCTCTTAGATATAAAGATAAGTACTTATTATTCTATAATAATGCTTATGATAAAGGTGACTACGCAGCAATTAATGATTTAGATACACTTGCTTATCAATTTGATATACAAGCCTATACAACATATAGATTTAAAGAAAAACCGACTTTCTTATTTATGGTTGATAATGCTATAGAGACATTAGCAACTGTTGCACAAGACCAAATATTTACTGACGAAACTGTAGTATTTGATTATGATTTGACACAAGTTAATGGAAATATTGTTGAAGACCAGTCAGAAAGTGGAAATGATGCTATAATTCGTGGTGATATGGGGTTAAATCAAGGTATTGGTGTAAACTTAGATGGCGTTGATAGTTATATTAAATTAAATAACTTTAATGGTAATATAGAAAATGGTTTTAATCTTTTATTGGAGACTAAATTTACATCTCTAAATGGTGCAACATTAGTAGACTTTCAACAGGGTACAAAAACAGCAACAAGTATAGAAGGTAACATCACAACAAATGCTTCAAACGGCTATAGTGCCAGATTAGATTACACTATTACACCAAATGCTGCAACAGGTAATGATACAGTATCATATAGACTTTATTACATGAGAGAAGAGGGAACTGCTGAAACTGGACAATTAACTTATAATATCACTGGTTTAGTTGAAGATAAGACTATAGAATTTGATTTAACAGGTGTAACATCTAAGTTAGTTGATAGTGGAACTTTTTCAATATCAAGAGATAGAAACTTTAATTACTCAGCAACTTGGGTATTAAATATATCTTCTACTTATATCACAGTTGTTACAGAAACAACACAAGTATTAGGTGCAGATGTTAATTTAACTAATAAATTTTATGATACATCTAAATCTTGGATAAAGTTAGGTTTTAAGTTTCAAAGCTGTGGC
>Ga0265301_10003248_pt1 | contig 17428 bp, 19 predicted proteins | sample AusTroGonzalo_MG_2_FD_193488 | JGI IMG/M metagenome (GOLD analysis project Ga0265301, IMG submission 193488) | Bovine rumen microbial communities from tropical cattle in Woodstock, Queensland, Australia - Gonzalo_04 | ecosystem: Host-associated > Mammals > Digestive system > Stomach > Rumen ... | reverse complement strand
TGACAAAAGACGAGCTCGTTTGGAGCTACACCTACAAAGACGGTCACACCGACACTTGGGAGTTTTACCGTGAAAATAATGTGAAGTGATGAATCCTATTGCCATACGCCTTCTCAACCAGCAGCTTGCGGCGCCTCAGTTCAGTGACCCTGCCGAGGTGGTGAGCCATCTCGGTGCCGTGCAGGCGCAGGAATACCGCCTGATGCGGTGGGCTGTGGAGATGCGCACCAAGAAGCCGTCGGCGAAGGCTTTTGAAAAAGCCTTCGCCGACGGAGACATCATCCGTCTGCATCTCATGCGAGGCACCTGGCAGCTCGTCTCTGCCAACGACTACTGGTGGATGCTCGAACTCTGCGCACCGAAAGCGATAGCCGTCACCAAAGGCTGGATGCACAGCAACAAAATAGACATCCCCGAAGAGGAATACTTGAAAATAAGAAAGATTCTGGTGCAGACCGCCGCCGAAAAAAGAAGCGTGACGAAAGAGGATTTCGTGCAGGCGTTGGCTGAAAAAGACATCACCATGGACGACCACCGCCTCTCATATCACATCAGAATGGGCGAATTTACCGGCACACTGTGCAGTGGCGACTTACAGCCGATGAAGGCGACATACGCGCTTGCCGAGAACAAAGTCGGACCTCGCAAGACCATCGACCGCGACGATGCCTTGATGCGCCTGGCAAAGAAGTATTTCCAAAGCCGTCAGCCTGCTACGTTGGAGGATTTCGTGTGGTGGTCGGGACTTGGTATCAATGACTGCCGGAAAGGCATCGAATTATTGGGCGATTACCTGCATCTCGAAAAATGGGAACGTCGCGAATTCTATCTCACCGACGACTGCCGCACCCGAGGCTTCCGCAAAGGCCAATACCTGCTGATTCCGCCTTACGACGAGTATCTTATCGGCTACAAAAGCCGCGACATAGTGCTGCGGCCGGAACTCAGTCATAAGGCGCATAACAACAGCGGCATCTTTCAGCCTATCATCGCGAAAGACGGCGTCATCTGTGGCAACTGGAAGCCTTTCTCCGACAAATTTGAAACAGACTTTTTCCTTGACGAGCACGACGAGGCGGAGGTGCAAAAAGCATGGCAGGAATACATGAAATTCAAGAAGACTGTTTTATAAAGACTCAAAAAGACGTTGAGCGTCCTTCATAATCTCTTCATGATCAAAAGCTAACTTCGGCAAACCGGAAATCGGGAACCACTGTGCCTTGGCGGCATCGTCGCCACCTTTTACGGCTTCAGTCTTGTCAATTACTACGAGATATGCCACCGTTACTGTCCTTCCGCGAGGGTCGCGGTCGACCTTCGAATAAGCTCCAATCTGCTTGATTTCAGTAACTTTCAATCCTGTTTCTTCTTCGAGTTCCCGCACCGCACATTGCTCGGTGGTCTCGTCCATGTTCATGAAGCCGCCCGGGAACGCCCATTGTCCTTTAAACGGCTTGTTGCCACGCTGAATGAGCAGCACTTTCGGCTCATTTTCCTTTGCAATCACCACGCAGTCGGCAGTGACAGCAGGACGGGGATAATCGTATGTAAATGCCATATTACTTTCTTATGTATGCTTTAGGGAAATACTCCAAAAGTTTTGCTTTGTCCTCCTTGGTAACATCGCCTTTAATACTCAGATTGTCGATGCTCATATTATAGAACCACTCGGGAATGACGACCTTATCTGTGAACTCAAGTCTCAAGTTTCTGATGTGCTCTATGCGTGAAAGCACTTCTGGCACCTCTTGGACGCGAAGCTCGATGGCCCATCTATCTTTGAGTTCCTTCAGTAGTTCGTCGTTGTTTTGAGAAATGCTACACACAAGCCAGCCGATTTTTGGAGTTAGCATGTTATTGATGGTGTCATCTTCGGCTCCGATGAATCCTGCCCAAAGCTCCATCGGAGTCTCGTTTGTTATAATGCCTTGTCCAGGGTCAATGACACAATACTTGAAACCAACTTTCACATACTCCGTTGGCATATTTTTGGTGTGATAAATGCTTGAAAGGGTGTTCCCGTTTTCATCTGGGAACAATTTCAACATCCATCCGTCGAGTTTTGTGGGCTCTTCCGAACTGCAACCGCCGCCTTTCAGCCTGTCGACGCGTTGTTTCTTGACCATTTGACGCCAGAAGTTGTGGTTGGGCTGTCCCTCGGAGGCGAATATAAACTCGTTGAGTATCGGCTCCAAATCTTGGGTCCATTTACCAAGTTTACCATAGCTACCGAGTTTCCTAGTCTTTTCAAGTACTTGCTGCCAATCGTTGGGAGTACCTTCAAGCGTGATGTATGGTATGCCGCATGACATATAAGTGACGATGAATTCGAAGTACGACTTTACGCTTTCCATCAACGTAATTTGCGATGCGATGCGCTCCACCGATGTAGTTGTCGAAAAATCGGCAGTGATGGTTTTTGCTATGTCGTTTTTTGTGTATTTGTCAATTTGCGAAGCGAAATTATCGATAAGAGATGGCCAGTCGGCATCTTCAGAAAGCACATCAACTTCCGAATTGATTACCAAATCCATTTTTTCTGAATGGTCAACCAGTTGCTCTCTCAGTTTTTCTGCATGCGCATTCACGTAGCGTGCAAATCCTTGGCTTATAAGCATCCAAATCATATCAGGAGAAATTGTGACGGATCTGTGATTGGCATAAGCATATACGAGGCATTGATAGAATGAGTCTTCGCCCTCAAATCTTATATTTTGCTCGTTGGCGAAACTGGTGGCAATGATATTGTAGTTTTTTGCTCCAGACATTGCTTCTTTATCAAGTAAATATCTGGCAAGCTTATTGCCATCATATGGGTAGAAATATTCCTTTACTCTTGGCAAGTCACCGTCGACGACAAATGTAATGCTGCCTTCTGATTTCGTGACAGCTGGTTTCTGTTGTGCACAACCGGTCATCACGATAAGGGCGATAAATATCGGAATGATAATTCTTTTCATAAGATTATGTTTCGTTTGCGATTGCAAATATAAACATTATTTTTATTTAAAAAATTAGTGTTCAAAATAAACATAAAATTGTTGAAAAAAAGTGGTTGCGCAGAAATAAAAATATTCTATTTTTGCTTTTTCAAAATAATATGGAAACAAGATATATTTTCATCACAGGAGGTGTGGCGTCTTCATTAGGAAAGGGCATCATCTCCGCCTCGCTGGGCAAGCTCCTTCAAGCCCGCGGTTACAAGATAACAATCCAAAAATTCGATCCTTACATCAACGTTGACCCGGGCACGCTGAACCCTTACGAGCACGGCGAATGCTACGTCACCGCCGACGGCTTTGAGACCGACCTCGACCTCGGTCACTACGAGCGCTTCACCGGCATCGAGACGACACGTGACAATAGCGTGACGACGGGTAGGATATACCTCAGCGTCATCGAACGCGAACGCCGTGGCGACTATCTCGGCAAGACAATCCAGGTGGTGCCTCATATCACCGACGAGATAAAACGTCGTATCCTGCTCAACGCCACCAAGGAACATTTCGATTTCGTCATCACCGAGATCGGTGGCACCATCGGCGACATCGAAGGACAGCCGTTCCTCGAGGCTATACGTCAGCTTCGTTGGGAGCTCGGACCGCAACGCGCTCTAAATGTACATTTGACATACGTTCCTTACCTCGCCGCAGCAGGCGAGCTCAAGACCAAGCCTACGCAGACCAGCGTGAAACAGCTGCAAGGACTGGGAATCCAGCCGGAGGTGCTGGTGCTGAGAACCGAACACGAACTCAGCGAAGATCTACGCTTGAAGGTCGCTCATTTCTGCAACGTCGACGTGGATGCCGTCATCCAAAGCCAAGACCTGCCAAGCATCTACGAGGTGCCTGTCAACATGCAGCGCCAGGGCCTTGATGCCATCATCTTAAAGAAAATGGGCGTGGAAGTCGGTCCGACACCTGAACTCGGAGCATGGCATGACTTCTTGGAACATCGTAAAAACGCTACAAAAACCGTCGACATCGCCCTCGTTGGCAAATATGACCTTCAGGACGCTTACAAGAGCATCCGCGAGAGCCTTGCACACGCTGGAACATACAACGATTACAAGGTAAAGATACACTTCGTCAACAGCGAACATATCACCAAAGACAACGTTGCCGAGATGCTGAAAGACATGGCTGGCATCGTTATCTGTCCTGGCTTCGGTCAGCGTGGCATAGAAGGCAAGATCATCGCTGCGGAATACACTAGAACCCACGATATTCCTACCTTTGGCATCTGTCTCGGCATGCAGATGATGGTCATCGAGTTTGCACGCAACGTGCTCGGTTACGCCGACGCCAACAGCAGCGAGATGGACCCTGTGACACCGCATAACGTCATCGACATGATGGAGGAACAGAAAAACATCACGCAGATGGGCGGCACCATGCGTCTCGGCGCATACGACTGCGAGCTTGTCAACGGCAGCAGAACATGGAAAGCCTACGGCGAGAGAGACCTCGTGCGCGAACGTCATCGTCACCGTTATGAGTTCAACGACAAATATCGCGACGAATACGAGAAAAACGGCATGCACTGCGTCGGTTTCAACCCTGAGTCGAAGCTCGTGGAGATCGTCGAGATCCCTGAGTTGCGCTGGTATATCGGCACGCAGTTCCATCCGGAATACTCATCGACGGTGCTTCATCCGCATCCGCTGTTTATGAATTTCGTGAAGGCGTGTATCGAAAAATAAATTGCAAAGAATTTGCTTTTTTAAAAATTTCTTCATAGCTTTGCAGGTTGATTATAATCAATTAAGTGGAATTTTAACCTAAAAAATGCAAAAATCATGAAGAAATTATTAGGTGTTTTCATAATTCTGGCGCTGGTTTTCGGCGTTGTTTCTTGTAAGAAAAATAAGAACGGAGGCGATGCTTCGTTTAAGATGAGCAGGGTAAACTTCAACGGTGCCCGTTATCTCGCTTTGGCTAATAAAGAAGGTGCCAAGGACGGCGAGACCGGCGGATTCCTCTACAGTGTCGACGAAAATGGCAATCTGCAGATCATGGCTTATGAGTATGACTGCGACGACAGCGGTATCGCTTCGGAATTGAGGCGTAGTCTCACCATCCAGATCACAGCCATGATTCCGGTGGGCGATGTCTACATCTGGCTCATGGGATGCCGTTATCAGTGCAACGACTACAGCGGTTTCAGCGATGATATGGCCGATCGTATCCGCGGCATGGTGGATCATAGCTGGTGGTCGGATTGGGGTGAGAACTTCCTTCTCCGTCGTAGCGACGGTAAGATTTACGACCTCAATGGTGCGACTGGAGCATTCCCGATTGGAAACCTTAAATATTTTGGCGGATCGAATGTGCCGTGGGTTTTCGACAATGGAATACCGCTCGACGGTGACTTTAGCGGTGAAAGACTGCGTAAGCTGGGTCTCATCTCACAAATCGGCGACGACGTCTATCTCGCTTCCGGCTCATATCAGGGCGGGTTGAGCAAGCTCCGTATCAATGGCGATAATATCAACGTGATCAATGTGTTGCCGGGCAGCGAAGGACAGCCTATCAACATCGCATACAGTGTCATCGACAATGCCGGACATCTGGGCACATGCATCAGCTACGGCAGCAATACACCTCATGTGCCGGCTATCATGGCTTCCGACGGTACTTTGCCAGCAATTCAGGGGATTCCGGTGGCTACAGGCTGGGAATCATCATATTATCCTGAGATGCGTTGCATCGGAGGTAAGTATTTCGTTTCGATAAACGGTAGCTATAACGGAACTCCGACAATTTACCGTGTCGATATCAGCGGCGATCAGGCTACTGGTACTGCAGTGGCAGAGGGCTATTTCAGTGATGACCCATGTGAGTTGGCATCAATAAGGGTTTGTGTCAGTGATGAGGAGAACTATTCGTGGGTAAACTGCGAGACTCTCTATACTTTCAATGCAAACACCTATCAGCTGACATCGAGTACTCTTCCTTCGGGATGGCCAGGATATGCTTGGTTTGACGCTGAAGGCCGTTACTATGAGTCGAATTTGTCGAATGGCTTGACGAGTTTCACCATCTACGACCTTGCCACTATGAACACCGAGACCGTCGCTGTCGACCGTTCACAGGTGCCACAGTATAATATGGTGACAGAATGCAACTATGACGGCGGCATCATGGCATTCATCGAGAGCGCCGTCAGAGCTGACGGCTCCACCATGACCCTCGTCACCGATGTGACCGGTCCGGAGCGCGGCGTGACACGCGTACAGAGCCAGACGGGCGCAAACAACAACGTGGTTGTCAGTACGCTGATACCTCTTTAATCATATTTTATTTAACAGTATTTATCATGATCAACGACTTCGTTTATTACATCCCTACAAAGGTATATTTTGGCAAGGACCAAATGAATAATCTTGGCGCGGAGCTGAAGAAATACGGCAAACGCGTGCTCATGACCTACGGCGGCGGCTCCATCAAGAAGATCGGGCTTTACGACCGTGTGGTGAAAGAGATCCATGACGCCGGCCTCGAGCTCTTCGAGCTCTCGGGCATCGAGCCTAACCCTCGCATCGACTCGGTGCGCAAGGGTGCCCAGATGTGCAAGGAACACCATATCGACGTGCTTCTCGCTGTCGGCGGCGGCTCCACCATCGACGCCACCAAGTTCATGGCAGCAGGCGCCTGCGTTGACCACGACCCGTGGGATTTCCTCGACCTCAGCAAACGCTCACCAATAGAGAAGGCACTGCCTATAGTGACGATCCTCACCCTTTCCGCAACAGGTTCGGAGATGGACATGGGAGGCGTCATCAGCAACCCGGAGACGAAAGACAAGATAGGTCGCCTCGCCCCGGCCATGCTGCCGAAGGCTTCGTTCCTCGACCCAACGAACACCTTCACGGTGAGTCCTTACCAGACAGCCTGCGGCGCTGCCGACATGCTCTCGCATATCTTCGAGGTGTATTTCAACAACAACCTCGACCTTTACATGCTCGACTGCTTCATGGAAGGCATGATGAAGACCATCATCAAATACGCACCTATCGCAATGCGTGAGCCAGACAACTACGAGGCACGCGCCAACCTGATGTGGACCTCGTCATGGGCAATCAACGGCTTCATCGACGGCGGTAAACGCCAGCCTTGGAGCTGCCACCCGATAGAACACGAGGTGTCGGCAATCTACGACATCACTCACGGACTAGGCCTCGCCATCATCACCCCACGCTGGATGGAATACTGCCTCGACGAGACGACAGTCGACAAATTCGTGCAGTTCGGCGTCAACGTGTTCGGCATCGACGCTAAGTTGCCTAAGATGGAGATCGCGAAGAAAGCCATCGCGGCGCTCAGCGACTTCCTCTTCAACACCTTACAACTGAAACGCACCTTCCCGGAGGTGGGCATCGACGAAACCAACTTCGCCATCATGGCAAAGAAAGCGGTCAACGGAGGAACGTTGAAAGGCTTCAAGCCACTTCAGCAGAAGGATGTCGAGAAGATTTTTGAGATGTGCATGAGATAATTTTTTAGTTATGATTTTCTACTATTCCGGCTGCGGAAACAGCAAATTTATCGCGACAAGCATAGCCGAAGAATTGAACGACAACCTCGTCTTCATCCCTGAGGCTCAACGTAATAACCAATATGAATATAACCTCTCGGAAGGTGAGATGCTCGGCTTCGTATATCCTATTTATTCGTGGCGTCCGCCTCATCTCGTGGAGGAATTTGTCGAGAAATTGGTTGTCAACGGCAAACCATCATACGTCTGGACTGCCGTGACATGCGGCGACAACGTTGGCGAGACCGAGAAGATTTTCCGTAAGGAGTTGAATGACAGAGGCTTAGAGCTTAACGCGGCTTATTGCTTCAAGATGCCTAACACCTACGTAAACATGATGGGGATGACAGTCGACAGGGAAGAGGTGGCTAACGAAAAAAACGCGAAAGCCAAGGAAAAACTGCCTAAGGTGATTGAGATGATTAAATCTAAGACGGCGTTTTCCGACATGATAAAAGGCGTCTTCCCGCGTTTCAAGAGCAACGTCATCGGTAGTGGTTTCTATAAATGGGCTAGCGACGAGCCATTCTTCAGCACCGACGCATGTATCTCATGTGGCATGTGCACCCTGGTGTGCCCTCTGCAAAACATCACGTTGGAGGAAGGTCGTCCGAAGTGGCACGGCAACTGCAACACCTGCGACGCCTGCTATCACTACTGCCCGAAAAACGCCATCCAATACGGAAAAAAGACAAAAGGGAAGGGACAATATCATTTTGTTTAATTGAGAAAAAAAGCCGGCAACAATCGTCACCGGCTTTTTTAATTTTAGTTATTCAATTATTTCTTAATGAAACTTCTGGTTTCAGTGCTGTTGCCATTGATCATCTTGATGAAATAGATGCCGCTCTGCAACTCACTGACTTCTATCTCGACCTTGTCGGAATTGCATTCCTGGCTTAAGACCTTGACACCTGTCAGGTTGTAAATCTCAACATTGCTGATGGTCTCGTTTGCTTCGATGAAAAGCTTGTCGTTGACAGGGTTAGGATAGATGTTCAAAGCCTGCTGAGCGTTTTCACCGACGCTGGTGACGTCGCGAAGATGTGCTATGAAGTAGTGATTATCAGTCAGGGTGAATGTGTATGATTCATCTTCTGAAACCACGACATCATCTTCGGTCCAGTTTAGGAAGACGAAGTTCTCTGCCGGAGTAACAGTCAAGGTTACTTCTGAACCATAATGATTATCGCCGACTTTTGAAATGATACCACCATTCCAAGGATCGACGGCAGTTAACACTTCATAATTTATATATGAGAAATTGGCGATGAATTCAGCGTTATCGGTAACGGTGAAGGTTATTGAGGCATCTGTCGAGTATATGAAACCATCTTTTACCCAGTTAAAGAAGTTAAATCCAACGTTTGGCGTGGCTGTCAGTGTGCATTCTTCGCCTGCGTTGTAGGTGTTGGCACCGGTTACTGTTCCGCCTTGTGCAGGAATGACTGATGCTGTCACTGTGTAAGTTGTTGGAGTGCTGCCACCTACAGGGATATCGGCGATGTAAGGCTGGCGCTGCGGCTTTGTCACCACAATCTTCACATCGCCCGATGTTACAGGTGTCACTGTCACGCTGACGCTGCCTGAATCATCAACCAGAGCCGCACCAAGAAGCACGTTGTCTTGTGAGATACCGACATAAGAACCTTCTTCAGCGTTGACTGTGAAGCTTGTTGCTCCAGCAGGGAATTCTGTGGCGTGGCTCACGGTGTTTTCTGTAGGATTCACTCTGTAAGGCATGATGGAGCCGTCGCCGAGCACGTGGTAAGCCTGCCAATAATAGAGATCAGAGATGCTGGCCTGATAATTGTTTGCATGAGCATAGCAGACGGCGATGTTGCCAAGGAATGTCATTGACGATATTGTATTATAGGTGTCGTCCATCCACACTGCATCATAAACGCCGGTCTTGGTGTTGGCGATGTTTGGTGTGTTGCTGAAGGTGTTGGTGGCTCCTACGCCGAAGTAATAGTCTTCATACCAATAGGTGTAAGGACATGAGCCGATATATGAGTAGGCGCCTTTGTTTGTGGCACGTATCATCGCCTCACCGAAGCATGGCTGGCCGTAGCCGTAGTTGCCCGAGAGACAGCAGTTGCCCATCGCCAGGAAATACTTGTCGGCATTGGTCAGCTGGTTGACGTTGCTGTTGGTGAAGTTAGGCTGTGTCCATTCCTGGTTGTCGCCATGGGCGGTGTAGTTGACGAAACCGACGCCTGTGTTCAAGGCATTGTAGCAGCCGTTGTACTGGCTCTGGTTGACGTGCGAGTTGACCTGTGTAAAGCCGTGTTCAGTATTGTAATAATAGGTTGTGGCATATTGGATGGTCGGCTTTCCGACGTAATTGGTCCAGTAGTTGTCCCAACCAGCGATGAGTGTCACATTGTTTAAATATGTAGGATCAGGCATGGTGTATTGCTCATATTGCAAAATCTTGTCGATGATGCTGGTCAACTGGGTGGTGTTTTCCGCCGACATACGGCTGTAGAACATGTCAGGGAAATAGTCGTTGTCAACACTTCCGTAATAAAGGTCAGTGACTTTGCTTGTTGCCGAGCCGTTGGTGCCGGGGATCTGTCCCGTGTCGCCTACAAGGATAAGGAATGTTGGTGTTGCGCCTTGGCTCACGCCTGTGTTGTAAAGGTCCTGCACGTATGTGTGGATGGCGCTATAAGTGTTGCCTGTTTGTGCGGTGGTGTGAACCTGAACATCAAAGCCTTTCTGAATCTTCCAGTCGAGCCATGGCTGTAATGTCGAAACGTAGTTTTCAGGTGTGATAATAATCATGTGGACAGGATATGCCATCAGGTCAGGATGGTCGTCGTAAACATCCATTATCTGACGATAGTTGAACATCTGCTTGTAAACGATGTCGAAATATGGGCTGTAGGTGCTCACCAGCATACGCTCGGTCTCCGCAATATCAGCGCCTTCGAAGGTGATCTCCACCTCGATGTCGTTGAACACGCGGATGGTGTTGCTTTGTGCGTTGTAGCTCACCGGGTTGATGACCAACGAGCCGATTCTTATTCCACGCATGGTGCCTTGCACCTCGATTGATGCCTCAGGAGCAGTGGCGAGACCTCTTGTTTGATATGCTTCTTCATTATAAACGAATTGCACATCCTCGATTTTCTGGTCTTTTCTTACCGAAGGCTGGCGTGGCACGATGGTGCTGATGCCATATTCAGAAAGGCTGTAATCCTTTGTGGTATAGCTGATTACTGATACACTTGGCGTTGCTCCGAATGGCACTGCCAGAAGCTCGTGTGTGGCTGGCAACTCTGGCGATCCTATTTCGCCTGAAGGATAGGTGCCGTCAAGCATGATGCTTGAGAAAACGCCTCTTTCTGTTGACAATTCAGCACTTTCCAATGCGCCATAGCTGAATGTGGCACGGATAGTCTGGAAACTGCTTTGTGTGATTTCGGCTTTTGACTCGCTGCGCAAATCAATTTTGCCGTTCTGGGCTATTGCGAACAAACCGCTAATAACCAACATGAAAAATAATGTAAATCTTTTCATATTAGATGGATGAATTTTTAATGATTAATTTTTTGCAAAAATATATTATTTTTCGAAATGTGGTGAATTTTTTTCGTATTTTTGCATCCCGTATTGATTAAAAATTAACACAATGAAATACGGGTTCGATAGCGAAAAATACCTTAAAATTCAGTCTGAACATATTAAAGAGCGCATCGCTAAATTCGGCGATAAGCTTTATTTGGAATTTGGCGGGAAGCTGTTTGACGACTTCCATGCAAGTCGCGTTTTGCCGGGTTTCCAACCTGACATCAAGCTGAGAATGTTGATGCAGCTTGCCGACGTGGCTGAGATCGTCATTGTCATCAGTGCCGTTGACATCGAGAAGAACAAGGTGCGTGGTGACCTCGGCATCACCTACGATGTCGATGTGTTGCGTCTGCGCGAGGAGTTTATGAACCGCGGTTTCATGGTCAATTCTGTCGTCATCACTCATTACAACGGTCAGGCGAGTGCCGACGCTTATCGTCGCCGTCTGGAAAGACTGGGTATCAAGGTGTATTACCATCGTATCATCGAGGGCTATCCTAACAATGTGGCGCTCATCGACTCGGAAGACGGCTTCGGCAAGAACGATTACGTCGAGACGCAACGTCCTCTTGTAGTCATCACCGCTCCGGGACCAGGCAGCGGCAAGATGGCGGTATGCCTCAGCCAGCTGTATCATGAGAACAAACGCGGCATCAAGGCGGGATATGCTAAATACGAGACTTTCCCTATCTGGAACCTGCCGCTCAAACACCCGGTGAACATCGCATACGAAGCTGCCACCGCCGACCTCAACGACGTGAACATGATCGACCCGTTCCACCTCGAGGCTTACGGCGAGACAGCCGTCAACTATAACCGCGACATCGAGATATTCCCGGTTTTGAACGCTATCTTCGAATCCATCTACGGTGAGAATCCATATAAATCGCCTACCGACATGGGTGTCAACATGGCGGGCTACTGCCTCAGCGACGATGATATCTGCTGCAAGGCATCTAACGATGAGATTATAAGACGTTATTACACGGCGCTTTGCGAACTTGCTACAGGCAAAGGTAGCGAGAACGAGGTGAATAAGATCGCTTTGCTTATGAAACAGGCGAAGATTACCACCGCAGACCGTAAGACCACCATCGCAGCCAAGGAGCGCAAGGAGCAGGAGAAGGAACACTCAGCTGCCATCGAGCTCGAAGACGGCACCATCATCACGGCGCACGCCAGCTCGTTGCTTGGCTCGAGTGCCGCTCTGATTCTTAACGCCACCAAACACGTGGCAGGCATCGGTCATGAGGTGAAACTCATCCCTCAGGCGATGATTGAGCCTATCCAAAAGACGAAAGTGGGCATCCTTAACGGAAAGAACCCGCGCCTTCACACCGACGAGGTGCTTGTGGCATTGTCGATGCTCTCGTTGTGGGATGAAAACTGCAAGAAAGCCCTCGACGTACTGCCGCAACTCAATGGCTGTCAGGTGCACTCCACGGTGATGCTCTCTGAAGTCGACCGCAAAATCTTCAAGAAACTCGGTATCGGCTTGACATGTGACCCTGTGAAGAAATAAGACAGGATTATAATCCTGTCTAAAATTATAGAACTTTTTTTGTCATTATCCTGTTAATCCTGTCCCACCATCTTGTCGGAAGCACGCTGTGCATGAAAACCACCATCTTGCCGCCTCTTCCAATGCAATAACGTGTGCGTGGACGGCGGCGGTTCACTGCCTTGCAGATGGCTTTGGTGACCACTGTCGGCTTCGAGAAGAGGTTCGAGCGATAAGCCTTATGCATGTTGTTAGCCTCGTTGATGGCTCTCTCCTCGTAGACGGTGCCTTTTGACGATGCCTCGAGGTTGTCGGCGGCGATGATGCCCCAGTTTGTCTTGATGGCGCTCGGCTCGATCAGCACCACGTCGATGCCGAAAGGCTTCATCTCCATGCGGAGCGCGTCGCTGAAGGCTTCAACGGAATATTTTGAGACGTTATACCAGCCTCCGAAATACACTGTGGCTCTTCCCGCTATAGATGCTATGTTGATGATACGCCCTGAATGCTGCTCGCGCATCGTTGGGAGTACTAATTGGCACATCCGAGCCATTCCAAACACGTTGACTTCCAACTGTTTGCGGGCTTCTTCCATCGTTACGTTTTCAATTGCGCCGAAGTAGCCGTAGCCGGCGTTGTTAACAAGCACATCGACTCTGCCTTCAGCGTCAAGCACTGATTTTACACATTCTTGCATTGAGTTGTCGTCTGTCACGTCGAGGCTGAGCGGCACTATGCCGTATTCCTTGAGCGGTTCCATCATCTCGACACGACGTGCCGCAGCATAAACCTTATGACCCTGCTTTGCCAGCGCTATCGCTGAGTCATACCCGATTCCCGAACTACCTCCAGTGATGAGGATTGTTTTTTTAATGTTTCTCATAACTATTCTATTGAGTCTGCTGCGCGACGGATGCGATCTGCCAAATCAACAAGCGCACCTTTAAGCTGATAACGTTCTTCCACCGAAAACTCTGTCGGTTTTTTATTTCCATCCACTCCGTCAAGTTTGTGATAAAGCCATGATCCTGACTTGCCAAAATAGCGGTTGGCGAGGTCTCTCCAAGAGATTGAGACCAACAAATCTTCAAGTTGTTTCTTCATTGTCGCCTGCTGCGAGTTCTTTAATACCATTGTTGCCATAACTTTTTGTTTTTTAAATCATTCTTCTCCTTCCATTAATTCAGTAAAGAGCCTTTCAATATGATACACTATATCAGGACCAGAAAATATATAACTTTTTCTATAATTTCTGATGGCCTGAATCAAATCAAACTCTTTTTCCGTGAGTTCCAACGTTTTTAGTTTTTTATTCATAATAAATTGGTTTTGGCCTGACGATGCAAATTTAATACAAATATTTGTACTAACAGACAATTTTTTAAATATTTTGAAAATTTAGTTTCATAAAAAACAGAGTTTTTGATTTTGACATTGCAAAAATACAATAATTTTTTAAGTAAATCAATTTTTGCAAAATATTTTGTAATTTTGTCGTTACCCAATAAAGGTTCAAATCACTATGGAAAACCACTAGTGTCCAAATAAAATTTTATTAGGTCTCTAGTGAATTGCGATATATTCCATACAATGATCATGTTGTGTTTATAAACAATAAAGAAGAATTCATTAAAAAACATCAGCCGTGGTAGCTATTAATCCCGACATAGTCTCTTACATCAAATCCGAAATCATTCCGCGTTACGACCATTTCGATGCGGCGCATCAGCGCGACCATGTTTATATGGTTATCAAGCAAAGCCTTGAAATTGCTGAGCATCTCGATGTCGACAAGGATATGGTTTACGTCATCGCGGCATATCACGACACCGGTCTTTGCGAGGGCCGCGAGTACCATCATGAGGTGTCGGCGCAAATCATTAAAGCCGATGAGAACCTTCGGAAGTGGTTCACAGAAGAGCAGATTCAGACTATGGCCGACGCTGCCGAAGACCATCGCGCCTCAGCGAAACACGAGCCTCGCACCATCTATGGCCGCATCGTTGCCGAAGCCGACCGCTTCATCGACCCCGAAACCATCGTCCGCCGCACCATACAATATGGTCTCGACCACTATCCCGAGCTCTCCAAAGAGCAGCAATACGAAAGAATGATGCAGCATCTCCACGAAAAATACGGCCGCAACGGATATTTGAAACTTTGGTTTCCAAATTCCCCAAACACCGCTCGCCTCGAAAAACTCCGCCAAATGATTGATAATGAAACTGAAATAAAAGAGATTTTTATCTCACTTTTCTAGCTTGTGCTTTAGGTTCACGTCTTGTGTCCCACATTGCTGCAATTCTAATCGTATCATCTTTGATGTAATAAACAATCTTATTCAACCTTCGAACAATTATGCTTCGATAAAGTTGTTTTCTGTGTGCAAATAGCGGATCTATTTTGCCAAGTTCTGGCATGATTGTCAAGGTGTTAACAATATCTTCAACTTCTTCCGTAAACTCTTTCTGGGTTTTCTCTCCAAATGTTCTTAAAATGTAGGTTTCAATTTGGTGAAAGGATGAAGCTGCTTTACGGCTCCATATTATTTTCATAAATTATTTGGTTTTGTTAAATACTTCCTCGTTTGTTAAATAATTACCTGTTTCAAAATCATTTTCTGCTGCATCTAACATTGAGTCAATCTCTTCAATTGTATATGGCTTCAAATGTTTTTCTTCGGTTTTCACATGTTCCAATAGCTGTTTGGCTAACCATAGCATATTGCTTTCGGTTAGTGTTCCGAAGAGATAGTCGCGCAAATTTAATAGTGTCGTCTCACTCATTTTTAATGTTTTTTATGTTTACTGCAAAAGTAATGTTTTTTTTGCTTCGTGCAGCTGGTTATTATAATTTTTTCTTAATTTTGTCGTTGAAAAATAAAAAATCATTATGAAAAAATTCTCAGAATGGCTCGTTCGTTACTGGTTGATTTGGCCTGTGGCGTGCATTGTTTTTACTATAGTTTCGTTAATTCCAAACTTATTCCCTCCAAAAATAGACGCGATTATTGATAAAAGCGGATTGTTCATAGTACTTTTCTTGTTGTTGATGCAATTAATTTCGTTCATTTTTATACGTAAAAAACAGGAAAAAGGAAAAGCTTTGGGCTGTGTGGCCGCTGGTATTATATGGCTGGCGATATTCCTCTCGTTTTCTTTCTTTTATTCATTATGGTCTCAATCCCAACCGACTGGTTATGCGGCAAGCCATCCTATCCCGGAAGGTTTGGAATACAACATTCCTTTGCAAGAGATTAGAGTAGTCGATGGGGATACCGTAGTTCCAGTTTTAGGAATTGAATTAAGAGGCACGGACACCATGTATTATCGTAAAGGATGGCAAAAACATACTCCACCAACGATTGATAAAGAAAATGAGCAAACTTGGTTGCAAATTTGGAACAGCTTCCAAGGTGGAATTTACAAATATTCGTTTTATTATCCTGAATTACTTTCCGGTACAATCTATCTTCGCTGTTTTGAAGTGTCAAAGAATGAAGAGCTTTCTGCAAAACGTTTAAAAGAAGCCACTTCAGTTGATTTTCACAGACATAATAAGTTCGGTAAAATTGTTGATATGCAAGAGTTTACTATCTATGAAGGTGATTGGGGTGATTATTATGCCGTGCGAGTGGAGGTTTGGTATCACGATCCCGGGAAGAAAGAGGACAGGATGCTTATGAGCAAAATTTACCGAATGGAAGGTTGGATGCGGTAGAATTTTAAATCTTTAAATTTTAAATAAAATGTTAGCAAAAGGTCAAAAAGCCCCTTATTTCGAGGGCGTCGATGAAAACGGAAACGTCGTGAAGCTGAGCGATTTCGCTGGAAAGAAGCTCGTTTTGTATTTCTATCCGAAGGATAGCACCCCGGGCTGCACTGCTGAAGCCTGCGACCTTCGTGACAACTATAATCGCTTTATCGCATTGGGTTACAACGTTCTTGGAGTGAGCCGCGACAGCGTCGCCTCGCACCAGAAGTTCATTGCGAAATACGAATTGCCGTTCCACCTCATCGCCGACACCGACCTCACAATCCTCAAAGCCTACGAGGCTTGGGGCGAGAAGAAAATGTATGGTAAAGTGACCGAAGGAACCCTTCGCACGACTTATGTCATCGACGAAAACGGCATAATTATTGACGCCATCGGCAAAGTCGATACTAAAAATCATACAAATCAAATTCTGGAATAATGAACAAGTCGGTAAATTGGTTTATGCGTTATTGGTGGATTTTTCCATTAATCAGTGTCGTTTTTGCATATTTAAGTTTTATCACAGTATCTTTTGGATTGTTATTCTTATTAACATTATTGGTTGAATTTGTTTCTGTTGTTTTTCAAGTCACTATATTAATCATGTCAATTAAAGAGAATTTAAAAGATAAGAAATGGTGGCGCTCAGTTCTTATATTATTGGCTGGTTTAATTAGTTGTAAGATATGTGGGTTGTTTTTAATGTGGAGTACTTTATTAATTGTTAGTTAAGAATCATGAAAAAGCTTATTTTTATTGCCATATTCAGCATTTTGGCGCTTTCGGTTAGCGCTCAGGAGATGCTTGTCGGCTCATATAATATCCGTTATAAGAATCGTGGTGACAGCCTCAACGGTAACGTCTGGACTAAGCGCTGCCAGGTGATCTGCAATCAGGTCAACTTCATGAATCCGTTGATTTTCGGCACGCAGGAAGTGCTTTATGGTCAGCTTCAGGATTTGAAGAGAGGCCTCGACGGCTACGACTACATCGGCATAGGTCGCGACGACGGCGAAAGGGGAGGAGAACACGAAGCTATCTTCTATAAAAAAGACC
>Ga0265301_10003245_pt1 | contig 17436 bp, 15 predicted proteins | sample AusTroGonzalo_MG_2_FD_193488 | JGI IMG/M metagenome (GOLD analysis project Ga0265301, IMG submission 193488) | Bovine rumen microbial communities from tropical cattle in Woodstock, Queensland, Australia - Gonzalo_04 | ecosystem: Host-associated > Mammals > Digestive system > Stomach > Rumen ... | reverse complement strand
TGACATCGCTCTCTGATACGTTTCGTCATTCTTATTATAGGTATGAAATTTCGCCAAATGTTACAGGTCGCAAAAATAATTTTTTTATGGAATTGTTTTGAGAACGGGATGAGAAAAAATAGTAGAACTGTTGATGTGTTAAAAAAAAATGTAGTTTTGCAGGGTTCAATTTTTGTATGATTATTTAATCAAGCCCCAACTGGTAAATGGACAGAAAAATCATATCGTTATGTCACAGGATATCGCGTCCTGTCTGCGTTTTTTTACTGTTTTTGGTCGGTGTCCATCATCTGCAAGCGCAGGAAAAGTTCATTTTCACCCCTCAATGGACCGCGCAGGCGCAGTTCGCCGGTTATTATGTGGCGCAGGAAAAGGGATTCTACAAGGAAGCCGGGCTCAACGTGGAGATCGTCCACCCTTCGCCCACGCAACCGGCCATGAAGCGCATCCAGAACAAAGAAAGCCACGCCACCACCCTGCAACTCTGCCAGGCAATAGAAATCGTGGATGAAGGAATCGATTTAGTGAACATCTTGCAAACCTCGATGAACAACTCGATGGTCATCGTGTCGCGCCGCGGGGTTGATCCGCTGACACAAAAAGGTGAGCGCATCGGGATCTGGAGCGCGGGGTTCGGCCAATTAGCCATCTGTATGAACAAGAAGGAACATCTTGACTATGAATGGATTCCCTTTGCTTCGAATGTAAATCTGTTTGTGGCGGGTGCCATCGATGCGACCCTGGCCATGAGTTACAACGAATATTATCAACTGGTGCAGACAGGCCTGCCGGTGAATGAGAAGAGCGTCTATCGTTTCTGCGACCACGGCTACAACGTGCAGGAGGACGGTCTGTATGTAACCCGCGAGTATTACAACAAACATCGCGAAGAAGCAAAAAAGTTCGCCCAGGCCAGCCGTAGGGGTTGGGAATGGGCGGCGGCACATCCGGACGAGACCCTCGACATCGTGATGAAATACGTGCAGGAGAACCACATCATCACCAACAGGACCTTGCAGAAGCTGATGCTGGAAGAGGTGCTGCGTCTGCAGGTGGACCGCGAATCGGGGAAACGGGAATTCCGTCTTCGCCCTGACATGGTGAAACGGGCCAGCGACCTGATGTTGGAGAGCAAAATGCTGAAACGCGAAGTCACATACGATCAATTAATAGCCAAATAGCCATGAAATTCAGAATCCTGTCCTTCGTCAAACGGTCGTTGGCCACGCGCATGAGCCTTGTCACCGTCTTTTTCGCCGCCATCATCCTGATTGCCGCATTGGGCTACATGTTCAGCGTGTCGCGGCAAGCCATCCGCAAAGAGGCGGTTGACCGGGCCACGAACCAACTCGAGAACACCGTCTTGCGCGTGACCGCCATCCTCGACCGGGTGGAGGTGGCCGCCAACAACACCGCCTGGCTGATCAACCGCCACCTCGACTCACCCGACATCATGTTTGAGTATTCACGCCGGATTTTGGAAAACAACCCCGACCTCAACGGCTGCTCCATCGCCTTCGAGCCATACTTCTTCCCGGGGCGCGGCCGATATTTCTCCGCGTATTCCTACAATGACGATGGCGTGATCGAGACCACCCAGGAAGGCAATGAACATTACGAGTATTTTTACTTGGACTGGTACCAGCTCTGCAAACTGTTAGACCGTCCTGTTTGGACGGAGCCCTTCATGGACTACAATCCCGAAAACATCTACTCCAAGGACATGATCGCCTCCTACTGCCAACCGCTGAAAGACAAGGGGGGCAAGTATATCGGCACCCTTTCCGTGGATTTGTCGCTGTCATGGCTCTCCAACACCATCTCGTCCGTGAAGCCGTACCCGAACTCTTACAGCATCATGATCGGCCAGGGCGGCACCTATTTCGTACACCCTGACTCAACTAAGCTTGTCTATCAGTCTATTTTCACGGAATCGATGGAGCATCCTGACACGGCCTTGGTGAGCTTGGGGCACGCCATGCAGCGCGGCGAAGAGGGCATGCGCCAGCTGAAGGTCAACGGCGAGGACTGCTACGTCTTCTACAAACCGCTCAGCACCACCGGCTGGAGCGTGGCCATCGTCTGTCCCGAGAGCGACATCTTCGGAGGTTTCAACAAGTTGCGCAGGTCTGTGACGGGTACCGTGGTCGGGGGACTGTTGCTGCTGATGCTGGTGTGCGGCCGGTTCATCCGCCATGAGATCAAGCCCCTCACGAAACTCGCCCGCCAGGCGGAGACCATCGCATCGGGCGACTTCAGCGTGACGCTTCCCGAAGAGGGACGCACCGACGAAATCGGACAACTGAGCGAATCGTTCACCAACATGCAGCATTCGCTGGTTTCCTACATTGACGAACTGAAGACCACCACGGCGCAGAAGGCCTCCATCGAAAACGAATTGAAGGTGGCCAGCGACATCCAGATGAGCATGGTGCCCCGCATGTTCCCGGCCTTCCCCAACCGCAAGGACATCGACCTCTACGCCTCGATGACCCCGGCCAAGGAGGTGGGCGGCGACCTCTACGACTTTTTCATCCAGGAAGAAATCCTATACTTCTGCGTGGGCGATGTCTCCGGCAAGGGCATTCCCGCCAGCCTCTTCATGGCCGTCACCCGAAACCTTTTCCGCATTGTGGCCCAGCAAGGGCATACGCCGGTGGAAATCGCCAACCAGATCAACAATATTCTCTCTAAGGACAACGAACAAGCGATGTTCGTCACGATGTTCATCGGCAAGGCGGACCTTCGCACCGGACACCTCGACTACTGCAACTGCGGTCACAACGCCCCCATCATCGACGGACAGTTCCTACAAATGAAGTACAACAACCAACCTCTTGGTCTTTGGGAAGACGACCCGTTCTATGGCGAAAGCATTGACAACATCAAGGGCAAACAAATACTGCTGTATACCGACGGACTCAACGAAGCCGAAAATCCAGACAAAAAAATTCTCGGTAATGCGCGTCTGATAGAGCTCATGCAGGATGCCAAGGATTTGGATGCCCGTCATGTAATTGACATGCTCGTGACCGCTGTGGATGAACACAGAGACGGAGCTGAACCGAATGACGACCTGACGTTGTTGTGCTTGACGATCAGGTAGAATGATGAATTATGAATTATGAATTATGAATGATGAATGAGGAATTATGAATGAGGATAGAGAACTTGAGGATGAGATTTTGGAGTTGTCGGATGAGGAACTGGAGAAAGTGGTTGGGGGATATTCTGGGCATCTCTCTGGTATGAATGACATCTATTTACTATGAATATTTGAACAATGAAAAAAATTTGGATCTGTATATTGGCACTAACGGCCTTGGTTTTCTCTTCCTGCCGAAACAATGAAAGCAAGGAAACACTTTCTCCGGCAGAAAAGAAGCTCATGACGGCAGACTCTGTTGCCCGTCGTGCCATTTTTTCTATTGACAGGCATATTTTCTATCAGGGAGACCCCAAACGGGCAGACTTCCTTGTGGACAGCCTAAAGAATATTGTCGATAGTATGGAGAACTGTGGCGACTTGACCGGATTGATGGCAAACGAGTTGCGCGGCGAACTTTATATGTTCACTATTCGCGATGGAGCTGAAGAGAGCTTCAACAAGGTGCTGGCCCAAGAAATCCCCACAGACATCCAACAGTGGCATTACAAAACGGCAGGCAATTATCTCGCTTACCAGTTGTATATGCGGCACAACTACGAAGGCTTCCTGCGCGTGGCGGTGCCGCTCATCGCATGGATGGACTCCTTGGAAACCGACAGCTGGAAAAAGAAGATGAGCCAGTTGTCGCCTTACTATGAAGATGGATCTCACAGTACCTGGGGACAGAAAATGAATCTTTACTCGCTGTTAGGGTGCTGCTATCTAAAATTGGAACAACGTGACAAAGCCAAAGAAGTGCTGAAGCAATTTGACACCTACAGCCGGGAAGTGCTCGCCGAAGACTCGTCACGTATCAGTCCCCTGTTTGTCAACACCTACGCCAGAGTCAAGGACGCCTACGTCAGGGTGAAAGATTGGAACGAAGTGGCCAGATGGCTGGGTATCGTCGATACGTTAGTCCATCTCTATGGACAAAAAGAGCCGGAATCTGACATTCTGAAGATCTATAATGTTTACGGCCATCTGGATCATGCCCTGAAATTGTGGATCCTGAAGGACATGGATTCCGCTGCCGTCGAATACGATAAGTTCATCAAGGATGCCTACGGCGACTTGAACGCCATGATCCAATCCTGCGACCAATACCTGATGCCTGCAAAGCAGTATGAAGAAGCCGCCGAGCACTACGACTATCTCGATCGCTTCGTGGATAAGCCCTGGCTGGAAGAGATCAGTGCCTATTACTTCCCCAAGCTCCGCGCCAACTACTATGCAGGACGTAAGGACACGGCTCTTCGCGTGGCCATGCAGATAGCCGACTTGTTCGATTCGGCTTATTATTGGCAGAAAAAAAGTCAGATGGCGGAGATGGCCACCATCTACGACACCCAGGGCAAAGAGATGGAGATTGCCCGCCAGCAGGCGAAACTTTCCAAACAGCGGCTCATCGGCGCTATCGTGGCCCTGTTGCTGTTGACGACTTTCTTCCTCATCTATTCATGGTACCGTCGGCGCGCACAGAAGCGACTCGCCACCGCACATAGCCAATTGCAGGAGGCTTACGACCAGTTGGAAGAGACCACGGCCGCCAAGGAGCGCATCGAGAGCGAACTGCGCATTGCCCGCGACATCCAGATGTCAATGGTGCCCAGTCTCTTCCCCGAATATGAAGGTCTGGACATGTTCGCTGCCATGACCCCCGCCAAGGAGGTGGGCGGCGACCTTTACGGCTACGTCTTGCAGGGTGACGCGCTCTATTTCTGTGTCGGGGATGTCTCCGGCAAGGGTGTGCCCGCGAGCCTTTTCATGGCCCAGAGCGCCCGTCTTTTCCGCACCCTCGCATCCGAAGGCATGATTCCCGCCGACATCGCCGTGCGCATGAACAACGCCCTGGCGGAGAACAACGAAACAGGTATGTTCGTGACCATGTTTATCGGTCTGCTCAACCTGAAAACCGGCCATCTCGACTACTGCAACTGCGGTCACAACGCCCCAGTCATCGACGGGCAATTTATGAAGATGCAATACGAGAACCAGCCGCTCGGCCTTTGGGAGGACGACCCGTTCTATGGCGAGAGCGTTGACGACATCAGAGGCAAGCAACTCCTGGTCTATACCGACGGCCTGAACGAAGCCGAAAACCCGCAACAGGAGCTTCTGGGCAACGCCAAACTTCTGGAACTGATGGCCGACCAGTCGCTCACCTCCCGACAGGTGATTGACAAACTCATGAACGCCGTGGAGGAACACCGCGCCGGTGCCACCCCCAACGACGACCTGACCCTAATGTGCCTATCCATTCATAATTCATAATTCGCAAAAATGAGACTCTTATCCAAAATATATATCCTCGCAGGAATAGCGATGACAGTCCTGTCGGTGGCTTTCTCAAGCTGCGGTCACAAAAAGCAGGCTGTTGAAATTGACGAAGTCAAATATGACAGCTTGTGCAATATGGTCTGGTATGCACGTGACACCTGCGTGTTGCACATGATTGACAGTCTCGAAACAGCGGGAGAATTGTCCGAGAACAGAGCTGATTACCTCCGTGGCATGGCATACGACAGAAGCCGGGAGATACCACTCGGAGATCACTATTACAACAAAGTCTATCAGGCAGTAGATCCAGAAAAAGAGGGCTGGGATTTTTATTTACGGGTGGCGGTCCGACTATCACAGTTGCGATTGACCACCAGCGACAATACTGGGTCCATCACGGTGGCGACCGAGGCCCTTGAGAAGGCGAAAGCGGCAGGCAAACTGACTGACCGTGATGAAATAGGATTATTGTGGAGTATTGCCGGTTGCCAATTCGCGCTTCACCTTCCCGAAGCCAAGCAGACGAGTATGCGTGTTTATGAACTGTTGGAGAAGCAGGCGAAAGACAGAGGGGTAGAAATGGTTCCCAATTTGATGGTTTACAGGATGGAATTATGCGAATCGTACATAGCGCAAGGGAAATACGATGAAGCGGAGGTATGGAATCAGCGTTTCGGAAAGGCTCTGACGCAGTTAGATACCGCAATTTACGACAATTTGATTCATGAAAACGCTTGGCATTATCCCATGAATGAAATCCTCATATTAAAAGGTCAAGGGAAAGACAGTTTGGCGGATGCGGTATTTGAACAGTCGTATGATCAACTCATGGAATTGCCCGAGGGAATGATGGAAGTCGCCGATTATTTGTTGGAAAACGAGAGATATGCCGAAGCTGCTGACATATTCGTTCACATTGATTCCACCATTCCGGCAGACAACAAATATGGCCATCTGAATCTTGACAATATCGAGTACAGCATCATTCCGAGACTCAAGGCCAATCTTGGCGCTGGCCGCACGGACACCGTACTTTCCATTGCCCGCAAGATAGCTGACAATTATGAGAATGCATTTAAAGAATATAGAGACAAAAATGCCGCCGAACTGGCCACCATCTACCAAACACAGGAGAAGGATGCCGAAATCGCCCAGCAGCAAATCAAGCTGACTCGGCAACGGTGGATTGGCACGCTTGTTGCGTTGGCACTGCTCTCGGTATTCTTCATTATCTACACGTGGTATCGCCGCAGGGCGCAGAAACGTCTTGCCACCGCACATAGTCAATTGCAGGAGGCTTATGACCAATTGGAGGAGACCACGACAGCCAAGGAACGCATCGAGAGTGAGCTGCGCATCGCCCGCGACATCCAGATGTCGATGGTGCCCGGTGTCTTCCCCGAATATGAAGGTCTGGACATGTTCGCTGCCATGACCCCCGCCAAGGAGGTGGGCGGCGACCTCTACGGCTACGTTTTGCAGAGTGACGCGCTCTATTTCTGTGTCGGGGATGTCTCCGGCAAGGGCGTGCCCGCCAGCCTCTTCATGGCCCAGAGCTCGCGACTTTTCCGCACTCTCGCTTCCGAAGGCATGATGCCCGCCGACATCGCCGTGCGCATGAACAACGCCCTGTCGGAAAACAACGAAACAGGTATGTTCGTGACCATGTTCATCGGACTGCTGAACCTGAAGACTGGTCATCTCGACTACTGCAACTGCGGCCACAACGCCCCGGTCATCGGCGGGCAGTTCTTGAAAATGCAGTACGCAAACCAGCCGCTCGGACTCTGGGAGGACGACCCGTTCTACGGCGAAAGCATTGACGACATCAGAGGCAAGCAAATGCTCGTCTATACTGATGGTCTGAACGAAGCCGAAAATCCGCAACAAGAACTTTTGGGCAACGACCGCCTATTGGAACTGATGGCCGACCATTCGCTCACCTCCCGACAGGTGATTGAAAAGCTCTTGAACGCCGTGGAAGAGCACCGCGCCGGTGCCAACCCCAACGACGATCTGACGCTGATGTGCTTATCCATTTCATAATTATGAATTATGAATGATGAATGATGAATGACGAATGATGAATGACGAATGATGAATGACGAAGAATAGTGAATTTTTGGGGAGAGATGTGAATTAAAATATTATTTTTGCATTTTCATTTTTAACCCCATTAAAATCATACGATTATGGCGACATAATCAAACGATCAATTTGAATAAAAATTATCCTGAATAGTTATGAAACGAGAACTGACATTCAAAAACGAAGAACAGGAGTTAATGCGCGTCGCTGAGTTTATGGAGAGCGTGTGCGATGAACTCCAGCTCGACATGCACGTGGCCATGAAACTGCAGGTGGCCATGGAGGAGATGGTGACCAACGTCATCTTCTACGCCTATCCCGAAGGTACCAATGCGGACATCTCCCTGACTGCCGAAAGCGATGACAAGGAACTGACCTTCATCCTTTCTGACACGGGCAAACCTTTCGACCCAACAGCGAAGGAGGACGCCGACACCGAAACCAACCCGATGGACCGCGAACAGGGCGGCATGGGCATCCTCATCGTGAAGAATATCATGAACGAGGTCACCTACCAACGTCTGGGCGACGTGAATCAGTTGACCATGAAGAAAACATTATAAAATCGAATTTAGAACAGAAAATATTATGACACAAATTATCAAAGAAGAAGGAAAAACGGTTGTCAAAACGGGTGCACGCATCGACACCTTGAACGCTGCGCAATTTGAACAAGAGATTCAACCCGCTCTGGAACAGGGTGTAAACTTGGAAATAGACTGCACTGAATTGGGTTATATGGCCAGCTCAGGTCTGCGCATCCTGCAGGCCACCATGCGCAATGTCGTCCGTAATCTCGGCGGCCAGATGAAGCTGACACATGTGAACGACGACATTTTCGATATTCTGAAGATGACCGGGTTCACTCGGCACATCACGGTCGAAAGAGCATAATTTATGGCTGACATTTTCAACAAAGAAGCCCTTGACGCGCTTGACGACCACAGCGAAGACAAGGAAATGGCGCGTGTGGCGTCGCCGAAGCTTCGCCTAGTGCTTGCCGCCATGGTCGCTATGATAGTCGTGGTGCTTTTTTGGTGTTTCTTCGGAACTATTAATTACAAAGTCACTGCTCAAGGAGTGGTATTCCCCTTCGATGAGGTCGCACCGATCTGCGTTCCTAACGAAGGGACAGTCAGCCGTTGTATGGTGGGACATGGCGAGGCCGTGTCGGATAGCACACCGGTCGTGGAAATCCACACAGACGTTACCTCTTCGACGGTGGTCGCCCCTCGCGAAGGAGTGGTCATTTCCACCCTCCAACCCGGCACACAGTTTAATGCCGGCGATCCTGTGGCTTGGCTTTTGCCTCAGTCGCACGAAATGTCCGGCCGCGAGATGCTCTGTTACGTGACGTATGATGGCTTGCGCGACCTCAAAGTGGGACAGCAGGTCCAGGTCACACCCGCCAATAGAGAGCGTGAACGCTGGGGGTATGCATACGGCACCGTGGTAGGTATTGAAGAGTATCCGACCTCCCGTCAGGAAATTGTCAACCGCGTGAAACTCGACCCGCTGGCGGCCTTCATCGAAGATGGCCAGGCCATCTATGAGGTTCGGGTCACGCTGGATGAAGAAGACGGCAAGCTCGTCTGGAGCCGCGAAAAGAGCAAGGAGATAAAGATCGACAATGGTTCCCTCTGCGATATCCAGATTATCACCAAGAAAATGCCGGTGTGGCGCGTGCTCGTCGGAGCCGTCGAGAACACCACCGCAACGGCGATGGGAAAATAAACTTTCGTTATGGGCAAGGATAAGGTAGCAAAGGTGCCGATGGTGATGCAGATGGAGGCAGTGGAATGCGGCGCCGCCTCGCTGGCTATGATTCTGGCTCACTACGGGAAATGGCTGCCGCTGGTGCAGGTGCGCACCGATTGCGGGGTGAGTCGTGATGGCTCCTCCGCAAAAAACATTGTCATGGCGGCACGCAACTATGGCCTCGAAGCCAAGGGCTACCGTATGCCCGCCGAGGCTTTGAAGGGCAAACAACCCGCCATTCTCCATTGGAATTTCAATCACTTCGTGGTGTTCCGCGGCTACGACCGTAAAGGATGGGCCTGTCTCAACGACCCGGCCTCTGGACCAGTGAAGTATTCTCCCGAAGAGTTCCGCAAACATTTCACGGGTGTCTGCCTGACCTTCCGCCCGACGGAAAAATTCGAGAAAAGCGGCCAACAGACCAGCATTCTCTCATACGTTCGCAGAAATATGAAAGGTTCCCGGGAAGCCTTCTGGATCACCTTCGTTTTTGCATTGATGGCGGCCTTTGTAGCACTCGTCACCCCACTTTTCACCCGAATCTTCTTGGATGAAATCCTCTCGGGCAACAAAAGCGACTGGGTTCCCTTCTTTTTCACCGGCATGGGGATTATCGCCCTATACCAATTCTTCTTGGTGATGCTGCAAACCCGCTATTCCAAACGGGTGGCAGGCTCCCTCGCGCTGAAAGGCAACAAGGAGTATCTGCACCATTTGTTCCGCCTTCCCATGCCGTTTTTCGCCATGCGGAACGTAGGCGACCTGCAACAACGTATGCATTTGAACCAGACCATCACCCATACATTGGTAGAAGTGCTTGCGCCTCAAATGATTAACATCACTCTATTGGTGCTATATGTCGCATTGATGTTCTCGTACTCCGTAGGGCTGACGCTCCTCGGCATAACGGCGGTGGTCTTGAACTTGGCTATGGTAAAATATTTCTCCGGTAAGCGCATCAACCTCACCCGCTCTATGGAGCACAGTGTGGGAAAATACGTTTCCGCCACCATCTCCTGCATCGACAACATGGAGAGCATTAAAGCGGCCGGTGCCGAGACGGGGTTCTTCAAATATTGGAGCGGTCTATGGGCACATAAATTCAACATCAACAACAATGTAGTGAAAGAGCAAGTGTGGACCTCTTTGCTGCCCGTATTGGTCACCGGACTGGTAAATGTACTGGTACTGGTATTGGGAGCCTACCTGATCATCCAAGGTGAGATGACGGTCGGTATGCTCATGGCCTTCCAAGGTTTCATGGGCGCGTTCCTCGCACCTGTGAATGAACTCGTGAACGCTTCACAGACCATCGTGGAAATGAGAAGCCAGATGGAACGGGTGGAAGATGTAATGAAATATCCCGAGGATCACCGCGATATGGAAGGCGAAGTGGTTCAAGGCAAGTTAGGCGGTCTCTTGGAACTGAAAAACGTGACGTTCGGCTACTCGCCGCTGCAACCGCCCCTTATTGAGGACTTCAATCTGCGAATCGAGCCAGGCCGCAGTGTCGCGTTCGTCGGCACTTCGGGCTGCGGCAAATCCACCTTGGCAAAACTCATCTCCGGTCTTTACAAACCGTGGAGCGGCGAAATCCTCTTCGATGGCCGTCCCATTGAAAGCATTTCCAGCGAGGAACTCACCAACTCTGTGGCGGTCATCGACCAAAACGTGGTGCTTTTCAACGACACGGTAGCCCAGAACATCCGCATGTGGGACCCTTCCATCGAGGACTTCACGATGATGATTGCTTGCAATGACGCACAGATCCGCGCCGACATCGTGAGTCGTCCGAAAGGCTTCGGCACGGAGATTGTGAAGGGTGGACAGAACTTTAGCGGAGGACAACGGCAGCGCATAGAAATCGCCACCGCGCTCGCCAAGGAACCCGCCATACTCATCATGGACGAGGCCACCAGCGCCCTCGACTCCAAAACGGAGGACGAGGTGATGAAACGCATCCGCCGCATGGGCCCGACACAGATCATCGTCGCCCACCGTCTCTCCACTATCCGCGACTGCGATGAAATCATCGTCATGGACCAAGGAAAGGTTCTGCAACGCGGCAAACATGAGGAACTGATGAATGAGGAGGGGTTTTATCAGGAGTTGATGAGAAGCGAGTAGTTAGGAGTTTCCTTGAGCAGCCCCGTCAGGGGCAAGAGATCGGTAGCCAGGGGTAAGGCGTGAGGAACGAACGACGCAACCCCTGGGATAAAAAAAGAAGAAAATGAATTATGAATTGTGAATTAACACAATGGCTATATATTTAAACCAAATAAACAAACGTCGGGCGGCGGAGCGCGCTGCTATGGCCGAAGTGAACGAGAAGACGAATGAACGGCTCGGTCTCATCGGCAAGAAGCGTGTGGTGCCTCAGGACGACGAAAGTGCGTTGAGGCAGGTGCTCGAAGCCTTAGGGATCCAGGATTACGAGCTGGAAGACAACGACATGGTCTCGCCCGAGGATCAGCTGACCGGCATCCTCCGTCCGCGCGGCATCATGATGCGCGACATCCAGCTCCAAGGCGAATGGTGGAGCGAGTGCATCGGACCGCTGTTGGGATATGCCAAGGACGGCCGCCTGATCGCGCTCACCCCGACAAAATCCGGGCTGTGCTATCAATACCGTCAACAGGACGGCACCATTCGCAAGGTGGGGCATCGCGAAATGGCCGAAGAGCTGAAACCGCGGGCCATCACCTTTACTAAGGCGTTGCCGCTGAAACCCCTCCGTGTCAAGGATCTCCTCCGGTTCACTTGGAGCGTAATCTCCGGCCCCAATGCCTTGCTGCTCGTGGTATGTGCACTCGTGGTGGTGCTGCTCGGCATGTTCACCCCCATGGCCAACAAACTCATCTTCGACACCGTGATTCCCACAGGCGACTCTTCCGGTTTGATGCCTATCACCGGCCTCCTCATCGGAGCGACCATCAGTACGCTGCTATTGACGCTTACCCGCAATCTCTACATCATCAGAATCCGAAACATCGCGGAGCTGCACGTGCAGAACGCCATCATGGCCCGCACATTCCTGCTCTCGCCCACCTTCTTCTCCAAGACTTCCAGCGGTGAACTTTCTGAAAAGCTGAACAATGTCTCCACGCTCGCCGGACTCATCAACGAAGCCGTTGTGGGTGCCCTGTTGAGCGCCGTTCTGAACATTATCTACCTCATCCAAGTCTATATTTACGGCGGCAAGTTGTTCTGGCCTGCCATGGCGGTCATCCTCGCACAATACGGCGTGCTCCTAATGAACTATCGTCGGGCCGTGGTTGTGCGCGAGAAATACACAGGACGCGCCGCCAAGCTCAGCGGTCTGGAATACAATCTCTTCGCCGGCATTCAGAAACTGAAACTGACGGGCAGCGAAAACCGCGCCTTCGCCCGCTGGCTCGACCACTACAGCGAAACCACCCGTTTCATCTACAATCCGGCATTCAAGAGCCGTCTCTACCCTGCCCTCGCCGCACTGGTCAGCATCGGCAGCACCATGTTGATCTTCTGGAGCACCCTTTCCAACGGGGTCTCCACGTCCGACTATATCGCATTCAGCTCCGCGTTCGGCATGATTACCGGCGCCATTGCGCAACTGCATCTGTTGGTACCCAATCTGGCGCAAATCAAGCCCATGCTGGAAAGCGTTAAACCCATTTTGCAAGCCGTACCCGAGATAGAGGAGAAAGCCCCGCAGGTGGAGGATCTTTTTGGAGGCATCGAAATCTCCGACGTCTCCTTCCGCTATCAAGAAGACGGTCCGATGGTGCTTGATGACCTTTCCCTCAAGATCGAACCCGGCGAATACGTCGGCATCGTCGGGAAGTCGGGCAGCGGCAAATCCACGCTGATACGGCTTTTGCTCGGCTTTGAGCAGCCGCTGACCGGGGGCATCTACTACGACAACTACGATTTGGCGAAAGTGGACAAAGCATCGCTGCGCCGCAAGATCGGCTGCTGCCTGCAGGGCGGAAGCCTTTTCACCGGCGACCTATTCCATAACATCACCATCACCGCACCTTGGGCCACACACGACGACGCTTGGGAGGCGTTGCGGCTGGCTTGTCTTGACGAGGATGTGCGCAAAATGCCGATGGGGCTGCACACGATGGTCAGCGAAGGCGGCAGCGGATTCAGCGGCGGACAGAAACAGCGCATCCTGATCGCCCGCGCCCTCATCTCGAACCCGGAAATCCTTTTATTCGACGAAGCGACTTCGGCCCTCGACAACATCTCCCAAAAAACCGTCAGCGACAACCTTGACGATCTGATGTGCACCCGCGTGGTCATCGCCCACCGCCTCTCCACCATCCGTCACTGCGACCGCATCATCGTGCTCGACAAAGGTAAGATTGCCGAAGAGGGCACCTTCGAGGAACTGATGGAAAACAAAGGTCTCTTCTACGAGATGAGTCTCCGACAACTGTAGTTTTACCGATAGATTAAAAAAGGCTCCCTGAAACGGTTCCGCACCGTCCTGATTTCCCCCTTATATTCCCAATGGCATGCCACCATTCCGCCGCTACGCGGCGGAACCTCCAACTCGCGAGGGCACTCGTCAACGGCTGACAAGATGACGTCACCCCATTGTAGAGACGGTGTGCACTCCGTCTCTACAGGGGGCAACCGCAGGAGATTCCGCATCACTCCGTTCGCGGAATGGTGCGCTGCCAGCCCTGCAACTTTTAAAACAATGATGACGCATAACCCGCTTTTTGTATTTTTGCAGTCTCGAATGTGGTATCCTGTGGGATTACCATTAGGTAGGTTTATGCATTACTATTCAAGGTGATTAAGAAGTAACAAACAGAAATTATTAATATTGTACTAACCCAAAAATTTCAAACAAATGAAAAATTTAAAATTGTTGCTGGCCACCCTGCTAATAAGTGGCATGATGATCGCAGGATGCGAAAAGGAGACCCCGGATCCGGATCCGACCCCGACCCCAACGCCTGACCCGACACCGACCTCTTCCTATGTAATGTACAAGGTTGACAACAAAAGTGGCAAATATGTTATGTCTGATTGCCTCAAGCTAAATGTGACTTACACCGATGCCAATGGTCAATCCGTCACCGAGAACGGCGCCACGCTGCCGTGGACAAAAACCATTGAAGTCACGACTCCATTCCAAGCCAAAATGGAGGGAGAAATCGTGTACAACGAAGCGGAACTTCCTGACTCAGTAGTTTTTGGAACACGTTATGGAATTGGTACATATGTCAATGGCAATGGCAACATTACCATGATAGGAAGAGGCTTCGCGTCTGGCAGCAAGGAAACCTTCCTCAACATTATGGCAGATCGTCCTGACTACCTGCAATTCTCTTGTGAGGAAAACTTTTAACTGATCGCCAGATAAAAGAAAAAGAACGGCCTCACCGAAGAGGAAGAGATGACGTTTACGAGCTCTACGGTGTTACTGGCACTCGGCCAATGAATGGATGTCATTCATCACCAACCCAGCAAGCATGAAGCCGAAGATGGCCGTGATATGTGCCGAAGTGCCATTGATTTGGGCTTTCGACGAACACCATTCATGATTGACAAGGTCGGGATTGCCAGCGGCGATAACGGCCTTGGGACATAGGCAAGCACTTGTACCACAGGTGCTTGCCGTGCCTTTGTTAGGCAGCACCTCGGGCGAGAACACGCAGAGGAACTTTTTCTTCGGATAAGTCTTCGCTTTTCTGAGACGCCTGCGTATGAGGCTGGCCAAAGGACAACCGTACACCTTCCAAAACTCGGCCACCTGAATCTTGGTCGGATCCATTTTGAGTGCGGCCCCCATGGCTGAGAATAGTTTTCCCGGGCATTCCGTGGCGTGCAGGATAAGGTGAATCTTGTCCTTGAGGCTATCGATGGCGTCAATGATGTAGTCGTAAGTCTCAAGTTGGAACGACTCAGCGTTTTCGGCGGAATAAATCTCCTGCACAGCGTTGATTTCGGCTTTGGGATTAATCTCCAAAAGACGCTCCTTCAACACCTCCACCTTGATCCGTCCCACCGTCTTGGTGGTGGCTTGCAACTGCCGGTTGACATTGGTGATGCACACGCAGTCGCTGTCCACTATAGTAAGGTGGCTGATGCCGCTTCGCACCAGACTCTCGGCACACCAACTGCCCACACCACCCACGCCGAAGATGATAACGCGCTTACTCATGACACGCTCCATCGTCTCCTCGCCCAAAAGCAGGTTCAAACGGTTGAATATGGGGTTTTGTACACTCATAACGTGATAGAAATTCGAGGCGGCAAAAATAGTGATTTTAGTCGAATGATAACGTAAAAAAAGCACCCCGAAACTTTCGTTCGGAGTGCCTTTTGTGTCCCCTCAGGGACTCGAACCCTGGACCCATTGATTAAGAGTCAATTGCTCTACCAACTGAGCTAAGGAGACATCTTTTTTTCCTTTGCCTTTGCGGGTGCAAAAATACATTTTTTTTCTATCTTTGCAAAAAAAAATGATATGAAAGTTTACACACGTACTGGAGACAATGGAACCACCTCATTATCAGATGGTTCAAGAGTATCAAAGAACGATAATCTGCTACATGCATACGGCACTGTGGATGAGCTGAACAGCTTCATCGGGGTCGTGATTTCGCAAAATTCCGACGATTTTTTGACAAAAGTGCAAAACGAACTCTTCGTGGTGGGCGGCATGTTGGCCACCCCTGTGGCGAACTGGGGAAAGTACTGGAAAGTGGAACGCCTCGCCGAGTTCACCACCGAACTGGAGCATGAAATCGACCGCATGACCGCTGAACTTCCCCCGATGCGCGGGTTCATCCTGCCGCAAGGCAGCCGACTCATCGCCGACACCCACGTATGCCGCACTGTTTGCCGCCGCGCCGAGCGCTATGTGGTCGCGCTGATGGAGGTCGACGAAGCCTATCAAAAAGTGCAAGTTTTGCTGAATCGGCTGTCCGATTTCTTCTTTATTTTGGCCCGATATTTTCATCTAAAAGAAAATATTTCTGAAACTCTCTATCAATCAGGGAAATAAAAATTTTCAAAAAGGTTGACTTTTTCAGTTTAATATTATACTTTTGCGCGCTCAAAAAATAAACCATTTAATAAACGACAAAACTATGTATTGGACATTAGAATTAGCCACCCGATTAGAAGATGCTCCTTGGCCGGCAACCCGCGACGAACTCTTGGATTATGCCATTCGTTCCGGAGCTCCTATGGAAGTCATAGAAAACCTTCAGGAGATTGATGACGAAGGCGAGACCTACGATTCCATTGAAGATATCTGGCCTGACTATCCTTCCAAAGAGGATTTCTTCTTCAACGAAGACGAATACTAAGCGTCCCCAACCATAAAAAGGTGAAACTAATTTATTGAAAATCAACAATAAAAGCGCGCTAATATGGCGCGTTTTTTTCTATCCAATCATCATACAAAACAGATACGCCGGAATCGCGGCAAAGAGGATGGAATCCACACGGTCGAGAACACCACCGTGACCCGGAATGATGTTGCCGCTGTCCTTCACACCGGCCTTGCGCTTGAACAAGGATTCCGTGAGGTCGCCCATCAAGCCGAAAACCTGAATGATGAGGGCAAATACGATCCACCACGACACAGGTATCTCTGCCCATTGACGGAATAGTGGAATATAGGAAAGACCTATGGCAAGTCCAACCGTGAAGACGCAACTGCAGAGGAACCCCTCCCAAGTCTTGCCCGGAGAGATATTGGGCGCCAGTTTGTGCTTCCCAAAAAGGGAACCGAAAACGTACGCAGCGGTATCAGACATCCAAATCAGAACAAAAAACGCCAACACCAAGGCAGGTTGATCTGGAATCCAAATAAAAAAGAGGACGCTAAGCGGTACCACAACCCAAATCTGCCCCAGAAGGCCGAGACCAACATGACTCATCGCCTGCTCGCTTTTGTCAATCAGTTCAGGCACAACGAGGCACATAGCCGCAATGATAGACATCAGAGGGAAGGTCGTGAAAGGAATACCATTGGGATAGAACACCCCATAATTGACGAAACTCACAAGCACACATCCTGTGGCTATCATCCAAAATGTCAAATGTGTACGCAGTGAAGAGTCGTTGCATAATTTGTAAAACTCATACATTCCCACAAACGCAAAAAACAACGCCAACGGCACGGAGACCCACGGAGTGTAGACCGCCGC
>Ga0265301_10003239_pt1 | contig 17450 bp, 12 predicted proteins | sample AusTroGonzalo_MG_2_FD_193488 | JGI IMG/M metagenome (GOLD analysis project Ga0265301, IMG submission 193488) | Bovine rumen microbial communities from tropical cattle in Woodstock, Queensland, Australia - Gonzalo_04 | ecosystem: Host-associated > Mammals > Digestive system > Stomach > Rumen ... | reverse complement strand
AAGTTGAGACCATCGAACACCAATTGTCTTGCACCGCCAATTTCCTTGACCGCTACATTGAAATCAGCATATTTACGACTTGCGATATATCCGACATTCATTGCTGAGGCTATCGAACTATCGTTAATGATTGTCCATTTATAGATTGTCTTTTCGAACTCTGGATTACCTAAATCGAATGGTTTGGTAATAAAGTAGGAATGGACATTGACATGTTCAGTGATGACACCTTGATATGTTCCTTCTCTACTCATGTATTTAATGAGATCGAGTTTGACATATCCTTCGTTCTTGAGTGGTAGACCGACTTTGAATTTCTTTCCGCCACCAGTAGCATTGGCAACATCAGTGATATAAGCGACTGCAACTTCATTGACTCTGAAGCTCATACGCATTGAGATAATACCTGTTAAATCGATTTGATTATTGAGTTCATCAATGAGAATGAATTTGTATTCAAGTGGATCATTGGATTGAATTCTCTTAATTTGGTAAGGTCTATCGGCTGCGACACTAACGACATCACCAACGATATTATCGAGATATACCCATTTGTATGTTGGGAAGAGTAGTAAGTCATCTCCAGTTTTGTCATAGTTGATTTCACCAGTTGCGGTATATGACCTTAAGATGATTACTTGATTATCGGCATCAATAACACCTTCCCAAGCAGTTTGATCGAATGCGGACATTGCATCTCTTAGTTGATTGTCGCGGTAATTCTTATTCACGAAGTTACCCATCTTGGCATAAACTTGAGATTCATCAGTTACATTGCCTGTAATTGCGGATATCTTACTTAATAAGTGGAATTCATTACCTTCAACAACTTTGTCAGCGTATGTCTGTGAGACAACGATTTCATCAGTGTTGGAATCAATTGAGAGAGTAGTTCCGCCTAGACCAACATATGTTCTTGGCTTATCTTTTCTGATAATGGAATCATCTTTCATAAATCGAGCGATGTTACCTTGTTTATCAGAGAAGTAGAGTTCATCATCTATTTCGAAGAAGAGGTAAGCATTGATGTTGTTACAGAAGTACCATTCGTATTCGCTGTTTTCATCTCTGAGCTTGAATTCTCCAATATAGATGCCTTCATCAGTTCTTAAGAGTAATTTCTCTTTATACTGAGCAAGGAATACGTAATCTAAATCACTATTCTTTAGTAATTTATTATTTATGTGCGAGGATACATCGTATGTGTATTTCGCATTATTAAGGGTTGTTTCTTTAGAGGTAATGGCTTTAAGACCATCTCTTGTAAACACTAAGGTTTCACCAACAAAGTTGATTACTGAGTAGTTGCTTACTGCTCCAGAGCCGCCATTTGGATTAACTTCGAAGCAAGGATATGCTTCTTCCGCTAATTGACCTTCATCAACCACTGTGCCGTCATAACTTGAAGCATTAACTAATTGCTTAGTTCTTGTATAGATGGTGGCTTCGTGTTGAGATTTGCCTTTGAAGACTAGGAGTGTACCATCACGATAGATGTCATAACCTTTAACTGCTGAGTTCTCACTGCCATATTTGCAGTAGTCTAAGTCAGAGAAGTATGTTAGGTCTCTATCTTCATCAGTGTCGTAGTTTTCAACTTGTGATGAATTGACTTGTGATGAGTGCCAGTCGATATTTGGATAATCTGGGTTGCCACTTACGAACAATCTCTTGTTATAGATAATTCCGAAATGGCATTTGTTGATTCTATCCGCGTATCCAGAGACATAATGTGGGAATTTTGCAACGATATTGCCGTCTCCATCAATTGGATTTACTGGGTCATCGAATAACACTAATTTGCCATTTTCAATGACTGAGCCATCCACTTCACTTGTCGCACCAAGTTTGAGATATCCGACACAATCGTTATCAGCATCAGCACCTGTGTAGATGTTTAAGCCGTATGTATCGTGTTCTTGGTTATTATCAACTGCGACTTGGTTAGCGTGGAATAATGGAAGTTGTGTAGTGTCTGAGAATTCAATAGTGGCTTCTTCATGTGTGACACTTGCAACATTGAATGCGACCTTATATGTATTTTCTTCAACGATACCGCTGTCATACGGCATTGCAACTACGATAGTGTATTCTTGAGATTTAACAACACCTTGAGATGTATAGATGACTTTAACGGTTAATCTTCCACCAGAGCGGAGTAACGATCCAAGTGTAGGATTACTTGTTTCATAACCAGTGACCGCCATCCAGTCAGTATCTTTGAATAATGCTTTTACAATCAAACCTTTGCCATTAAATGTATCACCAACTCTGTAATTATATGGGTCTTGTTCCATATCGAATTCGAGTTTGATATCAACAAGTTCTAAGTTAGGAGTAACTGTGACCTCTAATGCTTTAGTAACTGCTAATTGAGTATTATCGTATGGGTTGGAACAACTAATTGTGACTTCTTTAACACCTAAGTTAGTAGATGCGAAGGATACTTCGTTGTCTCCGTTATAACTTAATTCAGTTGCAATATCTGGAGCGGTATATGTTAATTGCTCTTCATATCCGTTTTCGAAGATGCCATAGACCTTTAATCCAGTAAGCGAGAATGTGCTTCCGTTAGTGACATTTAAGTTGATTAAGGAAGTATCGAATCTTAAGGATTGTAAAGCTGGTTTACCAACATTGATTTCATATGTGGTGGTGCATGTGACACCAGCAACAGTGAGAGAAACAGTGACTTCTTGTTCATCGCCAATATCAGAACCAGTAAAGGCATTTGACTTATAGGCATCAAAGTCGGTAGTGAATCCACTGGAAATAACTTCTTCATATCCGTCATTGTATGTAGCTTCAATGAATAATCCAGCGGTGGAGAATTTGTCACCAACTAAATAATTGACTTTATGTGTGGATGACGCTCTAATGGCAATGCTTGATAAGACTTTAGCAATAACTGTGAGTGTGCCAACTGTGACAGTCTTTGTAACACCATCATAGGTATAAGCAACAATTAAACTCTTGCCATTATCATCTAAAGACACTGCTTGAGTGTAATATACTTCAGTAGTATTTATATAAACTTTACATTCAGTTAAATCTAATGTTCTATTTGATGCTGTTTTATTAAATACGGCATTGACCACTAAATCGGCAAGAGATAAGTTTTGACCTTCAACGTATGAAAGCATAGCGGTGAGATCATCTGCATCTGTGCCAGTAGTGTTGATAGATTGTAAGGCAATTTGATTTGCGGTTAATGTAACGCTGTCAGACTTGCTTTGTTGAGTATTACCAACACCTTGAGTATAAGAGACACCAATTGTGTTATTACCAACCATCAAGATTTGTCCATCACTAATCGAGAATTGGACATCATCAGTAATATCGGTTTCGACTGGATAATTGGAATCGTCTGTATCAGTAGAAGCAATAGTCTTTGTGACTGAGAACTTGCTTAAATCAATGGCTTCACCAGCAAAGAGTGTTTGACCAGTGTAATAAGACGCATCTAAATCAATTGAATCTAAGTAGATACAATGAATTGTTAATGTAGCGTATTTTGTTTCACCGCCAAAGGACATACCAACTGTGACACCTTCGATCTTGTTTCTAATAATTGGAGAATCAAGACTGATAGCAAGTGGATAAACAACGCTATTGATAGTGACTGTATTGCCGCTATTGATAGTTAAGGAATAAGCATCTTCATCGTTAAATGTGACTGCTAATGTTTGTCCAACTAAACTAAAGTTTTCGCCATAGTTAACAGCGAGTTTATTGACACTTAAAGTGACACTTGATAGTGCCTTAACAGTGACTTGCAAATAATTTGTTTTAGTGACACCAGCTTCAGTGTATGAGAAGTTGACATTGTGTGTCTTACCATCATTGTTGTCTGGAGTCATTCCTAAATGACCAGTAATGGTGACTTTGGAGATGTCGTCCAATACCATTGAACCAGGCTCATCGTTTTCTCCGTCATGTGTGTAGAAACGTCTAATAGTAAGCTCAGTTAAATCTAAATCTTCATTTCTATTGAATTTGTTTGGACTTCTTGAACTTGTAATAGAGATACCATTTAAGACTGAAATTCTAACGGTATATGTGGCTGTTTTACCCTTATATGAAACCGTGATGGTATTATCACCCATATCATCTTTAGTCCAAACTTCACCAGGTTGTTTAGACAATGTATAAAGACCACGAGCGATAGTCTTGTTACCACCATATTCATATGATGCGGTGACAGTGATGTGGTTATTATCGTTAATCCAATCAGTGAATTCTTCACCTGCTCTAGTCCAACGTAATAAACCAGTTGAACTACCAGCATTAACACTAATTGAATTTAATTTATCGTATTTAGCGGTAAGTGTTCCGCTATTGAGAATTTTATTTGAATTGTATGCGACTTCTAAAGGATTCTCTGGATCGTTTGTGTCGACATAGATAGAGAAGGTGGTAGTGGCACTTGTGATATCAGTACCGAATACTTGACCATCTAAAGATGTATCAAAGTCAACTTCTTTTTCAGCAACACCAGAGTGCATGTGTGCTTTAACAATAATTCCTTGTTTAGAGAATGTATCGCCTTGAGAGTGAACTGCGTTCCAACCGCTTAAATCGACACTAACGATAGCATCTGGATAGTCTTCAACAACTTGAATTGTATATGTAACTGATTGAGTAGCACCAACAGTAGATGTAACTGTGACTGTGTGACTGCCAACGTTCATGTTGTCAGGAGCAGAAACAGTATATTCATTTGATGCGAGTTCTCTTTCGGAACCATCGGAAAAATGAGCTGTAACGACTAAACCACCAACAGAGAATGTTGGAGCGGTTCCTGTGTGCACGAATTCACTCTTAAAGCCACTAACTGAAAGCGATTCAAGAGAATAAACTTGAACAGGATATGTTTCAGTGATGCTATTGCCTTCGTGGGTGACTGTAACTCTAACGTTGTATGTACCATTAACACCAACGTTTACACCTGATGTATCAATAGACACTTTGGTGGACGATAAAGATAATTCAGTTTCAGCTTGATCTGAGCAAGTATAGAAAACTCTTAATCCATCAGTTAAAGATGTGACTAAATCGCCACGTAAGTGCTTATTAAGACTTTCTGGTACATATAAACGAACACTTGTAAGACCATGCACAGTAATTCCATATGAAGTGGATTGACCACGATATGAGAATGTAACGGTTTTGTTACCAACTGTTGTCATGTTTGGAGTGCTGATAGAAATATCACCTTGAGTCCAGTTGACTGGAGAAGATGTCTTTGAAATATCAAATGTTCCTGCATCACCATAGTTAGCAGTAACAACTAAACCATTATTGGAATATGTAGCATTTGTTTGATATGTAGTTGTTGTAGGATTTGTTTTAACGGATAAAGATGCGACATCTCTAACATATTTGGTAGATGAATTTGCAATCCATTCACCTGTATTAGAATCATAAATCTTATATGCTAATGTTCTTGAACCAACAGCAGATAAATCACCACTTGTCCAAGCGAAATTAGAAGCTATATTAGAAGTTATTTGTCTTGATGTACCATCAGTATAGTTAATTGTTAAGGCTGTTGGCGTAGGGTTAGATACATCGATTAAGTATCTAAATTTTGATGACGAGTTCTCTAAAACTGAAGAAACACCAACGACCGTAATGCCATATGATGCTGTTTTTCCACCATAAGTAACAGTAATAGTTTTATCGCCAGCAGTACTCATATTTGGAGAACTTACTGAGTAACCATTAGAAACAGGTAATTCACACGCATAACCACCGCCAACATCAGAGTGGTAGTGGTAAATTGCTGAAACACCTAAATTGTTATAATTGAAAGCATTATTCTTATAGAATTTGTTAGTGACGCCTGATGTATTTAATCTAATACTATTTAATACTAAATCATGGACGTTAATATATCCGACTTCAAATGTTTCGGTGTGTAAAGTGTCATCTTGTGGCAGTTTGTAATCAACTTGAAGATAGATTCTGTGATAACCAGGGTTATATAATTGACCCCAAGCTTCAGACTCTGTTCCTGAGTAATAGTATGGATTACCTGCATCACTTCTATACTGGAGTGTATCGCTAGTTGGAATGTCATATTGTGTTTTATATGCTGTTTCAAGATAATCATATGTTACCCAAAAGATATTTCCACCCCAAAACTTATATGTTCTTACGAGTGTGTTTCCTAGATACATTCTTATTTTTTTAATTTGAGGTGTATTTGTAACTCTGCTTAAGTGAATTATTCCACCTAAACCATTAAAACGATATTGTCCTGGGTAGCTTGGTGTGTTTGCTTCACTGCCGATACCACATATTGTGTAAACGTTAGGATTTATTCCAGTTAAAGATACTTTTACATATGTGCCTGTTTTAACGGTTCCTATCGATACCAAAGGATTTGAAACATTATTAAATACTGACGCCATACTACGCATCCACCTTTCTCAAAGAACTGATAACAATTTCAAGATTGTTCAAATCAGACTTTGTTTTAGGTTTAACTGATGTGTCGAAATCCCATTCCCAAAAGCGAGTAGAACGGACATCAACACCATTATCAATATATGTTCCAGAAACGAGTTTGTTTTTTCTCCATTGAGTCATTAAGTTCACATCATCATATGCACTGATAGCATTGACTGGTGAATCCTTATATGTAATACCAATGGTAGTGGTAGGAATATAGGTATATTGACTATCTTCCACTTCACAAAGCTCATAGCCTGTAGCAATTCTTAACATTAAGTATTTGTTACCGCCTAAGATGTATAAACGTTTGCCGCTTACTCTCATTAAGGACTTATAATCTTCGAGTTCGTAGTTAGAGATTTTGGTAAAGATTGCATCTAAAAAAGAGTGTTCTCTACCAAATCTAAAGATTTCATAAAGGAATTTGCCAATATGAGCAACTATGTGTTCATATCCATCTTCCGCTTTGAATTTCATGATAGAATTCACTCTTCCATCTGCTTTGGCTACTTGTTCCCAAGCATCACGTGTTTGATCAATACCATCTTTGAAGATGATGTTCAAAGCATCTCTTGCATTATATTTAGCAAGATTGGTTTCTGCTTCTTGGAAGTCAACACCAGCAAAAGACTCAGTAGTGAACAATCTTCTTGTTGCATACTGGTCATTTCTTAAATTAAGGTTGAATTTATCTTTTGTACTCATAAGCACTTACCTTAAATTTTGTATCTTGCTTGTGTGCTTGTTTGATATGGGATGGATTCCCTTGTATCAACTTCCGCCACGAATTGTTCGAAGTAATTGAGATAACGTTTGCATCTATCTGGATCAACAGCTTCAAAGAGTTCACTCTTAACGAAGTAGTTAATGTAGTTGCAAAGTTCATCAGTTAATCCATATTTAGATTCAATATCATCTTCGCTATCGATGTCGCTTTCAGTGAAATTTGGAATCTTTCTTTCATAAGCGATATGGATGGTATCTTTAAGACCATAGCCTAAATAGAGCATATTTTGTCCAACGACACTCCATCCAATCCAGTAAGGTCTACCATTTTGAAGAATGTAAACACTACGGATTTTTCTTAAATCTTTAAGTGAAGAGATATCATATATTTCTTGTGATTCATCAGCAGTTAAAACATCGTGCTTTAATTCCACCTTTTTGGCGGTAATAAGACGAGATACTGCTTTATTGATAGAAAGGAAAACATTGTTTATTTCAGTTGCATATTCTGGGTTTTTGGCTAAAGAACCATCACGAAGATTAGCGACAGTGATGTTTGCATCGTCGTTGTGGAATGTTTCCTTTAAGCAATTGATTACTAAGTCAGCAATTCTCATAATGTGTCCTTTCTTTGTTAAATTGGTTTCTAGTTAGCGGTTCGTATTGGATTTGCACCAATGTAAGGCGGTGGTCACCTTACTCACTAGAACGAACCATGTAGTGCCGTACATTACATACGGCAGAGGTTTTTATTTGAAAGCTTCTTCAAGTTCTTTCATGCGTTTCTTGTATTCTTCTTTAGCCTTCTTTGTTTCGGCTAACCAGTTGTTGACTACTTCAGCAACGAAATCAGGAACCTCAACAGTTTCACCGACTGGAATGGCATACATAACACCATTGACTGTGACTGTTTTGGCTTTTTCCCATTCGTTCAAAGCATCTTCTGGGATGAATACTGGAACGTATTTGACAATTTTGTCTGCCATAGAAATTACCACCTTTCTTTGAGTAGGGAGTGATTGAAGGCTCACTCCCCAAAGCCTATTGTGTCAACTTATAGTCCTGAGACTAGTCAGAGACTGCATTAGCAGCAACGATTGTAACTGCACTTGCACCCTTCTTGACTTGGACGAAGATTGCTCCATCAGCAGCTGTGCCTTGGATGAGGTCAACGCCAACGAAGGAAGCTGTTGTCCAAACGGTTGATGCTAAGTGGTAGCCACTTGCAGCAATAGCTTCAATCTTGAGGATGTTGCCTGGAGCGACATTACCAGTGACTTTGATGCTCATGTTTGAACCAGCAGTTAATGTTGGTGTAATGGCACCAGAGACACCACGATAACCGATTCTTGAAGAGTCAGTTAATGGACTTGCGATTGCAGCACCGTGGTAGCATTCATATCTGACCATTGCTTCGTCTCTTAAGATTCTTGTACCGAATCCATCGTGTTTCCAACCAAGGGATCCACGTTGATTTAATGGGTCGCTAGAACCTGAGGAACCGAGAGCCTTGTAGATAACTTCGAATCCACCAGCAGCGTCTTCACCATCGATAGCAACAGCACCGAATGCTTCTTTACCAAAGGCTAAGCAGAGGTGAACATATGTGCTAACGACTGGAACGATATTGGTTTCGATGAAACGGAAGCCTAAGAAGGTACCGACTTCACCATTGATGATGCCAGATTGGTCACCATATTTTTCAACATCAATCCAGGATTTGTTAACGCCATCAAGATTCTTGATATCAGCGATAACTTCTGGAGATGCTAAGAAGATGTATTTGCCACCTTCGACTGGTTCAACGCCTCTACGGACGAAATCAGCTTTGATAGCATTGATATCAGCAAGAGTGATACCTTTTGTGCCAGAGATAACGGCAGCTCTGTCAACTTGACCTTGAGCATAACGGACGTTTAATCCATTGAACACGGTAGCAGCGAGTAAACCTCTCATTCTGTTCTTGGCATTCTTACCGAGTAATTTGCCAGAGATAGCGAGTTGTTTGTCGAGACCGTATTTGAGCATTTTGTCGGTTAATGGTACAAAGTTACCTTCTTGGTAGACTTTTGTAGCAAAGTCGACTAATGAGTATTTAAGACCTTCAGGTGTAACACCTTCGATTAAGTGGTCTGTGGTTTCTGGAAGATCCTTGTACATTCTCCAAGAATATTCATCAGAAGTTGGGGTAAAGTTTGTTTTTTCTGCGAATCTGAAGAGGACATCATCTTTGAGTCCGCCTAATTCGTACATAACGGCTTTTTGCACAAACTCTTGTTGGGCTTGTGATAATTCGCCAGATGTCATTTTTACTTCGTTCATAATAATGAACTCCTTTCTTAACTGTCGATTTTGACCTTACCCTTCTCTACGTCTTCCATATATTTTTTGAATTCTTCATCGGACATTTCACTAATCTTCTTCTTTGGTGCTGGGTCTTCTAACGAGGAAGCAGAACCAGGATTTGAAGCTTTGTTCGCAGCAGCCTTTTTGGCTTCTGGATTTTCCTTAGGATAGACCTTATCGAATTTTGCAATAATGGTTTTGAGTGGAACGACTCCAAGTAAATCTTCAGCGAACTCTGAGAATTTAGGATTTTTCCAGTATTCTTGAAGTTCTTGTTGGGTATGCCCTTCATCTAGGTAATCTTTAACCTCTTGGGCAGCCTTAGCATCTTGTTTTTCTTGTTCGGTTCTACTATCTTCAGCAGCTTTACGAGCCGCTTCAGCTTTCTCTCTACGGAGTTTTTCAACTTCATAAGGTTTGTTTGGATCGCCACCGTTGGCTTTTACCTCATCTTGAAGTTCGTAGAACTCAAAGTCTTCATCCGTCTCAATAGGAGTATCGGTGTAAGGGTTCTTTCCACCTACAGATTTGATACGAGCTCTTTTATACCCCTCAGCATCGCCTGCAGCCTTTGCTTTGCGGATATCACGCTCATGTCTCTCTTTAGCAAACTTGGCATCTTCCTCTTTAGACTGCCCCTCGCCAGGTTTTGGGTCTTCAGTAGCAGGCGGATTGCCTTGATTGCCTCCAGCCTCTGGTGGATTAGCTGGATTAGGGTTACCATCGTTACTAGCAGGAGGTGTTCCAGCAGGATTCTCTTCTGGGTTCACATTAGGATTTTTGTTTTCTTCGTTTTCCATTTTTGTCCTTTCGACCACTACAATGGTAGTGACTCCACATTTACGCTGCGTGGGTGCGATTTTTTATTAAACTCATTAGTTCAAAATTCTTGAACAAATAAGATTTAATCTTCTTTAGCCATTTCTGCCGCTGATGGTAAGGCTGAACCACCACCTTGTTGACCTTGAAGTTGTTTAATGATTTCTTCACGGTTAGCGACCATTTCTTTAGCGGCTCCAAGAGAATCTTTGAATGATTTTTCCATTGAAGCAGCAGTGGCATCTTTTTGTTTAACAACAATTTCGAGTTGTTTGACACGTGATAATGCCATTTGGAGCATACCGCCCATCTCTTGTAATTGAGATTTAAGCTGAGCAGTCTCACTTTCACGTTGTTTTTGGATAAGCACGCGGATATCGGCTTTCTTTGATTCAGACATAAGTGGATTGAGATTAAGCCACATTTCGAATGAATCTGGAGACATCTTTTCATAACCACCATTTAAGAAGAGGTTATTGATTAAGTCGGTGTCGATAATTTCGCTGTACTTGGTACCTTTACCAGGCTCACACACGATATCGAAGTAGTGACCGAGAAGTTCTTTCTTTGGATCAATCTTTCTACGTTGTGTTTTGGTTGGCTCGCCTTTGCTTTCAGCAACTTCGCCATTTGTGATACCTTCTGGTAAGCCCATCTTTTGAGCTGTAGCAGGATCGAATTTTTCATCTTTCTTAGCGAGTAATGACTCGTAATATTGCATTTCATCCTGATACTCAGCATCCGTTAAGTCATAGATGTAATAACTTTCTGGATAGTAGTGCTTATAGAACTGAAGTCTGATCTTGGCACATTCAACGAGGAATCTCCAATAACGATTTTGTAAGGCTTCAATCTTTTTATTTCTTTGTTCTTCTAAGATTTGTAACGCATACGCGGTAACATCTTTTAAGTTAGAAGAAGAATCAACTAATTCATTTGTTCCAGTAATCATCTTTGTAATATCGATGATAGTGGAGACATAATTCATGACTTGGGCATTTAATTGGTTACCTTCGAGTCTCTTAATACCGAAGTTATTGCCTGGAGTGTAATCAGTGAATACTCCGCCAGGTTGACCAGTCCAAGTTTGTCCGTTTGCTGCACCTTCTTTCATAATGATGGTTGCCCAAGCGGTATCTTGAATTTCCTTTGCGACCATTGCTGTCATGAAGTTAACGAGCTTTTGGTTATCGTAAACATCTTCGACAACGCTACGTCCATATAAGCAATTTCTTCTTCTACGAAGAACGAGAATGCTAATTGGATAAAGCATCATCTTGTCTTTTGCTGCGATATGGTCTTCTTCGGATGATTTTTCAAGTTTTTCATCCTGCATATTTGGAACTTCTGGATCAAGTTCGTAGATTTCTTCATCATCAGGACTATAACCATTTTCTTCATATTCAGGTTTAAGTCTGAGTTTCTTAACGGTTATATCTGGATTGAGTGGTGTTGGAGGGGTAAGTTGAACGTGTTTTGTGGAACGAGTCCAGTAAACCTCACCATCAATACGGAAGAATCTTGTATATAAAGTGACTGCTCCGCTTTCGAAGTCGTCATCATCCTTATCGTATTTATCTTGTTTGTCTAAATAATCATCTGGAACGATGGAAGCGATAACATCTTCATAATTAGGTGTTTTCTTATCAACAGTGGCTCTTACAGCCTTAACTTCCGCTCTATGTCTAAATCCTTCATATTTTTGTCTTTGAATATCTCTAAGACGTGGATTCGAGCAGAAGAAGTCCTCAAGAGCGATTGTATCGATTCCAAGAGAACCTTTATTATTACCTCTAAAGGTAAGAATATCGTCGCTCCAGTAGTGATATAGAAGTGCAGCAGATGCTACTTCAGCATCAAGCACTAAATCATCTTTCTTTTCTTCCATTCCGATTGCCTTTTGGACATATTCATCAAATTTCTTTAAGGCATCGGTGGATAAATTCTTATCAAAACATGTAAAGTTGAGGGTCACAGTAGTGCCTAAAATAGTCGCGTGTTGAGAGTCAACAACCCAAGCAGTGATGTTTTCAGTCGCTCTTGGGAGATCAGCGTCATAATTTGCTGGAGTTTGGCGACCTTCATACATAGCCCACCATTCAGGAATACAAGCTTCATATCCCTTTTTCTCCATATATTGTCTATGACGTTCAAAACATTCGTAGTCATACGAACTCTTTTTTCTTAGTTGCTCTGCACTAAGTTTTGGATACTTTTCTTTTTTAGGCTTAGAAGTGCTCATCTATCTTTTTTCCCTCGAAATTGAACATAGATTTGGTACCAACGCCTTCTTTGGCGGTGGATTTTTGTATATTGACGGAGATTTGTGCCATTTGATTACGAATTAACTCTTCGTTTTCTTTCTTGGCTTCCGCTAATTCCTTACGTAGATTAACAATCTCCTTTGACTTAATTTCATTTTCTGCTTCCAAAGTCTCAATACGAGAGGTAATGGAATCTAAGTCGACACCCATAATCTCAAAGAGACGGTTTAATTTCTTAAGTTCCTTCTCTTCTTTACGAGTAATTACGATATGATTGACTTTTTCCATATGTTCCTCCCTGTATTGGTTTTTGGTTTATCGCTTTGAAGCTGCCACGGAAGAGCGGCTTTTTTCGCTTCTTCGCGATTGACCGTGGTCACTTGCTGATTAGTTGCCGCAGCGGTTAACGCTATGGCGAGAGACATGACTTTGTCATCGTGACACCCTTGTAATGCTCCCATGATGTAGTGACCAGTTTTACCGATATCTAACACCACGAAGGTTTGCATCTCTTGAAGAGTGCCGACATCAACGATTTCATCTGGCTTTTCTCTAAAGAGAGCCTTGAGACCGTTAATCATGTCTTCTTTGTTAGAGCCTTGAGTGGATATACCATACTTAGTAAGGATATCTTCCTCATAACCCTGTTGATCTTGCCCCACAAATATCTTCCTATAAGCACATTTGGCTAAGGTTTTATTCGTGGACTGACCGCGGTTGTTTTCTACCGCTATAAGAGCGGTATTGTAGTAGGTGCCTAAGCAGTACATATAGATACCGAGTTCATCAGGATCCATGTTCTGCTTTTCAAAGATGGCTACCTGCTTGCGGCATTTACCATCATGTCGTATCACTTGAGCGATGTTAGAGTCAGCTCCGTGAATACTTGAAGGGTCAACTCCTATGACATACGGATATCCTGGGAATGGCTCTTCGTAGATGGTGACATCTCCGCCTGGGTCTTCAACGAACTTCACGTCCGACACGCGAATCCTTCTATTATCAGAAGACGTGACCGCGTGATATTCGAATCGACCTCTCTTTTTATACGTAACATCCCTATGTACTTCCTCAATTCTCTTTTGGACTTTCATCGCATTGAAGATTGAGTAGCCAGTAGAGAGAAACGCCTCATCTGGGTATGTTGGGTTTTCTTGATGGAACATCTCGAGACCCATAGAATCAATCTGTGCTCTTCTCCACATTAACCCTTCAACGGTCATGCCGTCCGCCTCATACTCTTTGAGTAAGGCAACTTCATCACCATAATCACCGAACCTTTGTAATTCTTCTCCGTGGTAAGGCATCTTGTACTTATCATTTCGATACCAAGGCTCAAACCACCCTTTGAGAGACTTACTCTTTCCGCTATACGCGTTAATGAATAGGTCGCGGTAGAAGTTCATACCTTTCGCGGTGGATTCAATGAATAACATCGCGTCAGGAGAGAGAGGAACAGCAGAGTTAAGAGATGCCATCGCCTCTTGTTGCTTTTTCCACATTGCGAACTCTGATGCGTGAGCCGCTCTTAGAGTCGCACCTCTTGCTAAGTCATCCGACACCGTTTCAACTGAAACAGTCGATTCATTAGTAGTGGACAGCATATTACCTTTACGCCCAACCGCTTGAGTTGGCTTAATCTCTTCAGGAAGATGATCATAGAACCTTTGATACATTTCGAAGATTCTTTTCGTGTGGTCATCTTTATCCGAGATAACTAATGACTCTCTATAAGGAGAGTAAATCGTCATCGTGAAGATAATTGCCGCTATGAGGGTGGAAAACCCAATCTGTCTTGCCTTTAGAACGATATACCTAACTGGTCTATAGTTCTTCCAATCATCCTCTATTTGAAGATAGAACTTCATTTGCTGAGGATTAAGCTGGAACTTGATGAGTGGAGTATCCTCCGCATCCCCATCTAAGATTTCCGCCATTAAGTTTGCTGGCTTAGGTCTTATGTAGAGAAAGTTTTGAATGAAATCCAGGACTCTTATCTCATGTGGTCGCCCTAATGAATCAGGAACAAGCACTGAGAAGTTTCTAGTTTTACTCATCTTTCTTAATAGACAAGGCTTCGAGGAAGTTATCTATTGGCTTACCGCCTGACTTAACATCGACTTCTTTAGGAGCAGCGAGTCCAGCAAGCTCATATAACGCCTTAGTATTCTGTGGAGATGGATTAGCCATCACGAACGCAGCAGTCTTCATATCAATGATGTCTTTAGGAGATAATTCCAAACCATCTTCAGTGGTGAACTTGCCAGTGAGTAACTTTGCTAAACCTTGACGAGCCGCCTCTGGATCATATTTGGAATCTTTCTTCTTACCATGTAAAAAGACCTTCTTTTCAGATTCAGGCATTAAATCGATGAAAATGTTGTCTACGGTATTTTCCATACATACGTCCTCACTCATAAAATACATAGTTAAAAGATAAAAAACTTTACCGAGAACTTACTTTTTTTACCGACTTAATACTGAAAAGCAATGAAATACCTTGTTTTTTACCAAATTTTATTTTTTGGAAAACGATTTCCAATAAATCCAAGACCACTTAAATATATAGAAAAGGAAAACACGGACGTGAATTTTTATGTGTATGTAGACATAGGTATGAGATCTTGTGAAGGAATGTGAAATGCAGTGAAAGGATAGGGAAATTGAGGTTGTGGAGGTAGAAGGCAAGATGATATATAAACGCACCCATACGTTAAAGGGGGGATAGGGAGGGGGTACTTTCTGCCATATGTTTCACCATAATATACCCACTCTTTTAGAGTGAAACCATATGATACAGTTCATACAATCTGCTCCAATGATACCCTTTACCTTTAGGTAATTAAGAGTACTATTTTACCCCAAACATTGACTTTGACATAATTAAACGAGCTGCTTTAGGGTTCAGCTTAATGATCGTTTGTGTTTGAAACTCGGTGAAAAATGTGGTCGTGCTGTATTGATGTGTATTATGCAATCATGATACTCATTTCGCCACATTTCACTCTCTCGCTTGTATAAAGTCGGTTTGTTTTTGCTGGTCTTGTCTTGTCAATTTTTGCCTTGCTTTGTTCTGGTAGAGTTTGTAAGAAAAGTAATGAATATATTTCTACAAAAGAATAATTAACTCGCTTATACTTAGATACACTTGAACACTTACCTACGAATACTCTTGCGACATGCCTAATGCGAATGCGTAATATGTGCGAGGCTTTGGTTTGGCGAAGTCTGGAGCGAATAAAAGCGAACAGCGACAACGAGCGATTAAGATAATTTATTATCTTTGTTTATATAGTGCTTTCAATTAAGCAAGTTAATTGGGTTAGGTTATAAGTGATGTCATTCTCTCCTAATTTGATTTTGACAAATTGGAGATAATAACATTTTTAGGCGATTTGAGGCGTTTTTGTGGTTTTTGATATATTTGGTCGAGCTGAGAAACTCTCAAAGTCTTTCATTTTAACGAAGAGAGTTGGTTTTACCTGTAAACGACAGGTTAAACCTAAAGAGTGAAAGAACATCAAGCATAAGAAAGTGAGAAGTGGATTTTTGGCTCTCTTGGTCGTTGCTGTTTGTGGTTGTGTTTGCTTGCTGTTGTGGCGTTGTATTATCCAGGCATAATTAAAAATCTTCTCGCAGCTTATTTTTCGAATTTCTCCTAAGCATTATGCGATCGGAAACACGAATAATCTCGTGTGGATTTGTTTTGATTTTGCCTTTACTAAAGTAAGAGGGATTTTTGGGATTTGTATTTCCTTTGGAAATAGGTTAGTGATAGCACTATTGTATAATATAAGTGCCAAGAAAAACGGCAAGCCGAGAACGGCTGAAAGGACAAAATTATGAAACTCACAAAACAAAATCTCAAATCCCTAAAGGGAACATCTGGATTAACAGACGATGTAATAAATTACATCTTAGACCGTTGGAACGATTACGGCTCAAATAAAGTCGCTATCTTCACAGATGTGTTATATCACGGTTGCCAATCAGGCACAGTCGGACATCTCATATACTACGCTGACACAGTGAAGTATTACGAAGACCACAAGGACGAAATCAACGAAATGCTTTACGAGGTCATGAGCGAATGCGGTATGTATGACCCAAGAGAATTGTTCGGTGATAAGTGGGACAATGAAGACCCTCTCGTGCTTGACACATACAACAAGAACCTACTCGCTTGGTTTGGTTTCGAAGAAACCTTACGTAAGGTTGGGTTCAGATTTGAAGAAGTCGAGGAGCACTGCTAATGTGCTCTTCGCATCACGGAGGAATTACACATATGACATACACAGAAAATCTCGCTCTTGCTAGAGCCCATAACGTAGACATCGCAATGCTCACTATCGCATATGAAGTCGAATGTTGCTACGAACAAGGTATTAACACCTCACGCTTTGAGGACATCTGCAAAGCCGTATATAACCTATGGTTAAAGACCGAACACATTGAGATTAACACACTAGTGTTAGCACTCAAAGACGGTATCGAAACTCAGGGATGCACGCTTGATGACGTATTACATTATGGCGAAAGCTGGGACATGGTCATAGACCTTGCATGCCAATGCACATACTAGGAGGCAAAAAAGCATGAAATACGAAGTATTTGTCCAACAAACAACAGTCAAAAGATTTGCAGTCAATGCCGAAACAGAGGCGGAGGCTATCAAGCAGGTCGAACAAGATATGTATATGCTCTCATGGGGCTTGGTAGATACCCACAGCACAATTGTATGTGCAAGAGCAAAAGCCGAAAAATAGGAGGATTTGAACATGGCAACCAAAAAACAAGAAACCCAATTAAACAGACTTTGGGACAAATGTAAGTCTT
>Ga0265301_10003236_pt1 | contig 17454 bp, 22 predicted proteins | sample AusTroGonzalo_MG_2_FD_193488 | JGI IMG/M metagenome (GOLD analysis project Ga0265301, IMG submission 193488) | Bovine rumen microbial communities from tropical cattle in Woodstock, Queensland, Australia - Gonzalo_04 | ecosystem: Host-associated > Mammals > Digestive system > Stomach > Rumen ... | reverse complement strand
TATCATCAGCGATTTCCTCGTCCAGATAAATGATGCGCCAGTCGTAGTCTTCGTGGTTCACGCCATCGTTCGCCCAGCCGCAGTCTTCTCCGAAACCGTAGTCATAGCTGTCGTCGAACTCGTCATAGTCGTCGAACACTCTTTCCGGTACTTTGCCCCATTCCATCATTTCCTTATGCATACAAGCCTGCGCTTCTTCCAGCGTGTCGAAGAGCTCCGTCATAATTTCTCTGCCAGCGACAGAAATCAACATGAACTTTTTCGGTTCCACTTTATTATCCATAACTTGCCTCCGTCTTGTCGTCTCTTACGCGGATAAAAATCGGGAACTGTAAGCTTTCCATCCCGGTGTTCTTATCCGACGACACTTCCTTATATTTCACCTCACACAGCATACCGGCAATTTCGTCGCGTCTCTGCCAATAGTCCATGCGCTGTTCATCCGAAAACCCGGAACCAACTTTCACTTCGTTGCCTTTGAAATCAAGGACAAAGGCGCCGAGCTTTCCGGCAAGTCTGCCGCTTCCCTCTTCGCAGCGGAGAATCGGCAAATCCATTGAATAGAACTGCTTGACTTTAAGGATGCCGCGATGCCTCGTCCTGTAATACGGAACGTCTGTGTTTAACATCAAGCCCTCTTTGTCTTCGGCAACCATCTGTTCAAGAAGCTCCCAAATCTTGCGCTGGTCTGTGCCGTGGTACAGCACTGTGAGAACCTTCGTGTACTCCGATGTGAGCATCATATCGAGGTTATCAAGCACGGCTCTCCTGCTGGAATAAGTGACGCCAGGACTGTCGCTTTCAAAGTCCTGGCGTGGAATTACGTCAAAAATCGTATAGCAAATCTGAGTTTTATTTTCATCGTCGGAATTGATGATTCCAGTCGCTACGCGGAATGCCTCGTTGTCGCTGAGCTCGCCTTTATCTTTTAACGTCAGCTCTCCATCGAGCACAACGCCAGTTTGCAAAGCCCATTTGTTGACTTCGCGGATAATATGGTTTAGTCCTCGATACGGCTGCCCACTTCTTGAAATCAGCTCACCACGATACAGCGTTGCCCTGACTCCATTCAGTTTCTGCGTAAGCCAAAACTCAGTTCCTTCAGGAATTGGATACTTATCAATTGGATATGCCTGCTGTACCTCCCACTCAGGAATCAGCCCGGGTATCACCTTGTTGACTGTCTTTGCTGTCACGCCGAGCCGCAGCGTCCTTGCAAGGAGCTTGATGTAAATCTCTCGCTCGTCTTCCGGCGTGTTGTTATATAGGAACACCTGAACCTGACGAACCGTTGCGTCATCCATACCACGAAGTCGGGAAAGATACTCGCAGCAATCGAAAATATCGTGAAAGAAAACGGCTTTCGCATCTTCAAGCCTTACGTTGGCAAGATTGCGAAGCCGTCTTTCAGACAGGTTATATGTAATCAACGGATTCAGCGCGAAATAGAGGAGGTTACGAAACGATGCGTCATTCTTATACTTCTGGATAACAGCAAGCTTTGCATTCGCTCCTTGTGCGTTTTGCAACTCGACAATCTTTTCTATCATTTAATCACTCCTCTTCCGAACCTGCCTTAAAGTTATATATCGGCTTGATAATCGCGTTAATTTGAACCGTTGGCTCGATGTTGTCAACGATATCCTGCATACCCTTGTATGCCATCGGACATTCATCAAGTGTGGAGCTATTCACAGACGTGGTATAAATACCGTCCATCTGTTTCTTGAACTCGGAAACAGTGAACATTTCCTTGGCGGCACGACGGCTCATTAAACGTCCAGCTCCATGCGGAGCGGAGCAATTCCAATCTTCATTCCCTTTGCCCGTGCAAAGAAGACTTCCATCCCTCATGTTGATAGGGATTAAAAGCCGCTCTCCGGCCTGCGCAGATACGGAACCCTTACGCAAAATCATGTGCTCCACGTCGATATAGTTATGGATTGTCGTCAGTCTGTCTTCGACGTGAAAACCCATTTCTTTTACGATGACATCCATCATCGCTTTACGGTTCAGGTCAGCATAACGCTGCGCAATCTTCATGTCATGGATATAATCCTCAAACAAAGCGCCTTCTACATACGCAAGCGGCTTTGGAATCTTGGTGATTTTTGATTTCATCTGTTTCAGAGTCGCTTCGATTTCTCCCTTGCGCCCAGATGCTTTCAGTTCGGCAACCGTCCTTGCGATTTCCTCTGGAGAATACGAGGTAAGAGCTTTGTATGCCGCCTCCTGATAGAAGTTGGCAATCTCAAGCCCAAGATGTCTACTCCCGGAATGAACAACAATGTAGATATTGCCATTGTCATCCTTATTCGCCTCGATGAAATGGTTGCCTCCGCCAAGTGTGCCGATGCTCTTCGATGCTCTGTCCGTATCGACGTGCTTCACGCAACGCAACTCATTCATGTCTATTTCGGAAGCAAAACGATGTGGTTTATTGCGAATCGAAAACCCTGACGGTATTCCATCACGGATTACCACATCGAGCTTACGCAGTTCGATATGGTCTTCCTTAATCCGTATCGTTTCCATGCCGCAGCCGATATCAACGCCGACAAGATTTGGACAAATCTTATCTTGAATGGTCATTGTTGTACCGATGGTACAGCCAGCACCGGCATGAATATCCGGCATCATGCGAACCTTGCTCCCGGCAACATACGGCTGGTTCAGCAGATTGATAACTTGGGAGATAGATTCATTGTCTACCAAGTCTGTGAATACCTTGGCGCTCGCGTACTTGCCGTTCAGCTCTAACATTTCGCATTACTCCTTTTTCGTTAATTCATACATATCAGCTACTCGACGCCGAAGCGCTATTAGTTGGCTTGCGTCGCCACACCACTTCCATAACTCCTCGCTTTTATGTACGCCGTTCCTCCACTTAATCCCGACAGTCTGAGTATCGACGTGGAACGGTGCTCATGGCCTTGAGCGATATAGCCTCTTTACCTGCCCCTTACTGTCTCGGCTTGCTTTTGATAACCGGGTGCCAGAGCTACAAGCTCGTGCCCATACTATCTTCCCGGTGCCATATTTCGGCAAAACAAATCGTCGCCACATTTGCGTTTGCGGCGGTGGTGTCGGTGGCGGGACTCGAACCCACGACTTACTGATTAAAGGTCAGTTACTCTACCAACTGAGTTACACCGACTTATGACTCGTCCATTCTTGCTCCACAAATGGCGCAATACTTTGTATCATCCGATACGCCGCAAGGGACACCATCACAATGAGAACAATGCGGAACGTTAAACGCTCTGCCGCTAATAACTGTGGGCTTCACCCAATGAGCGTGAATAATCGGAGCGACATCTGCGGCGGGCGTAAAGTCTAACGCATCGGCGACGCACTCTGCGTTAAATCTTCTGCCATCATAATCCGCATCAACTTCCGCCCTGCGTGCAGCCTCTTTTGCCGCGTCAATCTCGATATACTTCATCAAAGGTGTCCTCCTTAAAATGAGTTGGAGCTGGCGACAGGAATCGAACCCGCAACCCCTTGATTACAAATCAAGTGCTCTACCTGTTGAGCTACGCCAGCATGTGCGCCGTTTCCGGCGCTTTATATACCGCAATCCGTATCTCCGAACGCAAGTCTGTAGGAGGAGATATGCACAAAGCGCCGCTTAAAAGGCGAAGTAAATGGCTATTTCAAATTTATTGGCTCAATAAATTTGAAATTGGCTTTTACGAGCTCTTTTAAGCGCAGGCACCGTTGCGAACCGCTCGCTGACAGCAAACGGGATTGTATTTTCTATGTATCAAAAGAAAGCGAAACACAATCAATTTTCATTGCGATTATAATAATGCACCCTGTCGGGTGCGATTATTATTGTTTACTTTATTCCCACTTCGGTTCCGGGGCTCCGATTACGCAAGCGGGGGCGACGCCGAGGCTGCTGAGGGCACCGTTGCAGCTCATAGACCCGTCCGTGTGCACGTAGCGAACACTGAGACCGTAGCTGGCGTAGGGAGTCCGCAGCCAATACCAATACGGCTGCCCTCGAAGCGTCTTAATCCTGTTCTTCTGGATTTTGAAGTAGTCGAACTGAATATCTCCGATGTCAATGCCGCGATACTCTTCTCTCTCCAATCCAAAAACCTCAACTTGGGAGAGAAGCCACAGCTTGTCTGTGAACTGGTGCAACTGCCCGTCATACGGTTTCTGCTGGATTGTACGCGGCTGAATTACGGCAGCAAGCTCGTCCGGCAGGAGCTTGAAAACCTCTTTCGTAATATACTTCCGCATATCACAGGTTTCATATCCATTGTTGTATCTGCCGGAGCTATTCATATCGTGTTCATCATTCAGGCAATCTTCAAACGAAAACGCCATGCTGTTTTCCCAATACGGGTTTGCATGAACCGCAACGAGAGAAATCTTCTCGCCGTTCTTGAGCTCCACGGGAATCTTGTCTCCAACGCTGATAACACGCGCTCCCTCACCTATGGCGATGCTCTCCGCGAGTCCATCCCATGAAATCCTGTCGATGGATTTTCTGATGATTTTCACATCGCCAAACGCCTCTTCTCCCTCTGCCTCAGCGAGTCCAAATCTGCACCCGCAGGACGGGCAGTTCACATATCTCTCAATGAAATCCACAGAGAACACTCCTCCCTAATAATATGGTCTGAATAGCGGGACTCGAACCCACGGCCTCATGCTCCCAAGGCACGCGCTCTACCAACTGAGCTATATCCAGATATGGCGGGGAGACAGGGGCTCGAACCCTGAAACCCTTTCGGGCTCGGCAGTTTTCAGGACTGCTGCCTTACCAATTAGGCTATCTCCCCATAAGAATATAGGCATTATCTCGAATTAAGGAGCTTATTTCCCGACAACCCACCCTCCGGTGAGCCCTGGCCTTGGAAGTCGAGTACGCGAAGCTGCTTTGTTATTCGGCTCCTCCATTGAAATAGACTATGTACACTTACTATTTCCTCTGGATTTTCCGCTCCCCGCTTTGCACGGGCATAACGATAATGCCTATAATGGTGCTGGCGGGTGGAGTTGAACCACCACTCTCTCGATTATAAGTCGAGTGCTTTACCCGATTAAGCTACACCAGCATGTCGGCTGCGTTCAACCGCAGCCATATTCGTAAATATCGTCGTCAATCAGAACTTCTGCTTCTTGTGGTGTCAAATCTGTCACTTTGAGCAGGATGCTGACAATTCTACTGTGAACTTCCTCAAGAGATTTCGGCTCTTTTTCTCTGCGTCCCCACGGATAGGTAGGAGGATAAAGGAAATAGTATTGCCCATCGCCGCTATCTCCAAACGTGAAGATGTCGTCGTCGTCAAGACAGCACAGGAAATCCGCGATGTTTTCAAAAGCGTTCCCATACAGGAAATCATCGAGTTCAAATCCTTCCTCGTCAATCTCCTCGTCGGGAAGTTGCTCTCGGACGACAAGATAGCACTTGTGCTTGTCAAGGCGGTCGTATATATCATCGCATCGGATGCCGACGCCCTCATTCATCCAGTAACTCATACTCATAACGGCAATCCCTCTCTTTCTGACTCTTGCCTTGCCGCTTCCTTTATGCGATTAAACATGGACGCATAGATTGCCCGGTACAAAGCCAGCTCTGTTTCACGCTTAGACGGGCGTTCCGGCTTCGGAGGAAGCTCTCCGTTCTTCGCGGCGATTGCCGTTGGATTGTACTTATGCTGTCCCATATTTCACCTCTCGCAAAATTCCCACTCGCAGTTGTATCGAATAAACGCGCTCAGCAACCCGTCGAGATACTCGTCTATATATTCCTCCGGGTCTCTGTCCTGCGGAACCGCCAATGTAATTCTTATCGGGTTGGCAGACATTCCCGGATATAGCTTGATTGTGCGTTCGTTCTCTGTAACGTGTTGTCTTGTCACATAACCGAGCATCCTATGCTGCAGAACCTCGCTCGGCGTAAGCCATTGCTGTGTCCACGTTTCTCCGTGGTCTGCACTGACATCATGGAGAGTGGAGCGTTCCTCAGTGGTATCGTGAATGTCAAAGTCGAAAAGCCCCATAATACGCTCCTTTCTTACGTCCAATGCGATTTGCCGTCAGACATTACCATGTCAAACAGGTTGTTTCTCTGTTCCTGCGTAAGTCCCTCTGTTGCGATAGCCCTTCTTTCATTGTGAAGTCGAGATAACTCAACATCAATCTCGCGCAGTCGCTCACATCTTGCCTTGAGTGTCCGGTATTGCTTTGCAACACACTCGGTATCGCTCATAAACATCCTCCGCAGCACCCATGTGGAATATTATCGTTAATACACGTCTCGATTTCTCGACGATACGTTTCAAGGTCTGGTGGCAATTCGATTTCCCATGCCCCATATTCAATGTGAGATTCAGAATATCCGTTTGAAAACCACGCACTTCCTCCAGAACTGAGACAATGCCTTGGGAATGCGCGCTCTACGCCGTCAATTCGTAAAACGAGTCTCCCGCTGCAAAGATTTGGATATCTCCCATCATACGATACAAATTCAACCATTGCTGAAAAACTCCTTGAGATTAAACCACTTGTCTTCCATCAGGTTCCCAATCTCTTTAATTGTCGAACCCCATCCTTCGTCTTTGATGCGAATGTACTTGCCATTGAGCTGTTCCCATTCATCAACTCCAACTGTTTCGAGGATTTTGGAGATAGCTTCCATGCTTTTCGGCGAGAAAACCCTGCCGTTGATAGACTTATCATATGAATCAAGGGCGTATCCGCCAATCCCGCACTCACAACCGCCAAACTTGACGAAGATAAAGAACGTGAAAATACCGTGGTCTTCGCGCCCAAGCATCGTGCCGGTAATCTGTGCATTTCTGATTTCCATATTGCCCTCCTTATATATCAAAGTCGTGTTTTATAAACCGAGTTCTACTTCCCGCTGGATGCAGAGCTTAACAACCCGGTTATAAAGCGTTATCTTACCGGAGAGCGCTTTATCGTCTTCCAGAAACGCTTTGTATGAGATAGCCTGGAGTTCTTCCTTCGTTGCAGCCATCTTGATTTTGGATTTGTAATCCGACAAAGAGGTTGCCATAATGAGCCTCCTTACGCAGCGTCAATTTCCAGCTCTTCGATGTAGCAGCAGTTACGCTCTCCGATGGTCATGCTTGTTTCACAGCGGATGTATTCCTCCGCCTTTTCCTGGGTCGAAAACGCTCCAATCAGCGCATCGAAATAGTATACGAGGTAGACGAATTTTCTCATTTCAGGCACTCCTTTTACCAAAAATCCGGTACTCTTTCTCGAAGAGATAGTTGTTGATATTGTATCGGCAGCATTCAGGCTCGCCGTAAAGCTCCACGAACGGAACATCATTGACGTTGACGCCATTGACGAGCGTATCGAATCCAAATCCGACAACTTTGCACACGCTATACTTGCCATCGTAGTCCTGGATATAAACCTCATCACCAATCTGGAGGACTGCGGTATCCATGATTGGCGCTTTCAGGAAATCCTCGCCGAGCTGCTCTCCCTGCGGCTGCGCTTTGTCAATCGTCAGCAGCATCTCATCAAGCTTATGTTCGTGCTGCTCGATGCCGTTATGATACTTCCTGTCGGCAATCTCCCATCCCTTAATGATGTAGACACCGTTATCGTGATTGTTCGTGTCAAGATGCCTGACTACATCAATTCCAAGAGAGGTGGTGCCTCCGAAGAAATTGCCGATTACCTGACAGAGACGAGCCCAACCATAACAGTCTGTCTCCGGCGTCCGATAACCCTTCAACTGCATGTACTTCAGAAAGCCCTCGATTGAATCGCGCCCTCCGTTCCAGTGAAGGTAGACGCCAACACCGTTCTTATCGAAGTTTTCCTGTGTGGTTATTACCGCTCTGTTTCCCATGGACTTGCCTCCCATCTGTTTTCTATTTGTTCATATTGCAATCTACATGTAATTTGATTCAGGAGCAGAACCTGTATCCAGGAGAAGTCTGGTTTCGAGATGAACTCTGATGTCTGAAACATTGGGAAAATAATTTCTGCTGCGTTGTCTTGCAACGTTAGACATCCAATTTCATTGCTGCGAGATGAAGGAAGCTCCAAATCGAGTTCGTTGTCGCTGCGAAGAGGTGCCCAGTGGCTGCTGGAGACGTTCCTCCGCCACTCCTTCTTGTTTCTCAAGTTGTTACTCTCACTGACAGCAAGAGCATATTCCGCAAGGAATATAATTGCATTGCAATATGTTCTTATTTCATTCGTTTGTCTGTAATCTACATGGAGATACTAATTAACTTGCAGCAAGCAGTGCCTCAACATGTCCAAGTTTGACGTGTGAGTGTCATCTGGCGAGTGGGTGTATTTGATGCACTGGCGTTGTGTAGCAACGGGAAACACGAGTGTATTTCATCTCTTTGACGGGCGTGAGTCGTTGTTGGCGTAATAAGCTTAGGCGCCTTCGTGCCCGCGTGCCCTCCGTTCCTTGCCTTCGCGTCACTTTCGCTAACAGCAAAAGCACCACTACTGTGGTTATCCATTACAGCTCAAACTTTATTAGACTCTCAACTGTTCCTTAATCATCTTCACGACATCGACGTTGTACTTTTGCCCGATATGGGTAACGATGTTATCAATCGTCTCGCCCTCAACCATACGATAATAGTTCCGATATCCCTCCATCTGCTGGACATCTTCCAAAGGCCACTGTGTCCCATGCAAAGTATCGAGCGTAAACGAAGTGAGCATAGCCTGGAATTGGCGCTTCCGCTTATATCCAATGGTAATCTTGTTTTCAGCGTTCAGCATTACACCGAGATTCCAATTTGCGCCTGCGGACGAACCATATCTCGTCTTCTCCGGCTTAATCGTAAACGGAGCGCCAAACGAGGCCAGCGTATCGGAGATATACTTCTCAATCTCACGGAAAGAGAAATCATATCTGGACGAAATCAAAAAATCGTCTGCGTATCTCGTGTAAACGAAACGCTGACGATTCAAATCGCGGAATCCGTTCGACAACTTGTAGTCAATCGGAATCATCATCACATTGGTAATGAGCGGAGAAATCGGCGTACCCTGCGGCAATCCGCCGTCAAGAAACGCGAGCTCAAGCGCAGTTGCAAGCTCTTTTCTGCCGACTTCTACCTGCACGATTTCCGAGAACGGATAAATCATGGAAAACATTTTCATAACGAAATCCAGAGTGGTGCTTCCAAAGAAGTTGGAAAGGTCATACTTTCCAAACCACTTGCTCTCATTCGCCTGATGCCGCTTTACCGCGTCGAGCGTACTGCGGTTTCTGATATATGCAAAAGCGGATGTATGATAAAGGACTTTGAAATCCTCCTCAAAAATCCGCTTGAGATTGCGGAGCGCGTCCATCAGCTCCTGATTCGGAGCGTCAATCTTGCGAAGCCCGCCCGACTTCTTCGGGATATGGAACTCACGATAAAGCTCGTGCCTCGGACGGGCGCGAAGCTCTGCAGTTTGCTCATTGAATACAATCAGCTTCTGCACAAGTCGTCCAAGGTCAAGCCTCACCTTATCCTTAAAGTGCTGGCTGACATATTCCACCTCGTAGGTACGAGTGTTTGTGAGATTCGGGTTGATTACAGCCGCAGAGGATTCTGTCTGAAACAGGAACTCCTCCAAACTCATTTGATGATACATAGGCGGCTGTTTTACTGTGATATAAACCATGATAGCCTCCTTCTAAAACCGTAATCTGTAATAGAGTTGCCTGCTCTTTTAGAGCTGGTGAGAAGACCGGTCGTCAGTTGAGTAGTGATGATTTCTTGAGGAAAAAGTTCTTGCTTTGGTTGTCTTGCAATGCTACGAAAAGCCTTTTCCCTCTTGACAAATCCAAGTGCGTGTGTCAGACTGGTTGCCCTTCCCTGGATTCACGAGAGACGGCTATCCTGCCTTCCTCCTCGCGTCTTCTCAAGTTGTCACTTCCGCTAACAGCAAAAGCTACCTCCGAAGAGATACATGACATTACAGTTTATAGATTTCTTATGCCGTTTCCGATTTCAAATGGCGTAAAATCGTTACGCCATCAACTCTCGATTCCAAACCACGCTTGAGGATAATTTCATTACACCATGCGCTATGAAAGAACTCCTCAATCTCTGTGATAGAATACTCGCCCTCGTCCTTTGTTTCTCTGGACGAGAGCTTCTTTTTCTTCAGTTCCCGGTAGTCATCAACGGCTTGTTCGATAATTCGTGTGCAAAGAAGCTGGACTGAAGCTCTTGCGGTTTCCTCCATATGCTTTCGCCTCCTTAAAACGCATCCAGCATAAAGTTAAACCCGTCGATGATGACGAGCTTGCGAAGCCCATTTCCTTTCACGAAGTTTATGTAGTTGTTCACGCCGAGAGCGCAAACGAGCCGAACCGTAGTCGCAACACCAAGCGTCACACCGCAGGCGGACACTGGAGTTTCCACCGCCGCTTCATCGTGAGAAAACTGCATGGAGTTGAGCAAATCCTGCTTCATCTTGTGTTCGCTCCAATCTGCGGCATAGTGCTGGGCGCTCTCCAGAAGCGTGCGGAAATCAAATACCGCTTTGACATACGGACTGTCCATATGCTGCTCGACAAACTTCCGGCGAAGCTCGATGCTGTCAACCGCAAGGAAGATATACCCGGACAGGAGCTTCCCCTGCCAACCCTTGGGCTCCAGCTTCACATCATCCACGATTTCCGGGTTGATGTCCTGAAGAATATCTTTCAGCGCCTCGACTTTCAGCTTACCGACATCCTGCTGACGGAACATCTGATTGCAGATGTTATGGGGCTCCACGGTGTCGAAATCCCACAGCGTCATCTTCGTAACGCCGCACCTTGCGAGGTTCTCAGCCAGCGTGGAACCGACGGAGCCACAGCCGATGATATGGATTCTCGCATCGTCCTTTTCCGGCTGGAAAAACTCATAGCTCTTACTTAAATCCATAGCTACCTCCTGTTACGCTTTCGTCACGAACGAAATGAACGCCATGTCGAGCTCTTTCGCCGCGTTGATTTCTTCCTGCGCGATGGCTCTGATACAATGGACGGAAGCCGCGAACATTTCACCGACGGAACAATCCTCGTCCTCGACATCGAAATCATCTTCGTCGTCTTCCTCAAACGATTCGTCATCATCGGCTGGCGGAGCTTCCTCTTCGTCGTCATACCCCTCGTCCTCTTCTTCCTCGTCGTCATCGTCAGGCCAGTATTCGTTTTCATCCATCCATTCGAGGACGGCATCTTTGTAGCTATCAAACTCTCCGTCGCCGTCACAAAGGCCAATCCAATTGTCATAGTCGTCGTGGCGATAATAGTCATACCCGTCGCCATCTTCGAGGTCGCGCAGCGTTTCCAGCATTTCACGCCATGAGTCGTTCCGCGCCCAATCCATCAGTTGGTCGTTGATATAATCGTCTCTGCTATCGGAAGAATAGATATCGTCTGTGTCGTAATCTTCATCGTAGCAAAACTGCAACAGTTCGCTCCATGTGGTAACATCGTCGATAAATTCTTGCCTTGTCACGATTGATTACCTCCTTAGTCCATGTATCCGTAGCGGTAATACGGGTTGCCCCAATCGTCCTCCTCGTCATCTTCGCTCGCTACGCTTCCAAGCGAATACTGATGAAAGCTGTTGCCGGACGACGTACCGCCCTTGTTCTTGCGTTTGCCCTTGCGCTTGCCGGACTTGGACGATGCGCTGCCCGTCTGCTGCGCTTCGGGAGTCTTCTTGTCGTCCTCCGGCTTCTTATAGGTGCCGACTTGCTGGTAGTTACCGCCGTATCCGCCATAACCACCATAACCGCCCTGATAAACTGCAACAGGCGGCGTATAAGTCTTGTCTTTTACCATCGTCTTGGCTTCCTGAAGGAACTTCTCAATGCCTGTGCCGTCATCCAGAATCTTGACGGTGACATCACTCGTTTCAAACAGGACGTTCTTTGCGAGGTCATAAATCTTGTACGTCTTTTCTCCCCGCTTGTTGTAAATCAGGAAGATATAGAACATCGTGTCGTCGAGCTGCTCCAGAATCCTGTCATAGAGCGACGTATCGACGCTGGACGGGGTGACGCCCATATTCACATGCGAATGCCCCTGCATCCGAATGTTGTTGAACACGTCGTCTTCGTGGTTCATCAACCACATCTGATACTTTTCCTGGTCGGTGTTGACGGTCGCGGCTGCAACCTCCTGCGGATAAACGAGAATATCCTTGATGTAATACTCGTCCTTTTCCGCGTCGTCTCCTCGATAAGCAAGCCCGTGCCACGCGACTTCCTTATCGAACTCACGAATCAACGTCTGCATCTTGAGCCACGCAAGCTCGGTGAAATACACCGTCGCATCACGCTTTAAGTTGCCAAACGTCTTCGTGAAATTGATTTTCCCGTCGGACAGCTTCGCGCTGCTTAAAGCGTCCTCAAAATCCTTACGGATTTCATCCATACACTCCGGCGTAATCTTAATAATCTTAGCCATTGGCTTCCGTTCCCTCCTTCAGATACGCGATTGCTTCTTTCGGAGTCACGACTCTTCCATCGGGAAGCTCGAAACACCGGACATTTACAGCACCTCTTTCAGAGAGCCCATAAATCTGACGAGCGAACTCGCTCATTACGGGAGAATCTCCGAAGTTCAGGCTCTTGCACGAAGCGATGCACTGTTCAATCGCTCCGATATAGTTGTGGTCTGCCAAAAGCTGATTGATTGTCCTGCTGTAATTGCCCATACAACGGAACTTATCAATGTGCATATTGGGCATATATTCACGGTAATCAGAACCATAGGCATATCCTCCAAGCGGAGACACATTCCCTTCGAGACGGAACTCATAAGCTGCGCACACGCGGAGCTTAATCGTCTGCTCAAGGAAAACCGCAGTCATCAGAAGCTTCATATCCTCTGCGAGAATGTAGTTATTGCACGCTCTCCCGTTCGGCTTGTAGATATAACTCGACGGGTTGTCAAGGATTCTCTGCGCCATATCCTCGTCGAAATAGGTGAGATAATCTTTGACGACGAACCGCATCGTCGTGTCTGTTACGTTCTCCAGCGACAGGTGCTTATTGCAGAGGAAATACTCCATAATTTCGGAATCCTCACCCGTCTGAGCAATTTTTGCCTCAAGCCCAAGGAGCTGAATCTGCAAATCACGCTGCTGACGGAGATAATCCGCAATCTCCGCGTTCAGACTATTGAGGCGGTCAACGACGTACTCAATATCGTTTTGTACTTTATCGCAACGAAGGCGCTCATACCTGGACTCGAACCCGGCGAGAAGCTGACGAATACGAATCGTATCAAAGTCATACTTTTCAGCGATTTTGGCGATGCAATCCTCATATGCGTTCTGCGTTTTCTGACGGAGCGAGTCAATCAGTGCCATCTCAATTTCGGAAACGTGGATTTCGCCGTCATCGGACTGGAAATACCACGGGAGATACGCGGGCATACCGCACTGGAGATAGTGCATCTTCCGCATATCCATATCCTCTGTGAAGAGGATGACGCTCTTGAGTTCAGGATTGATGAAGCACAAAACGTAGAACACCTTGCGGAAGAACTGCGTCACCTTATCGACGCGATGCCATCCGGGATATACCGATTCAAATGTGGACTTCATCAACTCCAGCCAAGCATAGTTCGACGCCTGGCTCGAATTGCTAAAAGTATGGATGCGAAGCGAACCCCGGTACGTCGGATAATCATCTACGATTGCGCGAACCGCACGCTTCTGCTCTGTGTTCCTGCAATCGTTATCCGAATACTGACTTGAATTGAAAGAGAGATGCAGGTTCTCTCCCTCTTTCATTCTGGGCTCCAGAAGGGCGCGGAGCGTTGCGAGGAACGTATAATCTCTCTGCCAATGCTGCCCTGTGATTGTGTTCTCGAAATACTTGTTCGCCGCATCAGACGTGAGCGGCGTTGACTGAATTGCCGTTTTGAACAATGCGGATACCTCCCCTCGATAAATGGTGCGGGATGTCGGATTTGAACCGACAGGCCACACGGCCTACGCATTTTAAGTGCGCTGTGTATGCCATTCCACCAATCCCGCAAATGAACAGGAGCCGCCCCTTGATTGAGGCGGCTCCGTATGTACGGGACGGAGACTCAGGCGTTGTCCGCCTTGACGACGTTCAGCAGGAAGCACTTCTCGGTGATGCCGAACTGACTGAAGGTCTTGTCCAGGTCGCCGGGGTTCAGGGATGAACCGTCCAGGTGCATGGTGCCACGGGTGTAGTCGATGTTGGCATCCTCCAGAACCTGACGCAGCGTAGTAGCGGAATCGACGATGACAGTCTCGCGCTTGACATTGTTGCCGACAGTAACCTTAATCATGGTATTACTCTCCTTTTAATTCATTTTTGTTTTGGCTTGATAGGAATTGAGGAGCCGACGATTGCCGACTCCTCTTCTCAGTTGCTCAGCAAATTACTGAGCGACGGTGATGCTCTCCAGAATCTGCGCCTTCTCAGCCGCAATCTCCTCAAGCACGCCGGGGATGGTGAGCTCCAGCTTGTTCAGGTTCAGGACGGCAGCGCCAATCTCGTCGGCGACGGCCTCCTTGATGTTAGCATCAGAGCTGCCGGTGAACAGCATGGTGATGCAGGCGAGCTTCTCCTCGTCGCGGGTCTCCTTGGCGAACTCAGCACCGTACTTGCCGATGCTGCCAGCGCCGTTGGGCAGAACGCCGACGCGGAAGATGGGCTCCTTGCCGTCCTCGCCGCCCATCAGGACGAGAGCGTTCGGGCGATACTTCTTCACCTTCTTGTAGTCCTCCAGCTTGACAGCAGAGGTGATGACGACAGCATCCCCAGAGATAGTGACTTTTGCCATGGTGTTTTCTCCTTCTATTCGATGTAGTAGCCGTTAGTTGGTTATCCGTCTTCGCCTGTATGGTATCGCCATACGGAGGCCGCCCCGAGAAGACATACCCGCCGGGTAAGGGAGGCAGAACCCGGCGGGCTTTATACTTGGCTCTGATTTTGCGGATTCCACCGCTTACACGCGCCTGTCTCCCGGACGGAGCCAATTCAAAACATCCGGGTGCGCACAGAAGTAATCACTTATAGATAGGATTATCCTCGTCCTCGAACTCGATGCAGTCGTAAGGAAACTCCTCGAAGAACTCTTCTCCGGCTTCATCTTCAAGGAACATCGGGCGACGAATCATCAAGCCCCACTTTCTTGCCATATACTCAAGGAAGTGTTCCTTTAAGTCGTCATAAACTTCATCGGCGTTTGTGATGAAATCATCCAGCGGGGCATCAAGCACCGTCTCCACGAAGTTGTAGATTGCCTCGTCAAGCTCCATTTCCCGCTCGTCGATTTCTTCTTCCATCTCCATACGGTCAAGCTCGATTTCGTCGTAGTCTTCCTCGTCCGGCGGCATATCCGCATCGTCCGCAGCATCGTCTTCCTGCTCGCCGAAAACCTCATTGATAACCTGAGATGTGAGATACTTGTTGTAAACCCTGTTCGTGGTTTCCCTGGTGTCCTCCTTGCCGATACAGGTTTCGGAGTACACCTCCTCGTCGTCCATCTCAACGACTATCTTCGGATGCCCAGCCGATTCCGTCAGGAATACCTTGACGCCATAATCAATGTTGTCGGCGATACGGAGCATCTTCGTTTTGAGCTCCTTTTTTCTCGGCTGGAAAAACTCCCATACATCTTCCGGCTGAATCGTGATGCTCATTTTCTACCTCCTCATTTGAACGAGTGTCTGCAAATCAGCTCCTCAACGGGCTGATACCTTTCGGCGTTGATAGCTTCGAGCAGGCACTCATACGGGTCTGTCTTCCCGCTCATTACCATCTTGCAGATATTCACGGAGAAACCGCTGACAAGCGCAACGCCCATATCGTTTTCACGGACGGGAATCGTCCCGGTTCTGGAGTTGACGTTCCAGAAGATAAGACGCGGCAGCTTGTATCCGGCTCTGCGATACTTCTGCTCAATCACCTTGAACAGATTCGAGGAAACTCTGGAATACTGACGCCCATACCGCGAGCTCCTGTCAACGGTAGAGAAAACCGCGCATCCGTCGAACTCCATATCGGAAATAATCAGCACGTTCGCCGGGATGTCCTCCTGACGCATACGATTCGAGATTGCCGTATTCAGGATGAGGTCGAACACCGCCTCGATGTTGGTATTCGCACACTCATTATGAGTAAGAGCAACCGCAATCTTGTCTCTCAGCGTGTTCGCATTACCGAAATCCACGAGCTGCGGATGCTCGGAGAATGTGATGTATTTATCCTTGAACTCGCCGGAAGAGCGCTCGGCAAAGTAGATAGCAAGAGCGTTCGCTACCTCAAGCGCAGTCACCTTTGTGCCTCCGACACTCGAACACATAGAGCCGGAACCGTCGGCAACGACGATGGTGTTGCCGCACTCGGAAACTGTATCTGGCAGTTCCCTCCAAAGAGCTTCGAGCGCAGCGTCATATCGATTCAGGCGATAGGAGTAGTAGGTGCTGTCGCCGTACTTATGCACGATGTCGTGCGGATACAGGACGGAAGCATTGATTTTCGCTTCGCCATTATCCAGAGCGGCGAGGAAAGCGCGACGCCTATCCTCGTCATTACGAAGGAAGGCGTCGTTGTAAATCAGGTTGGCACGGGAGGGAACCGCCTCATAGTTGATTTCGCCCCACCGCTTGGAAGACATTTTGGACTCCACAATGTCCAGATAATTGCGGAGCGTGCTCAGCATCTTGCGGTATTCCCGCTCGCTCATGCCGAGCCCACGGCGAATTGTTCCGGCGTACCGCTTGGTGATTGCGGAGGATGCGTTTGCGGACGGAAGCCATTTGGCAAGAAGCGAAATGGATTTGCCGTCTTTGTAGTTCTTGATGTCGTCGTCGAGCTGGCTCTTGACGCTCTTGATGACAAGCGGACGAAGCTCGTCGTCGCAGAGCAAATCCCACATATCATCATATCTCCCGTACTCGGGAATCAGCGGAAGAACCGCCTTAACGATATCGGGACATTCGTTCGCAGCCCAGAGGATTGCCGTTCTGAACAGGCGGCGCTCACCAAGCCCGCCGCGAACATCGCGGGCATAGAACAGCCACTTCATGGCGAGGAGCTTGTCCTCATAGAACGCCTGCCTGAACTTCTGGATGATTTGCTGCTCCGTCGCGGAGCGCAGAGAAGCCACGGCGAAGTTGATGTCGAGCAATCTCTTTCCCGTAGAGCGATACCCGACTGCACCGTTTTCCGTGATGGAAACGTTGGCGTCACTTTCGAGGAGTTCGTTCCTCATAGCATTGTAGAATCCCATTTTTGATTAACCCCTTTCTTCGTGTTTCCCCAAGACGCATTTCACGTATTCAGATTAAATGTCTGGGCGTAAAAAGGTTGCTGTTAGCGTCTTTGAGGGGTTGTGTTTCAAGGCACAAATCACATTTTCCCATAAAACGTTTTTGAAAGATTGCTGTGCGTGCCTTTCCTTCTGTATGTAAAAACCTGACAAGACGCATGATT